>Ga0310813_10000454_pt1 | contig 25958 bp, 24 predicted proteins | sample YN3metagenome_FD_203086 | JGI IMG/M metagenome (GOLD analysis project Ga0310813, IMG submission 203086) | Soil microbial communities from experimental microcosm in Duke University, North Carolina, United States - YN3 | ecosystem: Engineered > Artificial ecosystem > Soil microcosm > Unclassified...
CGAGCTTCGACCTCGTGGACGGGGAAAATGTACCAAAGGTCTTCCGGGAACACGTAGGCAACGAGAAAATCGATTTCTTCCGAGTTGTAACAATTTTTGTGACAATCGTGAGCTGTAATGCAGTAGTGGTTCCGATTCGCTGGTTTGCCCAGGACGGACTTGATCTGGACGCGCCAGAAAGTTTTCTCAAAGCGGACGACTACATCGTAGCGGTCGCTGTCGCCCCAAGGCTTGGCGACGGCGAATCCGAGGTTTGCGGCTTTGCGCATGAAGGCAAGCTCGGCGAGTTCGCCGCGGCGCTTCGGGTCGAGTTTGGTTGCGTGAGTCAGTTCATTGGATAGATTTTGATCAGACATGGGTTCCCGGGTGCTAGTTGCTAGTGGCTAGTGGCTAGTTGAGATCCCTCGACTTCGCTCGGGATTTCGGCGCGGCCCTTCGACTACGCTCCGGGCTCAGACTCGCCAAAGCTCGCCTTCGGCTAAAGTCAGACGCCGCGCAAACGCCTCAAAAAAAGGGCGCTTGCGGGACGGCGGGACGGCCGTCCGGGCAAGGGCCCCGTGTTTGGGGTCGAACATTGGGTACAAAGAAAAAGCGCGGCTTTTGAGGGCCGCGCTTTTTTCTACTCTTATTTCTAGTATGGCAGGTTAGAAGGGAAATTGTGACATGGTTTGGAACTTTATATTTGGAAGCGAATCAGGTACTTAGGCAAAAACAAGGTGGTTAGGGGCTTGACAAGAATTTTCCACAGATGGAGGTAGTCGGCCTCTAGGACCCCACCCTTTGAAAATCGCAAAGGGCCAGCCTCCCACCCGCCTAGGCACTAGTAGAGTTGTCGCAGGAGTATTTCCTGTGGCTGACACCTTCCCGTCTTGCTTCCGCAGTCAGATCATGCGCTCTGTGCGTTCGAGTGGCACTGGTGCAGAAAACAAATGTGAGGCCCTGCTCCGTTCGCTCAAGATTCCATTTCGCTGTGACAATAAACACCTACCAGGACGACCTGATTTCATCGTAGTGGTTCCAGGCTGGCGCTGTTCGTGGATGGTTGTTTTTGGCACGGCGATGACGGATGTAAACAAGCCGCGTTGCCAACCTCAAATATTCACCATTGGCATGGGTAAATCGACAAGAACCGAAGGCGAGACAAGCGAGTCCGCGAAGCTCTCAGGAAATTGGGTCCAGCTGAACGGTGAGGGTGTTAAGCTGAGGCAGCTTACACTCTGAGAATTTGAACCCTCTGAGGACATCAATGGCGCAATCGGATATGGAAGGGACCGTGGAACTCGGCGAACTAACTCATCAGTATCTGGTAGATGGCCTGCGAGCGATCGTGACCAGTTACTGTTCCTGCCCTAGCACACTCAGCAAAACGCGACGTAAGCATGGAACAAAATGTCCCGCCGCTCGGGCGGTTAGGGCACTACGTGACGCACGTCGAGCGGCCGAAGGCTTTCGACGTTGAGGCTCTGAAGCTGCAAAGCTAGGTTCGTTTTACTTGGTGTTCGCAGCAATTCCACTGCGAATGACGACATCGGCTAGCCGCTCCCCATCGAGAAGCGTAATTGATGGTTTTGCCTCGTGCCTCGCCTCTGCTGCTGCGGCTCGAGTGAAATGACTGGTGGTCACGAACACGCCCTTCGCAGTGCTACTTAAGGCTCCTCTGAAGCTGTTGATCTCGGGGCTGCCAACTGCGTGACGCCAGCGCTTCACCTGAGCCTGCACGTGTGTTCCGGCAAAGAAGTCGCTTCTTTCGTCCACGTATGCGTTGACGTCAATCCCTCCATCGCCGGATGCACGGGTAACTGAAACCCTTACGAATCCGTTTCTCTCTAAAAGGGCTTTTATGAAGTGCTCGAAGTCGTAGGGACTAAATCGGAAGAACTGCGCTCGAACGGCCTCCACCTCTACTAGGCCTGACTTTCCAATGTCAGTTTCATTTTCAGGAAGAACCGCGACTTCACGCTCGGACTCTTTATTCTGCCTAGATTCGCCAAGCAAAGATGCCGCAATTGATGCGGCACCGTCGACGGGAATCACCTCTGGCTGGCGGTGGATCCTAAACTCGAATACCCAAACCTTTCGAACAGCACCCCTCCGATCAGCTTGTGCCTCTTGATAGTGCCGCAGTAGCTCAAGAAGCCCCAGAAATCTATACGTTTGTCGCCCGATGTTGATGAATCCGAAGAAGGGAGTCGGAATCTTGTACTGCTCAATCAGCCGCTTATTCCGTCCCGTGAGGGCTTGGTCTCCCTCCCTGCCTTGTGCGGTGTAGACGAGAATGTCACCCTCAACTCTGTCGTGGTAGGGGTTCTCAGTCCGCAAGCGATCCGAATCTTCGGCAGCGGTTAATACCGCAACGTGTCTAACGTTGCGAGATGCATCAAGCGCAGGCCTGATTCCACCAAGGTTTTCGACATCTAGAGAGAACCGGATCTGGTCGTTGGTATAGGTATCGCCGACCCTAAAGCTCGTTACCTTGTTCATTTCTGAGAGTAGGAGATTACCATTTACCTGTTGTCAGTGCTACGCGCTCGGGAGCGCGATTTCGGGGAAGTCCGCGGTGGCGCAGATCCAGCCGCACGGGGCCATTCTGTGGTCAAAGAACAAGTGTCCAACTCGGGAGGCTGGCCCAACCTTTCGGCTTTTCACTGATTGAACTACGAGGCTGAGGCTGCCCCAGCCTTTGCGGTTTTCAAAGGCTGGGTATCACGAATGCGTGGTGAATGTGGTTTGATCCGGATGATTCTGCCCGGGGGCAAGAGAGGCAAATCTCCCGGTACGAGCAGTCGAAAATCCCCGCCCTTTAAAAACCGCAAAGGACGGGGCATCCTCATTTGTGGTAGTACCTATGACCAAAGGCTGAGCCAGCCCCGCCGACAAAGGCGTGCATTACTGAGGTGATATGGCAGACCATAGCGAGGAGCACGCTGCTCTCGAAGCATTCCGCTTATATCCCCACTCAAGCCAAAATCAGGCTTGAGTGGGCCACCCAGAGGAAAGGAAGTCAAAATCCCTCGCGCCGAGTTTATTTGCTAGTCAACCCCGCCGTCTTCATCGCCTGCAGCCGCTCCTGAAAGTATCCTTTCCAGCTCTCCGGCAGGGCTGGGATTTGCAGGGCGCGGCGCACCGCGCGGGCGTCTACATCGGAGTATCTTTTCGCGATATAGAGGCGGGTGATTTCGGAGACTGGCAGTGTCGTATTTTCGGAAATCGGCGGGTCTTGATTGATTAGCTTGAGCTCGTCGCCTGCGCCGACTTCGCCTTCACGCAGGACGGCTAGGTAAAAACCGGTGCGGCCGCTGGCGAGGAAGCGCTTGACCATGTCGTCCATTTGGAAACGGATGCCGAGCTTGTAACAGGGCAGGCGCGGCTGGGTGACTACGACCTCGGCCGAGCCGATGGAAAACTTGTCGCCGATGTGGATGGAGTGCTCGAACGGCACCTCATTCGCTGGTTCCACCGAGGTCTCCAGACTCCCACTTCTCCCAACATCGGGGAGAAGTGGGGCACCCCCTCCCGTGCCTCTACCATCTTGGTCAAGAAAGTCCAGGGTGAAGTTTTCTCCAAACATCCCCATTGGTAGATCGCGACCGGGCAGCTGGGTTTTCCAGAAGTCGTAATGATGAAGCGGATAGCAATAAACCGCCTTGTGTTCTCCGCCGTGAACGGTGAGGTCGGCCTGGCGATCGCCGTCGAGATTCAGCCGCCGCAACATGACGCGGCCGGCGACCGGCTGCTTGAAGATTCCGGTGGTGACGCGCATTCCGTGCCAGGTGACTTCGCGGGGTAGTCCGACGTTCAGGGAGACGAGCTTCATCTGCATGGTTGGTTCGATGAATGCGGAGCGGGCTGCGATTCTGTTCTGACTTTCGGCGGCTGATGCGGGATTTTTTATTGCAAATCTTTCGGGGCAGTTGCAAGCCGGCTTTGCTGACCACTGTTTCCGGTTCCTTCCTCGATACCCATTACTTCTGTCACGCTCGTGCGCTTACTTTCTGGCGTATCCTGATCGCAAAATTTCTTCGCGTTCAGGAGGCACCATGTTTCGTCTCAGGCAGCTGCTTGCCATCGCAGCCGTGTTGATGATCTTCACTTTGTGCGCGTCGGCGCAGACGGTTTACTGCGCGTCGGAAGATGGACGGCGCCACAGTTGCAGCGCCGACACGCGCGGCGGAGTGGAAGTGCAGAACCAGCACAGCAAGAGCCGTTGCGACCGTGGATACAGTTGGGGAGTGGACCGCGGCTCGATCTGGGTGGACCACGGCTGCCGCGCCGATTTCAAAGTGGGGTCGGCGTGGGAGGACCGTGGCTGGGGAAGCGGCGGGCAGATGGTCTCGTGCTCGTCGGATGACATGCGCCGGAACTACTGCGATGTTGAAACCAGCGGCGGCGTGCGGCTGATTGTGCAGCGCAGCGAGTCCGACTGCCTGCGCGGGCAGACCTGGGGCTACGACGGACGCGGCATTTGGGTAGACCGCGGCTGCCGCGCCGATTTCGAAGTGGGCAGGGCATGGCGAGAGCACCACTGGCGTGAGGAGTTCGATCGCGACGAAGACTACGACCGCGACCGCCACGAGCAGGGGTTTGGCGCGCAGGTTAGCTGCTCGTCAGATGACATGCGCCGGCATTATTGCGACGCGAATACCTGGCGCGGTGTGGTGCTCGTGCATGTGCACAGCGATTCTCCGTGCATCTTCGGCAAGACCTGGGGCTATGACCGGCGCGGGGTTTGGGTGGATCGCGGATGCCGGGCGGAATTTCGGGCGGGACAGTAAGAGCGTCGTACGCTGAAACCTACAGTCCATGCATTCCGAACAGACTCTTGCAGGCTTCTAGCACGCGGCCGGGTACTGCCTCGATTTTTGTCTTGCCTTTGAAGCCCAGGTCGTGCGCGCCGTCGACTACCAGCAACTCTGTTTTTCCGGGAATCAGCTTGCGCGCGTTTTCGATCTCCTCGATTGTCCCGAAGGGATCGCGGGTACCGTGGACGAAGAGCGTCGGAAGCTGCAGCTTGGGCAGGTGTTCGATTCTTGGTTTTTCCGGATGACCGGGCGCATGCAGCGGATAAGAGAGGAGCAGCAAGCCGTCGGCAACGGCCTCCTCTGCGAGCAGCATGCTGGCCTGGCGTCCGCCGTAACTCTGGCCGCCGAGGAACACCTTACCCGAGGAAACTTTTCGCATCGCTTGCACCGCATTTCGCAGGCCCTGGCGGTCGCGTGCGGCGTCGCCCGGCCGCGGCGGACCGAAACGGCGGACCTGGCGAAACGGAAGATCGCAGCGAAGTACCGACACACCTTCCTCTGCGAATTTCGCGGCCAACGCCTGCAGCAGGCTGGATTGCGAATTGCCGCCGGCGCCATGCGTAATAACAAGGACGTCACCCGAAGGCGACTCTGGGCGGTGGAGAAAGCCGCGCACCGGCGGATCAAGCGAAGTCTCGGAGAACGGCTCGAACGCACTCATGCGCACATTATCTAATAGGCTCTCAGCTAACCGCCGACGCACTGAGCCCTTGACCCGCTTCCGCCGTGGTTGTAACTTCAATCGCTGACTCGCAGTTTGAGGTTTCCGCTTTGCCGATCTCAGGTGTAGACGCACTCAATCCGGCGTTTGAACACACGAAAGCGCAATTGTTTCGTCCCTTCCGCTTCGGTGAATGGACGCGCCTTGCGTTCGTGGGATTGCTCGCCGGCGAGATGAGTTCCGGAGGCGGTTGCAACAGCATCCCGGGAAATAGCGGTTCCGGCCATACGGGCGCGATTCACGATTGGACCTTCCTGGTTCCTCTGATCATCATTGCGATCATTGCAATTCCGATGCTGTGGCTGACGTTCTTGTACGTCAGCAGCCGTATGCGCTTTGTGCTGTTTGATAGCGTAATCACGAAGAAATGCGAAATCCGGCGCAGGTGGCGCGAGCGGAGCGGTCCCGCGATGCAGTTGTTCGTCTGGCAAATTGTTTTTTCGCTGATAACACTCGCCGGGTTTGCACTGCTGATCGGGATTCCCGCGCTGATTGCGTTTCTGCTCGGCTGGTTCACCGAGCCGCGCGCGCACCTTGCGCCACTGATCCTGTCCGGAATTGCTTTGTTTTTTGTGCTGGTCGCGTGGTTTATAGGAATTGTGACGGTGCACGTTTTCACCAAAGATTTTGTGGTCCCGCAGATGGCGCTCGAGAATATCTCCGCCTTCGAAGGCTGGCGACGCCTGTGGGCGATGATGATGGCGGAAAAAGGCGGCTATGCGGCCTATGCCGGAATGAAGCTGGCGATGGCACTCGGCGCGGGTATTGCGGTCACAATGGCGTCGATGTTTGTAATCCTAATTCTGCTGATCCCTTTTGGGGGAATTGGCGTCATCGCGATTCTGGCAGGAAAAGCTGCAGGCATGGGCTTGAGCTGGAATGTATTTACCATCACCGCCGCGATCGCGTTCGGGACCATTTTCGTGCTGGTCCTTTTCTATGCACTCGCGCTTCTCTCCGTGCCCGTCATCGTTTTCTTTCCTGCGTACGCAATCTACTTTTTCGCGGGGCGTTATCGTCAGCTCGGCACGTTAATTTATCCACCACCACCGCTACTACCTCCGCCTCCGCCCCTTGAACCGGCGCCCGAACCAATCGGATAAAGACTCTTCGTACAAGCGGAACTTGCACAGTTCGCGCAGTGTCCAATGCATTAGACACGCGCGTGCTGAAGAGGAGAGTTCCCGATGGCTTTCTCAACCGCAGGCCGTGGTCCGCTCAAAGCGGAGATGAACGTTACGCCGATGATTGACGTGCTGTTGGTGCTCATCATCGTCTTCATGGTGGTCGTGGCTTCGATATCTCGCTCCCGAGGCCTGGCCGCACAGATCCCGCAACCAGCTACGAAAATAGAAAAATCCACAAGTCCACACACAGTGGTGATTCAGCTCGCCTTCACCGGCAAAGACAATCCTCCTTCGTTGAAGATTAATGAGGAGACGGTGCCCTGGGATGATCTGCAGACTCGCTTGTCGAGAATCTTCTTGCAGCGCGCAGAGCGAGTAGCGTTCGTAAAGGGCGACGACGAGATCGATTATCGGTACGTGGCGGAAGCTATTTCGATTGCAAAGAGTTCAGGAGTGGAACGTGTGGGGTTGTTGAGCAGAATGAGTATACAGTGATCGGATCAGGGCTACCGCGCCCGCACCTTGATCCAGATCGGCGCCCCAACAAACCCGAACGCCCGCCGGATCTGATTCTCCAAAAACCGCTCGTAGGAGAAGTGCAACTTCACTTTGCGGTCGGTGAACAACACAAAAGTCGGAGGAGCAACCGCTGCCTGTGTCAGATAAAGGATTTTGACCCGCTGTCGGACTGGAACTGAGGCGCGGTCAAAGTCAACGTGCTTGAGGAACCGGTTCATCTCTCCGGTGGTAATGCGCTTGCGGCGTTCGGCAGCAACTTTCTCGAGCGTCGGGAGAATTTTGTCCGTGCCGTTGCCCTTCGCCGCAGAAATAAACAGCACGGGTGCGTAGTTCAGAAATTTCAGTGCGTAGCGAAGGCTTTGCTCGTAGGCGGCCCGGTCCGCCGCACGCTTGCCTTCCTCGATTCGAGCCGTGCGGCTTTGGCTCACAGCTTTCTTCTCGCCGCTTACAACCAGGTCCCATTTATTGACAAGAATAATGATCGATCGCCCGCTCTCGTGCGCATAACCGGCAATCGCGGCATCGAGCGCGCTGACGCCTTCGGTCGCGTCGATCATGATCAATGCGATGTCGGCGGCTTCGAGATGCTTCCGCGACATCACCACCGACAGTTTCTCGGCCATCAGGTGCGTCTTTCCCTTGCGGCGAATGCCGGCGGTGTCGATAAACCGGAATTCCCTGCCATCACGCCGCACGACCTCGTCCACCGCATCGCGTGTGGTGCCCGGAATCGGCGAGACAATCGCGCGCTCGCTGCCCGTGAGCCGGTTGAGCAAGGTGGATTTGCCCACGTTGGGATGGCCGATGATGGCCACGCGAACTTCAGTTGTTGGCGGAACATCGTCGTCCGCCGTACGTCGTTCGTCGTCCGCCAGAAAATCGCCGTCAGTCGCCGGTCGTTGGTCGTCGGCAAGATTCGAATCCGAGGTCAACCCGACTTTCTCGCGCCCTTTGCGAGAGGATGGGGATTTTGATGTTTTGTAAGCTCTGTGGATTCCCTCTGTGCCCTCAGTGCCCTCTGTGGCTAAGGTTTTTTCCGGGAACGTCCCCACAAGAGCATCCAGCAGATCATCCACTCCCCGTCCGTGCTCAGCGGAGATCGGGAAAACCTCGCGAGCGCCAAGTCCATGAAATTCTCCCGCCAGCGACTCCTGCTTCTCCGAGTCCACTTTATTGACCGCAAGGAACAGTGGCTTGCCGGTTTTCTGCAACAACCGCGCAAGCTCCAGATCAGGCGCAGCCAGTTCACTGCGCGCGTCCACAACCATGACGACCGCGGAGGCTTCCTCCAGCGCGACCCTCGCCTGGCGGAAAATTTCAGAGGGAATAAATTCTTTGTCTTCAGGAATGATGCCGCCGGTATCAACCACTCTGAACTCGTAGCCGCGCCAGTGCGAGTCCCCATAAATGCGGTCGCGAGTGATACCGGGTTCGTCGCCGACAATCGCTCTGCGCGATCCGACCAGGTGGTTGAAGAGCGTGGACTTGCCGACGTTTGGCCGTCCGACGATGGCAATGAGTGGGGAGATTTGCATTTAAGTCGAGGTCTGCACAGACCACGTGGGGACGGGCGCCCTCGCCCGTCCGGTCGAGCTGTGCTCGACAGATCTCTCACGCGGAAACGAAGCAGCTATTATAGAGACTCAGTGCCGTCAGCTTCTCAGCCCGCCACTTCTGCAGCCTCCAGCTCATTTCCTTCGCTGCATCAGTTCTTCGCTCCCGGCGGCGTGCTCTCGCAAAAGCATCCCGCTTACGAATTCCGCCGCGGACAGCTGCAGATGGCGCAGGCCGTCGAACAGGCGATTGAAGAGCGCCGTCATGTGATCGTCGAAGCCGGAACCGGCATCGGCAAGACGCTCGCTTATCTCCTGCCAGCAATTCGCTCGGGCAAGCGCGTGATTATTTCGACAGGAACCAAGAACCTGCAGGAACAGCTCTTCAATAAAGACGTTCCGTTTCTTGAAAACGCGTTGTTCGGGGAGAGCGACCGCAAGCTCAGCGTTTGTTACATGAAAGGACGCGGCAATTATCTCTGCCGCAAAAAACTTTACGATCTCACCGGACAACCGGTGCTCAGCGGACTAGAGGAGATCGAGCACTATCGAGCGATTGCGGCATGGGAACAAAACACGCAGACCGGTGATCGCGCGGAACTGGCGTCATTGCCCGAAGCCAGCGCGCTCTGGCACAAGCTCGATGCGCGCGCTGACACCTGTCTCGGCCAGAAATGCAGCGCGTGGGAGAACTGCTTCATCACCGAAATGCGCCGCCGAGCAGCCGAAAGCGACATCGTCATCGTCAATCATCATTTGTTCTTCGCAGATCTCGGAATCAAGCAACAGGCGGAAGGCGCGCCGGACGCGGGAATTTTGCCCGACGCAGGTATTGTGATCTTCGACGAAGCGCATGAACTGGAAGACGTCGCTGGCAGCTACTTCGGCATTTCCGTCAGCGCGGCGAGACTAGAAGAGCTCGCGCGCGATGTTGAAGCCTCGTTGCAGCGAAATCGGATGTACACGACACAGCTCTCCGGCGCGATCAAAAGCTTGCGGGAGCGTTCGGCATTTTTCTTTTCGCTGCTTCCGGAAGGCGACAACCGGTTCGCTTTTGAGAACCGCCGCGAGTTTCTCGAGGAAAACGGAGACGAATTTGTCGGCCTGAAGCAGTCTCTGGTGCGGCTGGGTGCTGAAATCGAAAACCTGCCTTCGAAGCCCGAAGAGGTGTTCGCTTTTTCTCGCCGTGCGCAGGAGTTGCACGTCCAACTGGACTTCCTGCTCGAACACGAGGACAAGAACACAGTGTTCTGGATTGAACGGCGTCGGACTGGCCGCGACAGATTGGGCGTCTCCATGCAGGCGACTCCCATCGACGTTGGCCCCATCTTGCGCGAGTGTCTTTGGTCGAAACTCGACACGGTCGTGCTTACTTCCGCCACTTTGGCCGTCGGCGGAGGGTTCGAGTACATTCGCGGCAGGCTGGGCGTGGAGCACCTGCGCGAGCATGTTCTGCCCTCGCATTTTGATTATCAAAGCCAGGCCCTCTTCTATGTTCCGCCCGACCTGCCTGACCCGCGCACGCCGCAGTTCGCGGCGAAAGCTTCCGAGCGCATCCGGCAATTGCTCGATATCAGCCGTGGCCGCGCGTTTGTTCTGTTTACCAGCTACGCGCAGATGCGCGACATCTATCAACAACTGCTCAGCGAAGTCGAGTTCCCGCTGTTGCTGCAAGGGGACGCACCCAAGAGCGCTCTGCTCGAAGAATTCCGCCTGACTCCGAATTGCGTGCTGTTTGCAACTTCATCTTTCTGGCAAGGCGTGGACGTGCAGGGCGAGCAACTGAGCTGCGTAATCATCGACCGGCTGCCGTTTGCGGTTCCGTCTGATCCGGTAGTCGCGGCGCGCGTGAAGGCAATTGACGCCGACGGCGGGAATGCCTTCTTTCAGTATCAAGTACCTTCAGCGGTCATCACTCTGAAGCAGGGATTTGGCCGGCTGATCCGATCCTTGCACGATCGCGGCCTCCTGGCGCTGCTCGACAATCGGATTCTGAAGAAACAGTACGGGCGAGTGTTTGTGGAAAGCTTGCCCAATTATCGAAGGACGACCGACTTGAAGATTGTCGAGCAGTGGTTCGGTATCACACAACCGGACTAAGAGCGCTCACCTCAATAGCTTCATTCCTGCCTCAACAGCCGCTTCGCGATCGAACGTCACCGTGTGGTCGCATCCCGCGGAACGTCCGGAGCGTTCTACCAGGTAATCACTGAAGTCAGCTTTTCCACGCGCATAGTCGCTCAACGCCAGCCAAGCCAGGTCGCTGTGCTCCACGACAACTCCTCTTGCGCGCAGGAGTCGTTCAATCACGCCGTGTATCTGCTGGCGTGATGCACCGTAATAGCTCCGCAGGACCCACACAGTTTCGATGAGTGCAATTACGGAGATGAAGCCCGGTTCCGCGGGGCTTAAGGAATCAAACAACCTCGAGGCAATTGGGGATTGAACGTTGTCGTCTTGAGTGATGTAGCGAAGGACAACATTCGTGTCGAGGCCGATCATCGCTTCCAGGTTTTCAGGTTGCGCATAGCGGCGGCGCCATTCATGTCCTCAATGCTTACCCGCTTTTTGGGTTTAGGTATGAAGCCTTTGAGTTCCTGAACGGAGCAGGTTGCGGGAAGAATAAGAAACCGCCCCTTTTCAACCTCGACGAAATCGATCCGATCGCCAAAGCTCACGCCCAGCGAGTTCCGGACTTCGATGGGGACTGTGATCTGCCCCTTGGAAGTTAAGGTCGCACTTGGCATACCCTAATCTTACATAGTTCCATTGTTCCTTACAAGCAGTAAGGAAGCCGGGTTAGCTAACCTTTGCCACCTCATACAGATACTTCACAAACGATTTCACCGCCCCATCCATCCCCTGCACCTTCGGATTCTTCGACTCGATCACGTAATACTCATCTGGCGCGTGGGCCCCGCTGCCATGCCCGAGGCCGAAATGGCCGGCGGGCAAATGCAGGGGATCGCCGGTGAAGACGTATCCCGGCCACGAGCCGGCGCTTCGCGGCAGAATGATGGGATCAATACCATCCTGCTTATAAACCGCAAGCTGCGCCTGAATGACTCCGGCGCTCAGCGGCGTGCTGTTGGGATCGTAGCCTCCGGTCATGTTCACCTCGATGTCGCCAAAGCCATTCTTCGCGAGATGAGCCTTCAAAGCAGCAAGCGCTTCGCTGGCCTTCATGTCGGGCACTAGTCTCAGGTCAAGCTTTGCAACCGCGCGATGCGGAAGAATTGTCTTGCCACCGGGACCTGTGTACCCGCCGACCAGACCTTCGATGTTCACCGTCGGCCGTGACTCCAACAATTCCAGCGACTCCTGCCAGCTGACGTCGTGGATCCAGTGGTCAACCCCCATCTGCTTTTTAGTGACCTTTTCGTCCAGACGCCTGGCTGCGGTTGCGATCATCGCTTTCTCTTCCGCCGAGATCGGCCGCGCTTTATCGGCCAGGCCCTCGATGGCGGGATCGTTGCCATCGGCCGACACCAACGTGTTCAGCGCATGAACCAGCCGCCACGCCGGACTGTCCACTTGGGCCTTGTAGCTCGAATGGATGTCTTTGCGTGGGCCGCGTCCCCATTTTTCCCCGCTCGAAACCAGCTCGCATTCGACGATGCCTTTAGCGCCGAGCGTCATCTCCACGTTGCCGTCCAGTTCCTGCTCTGCCGAAGGCATGAAAATTCCCATACACTTTTTCAGTGCCGCAATGACCTCCGGACGATGCGCGATCTGCGGAAAATGCGGGGAGCCGATCTCTTCTTCGCCTTCGGCCACGAGCACCAGGTTCACCGGCAGCTTGCGACCAGCCGCACGAAACGCATGCAGGGCTGCGATGAACGACGCCTCCGGACCCTTCTGGTTCACCGCGCCGCGGCCCATGACGACGGTACCAAGATCAGGCTTCTCGACCAGCTTCGCGTCCCACGGCGGCGAACTCCACTCCGAGGGGTCAACCTGTTTTACGTCGTACATGAAATAAAGACCGAGTGTTTTGGGAGCACCGGCATCGAGCGTCGCAAAAATTCCCGGCTGGCCGTCGCTGGGAATCTTATTGACGGAGTCGAACCCTGCCTCGCGCAGCAGGCGCATGGTGAGATCGCAGCCTTCGCTTACACCACGATTCTCGGCCGCAATCGAGGGCTGATGGATCCACTCCTGCAGCCGTTGTACGTTTTGTTCGTGCTGCTTCGCGATCTGCGCAAAGATGGGTTCGAGATCCTTGTCGTTAGCTGCTCCGCTCACTTGTGGAATTGCGAGAGCCGCGGCTGTAGTGGCTGAGGCTTGAAGAAATGTTCTGCGGTCCATGGGCCAACAGCATATTCGCGGGAAGGTGCAGGTGTCCAGATTGTGAAGTTTTATTGAATCACGTAGGCCCGGTGCCTCACCCGGGCGGGCGTGCTTCGTCTCGCCGGATACCGCGCGCAGCGCGGTGGGCGGGTGAGGGCACCCGCCCCTGCGCGAGTCCTGATGGAGTTCAGAGCAAGTCGGGTACTGTTGTATCGAGCGTGATCCGTGTTCCTGCAATCACACCGACAATATGGGCAACCTGGTTCCCCAGCGTGTCGTACGCATCCAGCGTGAACCTCCCGGTATAGTGCCTGCCGTCCGGACTCAAGGTGATGTTCTCAAAAATCCGCGTCGGGCCGGCAGGGTTTCCGATCCCCCCGGGCGCATTCGCCGTGTCATTGGCCAGCCATGCGAAGTGATTCAGCTTGTACTTGTTGGCGCTGATCTTTTTCCAAACACCCATGCAGAAGTCGCCATCCTGCGGAGGACGGGCAGAATTCATCAGCTCCGTTCCGTCGCTATGCCAGGTGACCAGGGCATTGTCGATCGGCGCACCGTTAGGAGGGCCTTGTTCGTTTCCCCAAGCAGTGAATGTCACGTGCCACATTCCGACAATCGGATCTGCGCCGTCAGACACAAGCTGGAGCGAGCCCGAAGGCATGGCACCCTGCAACGACTGCCGCCGAAGTGTCGCCTTCGAGTCAACGCATCCTGCATGAGCGGTAGCGACGAGCAAACACGACGAAACAAGAGTTAAAAGCAGAATTTTTGATTTGGAACTGCTGTGCATGACGAAATCTCCCTGAGGCCAGTTGGCCGGCGCCGGAAGATTCGCCCAAGAGCTGCCGCCGACTCCATGCACGGCGGGTAAATTGATGGTGAAGAAGAGGTGAAGCTGCAACTAATTGCAGCTAAGGAATTTACGCGAAATTTCTGCACGCCCGGTGCTATACTTCGTGACCAGCGGAGCCGCCACTCCCCGTGCCTGCAGGCCCAATCCAGTTCGACGAGTTCTCCCTCGACTGCGACCGTTTTGAACTTCTCCGTTCCGGTCGTCCGATCAAGCTGGAAAAGATCCCCATGGAGTTGCTCATCCTGCTCGCGAGCAAAGATGGGAATCTCGTCACGAGAGATGAAATCATCGAGCGCCTCTGGGGCAAGGATGTTTTTGTTGACACCGAGCATGGAATCAACACCGCCATCCGCAAGATTCGCCTTGCGCTCAGGGATGATCCCGAAAAACCGCGCTTCGTCCAAACGGTTACGGGTAAGGGTTACCGCTTCATTGCCGAGAAAAGAAATGACGCGGAAACTGACGGGCCTCGCGTCGAGCCGGAGCCGGGCAGAAGTCATCTTGCAGGCCACACAACTCGGATCGCATTAGCGACCGTCGCCGCGATCGTTATTGCGGGGCTTGTATTTGCTTCAAACCTCGGCGGCGTGCGAGATAAGGTCTTCGCGAAACAACGAGTCGCCCCCATCCATTCCATAGCAGTTCTTCCGCTGGCCAATCTTTCAGGCGACCCATCCCAGGATTACTACGCTGACGGTATGACCGATGAACTGACCACAGCGCTCGCCCGCAATCGTTCCCTGCGTGTAGTCTCGCGCACCTCGGCGATGCAGTTCAAAGGCGTAAGCCGTCCATTGCATGAGATCGCGCAATCACTTGGAGTTGATGGCATTCTCGAAGGTTCCGTGAATCGCTCCGGCAACGGTGTGCACATCAACCTGCAATTGATCTATGCGCCCACAGACACCCACGTTTGGGCACATAGCTATGACCGGAACCTCGACTCGGCGATGTCCTTGCCTGAAGAACTCTCCCAGACCATCGCCTCGGCTGCGAAAGCCGATTCCGCTCCGCCGAAGCCACCACGCACTATCAGTCCCGACGCACACGAGGCGTATCTGCGAGGCCGCTATTTATGGTTCGCTACCGATGACATCGAGGGCTGCCGACAGTATTTCGAGAAAGCCATCCAACTTCAGCCCGATTATGCCGCAGCATGGAGTGGCCTGGCTGACACCTATGCGGCCAAAGCCGTTATGGAAGAAGCCACTCCCCCGCCGTTGCTGGAAAAGATTGAGCAGTCTGCGCGTCATGCTCTTGAACTCGACGATTCCCTCCCGGAAGCACACAACTCTCTCGCGGCGTTCTATTTTTTTGGCAAGTGGGATTTGAAAAATGCCGATGCGGAATCGGCGACAGCGATTCAATTGAACCCAAGCTTTGCCGAGGGCCATTACCTTCGCTCCTACATTTTGATGGCGCTGCAGCGGCCCGACGAAGCTCTGGCGGAAGTGAAACGCTCTTCGGAGCTAGACCCTCTTACGCGGCCCTGGGGAGTTGGCTATGTCCTGATCCGTTTGCACCGCCTGGATGACGCAATCGTTGAGTTGAAGATGAAGGCTGCCGTCCAGCCGAGGAACCAGGGCATTCGATTCAACTTGTCGGATGCTTATTGGATTAAGGGGATGTGGGCTGAATCCACCCGTGAGGCGGAAGCTGCCTTTCTTTACAATGATAAGAAAGCCGCGCGGGAACTGCGGCGGGCGTTTGACTCCGGCGGCAGAAACGGGGCGGCAAGCTGGTGGCTCCGCTATGCTCAATCACAAAAGATCAATGGCTACGTCCCGCCGTTAGGATTAGCACTTGCCTATGCGCAGGCGCAAAACAAGGAACAGACACTTAAATATCTCGAACAGTGCTATGCAGAGCACTCATCCAAGCTCATTTTCCTGCAGAACAACCCTATCTTTGATTTCCTTCACTCGGACCAGCACTATCGGGCGCTGGTGACAAAGCTGGGCTTGCCACCGGCTTGGGACGACGCAACCACATCAGCCTCGATCGCTAAGTAGATTCTCAGTTGTTCTCTCCGCGAACCAACCGCAGAGCATCTGCCAGGTCTCCGCCAGCGCCATTCTGTTTGCCGGAATTCGAACCTTCCGCGGCCTCGTAGGCGTCACCTTCTCCCGGCGCGAGAAACAGATTGCTCTCAAGCCCGTGCTGCTTGGTGTACAGCTCGAAGTACCTTCCGCCAAGCTCATAGAGTTGCTCGTGCGTCCCGCGCTCCACGATGCGGCCTTGCTCCATCACCAGGATCTGATCGGCGCGGCGGATTGTCGAAAGCCTGTGTGCGATCACAAACGTCGTGCGTCCGCGCATGAGGTAGGAGAGGCCTTCCTGAATCAACTGCTCCGACTCTGAGTCCAAACTCGAAGTCGCCTCGTCGAGAATGAGAATGCGCGGTTCGGCAAGAATCGCACGAGCAATTGAAATTCTTTGACGTTGCCCGCCAGAGAGCTTCACTCCGCGCTCGCCCACGACGGTGTCGTATTTATCTGCAAAGCTTTCCGCGAACTCGTCCACCCGCGCGATGCGGCAGGCGCGCAGCACCGCGTCCTCGCTTGCATCTGGCCGTGAAAATGCCACGTTTTCACGAATCGTGCCGTCGAACAGGAATGATTCCTGCAGCACAACTCCAAGCTGCGTGCGGTAGGAATCAAGCCGCACCGTGCTGAGATCAATGCCATCAACCAGAACTGCCCCCTTAGTCGGCTTGTAAAACGCCGAGATCAGCCCGATCGTCGTCGATTTCCCCGAACCCGACGATCCCACCAGCGCAGTCACCGTACCCGGCGATGAGTGGAACGACACTTCGTGCAGCACCTCTCGCGATCCGTCATAACTGAAGTTGACTTTCTGAAAATCCAGATTGCCATGGATCTCTGGAAGTGAAACCGTCCGCCGTGGATCGCGGTCTTCCGCCGCCTCATTCAGAATTTCATGGGTGCGATCGAGGCCCGCGAGAGCTTCGGTGAGTTGCGTCCCGATCTGCACAATCTGCATGACGGGCGCGATCAGAAATCCCATAAATAAGGTGTAAGTAAAGAATCCGCCGATGGTCAGCGAACCCGCCAAAATCTGCCGCGTGCCCACAAACATGATCACCGCGCCCACCACGCCGAGCAGTACGCTCGCCGAAAGGCCCATGACAGAAGTCGCGGTAAGCGTTCTCATCACGTTTTCGAGCAGACGCGTCACGCCGCGGCCAAAGACATTCTCCTCCCGCTCCTCCGCGTGGTATCCCTTGACCACGCGCACGCCGCCGAGCGATTCGGCCAGGCGCCCGGTGACCTCGGCGTTGATCTTCCCGCGCTCGCGGAAAATCGGCCGAATGGTCTGAAATGCCTTCTTGAGGGCCAAACCAAAGCAGAGCAGGAAGCCGAAAGCTAGTGCCGTCATCAGCGCGCTGATGCGGAACAAAACCACCAGCGCGATACCGGCGGTCAGCAGGCCGCCAACAAAATCCACCAGGCCGGTGCCAATCAGGTTCCGCACTCCTTCCACGTCGCTCATGATTCGCGAAACCAGCACGCCACTCTTGGTCGAATCATGAAACGATACCGGCAGCCGGCCCACATGGGCCTGCACCTTCCTTCTCAACTCGGCAATCAGGCGCTGCGCGGCCTTCGAGAGCAGCTGGGTCAACGAAAATGACGTGATGCCCTGAACTACAGTCGCGGCCAGAACCGCCAGCACCAGCGGCTTTAGCAACTGGGCATGACGCTGGATGATGACGCTGTCGATCACGTAGCGGGTGGAATATGGCAGAACTAACGCAGCCACCCGGTTCATTAACATGAGCAGAAAACCGAGCGCCAGCAGCCCGCGCCGCGGCCGCACCAGCTCCCAGATCAGCGGCATTACGGCACTGAGCTTGGGTTTTGTGGTACCGGCGGTCAGGGACGGCCTGCCATGGGCGTGAGCAGCCATATCCATTTGATAGTACAGGGGCTGCGCGCGACGCAATTTCCCTTCCACCAGGGAATTTCCCGCTTACCAAGTTGCCCTTGCCCCGTCTATCTCTTGCAGCCGGGGAAGGTAGGCGTCTCCGGCTTAATCGAGGACATAAACCGATGCCGGCCGATGCCTGGGCAGTACAATTTCCGGTTGGCAAGATTTCCAGCCACCAGCGAAACAGTGAAGCGCGGAACAGCGAGACCCAGGACCGCATGTTGAGAGAAGTGCCACGGCGCATTGATGACACCATGCTGGTCCGCGAGGCGCAGCGTGGCAGCCGCGCCGCCTTCGAGGAACTTGTCCGTCACTACGATCAGGCAGTGCTGCGGCTGGCGTTGCACCTGACCGGCTCGGAACACGAAGCGCAGGACGTTTATCAGGACGCGTTCCTCAAGGCCTATAGAAACATCGGGCGCTTCCGCTTCGAGTGTTCGTTCTATACGTGGATTTACCGCATTGTCACGAACATTTGTCTCGACAACATTCGAAAGAAGCAGGTTCGCAAAGAAGACGCGCCGGTCGCCAAGGATGTTGATGGCGAAGTCTTCGACGTTCTGGCACAAGTTGCCGACGGCCGCAGCGGAGCGAATCCTGAACGCGACCTGATGCGGCGCGAACTGGGCGGTAAGATTTCGCGGGCGCTCGACAAGCTGACCCCGCGCGAGCGCATGGTGTTCGAGCTGAAGCATTACCAGGGATTGAAATTAAGGACCGTCGGGGAAATGCTGAACACGACCGAAGAGACGGCCAAGAACACGCTGTTTCGCGCGACCCAAAAGCTGCGAGGCGCGCTGGCGGACATGCGATGAGTAAAGCGGCTATGGGCTGTTGGTTATTGGCAAATGCAAGCTCGCGGCTGACGACCGAAGGCCGATGACCGACGACAAGAGGTTGGAATTATGAACTGCAACTGGGTACAACAAAACGTGGTTCTTTACGTCTACGACGAACTCGCCGACGATGCTCGCCATGAACTCGAGCAGCACATCGCGCGTTGCCGGGACTGCGCCGCCGAGGTGGAGTCGACCCGCAAATTTCGCACCGAGTTCGCGCAGTTTCCGTCACAGGAGCCAAGCCCCAGCTTTCTCGCCGCCTCGCGGATGCGGTTACAGGAGGCGCTGGAAACGGCGGAACAAGGGGGATGGTGGTCGCGGTTAGTTTTTGATCCGGTTCATTGGCTGAATCAGGTGCGCTTCGCGCCTGCGCTGGCAGCGGCGATTTTCATTATTGGTTTTGCCGGCGGAATCGCTGCTACGTACAAAATCAAGCCACGAGTAGACGTCGCGAGTACAGGTAATGGGACGAATGTCCCGGCCCAGCTTGGCTCAATCGGCGGCATCGAATCAGTCGCCCAGCAGCCGGGATCGAATGAGGTCACGATCAAATATCAAACCGTTTCTCCGCAGGAAAAGCGCGGAGCACTCAGTGATCCCGATGTGCAGCAGCTTTTGCTGTACGCCGCGCGCAACAACTACAATCCCGGGCTCCGATTGCAATCGGTCGATTTGCTGACTCAGCAGCCCTCTAACACTCATGTTCGCGAGGCGCTGCTGTACGCGATGCGCTATGACTCGAATACCGGAATTCGGCTGAAAGCTCTCGACTCGCTCGGTCCCTACGTCAAGGACGATGTGCAGGTGCGCGATGCCATGTTGGAATCCCTGATGTCCGATGCAAATCCAGCTATGCGAATCGAGGCGCTCCGTCTGCTTGAGCCGGCGCGGGGCGATAGCAGCGTTCGCATCGTGCTGCAGCGGCTGGCCGAGAAGGACGAGAACCGTTATATCCGTTCGCGTGCACGCACTCTGGTTGGGCAATTGCCCGAGATGAATTGAAATGGGGAGGCGTTGGGACGACTGAGAAATGCTGAAAACCAAATCCAAATTCGGTCTGCTGTTAACGCTGATGGCGACATTGTGCGTGGCGCAGCAGAGCGCGGTTCAAAAAGAAGGTAATCATTGGACGGGCATTGCAAACGGCTCGCTCCAGGCCGTTCGAAACCTTCACGTTCAGATGGAAGCGGGCGCGGTGCGCGTCCAGGGCGGCTCGGGGCAGGGCATCAATTACGTCGTCCATAACAAATCGTATGAAGGCGCGGAAGATCGGGCGCGGCGTCAACTCGAGTCCTACAAGGTGAATGCTTACGTCAAGGGCGATACCGCGTGGATTGTCGGCGAGTGGGAAGGCGGATCTCCCCACAAGTTCTCTTCGGACCTGACGGTGACGGTGCCGCGTGAGATGGAATCGATCAAAATCGAAACCGAAGGCGGCGAGGTGGTCACCACCGGCATCTCCGGCAGGCTCGAAGCCCAAAGTGGCGGCGGCGCCATTCATCTGGATGACATCGGCGGGAGCGTCAACGCCGAAACCGGCGGCGGTGCAATCGACGTGGGCAACATCGGCGGCGACTTAAGATTGCGGACCGGCGGCGGACAGATTCACATCGGGTCGGTCAAAGGAAAAGTGGTCGCTGAAAGTGGCGGCGGCAACCTGATGCTGGTTTCAGCAGCCCAGGGGGCATCCTTGCAAACCGGCGCCGGCACCATCCGCGTGGAAAAATGCAGTGGAGAGTTAAAGGTTGAAACCGCCGGTGGCGCGATTGAACTCGGCGACATCACCGGCAGTGTGGTCAGCGAGACTGGCGGCGGCAGTATTAAGGTCAACTTTGCCGGAGGTACGGTAAAGGCCGAAACCGGCGGTGGAGGAATTGAGTTATGGGGCGTGCCCGCCGCTCATGTCGAGACTGCTGCAGGCCCCATCATCGCCAAGTTCGTTTCGGCGCAGGCCCAGCGGGCGGATTCGCTGCTCGAAACCGGCGTGGGTGACATCACGGTCTATCTCATGCCCAACGTAAACTTGACCATTGACGCCAGCATCGAGGCCTCGACCGGGCACAGCATCACGTCGGATTTTTCTGAAATCAAGGTTTCCAGCGAAGGTGGACAATGGGAGCCGAAGCTGGTTTCGGCGATAGGCAGGGTGAATGGCGGTGGCCCGGTGTTGAAAGTGCGGACCAGCATGGGGAACATCTACTTTCGGCGTGCTCAATAGAGGTAAAGTATGAAACTACGAACTTTCGTCCTGACAACAACGTTGGTTCTGCTCGGCGCATTGCCCGTTGGACTGAGCGCTCAGCCCGGCTCGCAACCCTTCGTCTTCTACGGCGAAGAGCCGTGGGGAGGTTCCTACCTCGGGGTTGATACCAGGGACATCACGCCAGACCGCGTTTCCGCCCTGCGCCTGAAAGATGAAGCCGGCGTAGAAATCACCATGGTGGATCAGGATGCGCCTGCCGGGAAAGCCGGCCTCAAAGAGCATGACGTCATCCTCACGGTCAATCAGCAGAAAGTAGAAAGCGTAGAACAGCTCCGGCGCCTGATTCGCGAAATTCCCGTCGGCAGGAGCGTCAATCTCGAAATCAGCCGCGACGGGCGGCCGATGGACATCAAAGCCCAACTTGCCGAGCGCAACAAAATGATGGGATCAAATCACGAGTGGAATTTCGATGTACCGCCCGTGACTATCCCCGCAATCAACATTCCGGCCATCAACATCCCGCAGGTGGGGCCGATCGTCGTATACACCTCCCCCGTGCGCAGCGGCCTGATGATTGAAAACCTCACGCCGCAGCTCGGCATTTACTTCGGCGTGAAAGATGGCAACGGAGTCCTTGTCCGCTCGGTGGATAAAGGCAGCCGCGCTGAACAGGCCGGTTTCCGAGCCGGCGATGTGATTGTTAAAGTCAACGGCTCTGCCGTGAGCGACTGCACTGACTTCTCCCGCGTAGTCCGCGAACGCAAGGAGAGTAAGGCGGCGGTCACCATCCTGCGCGACCGCAAAGAACAGAATCTCACCCTGACTCTGCCCGAATCCAAGCGCACTGGCTCCGTGCGCGACTGCGAATTGCTGAGCCATGAAGAGTGCGTGGACCAGCTCAAGTCGGAAGTCTACTCAATACCGGAGCTCGCCACCGCCGAAATCAAGCGCCTGCAGCCTGAGCTTGAACGTCAAAAGAAACAACTCCAGGAAGAAATGCAGAAACACGGCGAAGAGCTCAAGAAAGAAATGCAGCAGCTGCAGGAGGAAATGAAAGAGCACCAGCAAGAACTGCAGCACGAAATGAAGAAGTGGGTCAGGGACGCGGATATCTAGTTCTGTGCCGGTCAGTGCGCTCGGTTGGAAGTCGTCACGCTGGTCTCAATGAGTGAGACGGAGATTTATCCATCTAGGGATGCATCAACCCGTTTCGCCTCTTCAATTCTGGCAAGCATTGGGCCGACAACAAGCCTCCATGAAAGCAGAAATGACCCCAGGCGCGCGATACCAAGAGGTGTAACAATCCCTGGGCTTTTGAGTGATATGGAGATTTTATCGCGAGCACGTGGACTTACCTGAATCCCTCCACAAGCATGAGGTCGCCTTCCGAGTGCTCGATTCCAGTGAATGAAAACGTTTGCCCATCAGGTGAAAGGTTAGGGCCCCAAACGGCGAACAGACCTGGCAGGTCCGCGATTTTGCGCTTGTGGCGAGTGGCAAAGTCGAAGTAGTTGGCCGAAAAGTGGCGCGAAGCGCCATCCAGGAAGTAAATGCCGTTCCGACCGAGTACCCATCCCGTGTCACTGGGCATTCCAATAACCGGTCGCTCGTCCCCGCCCTTCACCGATGCCGACCAGGCGTCAGCATGGGCACCGTCACCTTTGTAAACAAATACTCGGGTTCCATCGGCCGATTCCTGTGGCATGCTTCGCCCGTTCTCCTCGGTCAAACGCATCGATGTTCCACCTTCCACTGGCGCCTTCCAGATGGCGTCTGGGCGTTCGGTGTTGAAGTAAATCCAATGACCATCCCCTGACCAGAATGGATTCGACGCGTTCGCCGTTCCTGTGGGGAAGAGCTTTGGAGGTCCTCCCTCTACGTTCACGATATAGAGCTCTGGGTTGCCAGACGTGCGCACGTCGAAGACGATCCGGCGGCCGTCAGGTGACCAGGCAGGGGCACCAACCGGGGGGCCGCCAAAGAAAGTGAGTTGTATGGGATTCGAGGAATCGCGGTCGCACATCCAGACCTCCGGACTTCCGGACCGCCAGGATTGGAAAGCAATGTATTTACCGTTTGGTGAAATATGTGACCCTGAGTCGCCGCGACTGGAAGAGATAAGCTTCGTAGGTGGACCGGCTGGCTTTGTTGCGCTAGCCAATTCCACCTGCCAGACGCTGTCAGGATGGCGCACCTGCGCGAAGGTGAGGCGATTTCCAGTGCGTGCAACCGCCACGCTTTCGACATCCTGTGCAAAGAGGAGCTTCTCTGGACTTCCGCCAGCGAGCGGAACGCGCCAGAGATAATGGCCGGAACTGTAGAGCAAAGACTGGCAATCAGCGGCCCAGGCGATTCCCGGAAAACCTTCGGAGGATTTCGCTCCCGTCACTTCACGGGCTCGTTTCCCGTCAGGAGTTTGTACGTAGATCTTGGCGACGCCTTCGGTGAGCACACATACCGAAGCGAGATACTTGCCGTCCGGTGAAAACGCGGGTTGCCACGTGTTTGCGCACTCGGGGGAGGGATCGGGAAAAACCCGCTCTTCGGTAGTTTCGATATTTATCAGATGAGTGCTGAAGTGCTGCCGCGCCGAATCTCCTTTGTTCTCCGAGGCAGTATCCTTCGAGAATGCCAACCACTTACTATCTGGCGACCAACTGACCGCAATCGGTTCCCAACTTTCTGAAGGAGTTATGGTAGCCAGCTTGTGCTCCGGGCCTCCCAGCGGAGATATAAGGTAGATACCGCTTGCGTCAGACTGAGCCTGACGCATGAAGGCAATAAATCGGCCATCGGGGGACCAAGCGGAAGCGAGATAAGTCGCCGGATGGTGAGTCAGTTGCAGCCGGTGCTCGTCTCCGACTTGCTTGACGTAAAGATCGAACTGAAACTCCTTTTCATAACCAAACCAGGAGAACACGACTTGGTTTCCATCTGGCGAAAAGCTGGGCGCAATTTCAAATCCAGGAAGCGTCGTTAGCGGAACAATCGTCAGCTTTTCGGGCTGGGTTTGCGGTCGTAGTCGCGTCAGATAGCCGATCACCGCGGCGACCACTAACAGGCCAAAAAACACGAATGCGAATCGCCATTGCCAGAGTGTCGGCCGATGAGCGTCGGCCGCACGCTGAGGAACAGGTATTGGTCCCAGTTTTGAGATTGGAACAACCCGCGACGGCGAAGTGTCACCGTTCTCATCGGTGACCCACTCCACTGGGCGACGAAACGATAGCCGATCTTCGGCATGGTTTCGACGAACTTAGGATCCTCTGCTGAGTCTTCGAGCGCTTGCCGCAACTTTTTCACGGCGGTGTTGACCCCGTGCTCGAAGTCCACAAATGTATCTTTGGGCCAGAGGGCAGCGCGCAGCTGCTCGCGAGTGACGACCCTTCCTTCTTGCTCCAGGAGCAACCTCAAGACCTGGAGTGGCTGGTCCTGAATGGGCACGCGCGTCCCCGACCTGAACAATTCACCGCTGCTCAGATCGACGCGGAAAGAGTCGAAGCGCACCGAAGACCGGTGGAGAGAACCGTAGGTAGCCAACGCGAAACCTCAACTAGGTTCATGGAAGTGTACCGCAACTTCCGGCGCGCGCGAATCGCGTGATTTCCATGCTCTGTAACTGCCGTATTTTGCAGTAGTTCCGAAGTTCACCATCAGTTCACCTCTGATTCACCCCAGGTCTATTGTGCGACCTGGCTGACCATGCGAAGGTGCGCCAGACGGAGGACCGAACCTCCAGTCTCGAGCATTCAAGGCTCGAACTCTAGCAAGAAAATCTGGAGGTACTATGAGAACCCGTATTTCGCTCTTTCTGTTCACCCTCGTTCTGGCTGCGTCTTCAACCTTGACGGCCCACGCCAGTGGCTGCACTGACATGACGATTAAGGGTGCTTGGGTCCAATCCCTGCAGGGTCTGATTTTTCTTCCTAATGGCAGTAGCCTGGTTCTCACCGGCGTCACCAAGACGACGTATGACGGCGTGGGAAATCTGACGGCACTCGATGCGTCTGGCGTTAACGGGAACGTCCCAACGGGCTGGCGCACAGGGTCGGGCAGCTATACCGTGAATCCGGATTGCACGGGGACCGAGACGATCTCGTTTCCTGGCCAGCCGGATATCCACGCACAATTTGTAGTGGCGCAATCAGGAAACAAGCTACATTACGTAAACGTCGATGCGGGAATTTCCCTTTCCGGAGAGGTAGAACGCTTCAACGCTCCCAAGTGCGAGGAGAGGCACTAAATTGGAGTAGATTCCATGCGCGCGGCGGAGCAGACTCGCTTCGCTGCGCCATTTCTTCAACTTGGTCTTTCACGGACCTATCGTTAGTCACTCGCAAGTGGATCGCCTACCGGAAATCCCCTCAAATCACCACGACGTACTGAGGGCGACGACGGACGCAACCCGTCAACTGTGTGGTTCCTCTGAAGTTCACGATGAAGCCGCGAGACAATCTTCCCAGGCAGGCTACGCAGCGCAGATAAAGTTAGCGATTTAGTTACAATCACGACGCTGGATCGGTGAGTCTGGAAAGCACCGCTAAAGTCCGTGATGCAGCAGCGATGTTTCTGGGCGGATCACGGGCAACCCGGAAATAACTGTTGATAACATCTCTAAGGAAGTCGGCCTTGGCAACCCCTTTTTAGGAGGGGTTTTTGGGTTTTGGTCGCATACATTTCCAACAGCGCCGAAGCTCTCGTTAATTGGTCATCATTGTTCATCTGCTTCCACCCGTTTTGTAGCTCGGCCCGTTTCCGTTCCATCATTCGGTGTTGCCCACCAAACATCTCTTCGATCACTAACGACCACGATGAGTTATTCGGACTCCCTGTTCCTTACGGGGAGGCGGATTGCCTATTCAGGCGACCGGTCACGGCTTGCGCCGGACCATGTTATCAATCAGGCTTCTCCGCATGAGCTTCCCCGCACTGCCGTCCGCGACGGCAGAACTCGTAATAGTCAATTTCGTCGCGCAGCATGATCCATAGCCGGATCCCGAGCTTGCGCCCGGCTGCCACTTTCGCTTTCCCCAGTCCCTTCTGCGCCAGCTTGCGCCTGTAGAATCGCTTCATCTCCGCGTCTTTACGCACCGCGTGGCCCAC
>Ga0310813_10000457_pt1 | contig 25899 bp, 26 predicted proteins | sample YN3metagenome_FD_203086 | JGI IMG/M metagenome (GOLD analysis project Ga0310813, IMG submission 203086) | Soil microbial communities from experimental microcosm in Duke University, North Carolina, United States - YN3 | ecosystem: Engineered > Artificial ecosystem > Soil microcosm > Unclassified...
GGGCTTATTTACTCATGCGTTAGTGGCACTAGGGCGCTTAGAACGTGAAGAGACCGAAAGTAAAGTTCGTTACATCGACGTCGAAACTGGCGAGTCTGTCATTGAATGGCAATATTGTGGCGATGTTAGCGACCAGCTTGTATGCAAATCTTGTGGTCACAACTGGAGCCTTCAATAAGTAATCGCAGGAAATGGCCTCTTTTGTCAGGAGCTTCTAGCCGACTGTGGAACACCAAGATCAAGATCCAAGATTTAGAGAGGAACCTGATAACAATCTCCTGCTCACCCCGGAGCAAGTGGCGGAGCAGTTGAACGTTTCGGTCGATTGGGTGCGAGACCACTCTTCGCGGAAGAATCCCCGACTGCCGGTCATTCGGTTGGGTGGAGGTCCTGGGCGCAAAGGATTGCTCCGTTACCGCGCAAGTGAAATTAGAAATTTCATTTCAGACCTTGAGCGACTGAGCAACTTTCGGGCGCGGGTACAATACGAACAACCCCGCCTATAGCAGCTCCCAAATGGGAGGACTATGGCAAAGAGGTCGTATCAGAAGGGGTGGGTTCGCCCCAAAGGAAAAAAGTGGTACGGCTACTATGAGGTAAAGCGACTCGACCCCGAAACCGGACAGGAAGAGTGGAGGACTGAGGCACCAATTCCTCTTGGCCTTCGCTCTGAAATGAACAAGTTTCAGGCTCGTGATGTTCTGGCGACTGAGGTTGCAAAGCGGACGGGGACCACCCCCAGGCCGCAAGCTGATATGAAGGTAATCACCTTCGGTTGGTTCGTTCGCAATCGCTGGTTGCCGCTGAAAGAAGCAAACTGGAAGGAAGAAACAGCGCGAGACAAGAAGTGCATTATCGAGAGAGATTTGCTCGGGAGTTTCGAGAGCGTCCCTCTGGGACACTTCGATAAATTCACGTTGCAGGTTCACTTGAACGACTTGGCAAAATCTCGCTCGCGCGATCGAGTGCTTCAAATACGCGCATACATGCGCGACATTTTTGCCGAAGCGGCGGATCAGGACTTCCTTCCCAAAGACCCAGCGAGGAAAGTGGAGGTGCCCAAACAGTTAGCGGACACCGACACCACTGTCCTGAACTGGGATCAACTGCGAAGCGTGCTGAGGGAGCTGAGCCTGAAAGATCGGCTCATTCTCGAATTGGACATGACTGATGCGTTGCGTCCTAGTGAATTGTTCGGGCTACGCTGGCGCGATTTCAATTACGACGAGTGCCTGTTGGAACTGCACGAGACTGTGTACCGGGGAAAGCTCCGCAATTGGGGGAAAACCCGTAAGGCGCTTCGCCCTGTGCACATCCCGAAGGAATTGGCGGATGATCTCTGGTTGTGGAGGCGGGAATCCAAACACTCAGAGCCTGATGACTTCATCTTCTCAAATCGGTTACGAAAAGGCGGGTTCATCGATCCGCAGAATTACCGAAGGAAGATGCGGGCATTAGGCGAGAAATTGGGACTGCCGAAACTGACCTTTCAGGTGATCCGGCGCACCATTGCAACTCTGGGTCAAAAGAAAGGAACACCCAAGGACATCCAGGGCGTATTGAGACACTCGCGGCTATCCACCACCACTGACGTTTACATGCAGGAGATTCCCGAAAGCGTGAAAGCGACGGTGGCGGCGATCAACAAAGAACTGAGGCTGAAGCCAAAACCGGCGGAAGCTTTTGAAAATTCCGGCCAATTTCCGGCCAAGTGTGATGAGGCGGGTCCGCTAAGTTGTTGAAAGATGGTGGACCTGGTCGGGATCGAACCGACGACCTCTTCCATGCCATGGAAGCGCGCTCCCAGCTGCGCCACAGGCCCACGTAGAAAACGCGGGCTTGGGCGCCCGCGCCACAACAGGTAAGTCAATTTTACCTGCACACAGCGGATAGTCAAACGCAGTGAAAAGTAGGGTGGGGTATCGGCTGAGGCTGAAACCGCAGATTAGGTCTTAATGTCGCCTAATCGATACTCGGAAGCTTCCGATCGGCAACAAATGCCAAAGTCGTTCCACAACCGAAACCAGGGACTGGTACGGTTTTGTTGATCGTGCTTCCGATTGGCCGCCGCGACATCGCTCGCGGTCAGCGGCCGGATATCTGGCGCCTCAAAAAGCTCTTCCAGTTGTTCGATTTCGTTGATGATGCGTTCGACATCCATCGCCATCAGTATAACTAAGCGCACCCGTGGCTTGAAACCATCACTAAGGTCACCTCAGCATCCCTTCATGGTGGCGGTGGACCCCAACAATGAGTGTTTGTGATGCTATGTTTGGTGTCGGCAAACACGAAATTGTTAGAACTCCATCAGAGTCTTTAGCTGCCTACAGGTTTCTAGTTCGATCGGTGCAGTTCACGAGAGGCGGGTCCTGCCGGGTCATATACGGTTTCTATGAACTGGCCGAAGTTCGAGGATTTTCCCGCGGTTCTGGGCACGCGTTAACTTGGTTGGCGCATCGTTGGCATGACGAACGGCTTGCAAGATCGAAGAACGATCGCTTCGTTGCAGCTGGAACTCTTCGGCCTCGAATCTAACCCGCATGAGCGGATCGTTTCCCACCAGATTGCGTCCGGGGAAGCGGCGGATGCGAGCCACTGCGCGGTCAACCACGCGAGCAAGTTCACTCGCGTTTTCAGCTGTGCGCCCTTCAGCGAGTCGTCGTTTCGCTTTCGCCGGAGGAAACCACGTTGGATTTCGATTTAGCTCCTCGGGTTCACCCAGGCGCAATACTTCACACAGATGTGCATGGATTATTTGCCGCTCACCACTGCGCAACTTGCCGTTCTGATACTGTGCAAACGCGTTCTCTTCGATGCGGCCATGCACGCCGGCCTCTTCGTAGGCTTCGATTGCAGCCGATTGAGCATAGGTGAGCCCCGGCTCAACTCCACCTTTGGGAAATGTCCAGCGGCTCCGGCGGGTATTCACCAGAAGGAATTCCACGCCGGTGCTAAGAATCCTGAAACATACTGCCGCAACCTGCTGACGTTCACTGCTTAAGATTTCGCGAGTCGCACGGCGGACAAGCCCTGGCGTTTCGAAGCGCATGGCATGAGGGTGCACGAGTTCATTCACGATGGCTAGAGCACAACTTGATTCGGCTGCACCTTTGCCGCGTCGCGGTCCTCCCGAATCTGGTTTCGCACTTGGCAGCACAGCCAACGCCTGACGATCATGTCTTAAGGAATTCCGAGGCCGATTTGGAGCACCTCTACTGCCTTCGCTGCAACCGCGAACTCGAAACTGGAAGTAAATCCGTCGAGGTGTATTTGTTCGCGCAGACGGTCGGGATCCGGCCGCGACAAAAATCAGCTGCGAAGCGAATCTGTTTCTGTCCCCAGTGTGCGGTGTCGCTCGCCATGGGACCTCCGCCGGAAGGCGCTCTGAACCTCGCTGCGTGGGAGATGATCCGCGAACTGGTGAGCTCCGATCCTTCACTGAACGACGCTGCGTGGGAGTCGCTGCAGGTCCTGACCCGTTCTCTTCCCGAGAATGTCAATGAAAGCGCCCTGCGCAACGCGGTCGGAGGATATCTGGAATTCTGAGGCGCAAGGCGACGCACATTCACCTATGGCAACCCTCGTAATGTCGCCGAAACCAATTGGCCTGGCTCACTGGATGGGGCAGGTGTTGCTGCAGGCCGAGAAAGCCGCTGAAAGCTTCGACGCCGATGCCGTCCATGACCTCCGGACTGCCCTTCGGCGTTGCCGCTCAATCGCAGACGGGATGATGGCGTTCGATGCCGATCCGGCCTGGAAAAAGATGAAGAAGGCCGGCAAACAACTCTTTCAGAGCCTGGGCGAGTTGAGAGATACGCACGTTCTGAGAGATTGGGTCGAGCATCTCGCACCAGAAAGCGATCCGTCAGCCCTGGTGATAAACGCATCTCTCGCGCACAGGGAAGAGGAGTTCCGGATTACAGCCGCCGCCGCGGTTCACCAGTTCGACCGCGCAAAATGGAGCGAATGGGCGCGCCGGCTGCCCTCGCGAGCGGTGCGAACTCCTCTCGACAGCCCGGTATTCGCGCAGTTGGCTCTTGAGCGCTGGCAGCAGGCGCGCGAACTACATCGGCGGGCGCTGCGGAACCGTACAAACGTGGCCTTTCACAACCTGCGGATCGGGATCAAGCGTTTTCGTTATACCGTTGAAAATTTCCTCCCGACCCTGCACGAACTCTGGGCCGACGACCTGAAAGACGTGCAGGACTCGCTCGGAGACGTTCACGATCTGGACGTTCTCTGGCAAACAATTCTCGGCATTCAGGCGTTTCCGGACGCGGCGTCGCGAGAAATATGGCGATCTCGGGTTCGAGAAGAGCGGGCGCGGCGGATCGAGAAATACAGAAGCAAAATGGTCGGCGAAGGATCTTTGTGGAACATCTGGCGAGCGGCTTTACCTGGCGACGATCGCCTTCGGGAGCTTGGATCGCAGCGCCTTAAGATTTGGGCGTCGCTCCTCGATCCCAACGTGTCTCACTCCCGGCATGTCGCCGAACTCGCCATGCAGATTTTCGATGGCCTGCCCAGCGAAATTCCTCCCGTCAGGCGCCAAAGCTATCGCTACGTTTTATATGCAGCGGCCCTGATGCATGAGGTCGGTTGCGCCAAAGTCAACCGGGGACACCACAAAGTCTCGGCGCGCATGATTCGCAAAATCGCGGCTCCCATGGGGTGGACGATCGATGAGATTCACACCATAGCGATGATCGCGCGATATCACCGTGGCGCATTGCCGAGCGAAAAACAAAAGCGATTCCGCGCCCTTCCCGCCTCGAAGCAAGCTTCGGTGAAATTACTGGCGGGAATTCTGCGATTCGCGTGTGCCTGCGACCTAGAACGCGATGCGGGGATTCGGCACATCAAGATAGAGGCCTCCGCGCCGGTTCTCACGGTCCGAGCCCGGGGGTACGCCGCCGCCACGCCGCTGGCGGAGCATCTGGCTGCCGCGCGTCATCTGCTCGAAGTTGCGTATCAGCGGCCGGTATTCATCCTGCCGGACGAGTCACATGCGGCTTGATGGCCGCGAAAAGACCCAGGCTTATGCTGCCCGGTCTTTAACATCAGCCGAGGTCGACTCCCTGGCACAATGCGCGCAGCAGAAGAAGCGGCCGCCGACTTCGGTGCCGTGACCGATCACTCTGCATTTGCAGTGCTCACAGACGGGAGCGATCGCCTGAATTGCGCATTCAAAGCTGTCGAATATATGTCGTGCTCCTGCGGCGATCAGCTCAAATGATTTGTCATAGTCGTTCCCGCGAACTTCGCACTTAGCCATGTAGCACCTCGGGTGCTAAGAGGACTGGCAGTGCTGCTGGGTTGCTGAGGTTATCGGATTGTGACCGTCTGTAGGACCTTGGCGACCCGGCCGTTCTTGTCGATAGCGTGTATTCCGACTCGTTCGTTTTTGCCCGCCGGAAGCCGGGCGGTTCCAAACAGGCTTCCACCATTCACCTGAAAGACCTTCTTCCCATCTACCCAGACCTGAATCTGAGCGATAGCATGCTTGCCGGATGCAATCGCCGAAAGCGGAACGGGATTAGCAACCGTCGAGTGGTCAGCCGGGCTTCCCACAGTCAACGTGAGTGCCGGCACACCTAAGAAACCATCTGGCCGCGTAACCGTGAAATAGTTGCCGACAATTGCGCGAGCAAAGTTGATAGAAGAAGCGCAAGAGGCAATTGAGTGTTGAGTCGGAAACGGTTCTGTCTTTTCGCTGCCTTCAGCGCTTTCCAGGTTGAACGAGACGAACCCGGCCGCGGCATCGTGGCATCCGACAATGTCACTTCGCCCATTCATCCCGGTCACTTGCCCGTCTTTGGAATACACCGGTGAGACAAAATCGATGTCCTCACCCTTAAACCAGAACCCGCGCCAGTTGCCGCCGGAGAAGACTTGCCCCACGATCCAGCCGTGATTGCTGATTCCGTTAAGCTGGGTCTGCTTGGGCTCTCCCGCGAGTTGCGGCGCGTTCCATCGGCTGTAAGCGCCCTCGCGATAAATAAACCCGTGAGTATCGTCATAGGTTCCGACGATAGTACCGGCGTTGTTGATTCCGGCGGCGACAGTGCTGTAGGTGGCCGCCGGCGCGTTGATTCTGTGGAACTGTCCGTCGCGACGGAGAAATCCGTGGAAGTTCAGCGGCCCGGGAACCTGATAAACGCCGACCAGATCTCCATTGTCATTGATACCAAGCACCGCGGTCGCGCCGGCTCCAGGGAAATCGACTGTTGTGTATTTCCCCCCCTGGTACGTAAAACCATGCTGAGAGCTCGCTGAGTCGAGATACGAACCGACGATCACATTGTTGTTATTAATTCCGTTCGCGCTGGTGGATAGGGCGTGGGGAAATGCGATGGTCGCGTAATCGTAGACTACGGCCGTCGAGGTTTGAGGCAGAGCTGACATCGACAAAAGGCCTAATAGAACTCCAGCGGAAACAAAGCGGCGGCACATCGGTGGGGGCTCCTGCTGCGTGTGCTTCAAAGATGCAGGAAGTCCGCACCTGAGTTGTAGAAACTACGCTGCCCGCTCGCGTTTGTTCTGGTAGGTTCCCATGAGTTCGGCTTGAGCGATGACGTGCCCCTTCATTGCGGCGCTCACCTCTTTTGGAGTTGCGCCAGCGGCGAGCTCAAGAGTCGCGTTGAGAGCGTAAAGCCGAAAAAAGTAACGGTGCGTTCCGGAAGGCGGCGCCGGGCCCATGTAACCGATCTTGCCCTCATCATTCTTGCCCTGGGTGCCAAATCCGCTCACTACATCGATGCGCGGTGCGTTCTCCTCAATATGGCTTGTTTCCGGAGGAATGTTGTACGCGGTCCAATGCGTAAAGCCGCCGGGACGGGGCGCATCTGGATCGTGCACGATCAACGCAAATGACCTGGTTCCCGCGGGAGCTTCTCCCCATGAGAGTTCCGGCGAAACATCTTTTCTATCGGTGGCGTAGTGGACGGGTATTTCAGCGCCGTGTTGAAAGCTGCTGCTCGCAAGTTGCATGATTCGACGCCTGTCACAGGCTTGGACAGCGAGTCTGCACATTTCGTTGCTCAGCAATTCGAATGAGGCTGGGACGGAATCAGATCAGGCTGCGTCGTCCTCGATCTTGATGCGCAGCGACTTCAGGAACTTGAGGTCCTGCTCGCTCACTTTGAGGTCGGGATTACTGGCGAGCGTGGTGACCATCGAGGTCTTGTCGCTGGTTTTCTCTCCTGGGCGGCTGACGCCTATGGTGGCCTCGAGCACGAGGAAGATGTCATAGCCGCCATCTTTGATTCGAGTCACAACGTCGGCAATCTGTTCCGAGTCGGCAAGCGACTCGTTGATGGCTTCACCCAGTTCTTTCATCAGCTGCTTGAGTTGTTGGTCCACGAATCCCCCGGTCGTTACTTGGATGCCGAACCCTGGAAAGAGGCATCCTGACGTTGCTTCTATGTCGTATTCTAAACCCGCAGGTTGGTAAAATCGAGAACAATGGCAAGTACCTCTACCACCCGTATAGCGGGCCTTGCGGCGCGGGTTTTCGGCCAGCAGGTCAAGCAAAGCCGCGCCTACGGCGCAGTCATGAACGGCGCCAGAACCATGTTTTCGCATTTCAGCTCAGCCTTGCATCAGCTTTGGCTTGAGGTGACAGGGTTCGTTTTCCTGGCGTTTGCGGGAATCGGAGTGGTTTTCCTGGTTCGCGAATACTCGGCCTACCACGCAGGCCGGGGGACCAGCGGGCGGATCGCCGAAGCAGCCGGTTTTGCATTGGTGTTTGGGTGGTTTGGCGTCAGTTCGTTCTGGAAAGCGCGCAGAAAGACATAGGTTTCATGTCTGACCCTACAAAAGTACGGAACCTGCCGGCTGATCCTGAAACCTCGTCTCACATTCCAGTTCACCAGGTTTACACCGAAGCCGACCGCGCGGGGTGGGACTATGACCAGCAGGCCGGTTACCCCGGCGAACCTCCTTATACCCGTGGCATCCAGCCCACCATTTACCGCGGCCGCCTCTGGACCATGCGCCAGTACGCCGGCATGGGCGACGCGGAGGAGTCAAACAAGCGGTACAAGTACCTGCTGAGCCAGGGAACCACGGGGCTGTCCGTGGCCTTCGATTTGCCCACACAGATTGGGATGGACTCTGACCACCCCTTGTCGGCGGCGGAAGTCGGCAAAGTCGGCGTAGCCATCGATTCCATCGAGGACATGGAGAGGCTGTTTGCCGATATTGACCTCACGAAGATATCGACTTCCATGACGATCAATGCCACCGCCCCGATTCTTCTGGCGCTGTACGTGGCGGTTGCGCGCCGCCGGGGCATGGACGTGAAGAAGTTGTCCGGCACGGTGCAAAACGACATTCTGAAGGAATACATCGCTCGCGGCACTTACATCTACCCCGTCGATCGCGGGATGCGGCTGGTGACGGACCTGTTTGCCTGGGCGAACGACAATGTTCCCGAGTGGAACACGATATCGATTTCCGGTTATCACATGCGCGAGGCTGGAGCGACGGCAGTGCAAGAGGTCGCATTCACCCTGGCCAACGGCATGGCTTACGTGCAAGCCGCGATTAATGTTGGTCTCAATGTGGACAAATTCGCGCCGCGAATTTCGTTCTTCTTTAACGCTCATAACAATTTCCTCGAAGAGGTGGCAAAGTTCCGTGCCGCCCGCCGCATGTGGGCACGAATCATGCGAGAAAAATTTGCCGCTAAGAATCCCCGTTCCTGGATGCTGCGTTTCCACACTCAAACCGCGGGTTCGACACTCACGGCTCAGCAACCCGAGAACAACATCGTGCGCACGGCCATTCAGGCGATGGCTGCGGTGCTTGGGGGAACGCAGTCGCTGCATACAAACTCCTTTGACGAGGCGCTTTCGTTGCCCACCGAGCAGGCGGCACGGATTGCGTTGAGAACGCAGCAGATTGTGGGTTATGAATCCGGCGCTCCGAACACGATCGATCCTTTCGCGGGCTCGTATTTCATCGAATCGCTTACTGACGAAATCGAGCGGCGCGCGGGTGACTACATTGTGAAGATTGAGGCCCTTGGCGGCATGCTGAAGGCCATCGAGCGCGGATACGTGCAGTTGGAAATCCAGAACGCTGCCTACGAATACCAGAGGGCCGTCGAGACTGGCGAGGCGACCGTTGTTGGCGTGAACAAGTTTTCCCAGGAAAGCGACCGTGAGGTGCCGATCCAGCGCATTGATCCCTCGCTCGAGCCTAAGCAGATCGAACGTGTGCGAGCCGTGCGCGCGAAGCGCGATCAGGGACGCTGGAAAGACGCCATTGAGGCTGTACGAACCGCGGCAACGTCAGGCGAAAACGTGATGCCGCGAATTGTGAATGCGGTTGAGGCCTACGCTACGGTAGGCGAAATTTCGGATGCGATGCGGGGAGTATTTGGGGAGTATCAGGAAACGGTGGTCATTTAACCGGGTGCCCTCTCATTGCAAACCAAAACCACAAAAAGATCGCGCCTAGCGATACCAGTCCGAACATGAGATAAAAAGTAAACCGCGAGGTTTGCGTTTCTCGAGTGGTCCAAGGGAGGAGCCCACCCAGGCGAACGCCGATCACTCCGAATGCAACGAGCGAGAGTAGGATCGTTTTCGTTGCCGCTCCAATGCTTTCAATCGGCGGTTTTGTAGTCGCAGGATTCGCGGCACGGCGGGCAATAGAATAGCCCGTCTTGGCACAGCCGAATATCAATCTGACTCTGGCAAAGACAGCAATATTTCTCGCAATAGCACTTCTCTTCGATCATCTCGCATTGCATGCAGACGTATTTTTTCCCGGTCCCAGCGGAGCTCATGAGCCAACTTTATCGATCTCGCGGCCAGCTTTACAGGTGCCTTAGGTGACTGTCCGTCCGGCAAGGGCCTATTCGTAAAATGCTAAAATCAATAGATCCCATGCAGTCAAAATCCTCATCCGTAGCCTTTGCCGATACCCCGAAACCTTCTCTCAAAGTCGGATTCGTGAGCCTCGGCTGCCCCAAAAACCTCGTAGATAGCGAGGTCATGATTGGCATGCTCTCGCAGGCGGGCGCCGATCTGGTGCCGCGGGCCGAGGACGCTGATGTCATTGTGGTTAACACCTGCTCGTTCATCGAGAGCGCGCAGCAGGAATCGGTAAACACAATTCTGGAGATGGCACGGCATAAAGGCGGGAATGCGAAAAAGTTGATCGTAGCCGGATGCCTGGTCGAGCGTTACCGCGAAGAGATTCGCAAGAACATTCCTGAAGTTGACGCGGTCGTCGGCACGGGAGAGTTGGAGAGGATTCTGGACGCGGCCGGTATCGCGCCCGCTCAGCCGAGCGACTCGCCGTTTCGTATCCTGACCTCCCGCCCCGAAGGCGATGCCCGCGCCGCTAACGGACGTTTCTCGCGTGAAACCTGGGACGGTGCGATTTCCGATCTGCCGAACTATCTTTACGATGAGGCTACGCCCCGGGTTCTCGCCACGCCGCGTTCGACCGCCTACATCAAGATCGCCGAAGGATGCGACCATCCTTGCGGGTTCTGTATCATTCCGCAGTTGCGCGGAAAGTTTCGATCGCGACGGTTCGAGTCGGTGATCGCTGAGGCTGAGCGGCTTGCTCGCTCGGGAGTTCGCGAGATCACGCTGATCGGCCAGGACACGACCTGCTACGGCGAAGATTTCGGCCTGAAAGACGGGCTGGCATTGCTCCTGGAGAAGCTCGCGGCGATAGAGGACTTGCGCTGGGTGCGGTTTCTCTACGCATACCCGAACAAGATCACCACCAGGTTACTCGAAACCATCGCCGTGCACGCCAAGATTTGCTCTTACGTTGACGTACCTCTGCAACACGCTTCTGCCGGCACGCTTAAGCGCATGAAACGGGGCGGGAGCGCCGATATTTTCTTACGCACGATTGAGAAGATGCGCCGCACAATCCCAGGCGTCACCCTTCGAACTTCGTTCATCGTGGGCTTCCCGGGCGAGACCGAAAAAGAATTCGAAGAGCTCTGCGATTTCGTAAAAGCCGCCGAATTCGACTGGATGGGAACGTTCGCCTACTCAGATCAGGAAGGCGCCACCGCTTTCGTCCTTGATGAGAAGATTCCGCCGCGGGAAATCGAGCGCCGCCGCAAGCATCTGATGAAGATTCAGCAGGGTATCAGCCGCCGCAAGAAGAAGCTGCTAAAAGGAAGGCAGTTCGACGTTCTCCTCGAAGGTGCGTCCGAAGAAACCGACATGCTTCTCGAAGGCCGCAGCGCCATGCACGCACCCGAGATTGACGGCAAGCTGTACATCTCCGACGTTCCCGATGGCCTCGATCCTCTACCCGGCGAATTCTATCGCTGCGAGATCACTGAGACCCACGACTACGATCTGGTTGCGCGAATTCTGATGTAGAGACGTTGCTTGCAACGTCTCACGGCAGGGCCGTGCACTCGTTGCGGGCAGAGTTATCCAGCTTGCCGTCTTTTTCCTCTGGTAAGCGGTGATTCAAAAACTCCAACAACTTGGCGGCCGACCGGATGTCGCCATCGCCGCCATAAACGGTACCGAACTCACGACCGTAGCCACTCGACAGGACGATATTTTGAACGCCATCGGGCCGGGCGATCGACAGATTCAGCAGATTTCCCATCACTGGCACGGCGGCAGTTCCGCGCGGTTCGTGATGCTGAATATTGGCCAACTCCGGTGTATCAAGCAGGGAACGCAACCGCGATAGTTCATCAAGACTCAAGTGCCCGGCAAAAAGTTCGCTGTGGACCGGCTTACTTGCCTTCTGCAAATGATTTTCGTAACGGAACCGGCCGTTGTCGGCAATCAACGCGCAGAACTGGCGTGCGTCGCTGCCACCAACTACGACTGAAAGGACCCGCAACAAGGGTGTTGCGGAGGGAATTGCCGGTGTAGCGGCGACCAGCGGTGGAAGTTTCAATGCCGATTTTATCCCCAAAGGATTCGGAGCCACTGCATCGGGAAAGGAAACGGCCTCGCGTTTTTTGAGGACGATCTTTCGCGGCGGCAGGCAGTTCTGTTTTCCCTCGTCCTCGGATAATTCTTTGTGCGGCAGCTTGCGCAACCCGTCGAGCCATTCGACGAGTGGATCGAGCGACTCCTTGAATCGTTCCTCGCTCTCGATGCTTTGAAAGAACAGATCCTGCCAACGGTCGCTGCGGTACGTGGTCAGCTGAAGTTTCTCGGTGCGGCCGGAGAAAATTGGCTCTTCAATCTGGCGCTGTGAAAGCTCGGAGAGCTCCGGGCGTTCCAGGATTCGTTGAATCTTCTTCACGTCCTCGAGGTTTGTCGTTCCCTCGTGCACCCTGACATCGCCACCGTGGGCGAACTCCAGATGAAAAGCGCCACTGGTTTGGAGCAGAGCGCATGAGTAGTCGTCGTACGTCTCATGAGAAATGCGGAGCACATACGGGTAAGGCCGCGTCTCACCCTCACACGCGGCCAGAGCCACGGCCAGAATTACGAAAGCGAGGCACCTCACACTAGAAAGTTAATCATGAGGCAGCGGCGGTATGCCACTTTCAGGAAAATTTCAGGACACTTTCTTCAAAACCAGCGCCGAATTCTTTGAGCCAAAGCCGACGCAATTACAGATGGCATGCTCAATACTGGCCTTGCGGCCGGCATCGGGCACATAGTCCAGATCGCAATCGGGATCGGGCTTTTCCAGATTGATAGTTGGTGGGATTTGCCGATGTTCCATGGCGATCAAAGTGGCCGCCACGCTTGCCGAGCCGCAAGCGCCCTGGGCATGGCCGATCTGCGACTTGAGCCCGGACATTGGGATCTTGTACGCGTGATCTCCGAGGGCGAGTTTCACCGCGCGCGATTCCACGCGGTCGTTCATCTCGGTTGAAGTGCCGTGCAGGCTCACGTATTGAATGTCCTGTGGCGCAAGCTTGGCTTCATCGAGCGCAAGAGTGATCGCCCGTGCTGGTTCTTCCGGCGAATCGCTCATGCGCACGCGATGGAAGGCTTCGCAGGTGGAAGCGTAGCCCGTGATTTCCGCATAGATTCGTGCGCCACGGGCGCGGGCGTGCGCATACTCTTCCAGAACGAACATCCACGATCCTTCCGCGAGCACAAAGCCGTCGCGATCGGCGGAAAATGGCCGCGAAGCCCGCTCAGGCTCGTCATTCCACGATTGCGTCAGCGCGCGAATCATGGTGTAGCCCTTGACGATGCCTTCCGTGATCGGCGAATCCACTCCGCCCGCGACGAACATCGGCTGCACGCCGGCCTGAATATGCTGATAGGCGTAACCAATCGCGTCGGTCGAAGAAGTGCAACCCGCCGTGACGACGTGGCTGTATCCGCGAAATCCAAAGCGCATGCTGATTTCGCTGGGGATCGTCCCCATGGTGCCGCTGGGCACGCAGAACAGGCTGACCTGTTTTTCTTTGCCGCTGTGCCACAGCCGGTACATTTGCTCGGAAAACTCCTGCGCGCCGCCGCCGGTGCCGAGGATGATCCCGATCTGCCGCTTTTCTTCGATTGACATCGAAGCGGTGTCCAGGCCGGAGTCTTTGACGGCTTCGGTGGTCGCAGCCAGGCAAAGCGGTACCACGCGTGAAACGTGCTTGCGCTCGCGCGCATCCACCCAAGCCAGTTCATCGAACTCGGGGATCTCCCCGCCGATGTGGACCAGCAGATGCGACGAATCAAAGCGTGTGATCTTCTTCACGCCAGACTTGCCGGCTAGAACCGCGCGGCAAAAGGCTTCCTTGCCGATTCCATTCGGGCTGACCGCGCCCATTCCGGTGATGACGACTCGTGGGAGCATGGGGTTAAGCATTCAGCGTTCAGCAATCAGCCTAGCAGCCCTCTGCCAGCCCCTCGAACAGCCTGAATTGGCTGAGCGCTGACTGCTGAGTGCTGAATGCTCGATAATGATACAGATGCCGCTTGGATTGTACATTTCCGTGCCCTTTTGCCGCACCAAGTGCACATATTGCAATTTCGCCTCTGACGTCTTCTCGCGCACGGTTTTCGAGAAATATGTCTCGCGCCTGTGCCAAGAAATCTCTTCGGCGGAGGAGACCGCCGCGCAAATGGGCCGACGGTTCGACCGCGCCGTTGATTCCATTTACCTCGGCGGCGGCACCCCTACTCTTTTGGATGTAGCACAGCTCGATCGCGTCTTTGCCACCATTCGTCAAAATTTTGTCGTGCAGCCGGATGCGGAGATCACCGTAGAATGCGCGCCAGGAACGCTTTCGCAGCCAATGCTCGAGAGGTTGGTCCGATGCGGCGTCAACCGCGTCAGCCTGGGCGTGCAGTCGTTCGTAGATCAGGAGTCTGCATCTGTCGGCCGGCTTCACAAAAGGGAAGTCGTACTTGACGACGTCGCGCGTCTGCGCAGCGCCGGGATTTCGAATATTAGCGTAGATCTGATCGCCGGGTTGCCTCATCAGAACCGCGAGAGCTGGGAATATTCGCTGAACGAATTGATCGCGACCGGAGTTCCGCACGCGAGCGTTTACATGCTCGAGGTCGATGAAGATTCGCGGCTGGGCCGCGAACTGTTGGCGGGCGGACAAAAATATCACGCTCACTTTGTCCCGGATGAAGACCTCACCGCCGATTTTTATGAAATTGCGTGCGGGCGCCTCAGCGCGGCAGGAATTCAGCAGTATGAAATTTCCAATTTTGCGCGCGAGGGTTTCGAATCGAAGCACAACCTGAAATACTGGACGCGGCAGCCATATCTCGGGTTTGGTGTCGATGCGCACTCGATGCTGCCGTGCGCTAGCGGCGATCGGAGTCACGACCGCGCGCCTGACCGGCAATCGTTATTGCCGGTTTCAACCCGCTACAACTACGAAGACGACCACCACCGGGAAGGGCACGACTTACAGTCGTGCCGTAAGTCAGCTGACTCCACAAACGGCACGGCTGTAAGCCGTGCCCTTCCAGTACTGAGCAGCACTCGTACGTCGGAGCACCCCGGACCCGCAAACTCCATTGCTGTCCGATTCGCTAATGCCGACAATCTTGAACGATATCTGTCGGCCGTACCTCCAACAGAAACCAGCGTCTCGATTGAAGCCGCTTTGCAGGAGGCGTTCTTTTTAGGCCTGCGACTCGTACGAGGCGTAAATCTAAAAAGCATTACGGCCATTTTTGGTGATGAGGCGTGTATGGGCGTTTTGCCAACGATCGGAGACTGCATTGAGTCTGGCCTCATTGAACGTGACGGAAACTACGTTCGACTCACTCCAAGGGGCCGCCTGCTGTCCAACGAAGTCTTCGAGCGCTTTCTTTCCGTCCCATCCGCGCTATAATCCTGGCCGCGAGGTGACGCATGGGCCTCTACTCCCACTACGACGGCGCGCACAATCATCCCGTGAACCGCGCGCTGCATCTGATTGCCATTCCGGTCGGCTTCTCATCGCTCATTGTTGTCTGGTTTCACTGGATCATCGGATTGCTGCTGATCCCGACGGCGTTCGCGCTGGCATGGCTTGGCCATCTGATCGAGGGAAACAAGCCTGCGTTCCTCACGAATCCTGTGCACGTCTTCGTCGCGCCGGTTTGGATGGCGAAGAAGATCTTCGGCAGGAGCCAAGCTGCGGAGGTCAGCTCTCCCAGGAAGGCGATTTGAGGTCGGTTTGTATCAGGGCACGGCTTCAGCCGTGCCGCAAAGAATGTTAACACTGGCGCGGCTTTAGCCGCTGAGGAACGACTCCGTGTCTGACGATCAGATTATCGTGTTGCTGACGGAAATCCGCGATCTGCAGAAGCAGAACACAGAGAATTACAAAATCGCTCTGCAGAACCAGCGTGAGTCGATCGAATTTCAGCGGTCGTTTGCCGCGCGCCAAAAGAAGGTTGTTCTTCTCGTGATCATAGTCGTGATTGTGACCTTCACCATCCTGGCCTTCCTGCCGTAGTTGCTTCGATATCGCTAGACCAACCGGTCGGTGTGCAGCTTTCTCATCCCCGCATTCCCTATGATCTAATGAATTCAGCAAAGCGCCCGTCTTCGCGGATTTTCTCTGTGCTCTTTGCAGTATCTGCGGTTTAAGATTTTGACTTTTAGGAGCAAGTTTTGGATTTCCAGCTGAACGAAGAACAACTGCAACTCAAAAAGTCCGTCCGCGAATTCGCCGAGCGCGAGATCGCGCCCAACGTCCGCAAGTGGGACGACGCCGGCGAGTTCCCGCTCGCAACCATCAAGGAACTCGGCAAGCTCGGGCTGATGGGCGTCGTGTTTCCTGCGGAGCTCGGCGGCGCCGGCATGGGCTACGTCGAGTACGTGACTGCCATCGAAGAGCTTTCGCGCGTGGATGGTTCCGTCGGAATCATCGTTGCCGCGCACACTTCGCTTTGCTCGAATCATATTTTTCTCGCGGGAGGCGACGCGCAGAAAAAGAAATACATCCCGAAACTGGCCAATGGCGAGTTCATCGGAGCCTGGGGACTGACCGAGCCTTCGTCCGGCTCTGACGCCGGCAGCGCGCGTATGACCGCGGTTCGCCGCGGCGGCAATTGGGTTCTGAATGGTACGAAGACCTTCATCACCAACGGACATTACGCGGACGTGTTGGTCGCGATCGCCATCACGGATCGCGCAGCCCATACCCACGGGCTCTCGGCCTTTGTAGTTGACAAGGGAACGAAAGGATTCCGCCCTGGCAAAAAAGAAGACAAGCTAGGCCTGCGCGCCAGCGACACCGCTGAACTGATCTTTGAAGATTGCGTCATTCCCGCCGAAAACCTGCTCGGCGTAGAAGGCCAGGGATTTGTTGACGCCATGCGCGTGCTCGATGGAGGCCGCATCTCGATTGCGGCCTTGTCGCTCGGCATGGCCGAGGGTGCCTACGAAGCGGCGCTGAATTACTCAAAAGAGCGCAAGCAGTTTGGAAAGTCCATCAGTGATTTTCAGGCGATCCAGTGGAAGCTGGCCGACATGGCCACCGAAATCGAAGCCGCCAAGCTGCTGACTCTCCGCGCCGCCGCCATGAAAGACGCCGGCATGAAGACCACACTCGAATCCTCCATGGCCAAACTCTTCGCCAGCGAAGTCGCCGTCAGGTGCGCGAACGAAGGCGTGCAGATCCACGGCGGCTACGGCTTCATCAAAGACTATCCCGCCGAAAAGTTCTACCGCGACGTGAAGCTGTGCACCATCGGCGAAGGCACCAGCGAGATACAGAGGCTAGTGATTGCCAGGCAGTTGCTGAGGGACTGAAGTCGGTGGCGCGAATGTCACTTTTCGCAGGGCATTAGTCAGTTTGGAATGGTATCGCCTGTTTTCGACGCTTACGCTCTACCGTCTGCGGTGAGTGTAATATGCTGTGCCAGAAATACGGCTAGATAGCTAAGGTCGGTTCGCGTCATGACTCGGCAAAAACAGCCACTCTTGGAAAGGCTTGGGCAGGTAGTTCTTATCGTTGTCCTTCTACCCCTAATTCTGCCCCTCGCACTATTTGCCGTTGCCAGTCATCTTCTCTACCGAGCGTTGCTGCACCTGCTTGTCTGGGCATTGTGGCTGCCAAGAGGAAAAGACATCTTGTTCGTGTACTCCGATAGCCCGATATGGCACGAATACATGGAGACACAGATTTTGCCACTCGTGCAGGAGCGTGCGATTGTTCTGAACTGGTCGGAGCGAAAGAAATGGTCGCGGTTGTCGCTTGGCGTTGCTGTGTTTCGTCACTTCGGAGGTGATGGCGACTTTAGCCCTCTGGTCGTGTTATTTCAGCCACTTCGTTCAGCGAGATTGTTTCGTTTCTGGTCGGTGTTCAAGGATTGGAAGCGAGGTTACAAAGAGCCGGTGGAGAGGCTGCGCCAAGAGCTGTTTGCCAGCCTCTAAGTGAACGCGGACATTCGAAGTTTAGCCACAGGTCGCAGAGAACGGTTCCACGTTGGGTGCGGTAACTGTCTAAATATCCCATATCACTCGTTGGCTGGCATCTCAAATCGATAGGCTGCAATGGCTGCGACTTCGTGTTTTCCAGCCCTGATCAAAATTCACGGCGTCAATCCTTACGTGCTGGTGAGCGCCAAGCGCGCCTCGGAACTCAAGCCGAATTGGCGCAAGCCGATGCCGGTTCTCGTCCGGATCAATGGAAAGCCGGAACAGTTCTCGCCCATCAACATGATGCCCATCGGCGATGGCAGTTTTCGGCTGTATCTGAATGGCGTGATCCGCAAAGCCTCAGGCACCGGCGTGGGCGATCGAGTTGATGTGGAGGTCCGCTTTGACGCCAAGTACAAAAGCGGCCCCGCCCATCCGATGCCTGCCTGGTTCCGAACCGCGCTAAAGAAGAATCCGTTGGCAAGCAAAAACTGGGACGCGTTGATCCCGAGCCGAAAGAAAGAAATTCTCCGCTACCTCGCTGCGCTGAAGTCTGCCGATGCCCGCGAGCGCAATCTCGTCCGCGCGCTCGGGGTTCTCTCAGGCAAGCCGGCTCGCTTCATGGCGAGGCCGTGGAGCGACGGCAAGTAGTTGACCGTAATCGAGTTATATTCCGCATTCGCGTATGCTTGCATATGATGCCTGCAATGCCTACAATAATATGCATGCAATACACCATCCGCAATGTGCCGGGGCCGGTTGACGCAGCCCTTCGCCAGTCTGCTCGTCAGCAGGGAAAGAGCCTGAATGAGGTAGCGGTGGAGGCCCTGACCCGTGGCGCGGGTGTCACCGAGAACCGGACCCGCCGGCGCGATCTCGGAGACATTGCGGGAGCTTGGCGAAACGACCCCGAATTCGACCGCGCGCTCGCTTCGCAAGACACAATTGATGAGGATCTGTGGCGCTGAGACTTGCCCTAGACACCAACCGCTACACCGATCTTTGTCGTGGTGAACGCTCTGTTGTCGAAGTTGTCGAACTGGCAAATGAAATCTGGCTTCCCTTTATTGTTCTGGGGGAACTGCGCGCGGGGTTTGCCGTGGGCACGCAAGGACCGCAGAATGAGTCGATCCTGCGGCGCTTACTGTTGAAGCCGGGAGTTGCGATTCTCTACGCCGACGAGCAGACCACGCACCACTATGCGACCGTTTATCGGCAACTGCGCAAGCAAGGCACTCCGATCCCAACGAATGATATGTGGATCGCAGCCCTGGTGTTGCAACACTCGCTGACTCTGTATGATCGCGATGCTCATTTCGACAGCCTGCCGCAGCTCAACCGAGTCTAGTTACATCGTCAGAGATGAACCTATTTTCCGGTGACCACGGTCTTCGCCGAGTTCATATTGTCGTAGCGGTCGAACGCACGCACAACGACCACATGCTCCTGCGCCGCGGCCTCTCCTGAGAGCGGGATCGAGAAGTCGTAGTTCTCTGACTTTGCGTCCGAGAGCTGGCCTGTTGGCTCGACGAAGTGCCAGTCGCCGGCATCAATCGAATACTCCGCACGCTTGATCACGGAGAAATTGTCTGCTGCGCGGAACTGCACGTGAATCCTGCCAGACTCGACGGACGCCTTCAAATCTTGAATCTGCGGTGGTGTGGTGTCCACCTCGAAGCGGTCGGTTTCTTTTTCGGATGAGAGCGCGTCGCCGGGAGAGTGCGACGGACCATCAGAGGCGACGACCTTCACCGTGTATCCGCCGTCCGGAAGCAGGGAAGCGTCGAAGGAATAGAACTTCTCCTGCAATCCGTCCTTCAGCAAAATCCAGCGGGTCTGCCCGTCGCCCCGGTAATAGAGCGAATAAGCCATCTGATCGTCGTTGTCGTCGTGCACAGTCCACTTCACGCCAACCGACTGGCGGTCACGAGTGGGATTGGCCTGCGGATCGAAGCGCTGTCCTGGCTCGAGGTTGGCCGGACGCGGTTGCGACTGAAATCTTGTGGCAGGGCTCACGGTTACGTCGTCAAATTCAGGCGCGACATTCTTGGAGAGATAGTTCAATGTCACGCTTTCGACTGTCGGGGCAGTTGCTCCCGGATGAAGGACCGCCTTCCACTGTATGAATCGGGCTGGAGGCGTACTGATGTCGGCATCCTTTTGCAAATCAATCTTCTTCCACGTGCTCCAGTTTCGGTCGGGATTATCGACATTGCCGCTGCGCGCGAAAAGTTCGACACTGCCTTTGCCGCGGAACTCGGCGCGTCCCCACTTCGAGAAAACCTTCGCGTCGAATACGTCGCTCTCGTAGGCACCGTCTGATTCAGACGCATTGCTCAGAAGGAAGATCTTGCCAAGATTGCTGGTCGCCGCATACAGCCCATTTGACGAGGGAGCGAAGGCCGTTACCTGATTGGCCTCGGCTTTGGCAAGCTCGGTATAGAGCCCACGGCCGGTGATAGCGAAGACCTGGCCTTGATTGCCGGTGCCGGCTAGAAGGCGCTTGTCCCTGGTGAATGCCAGCGAGTAAACCAGGTCGTCGTGCGAGGTCCACAGGCGCGAGGGAGAGCCATCTGGCGCGATGCGGTAGACCTCGGAACCACCGGCAACTCCGGAGCTCGAGGTGTTGACCTGAACCGGGGCTTCCGCAGGGGGGCTGTTCGGCGCGGCTGCGCCGGGAGGCGGGCTCGATACCGGAATCGTGAGGGGCGCATTCGGAGCAGTGCCGCCAGCACGCTTCTCTCCTGCTGCGGCGAAGTAGATATTCCCCGCTTCGTCGAGAGCGAGACTGGTGATCTCACGCTTGGGAGCGCTGTACAGGACGAACCCCTCGCCTTTGGGAGTGATCCGGTAGATGAGGCCGCTGCCGTCGGACCCGGCGATCAGGTTGCCTTGGGCGTCGAAAGCGAGAACGCGGATGTGAGGCTCGTCGCTCTTGAAGAAAAGGGAATGCTGGCCGTCTGGTGTGACACGGAAGACTTCACCGTGGTCGCCGGTCGCGACGTAGAGATTTCCGGATTCGTCGAGGGCCAGCGCCCAGATGTATTTGGTTTGAGGATCGAACAAGGTCGAAGATTTCCACTCACTCTGATTGCCTTTGCCTGCGGACGAGGCCGCAGCCCCACGCTCGAGTTTGTAAACCTTGCCATCGGGATTGGTCGCTGCATAGAGCACGCCGCTTTTGGAGAGTACAAGCGACTGGACTTGCAATTCCTGCGGCTGAAAAATCGCGACTGGCTGAGATCCCGAGGCGATGCGATATACGCGCGCCGGAGCTCCAGTCGCTGCGTAGAGCTCTCCTTGTACACCAGGCGCGATCGCCCAAACCGCGCTCGAAGGTGTGCTGGCCGCCAGCTTAAGACCGGGTGCGAGCTCAAGCGTACCTCCGCTCGAAATAGCAACGCCGTGCGCCGTGCCCTTGAGGAAGTCTTCGTATTTCGACTGTTCCCAGGTGCGGGTACCTTCGGCGAAGGCGCAGATTGACGTTAGGAGAAGGAGTGAACAAAAAGAAGATTTCATAGGAGAAAAGTCAGGGTATCACGCGTGCCGTGTCACCCACTTCTCGCAAAATCGGCGAGAAGTGGGGCACCCCAATGTTAGATAGATTGGGGGAAGTGATATCAGCTCATTTTATTGTGATTGGCAGCAGCTGCGCGCCCGAGACAACGAAATCGAGGGGCGGCGTGGCGGTTTCGCTGACAGAGGACTGCCCCAGCACGGTCATGTCTTCAGGCCCGCGCATGCCATCCATAACGTTCATTACCGAAAGCGGAAGCGCCGGCATGACCTTATCAGCAACCATGGCCTCAGGCTCCTCGTTCAGGACCGAAACATACACGCGATTATTTGTATGCTGCTTGTTAAGCACTCCGATGGTCGACGCCAGGTCAAGTTTCTGTGCTGCTCCCGGCCCGCGGTGTATGCGGTCCAGCACATCGCCATCGCTAACCAGAATGCGTAGGGTCGAGCCTTTGGATGCTGAAGTGGGAATGCGCACAGGCACGTGCTCGATGACAGCCTCGCCGCGATACGGCCGCAATAGAACTTCGACGGTAACTTCGTCTCCGGGCCTGGCTTCGTTCACGTCGGTCCGGGCGCTTTCGAGCCGAGCCCAGCGACGCTCGTTGCTGACTTCGAAATCCAGTTTCAGGCCGGTGATATCGGGAGTGTTGTACGGATTGTCGTAAATCCGGCTGAAGCTGCCGCCAATTGAAAGCGCAGCCAGGAATGCCGCCGGCTGATTTCCGTCGGCACTCGAGAACATGTCTTGTAATTTGACTTGAGGGAAACCCTCAACGCTAATGTCACCCCTCATCGCATAAGTCGTCTGATCGCCGTACTCGTTGACGCCGTGCAGCGCATTGAATACGGTCGTCGAAATTGCGATCGGGCTCAGGCGGGCGTTATTCAGCACCTCAAAGTGAAACGCTTTATCGGTCGTTCCCCCATGAATGGTCAGGGTGACCGGGATCATCTCAGGTTTTTTGCCAAATTCACCCATGATGCCGGTGTGACGGTCCTGAACGAACGAACCAACGGTTTCTGTGGCATTCACGATCTTGAAAGCGTTCAGCGGCGAAGGCAGCGTGGCTAAGACCTGGGCCTTGGTCATGGGCAGATTAACCATGCCGAACTGCAACAGCGGGTGTCCGCAAGCCAGCAGATGTTGCTGATCTATATAGGTCACCGTGCAGGTGGCGGCGATATCCATATCTCCACGAACCAGGATGGCGCTAACGGCAGACCCGGGTTCCAGCGGTTCAGGCTGCTTCGCTTCGTTGGCCGATCCAACTCCCATCACAGGAACAACGCCTTCTGATGCAAACTCAGGAGCGAATCTCTGGACAGCATCCTCGGAAAATCCGCTGAACACAAGCGGAGTCTCGATCGGCTTCAAGTAGTTGGCGAAATTCTGGGCGGTACTCGAAGGCAGTCCAGGGCCTGAAGTCTTGGCTGCAAACGATGGAACGGACTTGGCCTGGACGGGAACGCTGGTTGGCGCGCTGTCAAGTGCGCTGATCTCGAGCATCTCGGAGATTGGAGTCACGCCGGCGATCGGTTCCTTGGAGAATTCTCCGATCCGGAACGCCACCGCGCCAGCAAGTTTACCGTCGAAGTAAACCGGGCTGCCGCTCATGCCGGCCACCACGCCGGTGTATTCAGCCTTCGCACCTCCGAGCCGTACCAGGATGATGTCACCCTTGGGCCCGTTGGCGTTCTTGAGGACGCCCAGGACTTCAACATTCATGGGTTCTGGCTTGGTGCCCTGAAAAACGGTATACGCTATGCCCTTCATGCCAGCGTGAATCTGGCTGACGGGAATGGTGTCAACCGCTTTGGGTTCTTGCGCAAAGCTAAGGTTAGAAAAACTCAGGAGAGCTACTAGAGGGGCGTACACTACTGCAGGCACGAGAGCCGCTCGTCTCATCTTGTCCACCAGGACCTGGTGCAGTCCCTTAAAACTGAATTTTGCCTCGCCTCAGCTTTTGCCGGCAGGAGAGGTCGGACGCAGGCAAAACATCCCAATCGCGAAGCCGTGCGTCTATACTAGCATGGCGTTTGCCAAGAGGGCCTAATGTTTTCAACAGTTTTTTCGTTACATCCGATCCAAAAAGCTGCTCGGTTGCGCAAGATTTTGCTGCTGGGGGTAATTGTGGTGGCGCTGGCTTTAATGGCTGAGTCTGGCTCGGCGCAACAGAGCCAGGGCAGTCAGTCGGGGGCTTCTCAGCAACAACAGAATCCCAACCAGCAGGAAGCTCCGCCCGAAGCGGGCGGGCCAAATGGAGAAGTTGGCCCGTATGGAATCCCCAAAAAAGGCGAAGAACCGCCCCCGCCCCCTCCGCCGTCCAGGCCCAAGAAGATCGAAGGCATGCCGGACTACTCCATCCACGTGGATGTGCCCTTGGTGACGGTGCCGGTGATGGTTACGACCAAAGACGGCCAGTTCATTCCGAATCTGAAGCAACAGAATTTTCGGATCTTTGAAGACGGCCAAGCTCAAAAGATCAATGACTTCAAGGTTGAGGATGCCCCGATCACGGCCGTGCTGCTGGTTGAATTTGCCACAAACTACATGGCGTATCAGGCTTTGGAGGCCTCCTACGTGTTCGCCAGCACGCTCAAGAAGGATGATTGGGTGGCGGTCATCGATTACGCGATGAAGCCGGAAATCCTGGTTGACTTCACTCAGGACAAGAACGGAATCCGGCAGGCGTTAAACGGGCTACGTATCCCGATGGGTTCTGAAACGTGGGAATACGAAGCTTTATACGACACGCTGGACCGCCTGGATCGCGTCGAAGGCCACAAATATCTGGTTCTGGTGAGCACCGGCATTGACACCGGTCTGAAGCTCAACCTCAACCAGATCCTGAATAAGGTAAAAACCACCAAAGATGTGACCATCTTCCCGATCAGCGTTGGATGGCTGATTCGTGAATATTGCGAGACTCACGGTTGCACCGGATACTCGCACGGTATGGCGAGCTACGGCATGCAGCGCATCGACTATCTGCAGGCTGACAATGAAATGCAGACCTTCGCGAAACTGACCGGCGGGCGATTCTACCAGCCACGTTTTGAGGGCGACCTGGTCGACACGTTCAAAGACATCGCGCAGGACATTCGACACCAGTACACGATCACCTATCATCCGACGAATCCCAAGCTGGACGGCTCATACCGGAAACTGAAGGTGGAAGTGGTTGCGGAAAACGGCGAGCAATTGAAGATTCGCGATCAGAAGGGTAAAGACGTGAAGTACCAGGTGATTGCCCGGGAGGGTTACACTGCGAAGCACCAGGTGGATTAGGGAGATTTAATCATTGAAGTATTGAATCATTGGGAAAGCCGCGTCATGATTTTCCCAATGATCGAATGATCCGATGATTCAATCTCATTCAGTGCACCAGACGATCCAGCACAAAGAAGACCCCAACTCCCAGCAACACCACTAGAGCCATTTTGCCTCCGGGTTCTCGATTGACTTCGGGCATCAGGTCGGAAGCGGCAACATAAATCGTGACTCCTCCCGAGAGCGGCAGCCCGATCCCTACGTGGCGCTGAAAAACTGCCATGGTCAGCACGCCGGCAAACGTAGCCGCGCCCAGCAGCACAGAGGCGCCCCATGCCAGCCGGCGGCTGCGTCCGCTGGCCAGCATGACGGATGCAACTGTGAATCCCTCAGGAATTTTGTGCAAAAAGATAGCAAGAAAAATCATCCAGCCGAGCCAGGTTGAAACGATGAAGCCGGAAGCAATGGCAATCCCGTCGAAGAAGGTGTGAATGACCAGCCCCAGCAGCACCGAGTAGCCCTTGTGAGCCGCGACGAACTGGTCATGGTGGGTTTCCTCGCCAAAATGGAAGTGCGGAGTGACCGTGTGCTCAAAGAAGTGAGTGAGGAGATAACCGGCGAGAATCAGAATCGGAGCGTCTTTTTCGCGCAGGTTGAAGCTGGCGGGAATGATTTCGAGCGTGGCGGTCGCCAGCATGAATCCGGCGCCGAGCGCGACAAAGTATTTCAGGTAAGACCGGTCCCAGTTTCTCTTGACGATGATGGTTCCGCCGAAAACATTCGCGGCGGCCGCAGTCGAGCCAAGCAGAAGGCTGAGAAGAACCGGGTGCATGGACGGGAATGATAACAGCGGCTCTTGGCTGTTGGCTATTGGCCGCGCTTACGCCGATTTTTTCGTGCGGCCAATTGAGTTTTAACCCATTTTTTCCGCCAGCATCCACAAGCAAGTCCTCTCGTCCACAGGTTTCGCACAGCAAGCGCGCGATTTCCAATTGTGCAAATCCGCGAGATAAGCGAAAGTTCAATCACTGCAGGCGTGAATGTTACCCTGCGGGTGATCGCGAAAGGCTGATTCTGCGGCAGTGATTCCCGGAGCGGCCAGAGCGGCCCGAAACGCTTGGTGAACGGATCGAAAGATTCGGGATCGGCAAGCCAGACGGGTTCGCATGAGCCAAGCTCAAGGACGAACTGCCGAGGTTCCCAGACGTGAAAGCGTTGCGGGCACCCGGGCGTTGCGGCCTCCTCAGAAACGGTCTCACATGGCGGGACTGCAATCAGTCGACGTGATCGGATGCAAACGCGTTTTCGGGCGCGTAAGC
>Ga0310813_10000459_pt1 | contig 25819 bp, 23 predicted proteins | sample YN3metagenome_FD_203086 | JGI IMG/M metagenome (GOLD analysis project Ga0310813, IMG submission 203086) | Soil microbial communities from experimental microcosm in Duke University, North Carolina, United States - YN3 | ecosystem: Engineered > Artificial ecosystem > Soil microcosm > Unclassified...
CACGAATGAAAATCACGTGGGAAACACCAAAGCGATAAGGTTTTTTGATTTGGCTTAGTCGGATCAAAGAAAAAATGCGCAAAAAGGAAGATCGAATGGCGCCTCGTAATCAAAAAAAATTGGGAGAAAATCTCATATGGCCGAAAATGCGCGACAGATAAATAACGACGAAAGTTCGAGCGAGGAGTCGTTTTCAGAATTACCTTGCGCTTTCAAGGGTTGTTTTTCGATCGTCACCAAGCATCACAGCGGTTGGCCTTGCGACAAATGTTTGAGGTGGTTTTGCGAAGGTCATCAAACGGACACCGGTCGCGAATGTCCGCACGAAGAATTATGGTATTGCTCCGATTGTATCGGAGCAAACTTTCCCTGTAAAACGTGCAATAAAGATTTGCGGTCTAGAAAGATTTTGAGAAAATAAAGTTTTGGTTTTTTATTGGTAGTAGCGACGCTATGGATCCTGTTCGAACGCGCACAATTCGAACGTCGCTTGAACGGCCGTAAAAATCAAAATATCGCGTTTTTCGAATGCGGTTGTCGAAAGAGCGTCCCAAAAAGAGACGCCTTCTTGAAGAGGGTTACCTCGAAGAATGGAAACGCCGAAAAAGATGGATCTGCGATCCGATCCATATCTCGTTTCAGCGTAATACCAAAGCGGTTTTTCCACTTTGCGAGAGAATGTTTTCCAAAAAAACGAATCGTTTGGAGGTTTTTTGGTCATAATCGTGTTAGAGGTCGCGTATACGGTCGTCGTTTCGCGAATTTTGACGGCATATTTTGCATGAGGAAAATCGAAGACCAATCGAAAAAAATCGGCCGAATCCGAGTCGTTCGCGAACGACAAGGCGTATTTTGCGTTGGGTTTTTCGAAGCCCTTTTTCCGTCTGGCGGGCGCTTCGAACGTTTCTCCGACGCACGTCCACGTTCCGCCGATCATCCAAATGATGGATGCTACCAAATCCGCCACGGTCGCTTCGGTCACCGGATTTTCGCCCGTAGAACGAAAGGAAGCGCAGAGTTTGGACGATCCTCCGGTCGTTCGAATCGCGATCGACATGGTCGATCGGGCTGCGGAAAGGTTTTTGGTTTCGTTGGAATACCATTTAAGGAGATTGCGCACGTTTATGGTAATGTATGTCTCCAAGAGATCGTAATTTCCGGAAGAATTGAGGACAAACCTAAAGACCTCTTCAAGACGAACGCTTCATTTATTTTATCGTTACTTTTTAACCAAACGGGGGTTAGTACGCCAATTGATCCAAGATCGATATTGTTGCTGATCTCTCACGTTGGATTCCGAATCTTCAGCTTCCACGATGGAAATGATTTCGTTAAAATCCCCCTTTCTGGGCGCAGAGTCCTCGTAATCCGAGGCGATGGAATCGAAAGCTTCCGCGACGTTGGCGTAATAGGTCCATTTTTGAGGGTCCAAAGGATCGTATACGAAAGAGATGGGCCAGTGGGTTCGAACTAAAATGTCCACTCTTTTGGTTCCGGCGGCGTCGGCGACGCCGACTAGGGTAGAATTCAATCGTCCCGATTGGGCATCTTCCAAAACGTCCACGTTCGTGTAGAAAAAAACGCTCAACAATTCGTTGACCCTATGCCCCGTTCCGTTTCGAGAACCTCCGGTGAAAGGGCCGGTTTGCAACATTCGCACCACGGATCCGAATTGCATTCCTACCCACGGTTTTTTCGAACTTTGAATGTTTGGGCGATCGTTGTTTTGAACGTTGAGAATGTCGAACACGGATCCTCCCTTGTAATCGAAATGAAGAGCGTAAGGAACTCCGTCTTTCTTTATCATGAGCGCGTTGAGACCGGGAACTCCGACGTTATACGGTTCGCCGTGAGTCGGGAAATCTAAACCAAACTTTTTGTTGTAATAATCGAAACCCAGCGTTTTGACCCTGTCGGCGTCGCTTTGCGTGTACAAACCGCTGTCCAACATGTGTCGTTGTCCGGGATCGGAAATGCCGGCGAGGGTTAAGGGGGCGGCCGGAGAATTACGACCCCACATTAGATCGCATTGAGCGGGGACGACGGCCGAAATGACGGCGCCGCATTGAAGCAAGACGGCGAAAAAAACGACGAACGAGTGCGATGGCATGTTGCTCGAAGAGGCTCCGCGAGATTGGTCGAAAACGTGAATGAAAAAACGCATTTGGATCCGTTGAGATTGCGTACAAAATTCCGAGATGTTACCAAATTTGTAACTTTCAATCTCCCGGAACCGCGTAAGCCTAGCTCGTTCGGGCTGGCCATTATTTAATCCATTAAAAATCGTCGCAGACGCCCCCTCCCTCTTCTCGGGATGAAAGCGGTTCAGGGTTTAGGATTAAATATATGCGACATACACTCAAAAATTAAAGAATAGGATGTCGTCGTTGCTATCGATCGTTTTGATCGCGCTACTATTTCCATCATCTACGGAAGGACGCGATTCGTCACCCGACGCGTTGAGCGTCTTCTCCACGAAGGCCAAAACGTTTAACGTGGGACTCCCGTCAGATTTGTTTAAAGGGGTGCCGGAAACTTCTCCCATTCGTTATCACGGCGGTCCCGTCATGCCTTCCGCCACCGTGTACCCCATATTTTACGGACGTTGGAACAAGACCGGCATTCGAGATTCGGACACTCTCGCGGGGGCGGCTTTGATAAACAAATTTTTAAAATTGTACGGAAATGGTTCGGCGAGGTTCGCCATGAATCGGGCGTACGGATCTGGATCCAATTACGCCGTTAAGGCCGCGGGAACGTTCGATACGGCTTCTTCTTACTTCGTGCAAGGTTACGTTTTCGGAAGCACCATCGTCGAAACGAATATCAAAAGCATCGTGACGCACGCCATCAATAAAAACGGCGCTTCTGCACCGCAAGGAACGTGGAAAAAAACGCAAGGTCCCGATCCCAACGGCATTTATCTGGTCATGACTTCCAGCGAAGTCACGATGCCCGGAGGTTTTTGCGAGGTTTATTGCGGTTGGCATACTTACGGCACCGTTCTCGCGACGAACAGGATAAAATATTCTTTCGTTGGAAATCCGGCCAATTGTCCTCGAGCGTGTTCCGCTCAACAGGGTAAATCGCCCAACAACAACGTCGGCGTGGACGCGATGATCAGCGTGATAGCCCACGAAATCGAGGAGGCGGTGACAGATCCCTTGTTGAACGCTTGGTACGACAAGTACGGAGAAGAAAACGCGGACAAGTGCGCGTGGTATTGGGGTCCCGGCGTCACGATGGGAAACAACGGCGCCTACTCCAATTTGGAATTGAAAGATCCCGCGACGAAAAGCGTTTACAAATTTTTGGTGCAATGCGGCTGGAAAGTAATAGCGAAAGGCGCCTCTCCTCCGGTTCAAGTGGGATGTACGATGCAATGAATTGAATACAATGTACATAAAATTTTTATTTAAATGTTAAGATTACGATAAAGAGCCCGAATTTCTGATAAGATTTTGCCCAATCTGCTGTCCCCTGTTCCGGATCGACCGCTTCCCCAAAAATCATCCCCGGATTTGAGCTGAACGAGCGATTGTTCTCCGGTGGAAAGCAACAATCGTTTCAAATCTTCGTGTTGCCCGTATTTGGCCTGTTGTCCGATGGACATGACTTCCACCTTGACGAAATTCCAATCGGCTCGCAAAGGAAAGGTGTTTCCGACCGTCCAAGCTCCGGAAGAATCGCATTCCAACAATTTCGTTCTGGCGTCCTTGTTGAAAGGCGTTCCCACGGTTTTTTGTTCTTGGTACCAATGTTCCGTGCTGGGGTAATGCAGTTCCTCGCCTCTGTCTTCCGAATAGATGGTCAGCGGAAGATCCTCTTCTTCGAACGTGTCGTGAACATTGGAAAATTCGGGAGCCCACACGAAGTAGCGACCGTGGTGCCTTTCCACGAGCTCGCACAGGTTGGATTCTTGACCGAAAAGTTTCTTCGAAAGAAAATGATGATTAATCCATCCGGGCAAGTCTAGGTCAGGCAATTCCAATTTTTCTATGCAAAAATCCCTTCTCTTTTCGGACAGGTAAAAGTAGGACGTTTGTAATTTTACGCCATCTACGCTTTTCAAAAACAACGGACCGTTTCCCGGTTGCGCTTCGTAATCGACGTACGACACGGGATGATCCGTTTGCTTGTAAATGGACGCGAAGGATACCCCGGCCGGCTCGATAGAATCTACTCGTTCTTCCATAATCTTTTTCGAATCTTCTTCGGTGCCGAATTCTCGGTCCGCATTTTCTCTAAATCCTCGAATCTTTTTCGGTTTCTTGTTGCTGACGAAAGACGAAGAGGACGCAGGGACGACGTCTCTTTTAATCTTTTTGGATCCGCTTTTTTCGGAAGTGCCGTCGTCGTCTTCGACGTGAGGTTCGACGGAACACGATACATCTTCCAAAACGTACCCATGTTTTTCTACCGTGTTCTCAATTAGACATTCTTTTTGGTCGTATTGTACTTTGAGTTGTTTCAATAACCCTGTACGTGGCTGTACCATTTTCGAGATTTGGGACGGGGGTGGTATCTCGGTCGTACTGGTGGTGGTGATCGTCATTTCGGGGGTGATCGTCATTTCGGGAACCGAAAGGGTCTCGGGTTCTTCTGGGGAAGACGACGGTAGAGGCATTTCGACGCCCGAATCGTCGAAGGGCAGAGGACCGTTTATCATTCCATCCAAAAACGTTAACAAATTCAAATTGCAATCCAAGTCTTGTTTTAGACTCATCAATGCCAAATAGTTGGGTTCGACGTGATATCTTTCGTTTTTAATGTAAATACCCAGCGGGCGAGACGGCAACACGTAAGAAGTGTTGGAAACGTCGAGATCCACCAAAGGTATTTCCGGAAACGAGGACGCGTTCCTCGATGCGTTTCTCTTGTAAGAAACGACGAGGTCATTATACTGCGACATCAACGCACGACAACCGACGTGCCGAGATTTTTGCGATTGAGACACTCTATCGGACATCCACGATAACGGCGGAGAAGTCGGAACTTCGGTTTTTAACTTTTCCATTTCGGAGGGCGAAGGTTGACAAACTTTCAAATAAACGACGGGGACATCGTCCTTCGTTGAGAAAATTCCCTTCCATTCGTAAGCGTTGTAACAAGAAAACAAATTTTCTTCTTCGTCGTATTTGGACTGATGTGGTTGTATGACGGCGGAATCGTGAAAATAGTCCGTCGAATCGACGACGAAAATGACGTTTTGTAATCCCGGTTGACCATTTTTAGATTCCTCCCACCTGTTGAAGAAACAATGTCCAAAATCCATGGAGGTGGACAAAAAACTGGGGAGATAAAATTTTCGTTTGAAAGCCATCATGAACAATTCGAAGGCGCAATACAATGCCCCTCTAAATTGTATTCCGCAACGCTTGGGATATTGGGCGGCTAGCACGTGTTTTAAAAGGTGAACGCTCTTCACGTCTTCCATCCCGCGATCGGTCAAGAGGTCGTTGGCCAAAAGAAGGTTCGCTCTCGTGCACCACCAAGGATACTTTTTGCTGCCGGTGTATTTTTTGATAATCTTGTCGGAAATCGGCGTTGGCGATTTTTCCAAGATTGCACCTTTTTCTCGCAACGCGGAAGCGTCGTATTGTTCGTCTTTGATGGCGTCGACGATTCGCGTCATTTCCATCGTCACTTTTAACAAAGAGGTGAGTCTTTCGTAATTGAAAAGGATGGACCTCGCCGGAAAAACGGTACCTTCTTTCAATAGTTGATAGGAAGAATCGTTGGAAGTGTAAAAATCCGGTTTTTCTATAATTTCGAGGAGGGCGCTGGCGTCAGCCCAAAAACCAATTTGAGTGGTGTTACAATCGTTGCCGGTAGTTCTGCCCATCACTTGCAACGTTCCTAATTTCGTAAGTCTTTTTACGTCGAAAAACCGCATACCGTCGGGATTTTCTACTCTGACGAAGGGCGATTCCTTGCCGCCATGGTTTGTGAGATTATTGATGAGAAAGGCGTTGGCGGGAGCGCCGGTTTCGAGAGACGTGGTTGTCGTCGCTATTTTCATGGTTATGAGAGAGAGGCGTGCGGTTCGTGCGAGTTTCGACTCAAAGTAAAAAAATTTTACGAACGCACGAACGTGGATTTTTGGAGCCCGCAGTGGACGGTGGATGCACTTGCCCGATCGGATCACAAAAATGAAGGTTTATTTCGTGAAACGATTATTGAAAAATTTAAATACGACTCGCTCCAAAAACTCGTATATTACGATCGCTACTATCGAAGGTACGATACAAAGAATTAAGATGGGCAGATAAACGCCAATCGTTCCGATTTTGTGGTACAAAAAATGTTGCCATTCGACGAGCGGATAAAACGCGGGATAGAAATCGGAAGGATTTATCGCTTCTCCGCTCAAGGCCCAAATGTATCTTAAATGGCCGGTTACCATCAGGTTCATGTTTCCGGCGACGTCATCTTGTTGATAAGCGTGGTATAATAGGCTGATGGTAGCGATTACGTATGTTAAATACGACCAATTCCAAATTCTCGATAGTAAGCGAATCATATTTATACGAAAAAATATACATTTTTATTTGCCCCACGCGATGACGTGAGGGGCGACCGCTATCTCGGGACAAGATTTGCATTTAAAACTGCCGTCATCCAAATGAACGATGAAAAATGCAAAAAGACATTTTCCGCAAAACTTTTTCCCGCAATAATCGCAAACGTATTCCACCAGTTTTCCGCCGCATAGAAAATTTTCGCAAGAACTACGAACGTAGACGTTCAAAAATTCTTTAACGTCTTGCGAAATGGAACTCTCGGGATGTCTTTTCGAGTAAAACGCTTCGAATAGAGTCATATAGTCGGTCGCAATGGTCTTGAACATATTTCTAGAAGAATCTTGAAAATAGGAGGATTCGAAAAACGGTCCATCGTCGATCCAACCGGCACTACGCATTTCGGCGCCGTAAACCTTGAGACATTTGCCATCCAAATCTTGAAAAGGTTCGCTCAAAATGTCGTCGGTCAAGGCCGAGTCTCCTTCTTCCATAAACAGGGGAAAAAATTGACTAGAATAAAAAACATGCTTTTATTGAGAGTCGGCGTCACCGTATTCGGACGTAAAAGCGTATTTCAAGTGCACGCGACCTTTTCTCAAATAAGAAGGGTCCATGGAGTCTATTTCGTGAACCAATTTGTTGCTGGTGAGTATCAAAATGAGATTGGGATAAAAACCATTGTCTATATTGTCCATGATTAAATTCCAACTTTGCTTGTCTACGATGCCCATTTGCAACTTTTTTCCGGGTTTGATCTTGGATTCGTGCATGTTTCGCAACAACACGTCGATCTCTTCCAACACCAAAACCAAAGGAACGTCCGAGGTGGCTCCGGAATAATTGTACAAGCATCGCAACGCTTGACCGGGAGATTCCAATCGAAGGTCGTTGCAATATTTTCCTCCGCAAGCGTGCGCCAACAAGATGGTGGCCATCGATTTTCCGGTTCCGGTGGGGCCGTAAAGATAGCAACTCAAGGATCCCGATTGTCTTTCGGATCGCATTCGCATCATTTGAGTTATCCAAGCTTGCTGGACCGCGCTCGGGCGTTGATAGACGAACAAGGAGCGCCCTGAAAACGTGGGGGCGGGATAGACGGAAGTGTTTTCCAACATCGTGATGGTGGTCTTTTTTCGTGACGCATCGTCTTTGTCCGCACCTATCAGTTGTTTGTAATAGTAATCGTTCGTAAATAACCAGGCCGTCCTTTCGACGCCCATATTGTTCCATTTGGTGGCAATTTCGATTTCACCGACGTACCATCGACCCCATATTATTCCGTAACCGTGTTCTCCGTCGAGAGTGCAAGAAGAATTTACACCGTTCGCGTTCTTGCAAACGTGCATGGCGTGATCGGCCCTGCTAACTTTGTATACTCTAAAACCGAACAACGGATACGCCAACAGGGGAATCAAACGAAGGACGTAATACAATATGTCGCGCGAACAACCCCATAGGATGCTGACCAACACGACGTTCCATTCCATGATTATATTTTTTTTGTGCGTATGTTGGTGCGATATATATCGCTTTTTGCGATTATCGTTTTGGCGACGTTCGTTTATGCAAAGATAGCGTACGAAACGACTCGATATAGAGTGCAAATGGCCGAAGAACGGTATTATTTGTGGAGTCAGAGGCAAATTTCTTTTCTTGGAAAAGAAATCGATGGAACTGCGTCGGTCACAAAAGAAATTATCCTTTTAATGGTAGAAAAACAATATGGGTTGTCCAAAGGAGCGTTTTCTGCGATGATTGACGAAACCAAGGAGGTGAGACGGCATTATTGGAAAGTATGGCAAGAAGAGCTTAAAAAGATGGAATTAATGAGGAAATTGGACAATGTCGATTACAAAATCGATCTTATCATCTATATCCCGTCGGTGATTTTAATATCTTTCGCCCTTATATTGTTCGTCAGGGACGTTATTTTTCCATTTTTGATGAAAACGTCGACATCCGATCGAACGTTGTTCGCCATTGCTGTGGTCAATTTGGCGTGGTTGATTTTGCCCGCGTTGTTGATATTAATGTTGGGATGGGATATTCCCTTAAAAGAAATGATTTACGTGACTTTCGGTCTGATGGTGGTTTCCGTTTATTTTCCATTTTCCGTCGCGCCGTCTCTTAGGTATTGGGCGAGGCTTTACTATATAGAACGAGAACGGCCGTTTTATTGACGACAAACTCGAGAAAAAATATATTTTATTAAATTCTAGAAAACCGCAAAGAATAAATCAGCAAGATTCTGCCAGACATTCTTCCGTGCAGGTCACGTTCGGACAATTTCCCACGTACAGGCATTTTTTGTCGTAACTTCCGTAAGCGGGAACGTTTGTTCCCACGACGGTGTCGTTTTCTAATCGCAAAGAAACGGAATGAGTCCATTTGGCATCCACGTAATTGTTCGCGTCTCGAAAATTGTCGTAAGCGGGATTGTGTAAAATTTTATAGCTGTATAATAATTTGAAGGTGGGTTCGATTTTTTGAAATAAAGGCAAAGAACGAGCGTCGGATCGCATGATGGCGCCCTTCGACGTGGGATGCTTGAAAGAGAGAGGGGCGTACGCGCAATCCGTAACGTCGGATTCGAATTTGGAAAACCAAACTTTTTCGCCGCATTTAAAATTCAAATCTCCCCCGATGACGACGCACGGTTGGGATCTCTGTTCTTCAGGGAGAGTAGAACATCCGTAATGCCAGTGCTTCATCAAGGTCGCGACCGTTCCAACGACCTCTCGAACTTTTATGGGATCGTCGGAACACGGACCTCCGGGCGCGTTCTTCAATTTTAAATATCTGGCTTCGGGCGTTCCCCAAGAAACGAACGCGTACTTTCCGCACAAATGAGACGAGTTTACGATTTGACAGGCGGACGACGCAGGGTAAACCAAAACGTGTTGGCGTACTTTGGGCGGACCGTAAGGAACCCAAGAGAATGCGTTTTTGTATCCCAAGTCGGAAAACGTCTCTTTGGAGACGATGACGTTTGCGATGACCAAATCGCAGGTCTTTTCCATCAATCCTTGTAGCGGCCCCGAGCGTGGCTCTCCTCCGTTCTCCAGGGAATGATACGATTTTGGAAGGGGGATGTGCACGGCTTTCAGAGGCGCGTTGTTTCTTCCCACGATCATGCTGGCCAACGCGTCGCCCAAATCCACGTCCGAACCCGTCAAAAAACGCGACGCCGAAAAATCGAATCGAAGGTCGGGAGAAACCAATTGAGCGACGGAATCGCCGTAATACGCCAAATTCTTCTCGTATGAATGACATATTTTTAATTCTCCCTTTGCGAATTCTAGAGGGCTCCATCCCGCGGTGACGGACGTCGGGGGAAAAGGGTCCGCGTTGGCGGAATCGGTCGCCATGAACCGCAGGGATAAAAGAATGACGGCAAGGAAAAGTCGCATTCGTATGGCGCGCCAATTTTTTTTGTCCGGACGAGCTTTTTTATTTTGGAGCGAATCAAAACGAACGAAGCGTCCGAGCGTTGGACGACGTCTATAGTATCTAAAGGAAAGAAATGTTTTTTTATCGATAAATATACAAAAAGCGATTACATTTGAAAAGTGATTACATTTGTGAACGTCTCGACCTGTCCAATTTTCTGGGAGGCTTCGTCGGTAAAATCACGCTCACTTTGAACGAAGGGTCGTAAGCGCGTTTTTCAGATGAACGGCGAACGTCCCGTCCTTCGCCAATGTCGTTTGCAGTTTTTCTCCTTTTAAAGTCAAATCGGTCGATATTTTCGACGACGGTGGCGGAGCGTTTTGAGTTGCGGTCGATCGACGATAAAGAAGACCAATCGGAAAAAGAATTGGCGATATTTCTCTCCAAGACGTGCCAGATCGTTCCTTCGCAGCATTCCGTGAAATTTTGCACTTCCACGATTCTGGAAGCGGTCGCGAGCTCGGAAGGAACGATCATTACGAGGTGCGCCAAAATTTTTTGGCGATCCGGTGGCGAACGGGACGCGCCTCTCAGGTTGACGTTTTCCTGCTCTTCCGTGACGTCGTCGTTCTTTTCGTTTCTACGTTGACGTTCGCGAAACGAAGCGTCCGAAGAAAAAAAAGAGTCTCGAGAATCGTGAGCGGGCACGTATCCGGACACGTATTCGGGCACGTATCGGTCGATCCAAAACGGAGGATCGCGTTCGGTCGGATCTACGACGATGGGGCCGCGAACGTCGGCCGCGTTTTTGGTTTCCCGTTGGGCCCCGATTGGGGGTTTTCGATCGCATTCGTTGTTGCCAAACCGTCGGCGGTCGTTATCGCGAGCATCGTTATCACGCGCATAAAAATTTCTGGATCGATCTCTTCTTGCGCCTCTGCCTCTTTCAGACATGCAAAAAAATTTTATTTGTTGGTAGATTTTTTGACGACAATGGGACGCGCGCGTTTTTTAACGCCGTTGAGCTTTTCGTTAAAGTCGGCGAGCTTCTTCGTTAAAGTTTCGTTAAATAAAGAGGGATGTTTTTCTCGAACGTAATTTTCAATGTATATCACGTCTTTCGGATCGTTCGGTTCCGAGAAAGCCGGCCGTCTCTTCTTTTTACCGCCTACGGAAGCGGGATGACCGGTGCTTTCTTCTGCGGAAACGACTTCTTTTGCAAATCTGTAGGCTTGCGACATGCAATCGGCCACGTGATTGAAAGCGGTATCGGGCCTTTCGGCCAAACATTTTTTCCGGACTAATGAAGAACAAGAATTCAACAGCAGCCTTCCCACTGCGCAAGCCACCGATTTTCTGATCGTTCTACGGTGTTCCTTTTCTTTTTTGGTGCCTCTACAATTCGAGTTTTTTATAATCTTGTTCGTCAATTTTGTGCCGTATTTGTACGTCTTCGCCACGAAGTGAAATTTCACCGTACCGGAATGTTTTACTCGCAAGGCGCTGCAAAAAGCGGCGGACAAAAAATTTGCGCGCATCAAGTTGTGAAAAATTGCCGGATCGTAACAACCGTCTTGATTTTCCGGAAGAACGTCCAAGTCGACGCTCTTTGACGTCAATTTCATCATGTCGGCGTCCGTTTCGAAAAACGAAATCAAGTCTTCTATTTGAAGAGCATACATTTTGGAGGCTTCGGTATCCGTAAAATTCTTAGTTTTTGATCTCGAGCTGCTTTTCGTGAGTACCGATTTTCCCAGATCTATCGTTTTTGCCCATTTCGGTTCGAACGTCCATTCTTCGCCTTGTTCTTCAGGGCTCTTTTGGTTGTAAGTGCAGTAAGCAAAACTAAAAGTCGAAGTCCCGGGATCTATCGAAAGATAACGTCGTTTTTTGCGTTCCTCACCGTCCTTCGTAACGTCGATCGTTTTTCTCTTCATTTTGCGAGAGAAATTTTCAAAATTGTTTTATAAAGCTATAGATTTATTATTTAAAGGCCGAAACATTTGAACGGTCTGCGTTTCGATTTTTTGGGCGTTTTAGTTTTTTTAACGTCGGCTTCTTCGACGTTTATATTGTCTCGACCGGAAACTCGATTATTTTTCCCTTTTACGTCATTTTCTAAACCTAAAACAACGTTATCGTTTCCGGTGACCACGTTTCTATTGCCCTTGACGAATAAACCGTTTCCAGAAATTTGATTGTCGTTTCCGTAAATCTTGTGTCCGTCCCCGCTCACGATGAGGTCGTTTCCTTCAATGTCGTGATTGGCTCCTTGCACCACGGATCCCGGTTTAGGCGACAATATTTTTCCTATACCGTAAAAGTGTTCCGTAATTTTGGAATCCTCCGGATCGAAATTGTACTCTTTGTGGCAATAGTCGACGAGCCTTTTGCTGGGTCTATCGACTCTTCTTTGGTATTCTTTTGCGCATTGACTCGTCGAATCGGTGGAACTGCAAGTAGTAGTAGAAGAAGAAGGAGCCTTAAAGGTACTATCGAAATAGTTGGATTCTTCCAAATCTCCCATGTTTTTGTGCGAACGATTCACGATATATATTTTTTTGTAATTTGGACCGATATGATGGGAGGGGCGAAAATTTTTTATAATATGAACCGATGAGCAAGAGAGGAAAGGGCAAATCGACGCCGAAAAAAAGGACCGTAGATTGGGATTCCGTATTGCGCGTCGATTCGGTATTGAATTTGCGTACGGATATGTTCGATCATAAATCTAAAACGGTCAAAAAGAACATTAAAAAACCTGTCGCAAACAAGAAACCGGTCGGTCGGGCGCCCAAAAGAGCTTCTAACGTTGTAAAAAAGAAAGCAGATCGGAAGCCGGGTCCGGCAGGAGGCAATATGAATTTTATACGTTCGGACAGATCGAAGGACGTTAGAAACGCGCAAGGAGATTCCGTCAAAGACTCTTTCGAAGGTATGGTGTCTTGCGATTCGTGTAGCGTCGATTTTTATTGGAGCTGCTTGGTGAAAAATGCGATCACCGGAAAACTGGAACATAACATGACCAGAGATTTGGTGTGGAAAATCAAAAAATATGGAACAGGAAGACCTATCGTCGGATGCGTGGCGTGGTTATCCAACAAGGTCATATTGAACGCGTTAAAGGGTGCTTCAGGATTGGCCATCGTGGTGAACAGAGAAAATTACGACGTGTGGGGAAACGGATGCGTCAAAAACGTTTACCCCACGCTTCCCAGATTTAAAAATCCGATGCACAAAGAGTTTGAGCATTTGGGTGGTCCTTTGACGGCGGTGGAAACCCACAAAAAAACCGGAAAAAGCTCTTTTCATCCGATTCGGGCGTTCGGTACGAATAGTACCTTTTCGGGATCGAGAAAAAGGAAAAGAGGAAAAGGAGTAGACAATTCGAACGAAGACGTTTCTTCCGGGACGGGCGGGTTGGAACATTGCAAGTACTTGATTTTTTTCGAAAAGGGCGGAGTTATGATGGAAGAAATCAAAAGGAAAAGCCCTCAAGATTACGCGTTTTTGGTGAAAGAATTTGCGAAAAAGGACGGTGGTTCCGGATGGAATCCAGATTTTTATTATCCTTACAGGGTTTGGACGGGAAGCATGAACATGACCGGAAAATCGAAAGAGCATCACGAAAATGGAATGTGGTGTACTGGATTCAAAATGGCCTTCGGGTTTTTCAACGACTTTTCTTGGACTTATATTAACACCACTTCGGTGTTTTCAAAATCAAAATCGACCACGCCTTCGATCAATGAAAAGAAAAAAACCACGAAAAGACACAAGAAAAAAAGGAAAACCGGTTGATATTACGTTTGGGAAAAAAGACCTTTCTTGTTTTCAAATTACGTCCATCATAAAAAACAAATAAATATCTATCGAGGCTTTATCTGTTAAAAATGGCGGGACTACAAAGGTATATTACGTTGGGCATATCTTCATCTTCTGAATCATTTTCGGGAGAAATACTTGAATTTTCGAGTTCTTTGTCTAACGTTCGACGCGTTTCGGCTTTCATCGAATAAAATTGCCAGCCGCTGAATAATATGGGATTGGCGATCAAGTAGTCGCTTAAATCGGACGAAGGATCTTTGATAGCCCATTCCGAATGCGGATGAAAATTAGCGAGGAATTTGACCCGGTCTCGTTGCGAGTCTCCCGTCCAAGGATATCCCATCCAAACCGACATGCCGCATTCGACCCAAATGGTGGCGTCGCGCAACGGCAAAGGATTTTTTTCGTTGATGCAACGAAAAACGAAAGGCGTTTCTCGGGTAGGATGCATGGGCAGGGTTTTTTTATTTTCACGGAAATTTGCAAAAAGAAAGGCAAAAAACAAAATTACGCGTTATCAGCGCAGATGTTAACCGCAAACGGGGGAAAAGAAAAACCGTTGGATCCGAAAGGTACGATTAAAAAAAAGATGCTTTACATCGAAGATGCGACCTTTCGATACGGATCAAAAAAATGTTTAGCAAGCTAGAAAGGCGTCGAAAACGAGAATTGTATAGAGAATTAGCGACGGGCGGAGATTGGAGCGAAAAGAGAGCGAAAGCGTTATCTCACGTCGGAAACGTGCAAAGATTCGTCGCATTGGAGAGTTTTAAAACGAATAACGTGATCGAGTCTACAGCCACCACCACTACCACTACTATTACCACCACCACCACCACCACGATCGAAAAAGAATGCGCTCTGGCTTACGGTCGATCGGCAAACTTACACGATTTGGAAAATAGCGTAAAATCCATCGTTTCATTTGAAATGAAACAATCGACGTACGAAAGAGTGTGGGAAGAATTCAAAGAGTACAAACTGGAAGAAGAAGAGAGGGATCCGGAGGTCTCCGCCGTCATGGACGACGATTTTTACAAGAAGACGAAAAGGTCTCTGGAAGGACAAACGGAGCAGACGCGTTATTTGAGAAACGAAAGGAGAAACGTGGCCAAAAGACTTACGAAATACGTTTCCAAGCTTACGAACGGATCTTCTCCTTCGAAAGTTGCCACCAAAATTGTTCAAGAAAATCGGAAAAAGCGGAGAAGAGGTCAGGCGTTTGATGCTTACGACGAAGAAGAAGAGGAATACCGAGCGGAAGGACGAAAAAAACGCGCAAAAACGAAGAAGAAACGTTTTACCATAAACGACGTTGTTTTGGAAAAAAAGAAAAGAGAAGAAGAGAAGAGAACCAAAAGAGCGGAACGAGCGTCCGAAACGAAAAAAGAGAAGAAGAAGAAGGAGAACGACAAGAGACAAAAGTTTACGGGAAAAGAGAGTTTTTTCGACTTTTTCGAATACGCTCGAAATTTGATCGATGGAGCTTTGAAAGAATCGAATCAAACGGAAATCAAAAGGGTAATATTGACGCTCAAGGGGGAAATGGTGACTATGGATCTGGAGAACGGCGTCATCGACACCAACAAATTGACGGGCGACGAACGCATGGAAGCGATCACGATAGCTTTGGATTTGTTCGTTTGGAAGAGAGAAGAAACGCAAATGGAGATGCACGACGAGATGCTTCGCATTTTGCTTCCCATCATATACGGAGACGAATGGGACGACAATTACGAACGCATACTGGCGGAACAAGGTCTTTTGAAACACATGGCCGAACTCTTTATCATTTGCGCCAGACGTTGGGGAAAGACCGTCGGATGCGCCATGATGGTGGCCATATTGATGATTTTCGTACCTTCCGTCACCATCGCAATCTTTTCCACCGGACAGAGAGCCGCCGGAAAATTTATGATACAGGTTCAAAAGTTTATGTTCCAATTGCCGTTCATGGATTCCTGCAAGATCGTGCGCTGCAACGACGAAACGATGATCATAAGCATGTTTGGGAACGAAAGAAGGATGGACGCTTATCCTTGTACTGTCGGGGTGTGTTATCGTTTTTAAAAATCGTTTTGTTTTGTCGATGTGCTAGTGGTGATGATGACGATGATGATGATGATGATGATGAGGATTATGACGATTATGACGATACAATAACGGCGAATCTACAAAAAGTATGTTATCTGCAAATTTCACTTTGTATAGGTTTTTTACAAAAAAAAATGCGATCGTTTGCGGGAAAAAGGTTATTCAATAATTTTCAAGTGGTAGTTTCGGGCGGCTATGGCAAATTGCGGATTTCGGTATCGAACGTGTTCCGTTTGCGATGCGATCGATCCTTCGCATCAAATACAGATAAAGATAACTCCGATCGATGTGGATCTCCGTTCGCCTCCCAAAAAATTGAGTGAAATTGGACTACAATTAAGAGAAAGGAACGGCCTCGACGATCGCAAATGGTATTGGTATTTGATATGTTCGAATTGTTTGGGTTGTGTAAAATTCGTGGATATTGTTCCGGTCAGCAAACCCGTTCATTTCGAGATTACGACCGGCTATCGGTCATCCGTCGCCGAATCTTCGAAGAGTGCCGAGATCGAACGTCGGCCGACCGAAACGACAATTACGGAAAGATGTTTTGAAACGCACCCTTCGAACGTTGACGCGTCGAATTTCGAGTCTACGAGAGAGATTGGGGAACGCGTGATACGATGCGTTTGTCACATTATAGATTGGGTTTATCATATGCCTCTCGATCGCACGTGTGTCCGACCCGGATTCGAGCAACGGTCGGTGACCGCCGAAGACATCAAATATATGATAGAACGCGTAAATCGTTCTTCGGAAGATATTGCGAACAACTTGTGGGCGGTCACGGAAGATACGAAATTTAGGTGGATCGAAGCGAAAAGGAGATACGACGCTATCATACGATATCATAAAAGAATGGGAACGATTTGAAAAATAAAAACGTTTATTTGGGCATTTTTTTTACCAACGCCTCCACAAAATCGAAGGCGTTTTCGCATTTTGGTAATTCCGTTTTGAAGCGTTTCAAAAGTCTTTCGCGTTCTTCGTCCGTCAAAGCCGGTATCCAACGTTTTAAAATTTTGCCATTCTTTTCGAAAACGACTCTTTTGCGTTTTTTAGTTTTTTCCTCTTCTGCTTCTCGTTCTAGAGTGCAGATACGAATCGCTTCCTTCAAATAATCGTACCACGGAGAACCTGGACGCGCGGCAGACGTCTGGGTTTCGCGAATAATGTACCACGCGTCGATGGTTTTGATGGGACCTCCGACCGTCTTGTATTTTGGAGAAGCTAACGTCAGTTTGAAACTGGGGGAATCGTCCAACACTTCTTGTAGCGCATCTTCGTGTATGCAATCGCAACAATAGTGCAAATTGTCCGATCGAATCCAAACGTTCACCATCGTTCGTTTGCAAATCGCACAATCGTACGTATCGTAATGCGCATTGTCGTCGCAAACGTCGCACAAATAAAAATACTCGCCTTCTTCTCCGGGCCAATCGTAAACGCTCGATTTGGCGTCGGAATAGATCGATTTTTGGTAGTTTATCCAATATTTAGACGACGATCCGGCTTCGTTCAATCGATCCGTATTGCCTTTGTACCAGCATTCTTCGTCGTCGCAAAGAGGGTATTCTATGCTCATTTTTTTTTGTTTTTCGAGACGCAAGTTTTTTACATTTTTTTGTCGGAAAGAATAAATTTCGAGATGGCTACTGTCAAAATAGAAACCAATCGCGAAAACGACGAATCGACGGAAATTGCCGACGATAAAGAACCGATGCTCGAAAGGGCGCCTCTGGAATGTCCGGTCAATTTTCAAAATCCGAGAGGAAAGGAAATGTATCATTGGCATGGGCACAATACGTGCACTTGGAGATCGCCTGGTTTGTCCGAAGACCGACGTTTGGTGTTGTATAAAAACTGGAAGACGTGTTTTTTATGCAAAAGAAAAGGGTGTAGGTTTTGCGTGGTTTCTGGTGACGGTTTAAAATGGAGCGAACCGATAGACTTTATTTGCGAATCGTGTTACGACGAAAAATTTGAAGAATAAATTAAAATGTGCGCGTACGTTTTGACGCGTTAAAATCGCGGGCGTCGTTCGAGTCGACATTAGCAACGTAGAGCTACGGTATTTTTCGGTTTTATCGACCGTAAACGGACATTTTTTGAATGAAAAAAACACGCGCGGCGATTCGAGAAGAATGGAAGAGGAGCCGCTTTCGCCGACGACGTCTTCGAAAATTGCTTTAACAAAGAGAAAAAAGGAACAGCCGCCGACATTGACGTCTCCGTTGCAATCGAACGGAGCGTCGAATAAAGGAGGCGGAGGATCCAAAAAAAGAAACGAACACGACAAGAAAAAAAAGAAGACGACTAAAAGCACCGTGAAAACCGGTTTTTTGATGGCCGCTATCAAAAAATCTTGCGAAAAGCCCGAAGAGGCCGGTTTTTTACACGATAAGAACGCTCGCAATTCGCGGGCCGACGTGGAAAACGCGCACGTTTCGGAAATTAAAAAAATTGACAACGCCTTGCGGTTACGTTCGCATACCGCCGCAATAGTGATAGACATGCGACGCGATACGATGACGACGACGACGACGACGCCATCGCCTTTTAAACCCGCGATAGTGGCCGAATTGGAAAATTTTGTTTTCCAAGAAAGCGGTTTGAGTTACAAAGAACAGAAAAAGACGGCGGGAACGATATCGGGGATAGGATATTCTGCGTCGTTGAAGGAGCGCGGTAACGATGAAGACGTTTCGAATCACGCTTTTCGAAGGATAATGCTTTATCCTACGCCCGATTGGCGATATTCTCTCCTTCATTGTTTTCTGTATTACGAAGGTCTTTTCGAATCGGATAAAAAAACGGATTTTAACGAAAAATTAAAAGACCGCGGTGGAAGAGAAAGAGAATCGCTCTCCGCGAAAAGGGTAAACTTGGACAGAGCCAAAGCGTTGCGAAAAGAAATTTACGAATGCGCGATAAAATGCAGATACGAAGAAAAAGACGCTTCGAACGTGATCGACATTTTGAAGACGATAGATTCGCGATGGGAAGGAAATTTCTCGGAGTGCGTCAAAAGGTGTATGAGCTTCGGATTGCAACAGGCTTCTGCCGTCCTTCAAAACGAAAGGTGGAGGCTGAATTCGAACCGACCCGGAGCCGCTCAAACGCTTTTATCGATCGCGCGACCTCAATTCGAACTCAAATGCCCGAGGACCATTTTAGAATTGAAAGCGCTGATGGAAGAACTTTCTTCTCTTCCGACGTTGGAAAAATTGTTCGGGGACAAATCGGAAGAAGCGAGAGAAGACGCGCTATCTTCTTTATATGCGTATTTGGGCGGGTATTTTGAAATTTGTCGTATGGGTCGAAAAGAATACGAAGAAAATGCGAGAGAAATCGTGGAAAACGAAACGATAAAGGAAGCCGATCCCCCCGATACGAATAATCCGCACGTTTGTATGGAAAATTTACGCAAGGTTTTTTCCAAAAGAAACGAGACGAACATTCCGGAAACGGGGCCGCAGATCGAAGGCGAAGACCGAGACGAACGCGAAGAAACGGACGATATCGTCGGGTTGCAGTTTTTATCGCACGCCGAAACGGTCGATTGGAAGAGAGAAACGTCGGAAGGATTAAAAAACGTCTACGTCTCTTCCAGAGATTCGTGGTGTTCCGAATCGATAAACTATTCGTGTTCGGAGGTACTTTACGCTTCTTTTTTGACGAAAAAATACCTGGGATGCGAAGAACATTCCAAAAGGGACGACTTGTTTATGGCGTACTGTTACGCTTATTTGAAAGGAGTGACCGTCTACGTTCTATACTTGGATCAACACACGAGATGTTTAGAAGTTTGCGAAAGTATCGTCCCGCCAAAGAAAAACGACAAGACGGTGGCTCCTCTTTATTTGATCTATTGTAAAGGGCGTTACGAAGTGATGAAAGCGTTTTACGTGGGAAAAGAAAAAATCGAGCCGATTTTGAATTCCTTGTCGACTTTGGCTTTGGATTCGACATTTTTGTCGGAAAAGAAAAAATCGTCGAACCGAACGAAAGGAAACAAAAAGGTAGTTTTGTCGGTCAATTGTTTGGATCCCGCTTCACCCAAAGGGAAAGACCTTTCGGGAGAATTGCTGAAATACGTGCAAGTTATGAGCAAGAAATTATATACCGAGCTCGAATTAAAGCGAACCTTTGATGGATTTTTATCGGGAAGTAACGTTTCGAAAGAAAAGGATTCGGGTTTTCGAAAAGTCGATTTTACGAGGACGAACGGAGTCAAAACGGGACCGACGTTGGCCAAGGCGGGAGGTGACTTTATTTTGTTTTATAAAAACGATCGGGACTCCGAATATGTTTGTGATGAAGAAGAAGAAGAAGAAGAAGAGGAAGATGAGGAAAAGAAAAACAAAACGAGACGGACGGAGGTTTTTGATCGTTCTCCGTTGTTCGCTTCGATCGTGCCGTATTTAAAAATCATTTATACGAAGGATTCGTGTAGAATGGCACAATTCGGTTGTAAAGGACGCGTTTTGAAAGAAGAAGAGGAACGAAGAAGGATAGAGTCCCTTCGAAAAAAGGGGACCATGTCTTTGTTGCAAGGATCGGGTGCCGTTAAAAGCGGAAGATTGACGTCTTACGATCCTTTCGAAGAAACCAAAAGCTACGATGACGGTCTCTCGACGACGACCACTACGACGACGGTCATCAAAACGACACCGAAAAACGAAGGCGAAAAAATCGAGGCAAAAGAAGAGACAAAGGCGACGACGACGTTCGACAAGAATTTCGTTTACAAGATAATCATAAAGAATCCTTCTAGATTGATTTGGACCTGCAAAACGGTCAACAAAAAGAACGAAACGCGCGTCTCGACGCCCGCGACTAAAATGGCGCCCGACTCTATCGCAAGCAGCAAGAAAAAAAAGGAGTTTTGTACGTTTTTTATACTTTTAGACGACAATACGGACGAAAAGGCGTATTCTTTTTCTCCCTCGTTGTTCGAATGCAAGTTTGTGCGCTGGAACTTGATCGATACGGGCGAAGAAACGGGAGATTCTTGCGGTAAAACGCATTATAAAAAAAAGCTAGAGGTTAAAGATGGATATTACGGATCTCGCGCGGAGGCGATACGCCTGTTGGAAAAACTCGAATCCGTAAGTCCCGCGATACGACAACAAGGTTCTGCGACGACGACGACGACGAGACGACACGAATCCAAATCTCCTTTCGAACTCGCGGCCGTGAAAAATTTACATTTGAAAACGGCGATGGTTTTTTCGTGCTTCGGTAGATTCGAACCCAGACATCGCGTCGTTGGCCTTTCCGGTTACGAAAAAGAGGAAGAGGACGTGAAAACGATATCCTGTTGCGTGAGGTTCATACAAGAGTTGGCCGCTCTGGTAAAAATAAAAGCGTGCTATTTGACGGGAAACAACGCCGCGCATTTTTCCGAAATACAAGTTACGGAATCCAAGGAGAACACCATCCGACCAAAGATTTTGTACGACTCCGGATCGAGCGACCTCAAATTGGTTTATTCCTACGACACTCGAAAGTATTATTCCGTTTCGTTTTGGGCCGGTTCGGGAGGAGGCGGAGGATCGATCAACGAAAATTCGGAAGATCAACTTTTGGACAGCCTGTTTGGAAGTTTATTTATCGGCGACGTGGAAAAAGTCGTGCACAACGATATCGCCAATTTTTCGAATTTCGGAACGATTTCTTCTAGGAATTTTGGTTTTCGTAAGAATGGACGCGATCACGACGAGGACGATGATGACGACGACGATGGACTAGCTTTGGAGGCCTCCAAATGTCAGTTTTCGTCCAACGACTCGAGAACGTGCGGAAATTGTATGGATTGCTGCGAGATGACGGAAAACGAAAAAGACGACGGCAAAAAAAAGAGCAGACGAAATTTTGATCTCGAAGATTTATTACATTGGTACGTTTGTTTGTTCGAAAAGAGCAAGATAACGGGGATAAATCATTTGAGATCCGGAAAAAATCTCGACATTCGTATACCTTTACCTAAAAAGAAAGTGGGATCCGTTCAAGACCAATTGTTCGATTCTAGGATCGTGTTTACGGACCAATACGCTCATCCGTGGTACGAAAGCGTTTTAAAAACGACGACCCGTTCATCGGAAACAAATTCTTCCTCGTCCAACGGGTCTTCCGCTTTCGGTTCGGGCTACCTCGGCGAAGTGTTAAACCCCGCCGTAGGAACGATGAACAAATTTTTATCCTTCTTGGAAGACGACGACGACGATGAAGACGATGACGGCAATACGAGAGACCGAGTCGTTAAAAAACGAGAGCCGAAACCGAGCTCGAAAGGAAGATCGAAAAAAGAGGTCCAATTGGCCGACAGCGAGTGTTACAAGAAAATATCTTTCGTCAAAGGCGTTTTATTCGTCGTCCTTTTTCCAAAACTCCAAATTTTGGAATCGTTGCCTTCTTACGAGAAGGCCTCCTTGAAAAGAAAAAAATATCTAAAAACGTTTTACGAGTCTTTTTATCGAAATATCGTGGATCGGCGTTATCGTCGATGATAAATAAACTAGAGCATAATGTGTGTGTGTGTGTCGATTTTGTCGTGTTCGTCGTTATCGTCATCGAGGTTATTGTTTTTGAACGATAAAATTTATTTTGCATTGAGAAACGTTGAAGGGCGCATTTTCTGACGAAAAGGGGATAGAAGATTGTTTCCTATTGGTCTTCGTCGAGCCTTTTTGAGGAACGTTCGGAGAGGGATGAGATTTTAAGAGTTGTTCTTTCACGCGAACGTCCAAATAAACGAGATTCGAACCGCCGTCTTCTTCGGGCTCTACGATAAAGCATTCGGGATATCGTGCGGATTCTGCTGTAGGCGACGATTTACGATTGGTCGCGGGATTGGCGGTCGGGAACGACCTTTTTTTCTCTGAAAACGTTTTTGAAATGTATTTTTCCCACGACTTTAGAGAATCGGTAACGTTCAACGCGTTTAGACGATGCTCCAATTTTTTATTGCCGTCGTCTTCGCCGTCGTCGTAAATCTCTTCGAGAAGATTCCTTTTTTTCAAAATCGAATTTTGTGCGGGTTTGATATTTCCGAAGCGGCGCGTTTCACCGCAAAACAATTCTCTTCCGTTGTGCTCTTTGTTACAGCAACAATTAAAATCGTAATTGTTTACGGTAATTTGGATCAGGGCGTCTACGCATTCCGACCGAATCCATTCGGATATGTCCGTCCAAATTTTGGATTCCATATCGTCTTTTTTCAAAAAACCTTTTTTTCCGACCATTTCCTCGTACACAAAATTTTCGTCTTCCTCTTTGATATCGCCTTGTTCGTATTGGGACGTTTCGGAATCGCCTCCTTCGAAAAAATCGCACAAGCCGACCTTGCACGGATCGAAAAAATGCGGCAAATGCGAAAATAACATTTTTTCGAGCTTCAATCTCATAATTTCTTTCATCTTGATGGTGGTCTTGTGAATTTTGTGTCTTTCGGATTCCTCGACGGATTCCCACGCCGCGTTTTTCAACGGAATGTCGAATTCGCCTATCACCAACAGGTTGTAAACGTTTTTAAAAATGCGACGATATATGAGAGATTTTATGAGATGTTTGAATTCGGCGTATTTTGCGCTTTCGTCTCCAGCTTCGGCGAAGGGTGGTTTTTTTTCGATATCCTGCGGATCGTCGCGCAAATTCGGTTCGACGTTCGATTCGTCTTTCGCTTTACCGAAAATTTTCGAATAAACGTCGTATAAACCGGTTTTCCAACGCCATCGGGATTCGAAAGGCCCGTTCGAATATTCGTATGCTTCTTTTTCTTCTTCTTCCGAATACGAGGGGGGCGGGTGCAAGGTTTTCGAGGACGACGAAGAATAATGAGGAACGACGATCATCACTAGAAATACCATTCCCAACCCGAAAACCGTCGCCCACGCCACGAATCGAGCGCGCAGCAAGCTGCACAAAGCTTTGAAACCTCGAGAAGCGGAAGCGCTGTAAAACCTATTGGAAGTATCTCTCGCGTGTTTTTTTTGGCTCGCGTGATCGGCGCTATCGTAAATTGTAATTTTTGAATCGGCGTCTTCCGGGTATTCGTCCTTGTTATTGTTATCGTCTTCTTCGTCTTCTTCGTCTCCTTCGCGGGTCCTTTCGTGAAAGAATTTGTTGTTTCGAACTTCGATCCTTAAAGAATGATTAAATCGATGAGGAAAAAGAAGAAGGCGTACCTTTTTCTGGTGCCCAAAGGTATGTTAGGGACGTGTTTGGGGGTGAGCATTTTACTAAACAGCGGACCTTTTTTGTGTTTCTAAAAAAACGATTAAAGACAAACGCGAAAAGGACTTACGCTCATGATGGCGTTGTCGTTGTTGTTGCGATTCGAAAAACCCGGGGGCGATCGAAATGGAGGGACGTCCGGCGCGTTTTGCGAGGTTGCAAAATTTTAGTAAAAGTTAACTTTTTTTACCCGACGAATATATGCATTCGAAGCGCGACAAAAAGAAAAATAGTCGATCGTTTCGGGTTTCTCGTTATCGCGACGAAAGAAAGACGAGGGTCAGAAAAAAATATTTATTAATCGCTCAACTCCACGGCTTCCTCTTCGACTTCGTCATTTTCTATCCTCCTTTGATCTTCTCTCACCAGTTTGTGCCTGGCCTCGGTGGTGGTGTAAAATAGCCACACCATTATTCCGCCGATGACGAATATCACGGCTCCCACGACGAAACCGGGCCAACCGTAAACTTTTGCCTGATCGTAGCCGTTGGTGAACATTCCGGCCACCATCCAATAATAGTAATTATAAACCACGCCGGCATATCTGAAAAAAATGAGATGTGCCATGGCATCTCCCGTGGTGGAGATGATGGCAAAACTCAGGTTTCCTCCGTTAAACGAGATTGGGGCCACAAGATTGTTGTTGAATTCGACCTTTTCTTTGGGGAATTTCATCAACATGGGGGTCCAAACTTTTCTCGGCTTGGCCAAAATGTAAGCCAAAATGAAAGCACCCATGCTGAGCAAATTTCCCAAAATGACCCAGCTCATCGCCGAACCGTCGGTGTGAGCGGTAGAATTGAAGCTGGGTTGGGTGATACACGCGGCGATGGTGTCGTTGGTGGTAAGAAACAGCTCCGTACAATTATGAGTGTTAAAATCCATGTCCGTCAACGTTCTGCTGGCCCAGGCGAGGTACAAAATGTATCCCAAACACCACCCCAAAATTTCTCCGACCAAGATGACCAAAAATTTCCAAGTTACGGCGATTCTGGCGACCCAAGATTCCCTGTCGAACCCGTAACCAGGATAATAACACATTTCTTGCCACCAAACGAGCATGGTGGTGGGCAAATTCATGGTGGCGCCCGTCAATTCAACGAGACACAGTCGAACGAGAGCCATCGAAGCCATGATCACGATGACTTGAATAATGTAATCTGCGGTATCTATTCCGCCGTTGAAAGCGAAAATGATGGAAGGCCACGCGAAACCCAATACCATTGCCCCGAAAGTGGTGAGCATGAAGGCTATCAGAGATACCCACGGAGGTCTCAGCCATTGAGAAGCCGAATCCATCCCGAGGGTCGGAGTCCACTCCATCGTCACGTCGGGAAACGTGGACACTTCCTCCGCCTCGCCTCTCACTTTTCGGTATAAACTCCCGCCCACGTTTGCGGCGGGTTGGGGGGGGTGGTATGGTTTGTTTTTTGATCCGAGGTTACTTACCGGTGCCCTCAATCGTTGTTTCTTCGAGGCCATTTGTTCGTTCGCGTCGTTGACTCTCGAAGAACAAGGTTTAAAAAAGCAAAACGTTTAATTTTTTATGACGATCCGATTTAAAGATGGGAGGGAGACATTTAAAGTGTCCCATTTCGTTTGTTTTTTTCCGTTGCGTAGGGCCGGCGACCGAAAAGGATTTGGCGAGTTTATTATTTACAAATATTAAAAAATGGAAAAGTCCTTCCGGTTTTTTCTTTGGGTGCAATGGTTTTTTTTCGAGTCTCTTCTCGTATCTTTCGTTA
>Ga0310813_10000460_pt1 | contig 25724 bp, 40 predicted proteins | sample YN3metagenome_FD_203086 | JGI IMG/M metagenome (GOLD analysis project Ga0310813, IMG submission 203086) | Soil microbial communities from experimental microcosm in Duke University, North Carolina, United States - YN3 | ecosystem: Engineered > Artificial ecosystem > Soil microcosm > Unclassified...
CTAATAAATATGGCGTAGATATTGTTCATGCTAAGAGCTTAAGTAATTTCTTTAGAACTACTTTTGCTGATTTTGCTCAAAGAAAGAATATAGATATTTCGAATATGCTTATGTAAGACTGTTTGGTTTGGTTTGCTCTAAAGAAGAACTTAACATATTAAGCTTTTGATAAACAGCATTATAGTATTCGAATAATTTAGAATTACCTTTAGTTAAGTGAGCAACAGCATATGCTTGATCTGTAGCTTCATTAACTAATTGAAGAATTCCATGGTGGTAATGGTCTACTTCTTCAATTTTAAAAGGTTTACTGTTGGTGATATAATCTACCAAATCATTAACAGCAGGATGCTGCTGGGCTCTTACTAATCTTTTCATATAAAACTCTCAATAGAAAACCGGTCTACAATTAAAATATAGTTTTTAAGTCAGGGTATTGTTTCAGATTAAAAATAAGACTAAAATAAAATAAAATTACCACTAGTAATTAATCCTAATCTTGTATAGTTAAAGGAGAATAGAATGCCTCGGTCATCCAACCAAATTATGCCAAATAAGGTACTTAATGTTCAAACCCGTTTAACATTACGCCTTCGTCAGTTCTTATCTACTATGGATCGTAAAACCAAGAAAAGCTTACAAGGTATGGGTATGCTAACCACAGAGCGTACTACTGCTTTCTTAGCCCTTGCTCTTGGTGATCGCAAGGCTCGTACTGTTAAAGAAATGGTTGAGCGTCTCGGCATGGATGAAACTAATGGTACTGCTTATCGTGCCATTAGAGTTGCCCGTGCAGCAGGTGTTGTAAAACGTGTTAGTGGTAGCCGCTACAAACTAGTTCTTTAGTTGAAGTGAAAATGGGCTGGAAATTATCCAGCCCATTTTTATATATTAAAAGGTTTCTCTAAAATGTCTAAAAAACAAATTATTGATATTGGCAGTAATTCTATCAAATTCCTAATTTCAGAGGACAAAGAGATTCTTAACAAAGGGAAGGTTGATGTAGGTTTTTATAATATGGTCAACAGCCATAGTAGTAATAAACATATTATCTCCCATCTCATGGTTGTAATAGAAGATATTATAAAAAATAATGCATCTTTTCAAGCTGACGAATTAATTATTTATGCTACAGAAACAATGCGTCAATTTGATGGGAAAGGTACTATTATTCAACAAATTAAAGATAAAACTGATGTTGATTTACAAATTCTAACCCCTGAAGAAGAGGCCATTTTTAGCTATAAAGTTGTTTCTCAGAATTATCCTGATATTGATAACTTAATTGTTGTTGATATGGGCGGTGCAAGTACTGAAGTAAGTTTAGGAATTAAGGGTAAATATCAGCAAGGGGTTTCTCTCGGGGTTGGAACTAGTAATGTTTCTCAAATTGGTATTGCTAAACTAGAAGCTAGAAAACAACTAAGGGGAATTATTGATCAAGCAATGCATTTTTGTTCTCCTCCAATTCTTGTATTAACAGGAGGAACCATTGAGTGTTTGCATAGAATGGATGTAGTTGATTTAGATTCTGAGAATAATGAGCTTATTAATCTACATAATGTAAAAGATTTGTTCTTAGAAAGAAAAGATCTCTTACATGAATATCGCCAAATTACAACCTCTAACGCTTTGGCAATTCTAGAATATGTATTGGATGATGTTATGTGTGTTGCTACTTTAAATACCAATATTTATCTTTGTAAAGAAGATCTCAGATTTTACTTTATCTAAAGTAAAATTAAATAGAAAAGGTACTTAATACCATAAGGCCTCGTTATGGAAATTAAAGTAAATTATGAAATATTAGGCCAAGCGATATCATACTATAAAAGCCTCGGATACCAATATATAGACGTAGACTGGAGCGCTTCAATTGAAGCAATAGATATAACAAAACCTGTAGCGATTAAAGGCCCTCTTGTAAATGTAGGGCCTAATTTTTTGGTTGCGAGTGCAGAACAAAGTCTACTCGATAGAATATTAAAAAATAATTTAACCTCAGGAAAATATGTAACTTGTACTCCTTGCTTTAGGTTGGGAGAGTATGATGAGATCCATGTCCCTTATTTTATGAAAGTAGAATTAATGGATTATCAAAATAAAACTAAAAATGAGGAGGTGATTTATGAGATTATTAAAGATGCCCAAGGTTTTTACACTCAACACTTAAATGAAGTAAAAATAAAAGAATACCCAGAAACAATAGATCTTGAATATCAAGGAATAGAGTTAGGATCTTATGGGTTAAGATATCACAAGGACATAGGATATTGGGTATTCGGAACAGGTTGTGCAGAACCTAGATTAAGCTATTGTAAGGGATTAAAAAATGCAGATTATTAAAACAACAGACGAGCTTAGGTTAGCGGGAATAATGCCATCTTATTTTGGATTAGGTTTTATTCAATGTAAAGTTAATGATGTTAGTCGATACCATTTTTGGCATCCATCTCTAGCTCCTACAGTCCCTGAAGAGCAAATTCATGATCATAGGTATCACTTTGTATCTACAATAATAAGAGGAAAATTAACTCACGAAACTTATAGCTATATCCCAGACCCTAATGGAAATTGGGAGAAAATAGTAGTTTCTTGTGATCCAAATAATAAAGTTGATTATAATGATCCTTTTAATGCTACAATTAGGTGCAGAATTAAACTAACAGGTATCTATGATCTAAAGAGAGAGTCAACGTATACCTTTATGAGTGAAGAATTTCATAAAACCAAAGCAGATAGAGCAGTAACATACCTGACTAGAGTTAAACCCCCTTATAACAAATACGCTCAAGTAATTAAACCTATAAATGAAGGAATTGTTTGCCCATTCGAAAAGAAAATTCCTGAATCTGAACTATGGGAAATGATTGACGACTTATTAAAAGGAGAATAATATGGGCTATCATATCAATCCAATTAAAAAAGGAGTTTTAGGGGAATCATCAAAAATTCAAGAAGAATTAGATGAATTAATTGATGCAGAGCAACAAAAATCTAAAGTTATGCAAGCTGTTGAACTTTCAGATTTAATTGGAGCAATTGAATTATATGCAGAAAAACAGCTCGGACTAACTTTAGAAGATTTAATTATTTTCAAAGATATAACAAAAAGAGCCTTCCAAGATGGTACTAGATCCTAGTCTTCTTCAGAATCCTTTTCGTCTTCTTCTTCGCCATCATCGGCATATTCTTCAATAAAGGTATTATGCTCTTCAATAATTTCCTCAACAGCTTCATGAATTTCTTCGATAACTTCCTGTTGGCCCTCAAGTAGAACGTTAAGCTTTTCGTTAAGAGCATAAATTTCTGCTCTCATATCAGTTGTGATATCAAATTGTAACTCGTCACGAGCCCTATCTTTTTCGGCTGTTCTATTTTGACTCATCATAATCATTGGGGCTTGGAAAGCAGCCACAAAAGATAACATTAAATTAAGCAAAATAAATGGGGGTTTGTCAAATAAGAATAAGGGAATATGAAAGAATAACGCAGCCACGTTAATCCCCATCCATAAAAGTAAAATTACAGAAAATATAATAATAAATTGCCAGCTACCAACGAACTCAGCAACTTGATCTGCAACCTTCTCCCCAAAAGTTAAATCCTTATCAAATAATTCCTCTAAATGGTCTCTACCAAGAGGACGAAAATTAGTCTTCTTCATTCGCCGCATCCTCTAACTTCTCAGCTAACCTTAAGTAAAATTGTTCTTTTAACTCAGGAGCTAATTCATCGAGGACAGACGCTAAAACTTCTCTTAACTTATCAGTTTCATTTTTAATTATATGGACACTAAAATTTCCACCTTCTGTTAATTCACCCTTTAGCTTAGCCAAACTTTCTGAAGTCTTACGAATTTGCTCCATGTATCCAAGAATGGTTTTATCATTTACTAACCCTTTGTTATCTACCATTAATGGCTCCAACCTAGTTAAGCATCGATCTAGCGTAAAGTTCAATGCGTTAATTAAGTTGATGCTTCTTTGTTGTCCTTCTTTAAATTTTTCAAAGGACTCAAACATCTCCTGTTGTTTTTCAACAGCACGAAATGCTTTTTGCTCACGCAACTTAAAGTGATTTTCTTTGTGTTGTTTGATATCTGTTACAGCAATTCTAACGCCTTGTTTATCAAGCATATATTTAAATATGCCATCATAACTAACCCCGTATAGTAGGAGTTCGTCGATAATATCTTTATATTTTGTGGTTCTACAAATAGGGCAATTTTGCTCCTCAAGTAGTTCCGCCTCAATAATATCGAAGTCCATAAACTCACATTCTAAATTGCTATAAACTGTGCTATATTTTAAATAGATGGATAAATTTTATACTTATATTCTCATTTGCTCGGATAACTCGTTTTATATCGGTTGGACTACCGATATAAATAAACGTATTGAAAAGCATAATAAAGGTAAGGGAGCTAAATATACTAAGGGAAGAAGACCTGTTAGTCTCCTCAAATACTGGTCGTGGGATAGTCGATCTGAAGCAATGAAATATGAATATGCTTTGAAACAGCTATCAAGAGAAGAAAAAGAAAAATTAACAGGGTGGAAGAACTAAAACATTCACAGAATTAAAAGAACTTGTTAATTGGTGAATATTATTTTCATGCCCAAACGCTTTCACTACATGAGAAGTAAGAAATTTAGCCCCTGTTTTGGGAGCTTTTACAACTTTTGACCAAGTAAAGGTATAAGGATTAATATCCACCATATCATCATCTACATACAATATCTTTGTGGTAGGAGAAGTGAGCCCTGAAAGAATATACTCTTGTTCAGATACTGCTTGAAAATAGCTGTCTTTATTTTTTGGTAAATTAGTTGTAATAGTTACAAAAATGCTCATTTTCCCAACCAAAATCGCATGGATATTAAATAAATAAATTATACTCCAGAATCTTCATCCATCTCTGCAAGTATTCTCTCTAAATCGGCCTTTTCTTCTGCTAGATCTTTATATTCTTGTCTTAATTTCAACAAGTAAGATTCCTTAAGCTTCATTTTACCTACTACTTCTAGTAGTCTGTGCTTAATTTTACCTCTCTTAGAGAATTTAATATAGGTTCCGGAGTTATTCCCTAACCTTTCAACGATTCCTTCTTTAACTAAAAAAGTTAGTTCTTTACTTACTCCCCCATACTCAATTCCAGTCTTCATTTCTAACTCAGTAAGATGGAATGGGACATCCCATTCCATCGCTTGCAAAATTTTCTCTCTTTGAGTTATCTTAGACATCAATTAATTATAATGTTTCCAATCACCTGTAGGAACATCTGTATTATAAAAATCTTCATATAAAGCGCCAGTTGAACTACAGGTTGTATATGTTTTATGTTCTGTATCAACTAAGAAGGGCCCATATGTAATGTCTTCTTCAGATACTTTAATAAGATTGCCTGCAAAAGTTTTAGGTCTAAAAATATTTAGATGGGCTCTTCCAATAACAAAAACATAATGAGCAGGAGTCTTATCTCCGTCCCCTGTTCTAGGTTGAACTTGCCAACTTTGGCCACTTACCTCAAATTGAGGCCTAATATTTTCAGGAGCTTGATCATAAGATACCCCATAGTACCTAGATGATGGAGAAGAATAAGCATCTACTCTAGTAACACTTCCCATTTCTTCATCATCCAGGAAGCTTGACCATTCATCCTTCCTTTGATTAATAACATCTTGAATCTCTTGGTCGAATGTTTCTCCTTTAAGATCAAGAGTCCCAGCTTTAGCCAACTCTAATGCTTGGCCTGAATCAGATATGGGTGTCATATTAAACAAAAATCCTGTTAGGTTAACCACAACAAAGGCAATTAACCCAATTTTAAGAACTTTTTTAGCCATCCTTCCATTAAACTCACGTTTAACTTCAAGACGCTCTTGTTCCTCGATATAGGCTCTATTAATAATTGGCCCAGTACGATTTACTAGGTTAAGATCTCTCTTTTCCGACATATCACCACCTCTTTATTTGATATATAAGTATTATATATCAAAGAGGATTAAATGTCAAGCCGTTATTTCTTAAGTATTCGAGGACCTCAGGCACAGCCCCAGATTCAGCGATTTCAAAATATACTTGTTGGGCCATATCTTGAATTTCAAGTTGAGCGTGCTCATCTAGTCTAAGCTTTAAGAATTTAATTAGATTGTTTAAATCCCATGTTGCAACAATATCCGTGAAATAAGAAGTGCCAAGTATACCTCTTAAAACTTCCCTAGCCCTTTTATATTCAGTGTTAGTAATAACACCTGATTTTTCCATTTGTTTAAGCAAATCTAATTCGGATTTATACCAAGAATACTGTTTATCATGTAAAGCGTACCATTCTTGCTCTACAAGTTTAGCAGTTTTATCATCAATTTTTCTATAAATCTCAATGACATCTTCCGGTAACCAGTAGAATTCATCAGGCATAGTTCTATATCTACCAGACATTTCATTAGGTGATTGATTCCTATGGCGCATGTATTGTCTGCTGACAAATATGGGTACGTGAAAATGAAATCTAAACCTAATATGGCTTAATTCATTGTATTCTAAATCAAAATTAACTTGATCTAAGCTATCTACTAACATTTTCCAAGTTGCATCAGAACCCATTGATTCGTGCAACTCAACATGAATTTGTTCTAACCCCATTTTATTTCTCCATAGCTTCGATTTGATCAATACAATGTTTAACAAACCCTTCTTCTTTAACCTTATCAAACATAGAGTTAAAGATTAAATGGGCTTTTCTATATTTCATCAATGCGTGAAAGTTTAAAGTCATTAATGCACTGTTATTATCAATTTTATGCATTACTAGATGTTTGAAGGCTTTTAAATCACCCATGATTGTATCTAAACCACCATTTACATCAGATGTAAATTTAAATGTCATTACTACACTCTCTAAAGGAGAAGTGTGTAAATCTCTAATTAGCATTTGAACTACACGTCTTACATCGTCATCACTTTTTGTTTCTTTTTTCTTTTGAGATATTGTGGAAGTCCATGCCGCCTCTGCAATTGTTTTGTCACTTCCCATTTTATCAAAAAGAATTAGCTCAATCATTTATTAATTACCTTCCAAATATGTGTTTTAATTAAGTATATCATATTTAAGAGTAATAAATTAAAATTAAATAAGTAAGAATTAAGGTATTTCAATGAGCGATTTAGACGATTTCGAGTTAGATGAATTTTTACCTCCAAAAAAAGAGCCAACTACTAAAAAACCTAAAGCAACATCAGAAGAATGGTGTTCTAAAGACTTGGCTGATCAAGCTCCTCCTTATGTTAATTACGACAAAAAATATGAAGAGTTACAAAGTTATAACTTTGAATTAGACTCTGGCTCAGATATTTCAGATATTATTGTCTACATCGAAAAGCTACAAAAGAATCGTTCAAGAATGATTGAAATGGAGCATGACGCCGAAAAAAATTATGCTTCCATTAAAATGACATATGAGGTTCTTTTCGCGATGGAAGTCCTTGATCGTCCAGAAAAGAATCAAAAAGATAGAGAATCGGGTGCTTTAGTTAAGCTTAAGCTATGGGCAAAAGCCGAGTCAGATGCTAAAGTTTATGCTGGGGCTTGTAAAAGATTTAGAGAACAAATCGATGCAACCCATCACTTATTAACTAAAATTCTTAACGCAAAACAATTAGAGGTACAGTTAAAAGCATATGAGGTTAGAAATAAAGAAGGTGGATCTAAAATGACACCTGCGTATAAAGAATTGGATTGGGAAGATAGTTAAAAGCTATTTCTTTTATGTATAAAGGGAATCTTATTTTGAGAACACTTTTAACGTTAATTACAACAAATAAGAGAAATGCTTAATTTAGGCATTTCTTTTTTCTTTTTGGAGTGAATATTAGGTGAAAATAGTCTTAGATACCTCAGCCGTAATTATCAACCCCGATTTGCTAGCAAGCTTTTTAGAGAATCCAAAATCGGATAAAGTTGATATTATTTTACCTCTTACTGTTCTTAAGGAGTTGGGTAATTTTAAACATGAATCTTCTGAAAGAGGCAAACACGCTAGAGATATTTTTAGATATTTAAAACAGATTACAGCTGAGTATGGTCAAAATCTCAGTGCCCCTATAAAATTCGATAATGGTTCTACTTTAGTTGTTGAATTAGAGTGTCCTATTGATTTGGACGGTTTAAGTGAACTGGGGGATAATGATAGCCGTATTATCTGTGTAGCAAAAAGACATGAAGCTGTTCTTTATACTCAAGATAATGCTATGGAAATTCTTGCTAACGCATTTGGTATAGAAACTGTTTCTGAGGATCGCCAAAAATCAAAACATATTTATGAAGGAATTACTTTAGAAGAAGATACAGAAATGTCTTATAAAGTAATTGATATCTATAATGACGAAAACAACGGCTTTGTAGAAGTTTATTCCTATGAATATGAAGAAGATCAAGAAGAGTATCTAGATAATCAATTTGTTATCTTAAAATCTGGCAAAACTTCAGCTGTAACGAGATTTAGCGGCGAGGCCGGTGGTTTATATAAAATTGATACAAAAAGAAAGCTCCACAAAGTAAGCCCTAATAGCGTAAGACAAAGTTGTGCAGTTGATCTAATTTTAGATAATGAGATTAGAATCGCAGGATTGATTGGTAATCCTGGTACAGGTAAAACTTATCTAGCTCTCGCTGGCTCTCTAGACTTAGTTCTTAATGCTAAAAAATACAAGAAGCTTATTATTGTAAAGTCTGCTGTAGGGGTTGGTGGAGATAACGAAGCTCTTGGGTTCTTGCCTGGTGAGCTTAACGCAAAAATCGAACCAATTTTTAGTAACCTTACAGGTCATTTAAAAACATTATTAAACGATAATAATGCTAAGGGTCAAACAACCACCCTTCAACTCCTAAGAGACAAAGGTATTATTGATCTTAAACCAGTTCAATATATTAGAGGGGAAAACTTCTCTGAAAGTCTCATCCTAATCGATGAAATTCAGAACTTCTCTCTTTCTACAATTAAAACCCTTTTAACTCGTGTGGATTATAACACTTCAAAGGTTATTTTCACTGGAGATAATGAGCAGGTGGATAACCCTTATCTCAATTCTTTCAATAACGGACTTTATTCCACTGTGGAAAGACTTAAAGGGAAGCCATACTTTGGAATTATCACTCTTGACAAGTCTTGTCGTGGAGAAATCACCTCTGATTTAGTAGAGTTATTCGAGTAAAACCGACATTATAAGTGAAACTCCTCTATCCTTAGAAAACCCTTGACATTTAGCTCCTTTTGTGTTATAATAAAGATAACATGATGTAAGAAGGGGAAGCTAATGAGTCAAGTTATGATGAATGAACAAGAAAAAAGCCCAACCGAAAAGCAAATCGAGTTTCGGAAAAGAAAACATCAGCAAGGCCAAGTTCGTGCTGAGGCTTTTTATCATCTAATGCGTATTCATAGTTTAAATCTTCCTGCATTGGATGAATATATCAACGCGAAAGACGAAAACGGAATGCCTTTGCATCCAGATGTAGATCAAGTTATTTTGCCTGATCCAACTAAAATTATTTCTCGCTCAAGAATTCATCAAATTCTTATGCGTGTCCCTGAATATATGGCTAATTCTTCTTGGAAAACCACCAGAAAAAGAGTTTCCTCAGAGGAAGACTCTCAAGCGATTAGCTAAAGGATGCTGGAGTCCAACTAAATTTAAACCAAACCCTACCATTACCTATGCGCTGACAAAGAACAACTCTGTCTTCACTAGGATAGGCATCGTATGGGCTTACTGGTAGTGGATCATAAGGGTTATCGCTAACTACGGTAGCATCAATAGTTTCGTTGATGTTTGAAGTAGGGGGTAGATCAAAATAAACATACCCATTTTCACCTAAGTTAGCAGAAAAACCTAATATCCTAACAAAAGTTCCTGTCAAGGGATTAGATACTAAAACATTAGGAACTGTAATATTACCATTCCCATCATCAGTAACTGGTCCTTCTGGTGCTATAATCATCCCTTGAAGTCTTGCAATAATTCCCCAAGTATCACTTGTTGCAGTAATAAAAGAACGAGCAGCTAAATCTCTTAAAGAAATAATGGGATCATCTTGGAAGCTCGCTTCTCCTGTAATCTTCTTAATTTTAGATCTAATATTATCTAAGTTTTCTTGGAGATTTTCAGGAGTTACGTGTTCAATATCAGCCTCAATCAAATCAGGATTAATCTTCGTCTGATCTGCATCATGAAAATCATAATTTCTAATTTGTGTGCGTTTAATTGGAGGCATGCTTCTCACCAAAATTTCTTATATCTATAGAATAGTTATTTTAATCCAAAAACTTCCAAATCATCTTTTGCATTTATGTCATTTAGAATTTTAACGAAGTTCCCTATTGTTTTCTCTTTTAGGTGATAACAAAATTCATTGTTATCACTTCTCTTAAATATAAGAATATCATATTTAGAAACGTCTTCTAAATTAGTTATTTGAAAAAGATTAAAACCTTTTTCAGAAGTAGTAATTATGACTTGTGCTTTTAATAGGTCTTGTGCTTTAATCTTTTTTCTTGAAACAGAACAAAGTCCATTAAAAAATGTTGTTAGGATTTGCAAAACGTTTGTTTCGTTAACTTCAATATCAGGATTACCAAAGCAACCAATATTATCATCTTCAACAAAAAGGCTTAAAAAGAATCCTTCTTTGCGATATTTTTTAGGTAATTTAAGTATAATTTTAGATTCATCAATGTTAAATCCAACTAATTTTGACTGAAGTAATAATTTTAGGTATGAATCTAAAGTATACTCTTCTTCATAGTTTGGGGCATATATATTATCTTTATGAAGAATACAACTAAGATATCTTGTTCCATTAATGGTAGGTGAAGCAATTAATTCAAATCCTTTAGAAATATCTGTTCCTAAAGATAGAGACTTATCATAAAGGGCTGAAGCTATAATAAACATTCCTTCATAAAGGGTCTGACGTGTATTAATTGCAGTTGAAACCATTGGCTGTAATTGACTAAACATTTGTTCATTTTGATAATAAGATCCAGAAAAAACAGAAAATAAATCATTCTTTAAGTGCTCTACGAATAGATTATCAATTTCTTCTGCTTGTCCATTATAAAAAAGTTTAGTTTTATCAAGAACAGAGCTTAAATGGCCATAAGCTAGAAACGCAACATTTAAATCTTCAATCTCCCCTACTTTAGCAAGTAGTCTTCCTAATTCACTATATTCTTCTTTTGTAGGAAGTACGGGATACTCTATAAAAACAATATTTGTTTCTTCGAAAAAGCTTAAAAATCTTTTTAGAAAAATATCTTTTTCAGAAACTTGTATGTTTTCTTCTTTAAGAGAGCAAATGACTCTTTCCACATCATAACTTTGAATTTTATCTAATGTTTGGGTCCAGACATTTTTATCTTTCAAATAGCTAAAATTATCCCCAACAAAGAAGGAAAAGGAATCATCTTCTCTATTATTTGAGAATTCTGATCCAAAGACAAAAATTAAATCCGGTGCATTTATTTTAATTTTCCACAGAAAATCATCTACACTATCATCTAATCCTCTTAAATTATCAGAGGAGAGATATTGTGTTAGTTTCGGTAGTGTTCCTGAAAAAACAATCATAACAAAATCTAGAATAAAGTATTATATTTTAATTTTATAAGCAAATATAATATTTTATTCTGTGGGGCAAACACAACGGGTATCTTTTTTACCGCAGTACTCGCATCTATGCTTAAGCTCAGCGCATTCTTTACACATTGCCATATTCATGTATGGCATATGATTTTGACTGCATTTAGGGCAGACAGCAATTGCCGCTAATCCTATGAAAAACTTATTGTTTGAGGATTTCTGGGACACGCCGAATCTCACTATATACAATAGTAACTATGTTATTTAAATAGATTATTAAAAAAAGTTATAAAAAGATTATAATAATAGTTCCTATTCTCAACTTAGACTAGTTTTATAGGTATTTTTATGTTTTATCCTTCTGATAGAGAGTTCTTTTTCTACTTTTCTCCAGATCTAGACATCTATCAATCTCATTATTCTCAATTTCATAATATCCTGGATTTAAATGAAACAAAAGCCCAGTATATTCAATATCTTAGAGAAAATTATCCTAAAAATCCAAAAGAAGCTAAAGAATTATATAAGAAGGCACTATCTTCAAAAAAGAAATTAATTACAGCCTCCAATCCTAATCCTTTTAGAACTAACGAAGGATTAAATGAAGAGGATCTACTTAATATCCACTTAATTTGTGCTGATGCTATTGATTCTGAACCAGAACAGCTCTCAATATTTAGAAGAGTTGCTAAAGCAATTAAATCAGATACTCATTTAGGAAAGATTTATTTAAGGATTAAGGCTTTAGGGAAGTTTAATTAAACCATTTCCTCGAGTTCATCTTCATCTTCATCCTCATCAACAATACCCATCTCATGCTTCCATTTTGTAATTGGATATTCTTCAAAAGAGAAGTCATATTTTGTTGTAGCAGGGTTTAAAAACCTTTCAAATAGAAGACCATATTTAATTGGATCAATATCCGTAATTTTTAAAAGATAAGCAACTAGTGAACCAGCGGCTGAACCCCTTCCAGCTCCGACAAGAATATCTCTGTCTTTAGCCCAATTAACATATTCTTGTACGATTAGCATGTAATCAATAAAACCTTTTTGAATTAAAGTATCTCTTTCGTACTTAACTCTATCCCTATAGGCTTGTTTATTTTCCTCATCTAGTTCTAAAGGAGAAACGCGTTCTTTCCAACCCTCTTCTATAAGAAAATCGAAATATTGTAATATTTCAGGATTAACTTGTTTCTTCTTCATTTAAAATACTCCAAGATGAATAATATCTGCATAGCCATGTATTTTCTTATTATCTTCTATTCTTTTAATTTCCAACTGATAATTCCGAATATCTTTTGTAGCTTTAGGAAAATCACAAAAGAGTTGTATTTCTTTAATGTTATTAAACTTAGACTTTAAACCTTCTGTCAGAGCTTTTTGAAAATTTAATTCCAAATAAGAATATTCGAATTCTTCGCTAGTAAAATAGCTAGGATCGGCCCCAAATGGTTTAGTATTGTCTTTTATATATAAAAAACAAGCAATCCTAAATTTAAAAGTTTTTGCTTTAATATTCTTTCTCATAATTAATTTTATTTTATAATTAGAAGAGGAGAATATTCAATGAATTACCAAAATACTTACGTGCCTTTACATCTTCACTCTATTCACAGCCACTTAGACGGGATGATTAGACCTGCTGAGTTAGCTGTATTTTGTAAAGAGAATAACATTCCAGCGGTAGCAATTACTGATCATGGTACTTGTGGTAGTTTCGTTGAATCAACAAAAGTATTTAAGAATTCTGGTGTTAAATTAATTTACGGTTTCGAAGCTTATTTAACAAATGATCGCTTTCTTAAAGATAGAAGAGAGCCTCGTCATCACTTAGTATTACTCGCTAAGAATGAAGTAGGCCTTAGAAATATTCTTAAGTTAACTAGTATTGGTTATACCGAAGGGTTTTATTATAAGCCTAGAATTGACTGGGAAGTTTTAGAAAAGTATCATGAAGGTATTATCTGTTCTACAGCTTGTGCTGGTGGACCTGTATCTCAATGTATCCTTCGAGATGATGAGTCTCAAGCTTACTTTACAGTAGAACGCTTAAAAGCAATCTTTGGTAAGGACTTATATCTTGAAATGCAGCCAACTAGAGAACAATGGCAGGTCAAGATTAATAAAGCTATGATTAATGTCTCTCAAGTAACTGAGGTTCCTTTAATCATTACACCCGATTCTCATTATCTACGCAAAGAGGACTTCCATGCTCACGAAGTTATGCTTTGTGTACAAACTAAAGCTACTATGGCTGATCCTACTGCAGAAGAAATTGCTGTTGCCTCTTCTGAGGATAGTGAAGAAGCAGGATCAAGAAAAAAGAGATTCTCTTTTAAAGTTCCCGATTACTTCGTTTATACTGCGGCAGACATGTATCAGTATTTTGATGAGTTTCACCCTGAAATCCCAAAAATTGAAATACATCAGGCACTAGCAAGAACTCTTGATATTGCAGATCTTTGTAATGTAGAATACGAATTAGGCCAAGATTTATATCCTAACTTCGAAATTGATAGAAATTTAAGAAAATTCAATCAATTTACCGAATGGCAAAAGAGCGTTAAAGTTAAGGATCTACTTACAGAACCTGCTTGGCATTTAAAATAATAAAAAGATATACAATTTATATCTTTATGTATGTTAGTATTAAACCCTAGCTATTGCTTGCTATTTTTTAATTAGAAACCAATAGTTTAGGAGTTTGACAATGGCAAGTTATAAAGGTGGAGAAGGCTTAAAAAAGCCCTCTCAAAAAAAGAATTTAAAAAATATCAAAAATATAGCTATTCATCATAGTGCAACTCCACAGAGTTGGACTATTCATGACTTTGTAAATCATAGATTAACTTCTGGGACTACTGGTTCAGGAAAATATTCTGGCTTAGGTTACAACTATGTAGTGCTTCCGTTAGAAAACAGGGTTGTAGCAGATGTTCCTGAAGATGAGATGGCTTGGTCCGTTGGAGGGTATAACTCATATAGTTTATCAATTTGTGTTGCTGGTTATTATCACGCTCCCGTAAATAACCCAGTAACAGAAAACATTATAAATATGTTAGTTGATAAATGTGCAGAACTTTGTTCTAAATATCATTTAGATCCTATGAAAGCAATTATTGGGCATAGAGATGTTGCTGTTATTATTCATAATCCAAAGTGGGCTACTTCTTGCCCTGGCGATCTTTTATATGCTCATTTAGGCGAGATCCGTACAAAAGTAAAAGCAAAGCTAGACAAAGCTATTACTCCTCATTCCATCAAAGAAGAGGTAGAATTTGATCCAAATCATACTCCTGATGAAGATTGGGGAGATATGGGTCAGCACATAATGCATTAAGCAAAAATCCCTTAAAATTAAATAAGAGATTTTAGGGATTATGTCAAAAAAATATATTGATGATGGTTTAAATATTATGGAAATCCTGCAGGATGAAAATTATCGTGCTCGATTTCAAGATTTTAGACCGGGAAGGGTTCGATCTGAGTGTAGATGCCCTTTTCACCACGAAAATACCCCCTCTTTTCTTATCTATCATGAGACGAATAGTTTCTTTTGCTGGGGTTGTAAAAAAGGAGGAGGAGTATTTCAGCTTCTAATTTTATTAGAAGATGGGGATACTAAAAAAGCTCAGAGTATTTATAATACATATGTTTCTCCTGAGAAACAATTAGAACTTAGGGTTAAAAAGAAACTTCAAGCAACTGGAGAGACAAATAATGATATAAACTCTCAGTTTGCTACGTTTTGTAGAAAATTCCACCAAAGCAGGCCGGACTTAGTATGTATTTTGGATCAAAAAATATATGAATTTGACCAACTACTCCAGCAAGAACCAGAAGTATATCTAACTCAAAAGAAATACGAAGAAATCAAGCGTTTTTTACTTGATTTTAAGACTAAGAATCCTAAGACTTCTTAAGATCTTTAATTTTCTTTTCTAAATCATCAATGGCATTAGCCATTTTTTTATTTAATTCTTGTTGTTCTTTTATAAATTTTTCAGTAGCATTAAAATTGCTTGAAAAAACAGAAAGAAGTTGATTAACAGGATTTTTAATATCAGAAAAAGAAGGGGCTGCTCCACTGGGGGCAGTAAAAGCTACTTTTTTAGTAGTCTGATCTTCACTAACAACACCCGGTTTTCTTTTCTTTTTCATTCTTTTACGTTTTGTAAAAGGGATATTGTTATTGACATGATAAGAATAAGACCAATCAGATCCGTAGTCGGGAGTATTTAATAGGGGACTTATTCCATCATAACTAGGAACATTATTTACCTTATCAGCATTAGCTGCTTCAAGATGTTTAAATCTATTAGTAGAAGAATATAGTCCAGGAATGCCATTAAATTGATATTCAGGTTTACGACCTTCTTCAAAGTTGTAATTATTTCTTTGATTATAGTCTCTTCTTTTTTTATATCTATCTATACGCCCTTGAAACTTTTCTTCTTCTTTATTTTGTTCATCATCTTCGCATTCCTCATCATCCTCTTCTTCTTCTGGTTCTGCGTCAAATTCTTGACCAAGCATCTCCAAAGGATTAATATCATTATCAAATTTACCTAAAGGACCATCCTCATTGAAATTGTTTTGATTATGGTCAATTTCAAGTTGTTTTTGATATTGATTATAAGGAGGCTCCATATTCTGAGAATCCTGGATTTCTCCTGGGTTCCTTTCATTGCGAGTATGGTCTTTGCCTTGTTCTTTATATTGTTGAATGCGTTCTCTTAAAGACATATAAATTCCTCTAATAAAAAAATAGGAGTAGCTTTCGCTACCCCTGGAGAATTATATGTCATTTTAACTTAATTAACTACCCCAATCATCATCGTCATCTGCTGTAGTTGTTGTTGGGGTTTCTTTTGTAGTTTCGGTTTTATCTGCATGGGCGTTTGTTGTTCTAGAGGTAGATGCTGCAGAAACCTCTGCCCATTCATCTTCTTCATCTTCACTAAAAACTTGAGTATTAGAAGAAGAGCTATCTCCCCAATCTTCATCGTCAGTAGGTGTTGCTTCTTCAGCTGTTTTCGTAAAAGCTTCCTCAAGTTGACCTTTTAACTCTTGATCTGCTTCTACTGCAGGTTTAACAGTTTTAGTGTTAGTTACTTTAGCTGTTTTAGTACTTGAGGCTTTCTTTGATTCTTTTGCTTCGGTTTCTTTAATAGTTTTTACTTCTTCAGTTAAGTTAGAAGCTTCTCCGTTAGAAGAAACCTCTAATTTTTTTTCAACAACTTTGGTTTCTTCTACTTTTTCGGTAAAAGCTTGCTCCAATTGCTCTTTCAAAGGAACCCCTGCTAAGGGATCTTGAGATTGAGGGACTTGCATTTCACTAAGCTTCTGTTCTAAACGAGCTTTTAAAACAGTTACATATTTAAAATGCATTTCAAGTTTTGCTTTTTCCGCAGCAATTTGTTGTTCTGCTTTTTGTAACTCAGCATATTGATTCTTAAAGGCTTCTAAATCGGCCTCAAGCATTTCAATTGCTAATTTAGCATCGGACATTCTTTAATTCTCCTTTTTCAAACAAGCTCTTTTTTTAATTTTAACAGCTCTGGGAGTTTTCTTAGCTTTTTAAGAGCTGTTTTTTCAATTTGTTTAATTTTAGCTTTCTCTATACCATATTGAGAACAAAATTCATCAACGCTCATATCAATTTCTTCTAATTGATATTTGTATTTCAGTACATCTTGTTCTTTTTGATCGAGCTTTTCAATTAAACCCATAAGCATAGTTTTTTCCATATCACTAGCTATTTGTTTTTCGAATTGAGCTTTTTCATCATAAATGTAGTAGTTTACAACTGAGTCATCTTTCCCCCCATCTCCGTTTTGCATTACGAAGTCTAGAGAGTAAGTACACTGCATTACTCTTTCATAATATTGGATTTTAGGGATAGACATATCAATTTGTTTACTTAACTCTTCATAACTGATTTCCATATCAAATTTTTTCATAAACTCTTCTCGAGCTTTTTTAATAATTTGATATTTCTCAATTACGTGAGAAGGAAGGCGGATAATTCGACTAGTTCTATTGATAGATTGTTTAACAGCTTGTTGAATCCACCAGGTAGCATAAGTAGAGAACTTATAACCCTTAGTATAATCAAACTTTTCAATAGCCCTAATTAATCCAAAAACTCCTTCTTGGACTAAATCTTCGAAATCTACTCCTTTATTAGAATATTTACGAGCAATACTACAAACAAGACGCATATTGTGCTCGATAATCTTGCGTTCTGCTTTTTTATCATCATGCTCTTTAATTAATTTAAAATAAGCAATTTCATCTTCTTGTTTTAATACGCCTGTCTTACCAATCTTTTGGTAAAACTTATTACTAACATCTCCAGAAGTATAAGAAGTATAAGCAAATTCATCTACATTTTCAGAAGAACTAGTTACTTCTTCTCCATCAAAAAGAATAACACTCTCTTCTACATTTTGATTTTTCTTAGGTCTTCCTCTTTTTCTCTTTGGTTGTTCAACAGCAGCAGAAGTGATTGTTTGTTCGTCGTCTCTTATCATTTTGCACCTATGTTAACTAATTTAAGTGAGTGAAAGATAATATCTTTAGTTTTAGTTTAACACGATTAATATTTTGTAATCAAGACGGGAAACAACAAATGGTTTCACTAATCACTTTATTAAAAACTCCAGTTAATATTAATATATGAAGACTAAAGAGCTGCATTTTATGGAAATTTCAAATTATGATGACTGGAATGATGGTTTAGATTTTAGACCTACATATAGTTATTTTTGTGAAAAATGCGGGTATAAGGGAACTTTTCTTAAAAAAGCTACTGATCCAGAAACAGGCTTAAGTTATACTATCGCCCAAGACTGTGAGTGTAAAGTTGAATATATAGCTAAAATGAGAATGAAGGCTGCTGGTATTCATCCTTCTTATCGAGATTTAGATTGTAAAAAAGAATTAAATGAAAAAGAACAACAAGCCCTAGATAAGTTTTATGATTTTTACAAGGATGAAAATAAAATCGCCAAAAACTTACTGGTGTATGGACCTAATCAATCTAAAAAAACTAAATTTTTAGCTGTAGCCTCTAAATACCTAATCATGAAATCTTTAAATCTTACAGTTAAATATATTACTTTTCATGATTTATTACTTACAATTAATAAGACTTGGAAAACAGGGGATTACTCTGAAGTAGAAGAATTTTATAGTTATGATATTTTAATCATTGATAAAGTAGAAGCAGGAACACATTTTGTTAAGCAAAATATGAATATGGTTACATTCAACAGTATCTTTGATAAAAGAGACTTAGAACAAAAACCTACAATTGTATCTTGCGGAAAATTAGATGATTTAGATTATATAAATTTGGATGCTGGTCGATTTATCCCTAGGGAGATGAAATAGTTGTCAACAGATGTTGAACAAATTGAACAAAGAGTTTTAGCCTCCATTCTCCTAGAGAAAGGAGCTATTACAGTCTTTGTAGAAAATTCATACGAAGTAGATCAAGTTTTTTCTGATCACAAAGACTTAGCTAAATTAATTTTTCAGCATTACCATGATTTTCACGTGGTTCCAACTTATGAAATTCTTAATAAAACTTGTTCTAAGCTTCCTAGTAGTGCTTTATTGCTAGATCAAATTACAGAAATCCAACTTGCAGAACCCGATGTAGATCAAATTGAGTATTGGGTAAAGCAATTAATTGAATTAAACCGTAAGAATATCGTTCATAAAGGTCTCCTTGCAGCTACTGATGCTATTACGTCTGGAGATGTTAATTTAGCTACAAAATTACTCGAAAAAACCGCTATCGAAAGCCAAGATCTACTTAATAGAAATCAAATTAAAGTAGGGGACTTAGGTGCTGATGCAAAAGAGCGTTATCAAGAATACTTATTTATTAAAGAAAATCCTGATTATCACAAAAGAATTCCTACTGGATTTAAAGGCCTTGACGATAATATAGGCGGAGTTGGTGCTGGCGAATTAAATATCATGTTGGGTAGACCTGGACATGGTAAATCTATGTTTCTACTTAATATAGCTTACAATGCGTGGAAGGATTATGAAAAGAATGTGTTTTTCTTTTCATATGAAATGCCAATTAAACAAGTTGAAAAACGTTTAGACTCTCGCCATGCTATGCTTGATTACAATAAGATCAAGACAGGAAATTTAGCAGATCTTGAACTTAAGCGTTATGAAGCAATGCTTAAGGATATGTCTAAACGTAATAAAAGAGCTGTTTTTAAGATATTCCAGCCTCCTCAGAAGACAACTACAGCTTTAGTACGTAATCTTATTGAAAAATACGAAAAAACCGAAGGAATTAGACCTGATCTAATTGTTCTTGATTATATGTCTCTCATGGCTCCTATGAGATTATCAAAAGATCAGAAAGAACAAAACAGATTAGGGGAGATTGCTCTTGATTGTAGAGCGTTAGGTGTTGATTTGGCTGTTCCTATTTGGACTGCTTGCCAAATCAACAGAGCTGGTGCTAAAGAGAAACAAGTTGATACAACAAATATCTATCAATCTGATGAAATTGCCCACCATGCTGATATGATTCTTGGTTTAAAGAGAAATGAGGGTGATATTGATCAGTTCACCAATAGTATGGAAATACAAGCGGTCAAAGTAAGAGATGGTGCTTGTAAAAATATTGAAATCTATTATGACTTTTCATTTTGTATGATGACTGATAAGGCTCCAGAAGGCTTCTCATAATGAGAAGAGGCATTAAATTCAAGAAGCCATTGAAAAACTTTCGTATCTATAAGAATGGAGATAGAGGCAGTTATATCAGGCTTGATAAGGATATAGTTGTAGCTAGAAACCATTTTCAGGCAATTAAAGCCTGGTTTAATAATCACCCTTGGCTAAGGATAGAGATTCTAGAGGTCATAAATAGAAGTCATGATCCAATAAATACTCGGATGGCTATCATTAAAATGTATAAGTATTCATATACAAACCATCCCTATGATCATGAGCATTCTATAGAATGGTATTTTGCAGAAGAATATAATCTATGAAAAAAGGTGTTAAACCTAGGGTAAAAGAATATATAATCGCCCCTATGGAGGATCCATCTAATTTCCATACAGAGGTTTCTTTTTGTATGGAATTAGCCCTATCTTCCTATGTTGAAAAGTATCATCCTAAGCTCTTTTCTAGAGGAATAAAAGCAATAAAAATAGAACTAGCTGCTAATAGAAAAAACTATATAGCAGCTGTTGTTTCTCAATATTCAATTGGGTACTTTATAATACGTTTTTAAGCTTTAATATCTAGTTTAGTTTTTCCGGGGGATTGCATTAATCGGATTTTAAAGCAAAGTGTGCCATAACCACCATCATGTTCTGCATTACATCTTGTGAATAAGAAGTCTTGAAACTTTTCAAATTCTTCTTGTTTATCATAAAAGTATTCAGCTAATTCATCAAGCGTCATAGTAACAAATTTGCGTTTAGCTTCGAAATCTGGAGTTAATTCAGGGAAAAATTGTTCTTTATAAAGATTCCATTTTCTCATTCTTTCTTGATCTTTAAATTTTTGACTTGTATCAAAGAAAGAGAATTGACTTTTAGGCTGTGGTTTAAAAGGATTATCTTTATAATCATCCATACGGAAATACATATTAAGGCTCCATTAAATAAGCAAGTAAATCTTCTGGCAGTTCTTTATCATTAACGTTACCATCATAATGACCGGGGATAAAACTACTACCGACTCTGTAACAATATCCAAAAGAGCCTGGCTCATCTTCATAATAAAAAGAAACTGTGGCTTCTTTTTTAGATCCTTTAACCCATTCAAAATTTATTTCGGTCCATTCTTCATCATTACTAACAAAAGAAGGCTTAGGACAGTTTTCAGGAAGTAAACCAATAAATCTACAAGAGTCTTTCAAAAGATCATCTTGGGTTCTCATTTTAACCTTCGTCTGCTATTGCAGCAATTAAACAACCTTTTGATACAGCATTTAAAGGATCGCTAGCTCTAATTACTGATTCTACATTTAATGGAAAATCACTCTTGGCAAGAACTTGTTCAAATAGAGTATCAAAGCCTTGGGGTAATGAGGTACCACCACTTAAAACGATTTTAATTGGCTTATCAAATCCTTGAGTAGAGCCATTCTTACTAAATTCTTGTTTAAAGTTTTTAATAACGTACTCAATAAGGTTCTTATAATAAGCAGCTACTGCTGTTTCTTCTCTGCTAGAAAATTTAGACTGGCTTAGATCAATACCCTTTTCTTTAACTGCTCTAGCTTTATTCGCAGTAATACCACAAGCTTTAGCAGCCATTTGATCAATCCAATCTCCTGATCTACCAATAGAAAATTGGACAACAGGGGCCCCCATCAATGAAAGGCATAAGTTCACCATTCCAGCACCGAAGCTAATACCAATACCTGTCATTTGATCATTGCCTAGCTCAGAATAAACTACCGCCAAACCTTCGTTAATAGCTTTAGCATTATAGCCCATAGCGTTATAAGTATTAGCAATCGTAAACTCATGAAAAAAGATATCATTTTCTACATCAATGGAAGGAGCTGGGACCGAGAAGTATAGGGTCTCATTATCTTTCTGAGGTTGGCCTGAAACCGTTTGAAGAATAAGCTCAAGAATATTAGAGGCTTCTGTTTCTGTTGCAGAAACAACTCCAGCGCTCATAGGTCTTTGAACTTCTTTATTTAAAAGAGAGGCAAAAGACAAAGACTCTTCTCCAATAATATAAATATCATTACCTTTTGTAATGAAATTTGCATTAGTTTGAGCCATAATCTTCTTAGTAAAGTCATTTGAGCCGTCTAACTTAAGGAAAGCATCTCGAAAAGGTTTATATACAAATTGATTATTCTCTAAACGGGCGCTTACGATGAAGCCTGTCCCGACATCAATACCCTGAGCCATTATTCTTTATCCTTTTTATTCTTTAAAAAATCTAAAGCACTTTGCGCTTGATTATCTACTTGTTGAGATTTAGATTCTAAATTTAATTTAATATCTACTTGTTCTTTTGGTTGTTCAAATTGAGCTAAGTCTTTCATTAAATTCTGTTCAAACTCATCTTGAACTTCTTTTTTACCTTTGAATTTATACTCGGTAGATGTACCCATAGTATTATTTGAAACAGAAGTAGGAGCAACATTAACATTAATACTTTCAATGGCTCCTTTTAAGGATTCTACAGCTTTAATTAAATTCTTTAACATATTAGCCATTATACACATATAAGTGCCAAAACAAAGAATCCCAAGTATTGCTAAAATATAAAACATGTTAATCCTTAAATAGATAAAATTAGTTCTTTATAATTTTACCTCAAAAAATAAAATTGATTGTATAATTATATTGGTCGAATATATGATACACATCTTAATGAAAAGGTACGTACTATTATGATGAAAATCGTAGATACCGTAACTAATGTATTAGCGCATGTAATTGAGCTTGTTCCAAAAGCTATTTCTATTCTCCAAGCAGTTGGTGATATGGCTCAAAAACTTGCTGATACTCTTAAAAGTTTCGGTAGCACTCCTCCAAGCGCCTAATAACTTGGTGGTTTTATGTTTAAAAAGCTCTTCGAAAGAAGAGCTTTTTTATTTATCTAGAATTTTAATTCATCCCAAGGAATAATTGTATTGTTATTATTCCTTTTTGTCCTAGCACCTCTATATTGTTGAAGCGGACCTAAAGGTTGGCCTAACATATCTAAAGCATTTTGGGATAAAGGGGCTTTCCCTTTATTTTGGCTCTTAACATATTTAAGGATACTGATAGCCCAGCCTTCTCTAACACTATTTTTGTAGAAAAACTCTTGGCTTAATAAATTAGTAATGCCATACTTAATACCGGGAGAGAAAGTTTCCATATAACTTGCCAGTAAAGTAGGAGAAATTCTATATTTATGAGCAATATTTTTATACAGTAATTGATCTTTTTCATCTAAATTTTTAAGATTAATCATGGATAACCTCAATAATAAGAATATGAAGTGGATAAAGTATATTTGTATCATACAATATTTTTGTATTTCTAACAAGTATAATTAAAAAAAATCATTAATTAAGGGGTAAGTAATGGATATTTTAAAATCAGGTCTTTTTTGTATAGGATATGTTATTCTTGGTTTTTTACTTGTTCAAGGGTTCTTTTATTTGTTAGGTAGTCTTGTTCTTTCTGGATTATTGGGTTTAGCTGCAGCTCAATATGCTAGCATCGCTGTATTAATAATTTTGCTTGTTCTTGGATGCAGAAAAGTTGGTGAAACTTCTTGTAATTTAGTTAGAGCTGTCTTTAACAGTATAATTAAAAAAGCTGATTAGAGCTAGTAATTATTTTTAAGGACTTTATATAATGAGTAATTTTTTAACAGTTAAGCAAATAGTAAAAAACTCTGTTAAAGATGCGGAAGGTAATGATCAAGAGATCGAGGCAGAGTTAACTTTTACTATTCCTTATGCAAATGTTTCATTTACTGTTGCAGATGAAGGTAACAACGTAGTTAGAGCTGTAATGAAAGATGGAACAACTCACATCCTTGATGGAAGTAGCTTCGTTACTTTTAGTGAAGAGTATAAAGAATACCTAAATCGACAGTCTTAAAAAAATACAGACTAATAAAAAAGCCCTTCTTTCGAAGGGCTTTTTATTTTTATAAGAGATCTTCAGAAACAGTATACCCAGCAACATTTAAATATATTGTTTGTGCAGAAATATTGTATTCGATTCTCTGATTATCATCTGTTTGAGCAGGAATAGGAGCAAAAAAGGTAGTACCTGTTCCTGAAATTCTTGGGCCAAAAGATGATTCTTTTGTAGTATCATTAAGTGGTCTAAGTGTTGTGTTAACAACAACCCCAGCTGTACCAGTAACAGCCCCGCTAAACCATACCTGGGTAGATATAGCAGGAACAAGATCACTACAATCTACGATTGCTCTTGAAGTAGCTGTTCCTGCAGTAAGAATCCTTACTATGCTAGCTGTACTATCAAATGGGCAGGTATACATAATAGTTGGTTTTTGAGGCCATCCTGTAGTAACTTTAAAAGGTATTAATAATCTACTTGGAGTACTTGCAATATTTTTAATTTTGAATGCTATTGGAAATTGACGATAATAAGTATATCCACTTGGGAAATCAATTAATGGTTCTCCAGCGTAATCATTACGAGTACTTAAAATATATCCTGAATTAGTGCCATTTGAGATAGCATAAAGATAATACATTGCTCCATATCCTAATCCTCCACGTTGATAAGATTTTCCAGAAATATCAAACATGAAAGCAGCATTCATTGTCATGCTCGTATTGGAGGCTATAGCATTAATTTTTCTACCTTGACCCATAGAATAGATAACATCACCTACTCGGAAATCGCTTAAGAAAGATGTTCCAGTCCCAGTAACTGTTGTACCTGAAGTGGAAATTGTGCCTGAAAGATTACTAGAAATTGCAACACTATTTACATTTCCATATGTTGAAGTCATCGCAGAAGCTTCTGAACCAGCGTTATATAATGCTTGCATTTCACTATCATCGATAACACGATTACGATAAAAATACATACGATAATATTTAACGTTTTGACCAAAAGTAGTTCCAAGCATACTTCTTAAACGTTTAGTAGAAGAGAAAACAGGGACTGTTTGGGCATTTGTGCTAGCTTCGTGCCAAGTAACCCCATCAGATGTAATTCTAAATCTGTGGTTACTGGTGCCATTTGAGTTATACTGGTAAGTTAGCATTATAAAATACTTAATACCTGTTTGAGGAGTAAATCCGGCAGGAGTTAATGTAACCGGTGTGCCTCCAGTACTTGAAAAATTAGCATTGATACTGGCTCCATTACTAGTGGTATAAATACCCCAGTTGTAGTTAGATTCTGCTGTGCCTGAGGAATCTGACATGTTCACAATATAAACGGAGCTACCAGCTAAGGAATTCCATTCAACCCACATTCCTAAGGAGAAATTATTACAGTCATAGAATGAGCCGGCAGGAGTAGTCCAACCGTTACTAGAAGAGCCTGTATTTAAATACCCAGAGCCCCAAGTAGG
>Ga0310813_10000462_pt1 | contig 25686 bp, 26 predicted proteins | sample YN3metagenome_FD_203086 | JGI IMG/M metagenome (GOLD analysis project Ga0310813, IMG submission 203086) | Soil microbial communities from experimental microcosm in Duke University, North Carolina, United States - YN3 | ecosystem: Engineered > Artificial ecosystem > Soil microcosm > Unclassified...
CTGGGCGGCCGCGCGGTGGCGGGCCTTCCCGCGGAGGCGCTGGTGGGCCTCGGGCTCGTGCTGGTGCCCGAGGGACGGAAGATCTTTCCCAGCCTCACGGTCGAGGAGAATCTCCGCGTCGGCGCCTACCGCGGACGGCCCGGCCCGTGGAATCTTGCCCGCGTGCACGGACTGTTCCCCATCCTCGCGGAGCGGCGGCGCGAGCCCGGCACCAATCTCTCTGGCGGCGAGCAGCAGATGCTCGCGATCGGCCGCGGGCTCATGGCGAATCCGCGCCTGCTCCTGGTGGACGAGATCTCGCTCGGCCTGGCGCCCCTGATGGTCAGACGGCTCTACGAGGCGCTCACCGCGATCCGCGCCGAAGGCACCACCTTGGTGGTCGTGGAGCAAGACGTGAGCCAGGTGCTGGCGGTCGCCGAGCGCGTCTACTGCCTGCGCAAGGGCGCGGTGTCGCTGACGGGCAAGCCCACGCGGCTCGGTCGCGCGCAGCTCGCCGCCGCCTACTTCGGGACCTGAGACGATGGCGTGGGTCGACACCGTCGTGCAGGGCGTGCTGCTGGGCGGGCTCTACGCGCTCTTCGCCACCGGGCTCTCGCTGATCTTCGGCGTCATGCGCCTGGTGAACCTGGCGCACGGCGATTTCAGCATTCTCGCCGCCTTCCTCGCCGCCGCCGCGGTGGCGGCATGGGGCCTGAATCCCCTGCTCGCGCTCGCGCTGGTGGTGCCGCTGATGGGGGCGCTCGGCTACGGGCTCCAGTGGCTGGTGCTGGATCGCCTGCTCGGCCGCGGCGTGCTGCCCGCCGTGCTCGTCACGTTCGGCTTCTCGGTGATTCTCCAGAACGGCCTCCTCGAGGCGTTCTCCGCCGACTCGCGCCGGCTGAACCCGGGCGGCATCGAGACGGCCAGCCTGGCCCTGGGCGGGGGGCTCGCGGTGGGCTGGTTCCCCCTGCTTACCTTCGCCGTCGCGGTGCTGCTGCTGGGCGGGCTCCAGCTCCTGATCGGCCACACCGCGATCGGCCGGGCGTTTCGCGCGACGTCCGACGACGCCGCCACCGCCGCGCTGATGGGCATCGACAACCGGCGTCTGCATGGCCTCGCCATGGCGCTGTCCCTCGCCATCGTCGCGGTGGCCGGCATCTTCCTCGGCATCCGCACCACCTTCACCTTCGGCAGCGGGCCCGATCGCCTTCTCTTCGCCTTCGAGGCGGTGATCATCGGCGGGCTGGGCTCGCTGTGGGGCACGCTGGTGGGCGGCGTCGTGCTGGGCGTGGCCCAGACGGTGGGGGCCAAGCTCTCGCCGGGCTGGGGGATCCTCACCGGGCACCTGGTCTTCCTCGCCGTGCTGCTCTTGCGCCCCTCGGGGCTCTTCTCGCCCAAGCGCCGGGTCGACGCATGAGCGCGCGACCCAGCGCGCCGGTGGTCGAGCGGACCACCCGCGCGAGTCGCGTGGGCGCCGCCGCCGCGGTGGGGCTGCTCGCCGCGCTGGTCGCGCTGCCGTGGATGGGCACCTCGGGCACGATGCGCATGGTCGTCGAGCTGATCGCCCTGCTGGTCCTCGCGCAGATGTGGAACCTCCTCGCCGGCTACGCGGGGCTGGTTTCGATCGGTCAGCAAGCGTATGTCGGCCTCGGGGGCTATGCCCTGATCGTGCTCGCGGATGATCTCGGCGTGAATCCGTTCCTGGCCGTGCCGCTCGCCGGCGTGGTCGCCGTCGCCATCGCGCTGCCCACCGCCGTGCTCGTGTTCCGCTTCCGCGGCGGCTACTTCGCGGTGGGCACCTGGGCGGTGGCCGAAGTGTACCGGTTGCTCGTCGCGAACACGGACGCGCTGGGCCGCGGCACCGGCCGCACGCTGAAGGCGGTGTTTCCGCTCGCGCGGGAGACGCGCGAGCTGGGCACCTATGCGATCGCGCTCGGCATCGGGCTCGCCGCCCTCAGCGCGATGTACCTCTATCTCCGCTCGCGGCAGGGCCTGGGGCTGATGGCCATCCGCGACAGCGAGCCCGCCTCGGAGAGCCTGGGCATCGACGTCTTCCGCACGAAGCTCACCGTGTACCTCATCGCCGCCTTCGGCACCGGCGTGACCGGCGCGCTCATCTACCTCAACCTCCTGCGCATCTCGCCCGACGCGGCCTTTTCCATCAGCTGGACCGCCTACACCATCTTCATCGTGGTGATCGGCGGGCTCGGCACGCTGGAGGGGCCCATCATCGGCACACTCCTCTTCTTCTTCCTCCGCGAGATCCTGTCCGACTACGGCGCCTGGTACATGATCCTGCTGGGGCTGCTCGCGATCGTCACCATGCTGCGCTTTCCCCAGGGCTTGTGGGGGCTGGTGGCCGAGCGCTGGAGCCTCGACGTGTTCCCGGTGCGCCGACGCGTGCGCGCGCCGCGCTGAGCCCGGCGTGAAAGACTTGCCTCGGGCGCGGGCCGGCGCGATAATCGGCGAGAACCTGCTCCGAGGAGCGTTGCGACGGGAGCCATCCCGCCAGGCTCGGGGCGGCTGACCGATCCGGTCAGCGCGACGAACGGCGCTCGCACACTCCAGCTTACAGAGGAGGGCGCGAGATGAGCGCCATGACCGCGAAGTCCACCCCCGATCACGCCGTGACCGACCTCACCCTCGCCGACTGGGGCCGCAAGGAGATCCAGATCGCGGAGACCGAGATGCCCGGTCTCATGGCCATTCGCGAGGAGTACGCCGCGGCCAAGCCCCTGAAAGGGGCGCGGATCACCGGATCACTGCACATGACCATCCAGACCGCGGTGCTCATCGAGACGCTGCAGGCGCTCGGCGCCGAGGTGCGCTGGGCGTCCTGCAACATCTTCTCGACCCAGGACCACGCCGCCGCCGCCATCGCCGCCAACGGCACCGCGGTCTTCGCCAAGAAGGGCGAGTCGCTGGAGGAGTACTGGGACTACACCCACCGCATCTTCGAGTGGCCGGACGGCGGGCACTCGAACATGATCCTGGACGATGGCGGCGATGCCACCCTGCTCCTGCATCTGGGAGCGAAGGCCGAGAAGGACGCCTCCGCGATCGCGAAGGCGACCAACGAGGAGGAAACGGCCCTCTTCGCGTCGATCAAGGCGAAGCTCGCCAAGGACCCCAGCTGGTACTCGACGCGCGCGGCCCGGATCAAGGGCGTGAGCGAGGAGACCACCACCGGGGTCAAGCGCCTCTACCAGATGCACAAGGAGGGGCGGCTCAAGTTCCCCGCCATCAACGTCAACGACTCCGTGACCAAGAGCAAGTTCGACAACCTCTACGGCTGCCGCGAGTCGCTCGTGGACGGGATCAAGCGCGCCACCGACGTGATGGTGGCGGGGAAGGTGGCGGTGGTGTGCGGCTACGGCGATGTGGGCAAGGGCTCGGCCCAGGCCCTGCGCGCGCTGTCCGCCCAGGTGTGGATCACCGAGATCGATCCCATCTGCGCGCTGCAGGCGGCGATGGAAGGCTATCGCGTGGTCACCATGAACGACGCCTGCGACAAGGCCGACATCTTCGTGACCGCCACCGGGAACTTCCACGTGATCACCCACGATCACATGCGGCGGATGAAGGATCAGGCCATCGTCTGCAACATCGGCCACTTCGACTCCGAGATCGACATCGCGTCGCTCCGGCAGTACAAGTGGGAGAACATCAAGCCGCAGGTGGATCACGTGGTATTCCCCGACGGCAAGCGCATCATCCTCCTCGCCGAAGGGCGTCTCGTGAACCTCGGCTGCGCCACCGGTCACCCGAGCTATGTGATGTCCTCGTCCTTCGCCAATCAGGTGATCGCGCAGATCGAGCTCTTCACCAACCCTGGCCGGTATCCGGTCGGCGTGTACGTGCTGCCCAAGCACCTCGACGAGAAGGTGGCGCGGCTTCAGCTCAAGAAGCTCAATGCCACCTTGACCGTGCTCAGCGACGAGCAGGCGACGTACATCGGGGTGGCGAAGACCGGGCCGTTCAAGCCGGATCACTACCGGTACTAGACGCCTGCGGCGCGCACCCGGCGACGGCGTCACCTACCAGGAGGGCATGCTCTTCCTGGTCACGGTGGTGCTCGCCTGGGGCCTCACGTGGCCGATCAACAAGGTCATTCTGAGGTCGCTGCCGCCGCTGTGGGCGGTGGCGCTCCGCACCGCCCTCGCGGCGGTGGCCCTCGTGCTCGTGGCGTCGCTCCGGGGCCGGCTGGTCCGGCCGCCCCGGGGCGACATGCCCGTGCTCCTCTCGATCACGCTCCTGCACATCGTGGGCTTCGCGGTGCTCTCGACCTGGGGGCTCATGCGCGTGCCCGCTGGCCGCTCGGTGGTGCTCGCGTACACCACGCCGCTCTGGGTGATCCCGGGCGCGTGGCTGTTCCTGGGCGAGCGGCTGACCACGCGCCGGGGGCTGGGCGTGGCGATCGGGCTCGCCGGCCTGCTCACGCTCTTCAACCCGCTCGCGCTCGACTGGTCGGATCGCGGCATCGTGCTGGGCCATCTCGCCATCGTGGCTGCCGCGATGCTGTGGGCGCTCAGCATCCTCCACATCCGCGGTCATCGCTGGATCTCCACGCCGTTCGAGCTCCTGCCGTGGGAGACCCTGCTCGCCACGGCGATCCTCGGCGTGATCGCGCTGGCCTTCTCACCCTGGCCCCACGCGGCTTGGACGCCCTCGCTGACGCTGCTGGTTCTCTACGCGGGAATCCCGGGCTCGGCGCTCGCGTACTGGGCGGTCGCGATGGCCAGCCGCCATCTTCCTGCGGTTACCACATCGCTGGGTCTCCTGGCGACCCCGGTCGTGAGCGTGATCGCGGCCACGATCTTTCTCGGCGAGCCGCTCACGCCGAGTCTGCTCCTCGCCATCGTGCTGATCCTGGGCGGTGTCGCCCTCGGCGCCACCAAGGCTTGACAGCTTCGCCGCGCGCTTCGTAGACTCGACTCCGTGATCGACAGGCGGCGTGCGCGAACTTCCGGTACCACCGACAAGACCCGGCTGGGGTCCCCGACGGGACGCCCAGCGACCACGGTGGCGCGCGGCCGCGAGGCAACCTAGCCCCGCAGCGAACGACGACACGGACCCCCGAGGCCCGCGACCACCTAGGTCGCGGGCCTCTTTGCTTTGGTTGTTCGAAAATCCATGGAGGCATGATGCGCGTTGCCGTGATCGGCGCCACCGGGCTGGCGGGCCAGCAATTCCTGGCCGCCCTCGCCGGCCACCCCTACTTCGAGGTCGCCGCGCTCGCGGCGTCCGAGCGCTCGGCCGGCAAGCGATACCGCGAGGCCATCACCGACGCGGCGGGCGCCCTTCGCTGGTACTGTGCGGAGCCGCTGGATCCCGCCTTCGCCGCGCTCATCGTGCAGGACGCGGGACGCCTCGACGCCGAGTCGGTGGATCTCGTCTTCACCGCCGTGGAATCCGACGCCGCGCGCGAGCTCGAGCCGCGCTACGCGAAGACCACCCCGGTGGTCTCCACCGCGTCCGCCTTTCGTGACGAGCCCGACGTGCCGATCTTCATCCCCGGCGTGAACATGGACCACGACGCCCTCATCGCCGCGCAGCGCCGGAACCGCGGATGGAAGGGCTTCGTCACGCCGGTCCCGAACTGCACCACCACCGGGCTGGCCATGACCCTCAAGCCGTTGCACGACGCATTTGAAATAACAGGCGTCGTCATGACCTCGCTGCAGGGTCTGTCGGGCGCCGGCCGCTCGCCGGGCGTGATCGGCCTCGACATCGTGGACAACGTGATTCCCTACATCCCGAAGGAAGAGGAGAAGGTCGAGAAGGAGACGCAGAAGATCCTGGGCGTGGTGCGCGGCGACACGGTGGAGCCGGCGGCCTTCCCCGTCTCCGCGACCTGCACGCGCGTGGCGGTGCTGGAGGCGCACACCGAGTCCGTGAGCGTGGCGCTGCGGCGCACGGCCACGATGGACGACGTCAAGGCCGCTCTCCGGGAGCATGGGCGTGAGTTCACGCGGCTGGGTCTGCCCTCGTGTCCACCGCGGCTCATCGACGTGAGCGAGGACCCCTTCCGACCGCAGCCGCGGCTCGATCGCGACCGCGAGCAGGGCATGCTCACCAGCGTGGGGCGCGTGCGACCCGACCACGCGCTGCTCAACGGCGTGAAGTACGTCCTGGTCTCCCACAACACCAAGATGGGCGCGGCACGTGGGGCGCTGCTGGTGGCGGAATATCTCGCGGAGCGCGGCCACGTCTGATTCGTGGAGATTTGCGCGGGCGGGCCGGGCCGGGTAGCCTGAGACGTCCATGGCCGCCCCGCGCGTCGCGATCCTCTCCCCCGTTCCCCTCGACACGCCCCGGGGCAACGCCGTCACGGTGGCGCGGATCGCGGACGGGCTCCGCGCGCGCGGCGTCCCGCTCGACGTCTGGGACATGGACACGCCCGGGCTCGGCGAGCGCATGCTCGCGGCGCCGCTCGCGCTGGTCCACGCGTTCCACGCCTACCGCACCGGCCGGCTCGCGCTGGCCCTCGCCCGCGTCTCGGGTGTACCCCTCGTGGTCACGCTGACCGGCACCGACGTGAGCCACGATCTGCACGACCCCTCGCGCAGCGCCAGCGTCCGCGACGTGCTCGAGTCCGCTGCCGCGGTGGTCGCATTCCACGAGAGCATCGCCGCCGAGGTCGAGGCCGGCCTGCCCGCCCTTGCCGGGCGCGTGTGCATCGTCCCCCAGAGCGTGCGGTTCCCCCCGAGCCCGGACGGGCGTGGGGGCGCGCCCGCGATCGATGGCGACCCCTGCATGCTGTTCCCTGCCGGCATTCGCCCGGTGAAGCGGCCTCTGCTGCCCCTCGAGCCCCTGGAGCGGCTGCAGCGTGAGCGCCCGGGCCTCCGGCTCTGGTACGCGGGCCCGCGGCTCGAGTCCGCCGAATTGCGCCGGCTCGAGCAGGGACTGGTCCACCGCCCCTGGGCCCGCTACCTCGGTCCGGTCCCGCACGCGGCAATGCCCGCGCTGCTCGACGCCGCCGACATCGTGCTGAACTGCTCGGAGTCGGAGGGCGGGATGGCCAACTCGGTGATCGAGGCCTTGGCCCGCGGCCGCGCCGTGCTCGCGTCGGACATTCCGGGCAACCGGTCGCTCATCGAGGACGGTGTGACCGGCCTTCTCTTCGATTCCGACGCGGCGCTCACCGCGCAGGCCGCCCGCCTCGCCGGAGATCCCGCCTTGCGCCGGCGCCTCGGCGAGACAGGACAACACCTTGTGGCCGCGCGGCTCGCCCCGGCCCGGGAGACCGACGGCTATCTCGAGGTCTATCTGCGAGCGGCGGGCCGGAGCCTCGTGTGAGCGACGACGAGGGGCTGCTCCTCTTCCACTATCGCGGCTGCGTGTTCCGCATCGGCGACGGCGCCCAGCCGCCCAAGGCCGGCTCGCTGCTCTTCTGCCGGCATCTCGGCGTGCGGGCGGGCGAGCGCATGCTCGAGATCGGCTCGGGCGCGGGCCTGGCCGCGGTACTCGCGGCGCGGGCGGGGGCGCGCGTGATCGCCACCGACGTTCGGCCCGAGTCGGTCGCCTGCACGCGGGACAACGCCGCGCGGAACGGCGTGGCCGACGTGGTGGACGTGCGGCTCGGCGACGGCTACGCGCCCGTGGCGGGGCTCCGCTTCGATCTGGTCTGCGCGAGCCCGCCCCAGATGCCGACACCGCCCGGCCGCGACCGCGACGACGCGGAGGCCGCCGCCGACAACGGCGGCCCCGACGGCTGGGCGCTGCTGGATCGACTGATCCGTGAGGCGCCCGCGCATCTGGCGCCCGGCGGACGCTTCCTCTTCACGCTGTTCGGCTTTCTCGGCATCGAGGGCGCGAAGGCGCGGCTGCGTGCCGCCGGCCTCGATCCCGTGGTGGTCGCGCGCGAGCGTCACGGCTTCCCGCGCATCGGGTTCGAGCGCCTCGACTATCTTCGCACACTCGATTCCGAGGGAACCATCCCGAAGCACGAACTGCCGGATGGCGTCGACCGCTACGTGCTGGCCGGATATCTGCGATGACTCACCCGGATCGGGCGGAGGGCCTGTTCCTCGGCGTGGATGTGGGCGGCACCACCACCGCCGCGGGACTGGTGGCGCCCGACGGGCGCGTGCTCGTCTCGCGAAGTCAGCCCACGCACGGGCCGCGCGGCGGCGCCGCCCTGGAGCGGCTCCTCGCCCTCACCGCCGAGATCGCGCGGCTTCCGCTGGCGCGCGAGCGTGGCCTCGCGGGCGTGGGCGCGGGACTGCCCGGACTCGTGGACGTGGCTGCGGGCCGGGTGGGCGGCGAGGCCCATCACGTGCCCGAGCTCTCGGGCGTGCCGGTGGCGCGCCTTCTCGCCGAGACCGCCGGGGCGCCCGCCGTGGTGGACAACGACGTGAACGCCCTCGCGCTGGGCGAGGCGCGCTGGGGCGCGGGGCGCGGCGCGCGCTCGTTCGTGCTGCTGGCCATCGGCACCGGCGTGGGCGGGGGGATCGTGATCGACGAACGCCTTTATCGCGGCGCGGGGGGCTTCGGCGGCGAGCTGGGCCACGTGCCCATCGAGCTTCACGGCCGGCCCTGCGTGTGCGGCGCGCGGGGCTGTCTCAAGGCGCACGTCGCCGGCCCCGACCTCGCCGAGGAGGCCACACGACGGCTGGGACGTCCGGTGGATGCGGAGGCGTTGTTCATGCTCGCACGCGAGGGCGACGCCGCCGCGGAAGCCGTGCTCGGGGAGGCCACCGAGGCCCTCTCCGCGGGGCTCACCATCATCGTGAACGCGATCAACCCGGAGCGGCTGCTGATCGCGGGCAGCGTGGGCCGCGCGTTCGCGGAGCGTGAAGCGGACCTCCGCGCGCGGCTGGCCCGGCGCGCCTACGCCGCCGCGCTCGCGACCACGCAGATCAGCTTTCTCGAGCTCGGCAAGGACAGCTCGGTGCGCGGCGGCGCCGCCCTTGTCCTCCACGAGCGCGAGCGGCTACACTCGCGGCCGTGAGCGCGACCCTGACCCGGCGCGAGCTCTTGGGTGCCGGGCTGGCCCTGGCCGGCGCGGGCCTGCTGCGGCCGCGGCTCGTGCGCGCGGCCGTGCCGGACCTGGACTTCGCCTCCGCGCTGGACGCGGCGCTGGCCATCCGCGCCGGAGACGTCTCCTCGGTGGAGCTCACCAACCGGATGCTCGCGCGCATCGCCCGGCACAATCCCAAGCTGAACGCAATCGTGACGCTGACCGCCGACCCGGCGCTCGCCCGCGCCCGCGCGGCGGACGACGCGCGCGCAAAGGGCGAGAGCTGGGGCCCGTTTCACGGCGTGCCGATCACGATCAAGGACACCTACGAGGTGAACGGCGCGCGCACCACCGCCGGCCTTTCCGTCTACAAGGACCACATCTCCCCCCGCGACGCGGCAGTGGTGGCGCGCCTCAAGGGGGCGGGCGCGGTCATCCTGGGCAAGACGAACGTGCCCCCGGGCGCCGCCGACTGGCAGAGCGACAATCCCATCTTCGGTCGCTCGAACAATCCCTGGGATCTCGCGCGCACGCCCGGCGGCTCGACCGGAGGCGGCGCGGCCGCGCTCGCCGCGGGGCTCAGCTATCTGGAGCCGGGAAGCGATCTCGCCGGCTCCATCCGCATCCCGTCGCACTTCTGCGGGGTCTACGGCCACAAGCCCACGCTCGATCTCGTTCCGCTGCGCGGCCATGTCCCACCGCCGCCCGGCATCCCCGCGGGGCCGCCGTCATTCCTCCCCGTGGCGGGACCGCTGGCGCGTTCCGCCTCCGACCTCCGCGCCGCGATGGAGGTGCTGGGCGGGCCCGACGACGCGGAGGCGCGCGCCTATCGCTGGGCGCTGCCGCCCGCGCGGGCGGCACGGCTCCGCGACTATCGCATCGGCTACGTGCTCGACCACCCGCGGTGCCCTGTCTCGTCCGAGGTGGCCGAGCCGCTGGCCGCCGCGGTGGAGGCGCTGCGCAAGGCGGGCGCCACGCTCGAGGAAGGCTGGCCCCAGCGCGTGAACGTGGACGAGCAGTACGACACCTACTTCTTCCTGCTGATGGCGCTCTACACGCCGCCCCTCCGGGACGAGCAGCTGGAGCCGGTGCGCGCGCTCGCCGGCACGCGGGACGGCTCCGCTCGCGCGCGCTGGGCCGCTGCGGTCACCGCGGACATCCGACAATATCGCGCGATGGACGAGCGCCGACGCGCCGCGCGCGCGATCTGGGGAGCGTACTTCCGCACCCACGATGCCTTCCTGATGCCCACGGCCTTCGTGCCCGCGTTCCCCCACGACCCCTCCCCTGATCAGCTCGCGCGCGTCCTGGCGACACCGGCGGGGCCGCGGCCGTACCTCGACCTCACGTTCTGGATCTCCTTCGCGTCGGTGGCGGGACTCCCCGCGACGACTGCGCCGGTGGGGCTCACGCGCGGCGGTCTCCCGGTCGGCGTCCAGATCCTGGGGCCGTATCTCGAGGACGCCACGCCGATCGACGTGGCGGGACGCATCGCGGAGGTGGTCGGCGGATTCCGTCCCCCGCCGGGGTTCGCCTAGCCCGCGGGCTCCCCTGCGTTGACGGGCAGCACCTGGCCGGAGATATTCCGCGCGGCCGGGCTGCAGAGAAAGGCCGCCGCCGCCGAGATGTCCTCCGCGGTGGCCATGCGCTTGAGCGGCGAGCGCTCGAGCATCGCCTTGCGCATGGCTTCGACGGACAGCCCGCGCTGCTTGGCCTGCCCCTCGATCACCCGGTCGATCCGGTCACCCTCGATGGCGCCGGGCGCCACGCAGTTCACCGTGATGTTGTGCGGAGCCAGCTCGAGCGCCATGCCGTAGGTCATGCCCACCTGCCCGCCCTTGGCCGAGCAATAGCCGATGCGGAACGGGAGCCCGCGCCGTCCGGCGCCGGAGGAGATGTTCACGATGGCGCCGCCACCCGCCTTGATCATCTCGGGCACGACGAAGCGGATGCACATGTAGGAGGACGTGAGACAGGAGTTGATCGTGTAGAACCAGTCCTCCTCCGTGTACTCCTGCACGGGCTTGGTCGGCCCGCCGTCGCCCGCGTTGTTGACGAGCGTGTCGATCTTGCCGAACGCCTTCGCGCCCTCGGCGACGAGCCGCCTGACGTCGGCCTCCTTGGCGGCGTCACCGGTGATGGCGATGGCGCGGCCGCCGTCCTTCTTCACGAGCGCCGCGGTCTCCTCGACCAGCGCTCCCGAGCGCGCCGTGCAGACGACGGCCGCTCCCTCCCGGGCGAAGAGGCGGCTCATGACCCGCCCGATGCCCTTGCTCGCTCCCGTGATGATCGCGACCTTGCCGGTCAAGAGGTCCATGGCTTCGGATGGTGGCCTGCTTTGCCGGGCCCCGTCAAGGGCGGATGGCGGCGTTGATCGCGTCCACCAGGAGCTCGCCGTCCACCGGCTTCGTGAAGTACGCGGCCGCGCCCGCGCGCCGGGCCTCCTCGTGGGTCACCGCGTCGTCATGGGCGGTGATGAAGATCGTGGGCGCGGAGAGCCCCCGCGCGGCGAGCCGGCGGGAGAGCTCGAAGCCGGTCATGTCGCCCAGGTACACGTCCACGACGAGACAGGCCACGTCGGGCGAGGGTCCCGCGTCGAGGGCCTGGGCGCCGGACGCGTAGGTCTGCACGTCGAAGCCCGCCACCTCGACGAGCCGGCCCAGGGCGCGCCGAACCGACGGGTCGTCGTCCACGATCGAGATCCGAGGCACGGGCCGCGCGGCCATCGGGGTCATGATCGGGAACAGTAGGCTCCCGCGCGCCGGAGAGAAATGAGACCTTGGCCCTATCCGCGTAGGCACCCGGGCCTACACGGCGATCAGTCGCCCGAGGCCTCCGCAACGGGAATCGTGAAGGTGAACGTGGCGCCGCCGTTCTTGTTGTTCTCCACGCGCAGGCGGCCGCCGTGGCTCTCCACCAGCGAGCGGGCGATCGCCAGCCCCATCCCCAACCCGTGGGCCTTGGTCGTGTAGAAGGGCTCGAAGATGCGCTGGAGGTCGCGCTCGGCGACCCCGGACCCGTGATCGCTCACCGTCACGATCACGCCGCTCTCGTCATCGGTGGCGGTGGTGACGAGCAGGTGCCGCTCCACGGCATCCTTCATGGCGTCGAGCCCATTGAGGACGAGGTTGAGCACCACCTGCTGGAGCTGGATGCGGTCGCCGACCACGATGGGCAACCGCGGCGACAGCGCGACCGCGAGCGCGACGTTCCGGAAAATGGCGTCGCTCCGGACGAGGCCCGCCACGTCCTCCACCACTGCATTCATGTCGACGAAGCTGCGCTGCGCCTCATCCTTGCGGACGAATGCGCGCAGCCGGCGGATCACGCTCCCCGCGCGCCGGTCGTCCGACACGATGTCGGCGAGGATGGACTTGAGCTCCTGATGATCGAGGTCGCCCCGCTCCAGCAGCCGCTGAGCCACCTGGGCGTTGCTCAGGATGGCGGTCAAGGGCTGGTTGAGCTCGTGAGCGATCGAGGCGGCCAGCTCCCCCATGGATGCCACGCGCCCCACGTGGGTGAGGTCGCGACGCAGGGTCCGGAGCTCGTGCTCGCCGCGCCGACGGGACAGCACGGTGGCGAAGATCCCGCCCACGAAGTCGATGCGCGCGATCAGGTCTACCGGCCAGGCCTGCCGGGCGCGCATCAGGCTGAGGGCCAGCGCGCCGACGGTGACGCCCTCGATCCGGAGGGGGCAGGCGACGGACGAGGTGATCCCGAGGCGCGCGTAGGACTCGCGATCCACCGCCGCGGCGGCGGGCAGCTCGTCGAGGCTCGCGAAGGCATAGCTCTCGCCGCGGCGCAGCCGCTCCGAGGCCCAGGGGAACTCGCCCAGCTCCACCGGGACCGCCGCCGGCTCGATGCCCGGGGCCAGCCAGACGTAGCTGAAGTCCAGCTCACGCTCCGGCGAGATCTCGATGATGGATGCGCGGTCGACACCGAGATGCTCGCCGACCTGCCGGAGCCCGCGGATGATGGCGGGCCCGACCTCGGCGCCGCGGGCGGCCACCAGCGTCGCCGACAGCTCCGACACCAGCCGCTCGAAGGCCAGGCGCTCGCGAAGGGCGGCCTCGGCGCGCCGCCGGCGGCGCCGGGAGACGAGCAGCATGACGATCAGCGCGGCCTCGGCCGCGATCACCGCCGCGCCCAGGAGAAGATGCCTCCCGTACCCGGCCCACAGCGAGGGCGGGCGATTGATGATCACGCTGCCCTCGGGCAGATCGGCCTCACGCAGTCCCCAGCGGGTCAGCTCGCGCCGGTCGTACATGAACACGTTGGCGGGCGCCGCCACCGGCGGCATGCGTTCGGCCGCCTCGCCGCGCATCACCCGAAGGGCGAGGTCGGCCGCCTGCGTGCCCTGAGCCCGGAAGCTCACCACACGGCCGCCGACGATCCCCTGCCCCATCATCGTCTCGGACAGCCCGTAGATCGGGGCCCCCGAGGCGGGCACGAGGATGCGTAGGCTCTCGCGCGTCGAGAACACCTTGCCATCTCCGTCCCGCAGCAGCGAGACGTAGAGCACCATGGCGTCGCGCGAGAGGCCGGCCAGCGCCGCGCGAAGACGGGCCATCGGCAGGCCCACCAGGTAGGTCGTCTCGAGGCCCAGCTCCCGCCCCTTGAGATCGCGGCGGACGTCCTCTACGAAGGAGCGATCCTGCGTGGCCGATCCCGCCACCACGACGAGCCGCCGCGCCTGGGGCTGAAGCCGCCGCGCCGCGTCCACGGTCGCCGCGGCATCCGCCGCCATCCACACGCCGGTGACGCCCTGGCCCTCGCCCATCGGCACGGCGCCGCCGGGCGGCACGGCGGTGAAGACGAGCGGCACGCCGGGGAAGAGCGCCGCGCGGTTTTCCAGGGCGAAGCGCAGCGCCGGGGCCCCCATCGTGACGATCACGTCGATGTGGCGGTTCTGATACTTCGACGCTAGGAACGCGCGCAGGCGATCCAGGTAGGCCGGGTCGGAGGCCCAGGACAGATCGAGGTACTCGGTGAAGAAGCGCACTCCGAAGTCGGTCGTCTGGAGGCGGCTCCGGATGCTGTCGTCGATGTCGAGGGAGGCGGGGAGCGCCCGGGCCTCGCCGTACAGCAGGAGCACGCTCCGCTCGGCGGCATCCTGATCGACCGGAGTCGGGGCGGGAGCGGCGACGGCCACGGCCGCGCCCATGAGTCCCAGCAGGAGCCCGGCGAGGAACACCCCGGGGCGGCGGGCTCGCCGCCCCGGGGTGTGGCGGATCGTGGAACAGTTAGCCATCAGTGCATCGCGGGCCTGCCCGCGACCCCCCGATGGTACCTCAAGGATCAACCCGGGATGGAAGATCCTGACCGTGCGGCGGCGGCCGCTAGGCAGACTTCTTCGCCATCGCCGCCGCGGCCCGCTTGCTCATCTCCTCGGGGGGCACGTCTTCCACGTGCGTGGCGACGTACCACTGGTGGCCGAACGGGTCTTCGATCGTGCCCATCCGGTCGCCATAGAACTGGTTCTCGACCGGCCGGACCACTTTGGCGCCCGATGCCAGCGCGGTCTTCACGGTGGCATCGACGTCCGGCACGTACACCATCAGGCTCACCGCGGCGCCCTTGTAGGCATGGGGGCCCCGATGGTCCATCTCGGGATGCTCGTCGGCGAGCATGATCATGGAGTCGCCCAGTGTCAGCTCGGCGTGTCCGACCTTCCCGCCGGGCCCCGGCATCCGCATCTTCTCGACGGCGCCGAACACCTTCTTGTAGAAGTCGATCGCTTTGGCGGCCCCGTCGACGATCAGATACGGCGTGACATTGTGGTAGCCATCCGGAATCGGCTTGACCTTGGCCATGAGTCTCCTCCTTCGGTCATCGAGATGTCGAACGAACGGTCCGTCGTCTCGACCGCGGAGCGTACCGTCGCCCCGCGCGGCATGCAACCCGAAGCGAGGACTCAGCTCACCCGGCGGTCACGGCCGGCCCAGTAGGGCTCCCGTAGCTTGAATTTCTGCAGCTTCCCGGTGGCGGTGCGCGAGAGGGCGTCGCGGAGCTCGACCGAGGTCGGGCACTTGAAATGCGCCATGCGGCTCCGGCAGAACTCGATGAGGTCGCGCTCGGTGGCGGCCTGCCCCGGCCGCAGCACCACCAGCGCCTTGATGGTCTCGCCCCATTTCTCGTCGGGCACGCCGATCACCGCCGCCTCGAGCACCGCGGGGTGCTGAAACAGGCAGTCCTCGACTTCGATCGAGGACACGTTTTCGCCGCCGGTGATGATCACGTCCTTCTTGCGGTCCGCGATCACGATATATGCGCCGTCCTCGTGGCCACCGTCGCCGGTGTGGAACCAGCCGTCCACGATCGCCTTGGCGGTCTCCTCGGGCTGCTGCCAGTACCCCTCGTAGACGTGATTGGAGCGGGCGAGGATCTCGCCCTCCTTGTCCACCGCCATGCGCACCCCGACCGCGGGCACGCCGGCGCGCGAGAGGCGCCGGGCGCGCTCCGGGGCGTCCAGCGCGTCCCACTCCTGGGGCGCGCGATTGATGGTGAGCAGCGGCGAGGTCTCGGTGAGCCCGTAGATCTGGATGAATTCCCACCCGAGCTCCGTCTCCACGCGCTCGATCGTCTTGGAGGGCGGCGGCGCGCCCGCCACGACCATTCGCACGGTGTTTCCCCCTGGGACGGCCTGGCCCCGCTGCCGGCGAGCCTGGGCCGCATTGAGCACCGCGGCGACCACCGCGGGCGCGCCGTTGAGCAGCGTCACGCCCTCGGACTCGATGCGCGCGAGGACGTCCTCGCCGTCGATCTTGCGGATGACGACCTGCTTCACCCCCATCGCGGTGACCGCGTAGGGCATGCCCCAGCCGTTGCAGTGGAACATGGGCAGGGTGTGCAGGTACACGTCGCGGTCGCTGACCGCGACGTGCCAGCCGAAGGTGACGGCGTTCAGCCAGCAGCCGCGGTGGGTCAGCTGCACGCCCTTGGGGCGCGCGGTGGTGCCGGAGGTGTAGTTGACGGACACGGTGGCGTTCTCGTCGGTGGTCGTGAAGCGCGGCGTCGCGTCGCGGCGGCCGAAGAGCGCGGCGTCGGTGTCCCGGCCGAGGACAAAATGATGCTTCAGGGGGATGCGGCGGACGATTTCCTCCATCTCGGGATCGATCAGCGCGACCGTCGAGCCGGAGTGCTCGAGGACGTACCGGATCTCGTCCGCGTTGAGCCGGAAGTTGATGGGCACGAGGATGCGCCCGAACACGCTCACGCCGTAGAGGCTCACGAGGAAGCGGCCGGCATTCGGCGAGATGATGGCCACGCGGTCCCCCTCCCCCACGCCCAGCGCGTCGAGGGCCGTGGCGAGGCTTCGCGCCATGCGGCCGAACTCGGCGTAGGTGACGCGGCCGAGGCCGCCGCCGGGGGGCGACGGCTCGTCGACCACCGCCACTCGGTCGCCGTATACCTGCTCGGCGCGCTCGAGGAAGTCGGCGAGGGTGAGGGGGACGATCATGCACGGGCTCCTATTCGGCCAGCCAGACGGTGTCCAGCTGCTGGTTGATGTAGTGGCTGGGCGTGATGGTCCAGCCCCGCACCTTGGCAAGATGCGGCACGATGCGCTGCCACTGGAAGGTATGGATGTAGTGGACCTCGTCGTCGTACAGGCGCTTCTCGAAGGCGCGCAGGAGCTTTCGCCGCTCGTCCGGATCCTGCGCCCGCGACTGCCGCGTGTAGAGGTCGTCCATCCCCGTGTCCTTGTGCTTGCTGAAATTCACCGGCGACGTGGTGAGGAACCAGTGCAGATCCATGTCCGGCTCGACGATGGAGTTGCAGGGGGCGTTCGTGGACACCTGAAAATCGCCATTCTTCTGGTTCTGAAGCCACTGCGCGGTCTCGAGCACCTCCTGCTTGACGTTGACCCCGATCTGCCGCCACTGGTCGATCAGCCAGATCCCCACCGGCTCGTACGGCTGGGGGACGGCCCGGTTGGTCAGCGTGAAGGTGAGGTTCTCCTGGCCTGCCTCCTTGAGGAGGCGCTTCGCCTCGGCGCGCGAGGCGTTGATGTCCTGGCTGTACCCCGCGAGCTTGGCCAGCTCCTCGGGTGGCGTCGCCCACGGCGTGCCCGGCACCTGGATGCCGGCCACCTCCTTCACGAGCGCGATCCGGGACAGCGCCTTCGACCCTTCGTAGCGGTCCAGGGCCAGGGTGAGGGCCCGCCGCACGCGCTTGTCCTCGAAGGGCTTCTTCTGCTGGTTCATCGCCACCTGGATGGAACAGTTCCAGGGGCTCTCCTGCACGGTGATCTTGGGGCCGAGCGCGGCCACGAGGGCGTCGCGGTCCGCGGGAGTGAAGCCGCGGAACTGGATCATCGCGCGCTCGCCCCGGATCGCCGACACCTGCGCGGAGGCGCTGGGGATGAAGATGGCGCGGAAGCCGTCGAGGTAGGGCTTCCCCTTGTCCCAGTAGTCGGCGAACTTCTTCCCCGTCCAGTGCGAACCGCGGACGTACTCGCCGAACACGAAGGGCCCGGTCCCCATGACGTTCTTCTCGTACCAGCGCGGGTCCTTGGCGAGGATGTCGGCCTTGTAGATCCAGTTCCACGGCGAGGCGAGCGTGGCGAGGAAGGACCCCTCGTACCACTTCAGCCGAAACACCACCGTGTCGGGAGTCGGCGCCTCCACGGCCTCCACCGGGCGGTATTGCTCCTTGCGACTGGACACCACGCCCTGCGACGGGAAGATGATGTGGTCGTACGAGGCCTTGATGTCCTTCGACGTGAGCACGCTGCCGTCGTGGAACTTCACGCCCCGGCGGATCTTGAACGTCCACGTCCGCTTGTCGGCCGACGAGCTCCAGGACTCGGCGAGGTCGCCGACGACCTTGGTCCCGGTGCGATCGGTCGGATCGATGCGGAGGAGCAGGCTGTAGTGCGGCGCCCCGGGGTGCAGCATCGCGAACGTCTCCTCGCGATGGGCGTCGAAGCTCGGGGGCTCCGCGGGCACGACGAAGACGAGCTCGCCGCCCGAGCGCGGCTTGTCCTGCGCGGTGGCAGGGAGGACGCCGGCCAGCGCGACCACGAGCGCGGCCGCGCCCAGGAAGAGGGTGCGGAGCAAGACAGCGCGCCGAGGGAATGGGGCCATGTCCGACCTCCGTGTGGGGTGGAAGTGTCGGTAACATACCACGCCGGACGCGGAGGGCGAGCGGGAGCGGGAGCGCGCTACTTGACGATCAGCACCGAGACCGGGGCCCGCTTGGCCGCGCCGTCGGCCACGCTGCCCAGGAGCGCCCGCGCGGTGCGGCCGCCCGTACCCCTGGCGCCGAGCGCCAGCACGTCCGCTCGCATCCTCTTCACGGTGTCGAGCAGGCCCGCGAGCGGCACGCCCCAGCGAATCTCTTCGCTCGCCCCCCAGCCCGCGCGCCGGAGACGTGCGACCGCGGCGCGGAGAGACCGGCGGGCCCGCGTCGCCCGAGCCCGATCGAGCGCACGGGCCTGCCCCACCACCACGGCGCGGAGGGCGGCGGGCAGGAGCGGCATGGAGGGCACGGGCGTCGGCTCGAGCACGGTCACGCAGCGTACGTGGCCGCCACGTGCTGGCGCCAGGCGCGCAACGAACTCCACCGCGCGGCGGGCCGGGGCCGAGCCGTCGAGGCCGAGAACGATGCGGCGCGGTGTCTTCATTCCTACCGGTCCCCGCGCGCGTCCTGCACGGCCATTGGCCCCGACGGAAGGGCCACGATGATGTCCGCGCACGCCGCCCCCACGTCGCCCCGCACGATCGTGCGGAGCATGTCCGTCTCGGTGATGATACCGACGAGTCGGCCCTCCTCGACCACCGGGAGCGAGCCGACGCGCTTCGTCATCATGAGCCGGGCCGCCTCGCCGAGCGACTGCTCGGGCTGCACGGTCACCACGTCGGTCACCATGACGTCGGACACGCGCATCGCCCCGAGCAGCGCGTCGATGGGTGTCACGCCGAGCACTGGGAATACCGCGGGCGAGAAGAGGTGGTGGCGGAGATCGCGGTCGGTCACGATGCCGACAAGCCGATCGGCGGCGGCGACCACCGGAAGATGGTGGATCCGGCCCATGTGCATGCGCTGTACCGCCTCGAAACAGGTCCCGGTGCGCGTGATCGTCGTCAGCTTCTGGCTCATCACATCTCGGACCAGCATGGCGGCCTCCTCCGGTGCGCTTCGGCGTGCCGTCTTACAGCCGCTGCAACCCTGGTGCCACCGCATACCGAGCCATTCCGGGCAGTTGCCGCGAGCCGATCGACGGTCCTTGGGGCGCGGCCGCCTCGGGTGGGGCGCCGACATCGCCCCCGCGTCGTGCTATCCTCCCGCCGATGTCCCCGAAGGATCTGGTCGTATTCCTGACCCAGAATCCCGCCTTCGCCGGACTTCCCGCGCGAGCGATCGAGTCGCTGGCCCGGCTCGCTCTGGAGGAATGTCATCGCGCGCGCGACTACGTCTTCATGGAGGGAGATCCGGCCCGCTGGTTCTACCTGGTCAAGACCGGACACATCAAGATCGTGCGGCACGCGAAGAGCGGCAAGGACGTGGTGCTCGAGCTGCTCGGGCCGGGAGAGATCTTCGGCGGCGTCGCGGTGATCGAGAAACGGCCGTATCCAGCGGCGGCGCAGGCGATCGAACCGGCGGTCGTGATCAAGATCCCGGCCGAGCCCGTGATCTCGCTGGCCGACCGGCACCCGAGCTTCGTCCGCGAGATGGCGCGTTTGATTGGACGCCGTCTGCGCGCCGCCCACGATTCCGTGACGTCACTCGCCGTCGATCCGGTGGAAGCGCGTCTGGCCGCGGCGCTCCTCCGTCTGGCCGCGCGCGAGGGCACCCGGGGCAAGGACGGTGTGACGCTGCCCATTCACCTCACGCGGCAGAGCCTGGCCGACATGACCGGCACGACCGTGGAGACGACGATCCGCATCATCGGCCGCTGGCTCAAGGAGGAGCTGCTGGAGGATGTGGGTGGCCACCTCGTGCTCGGCAATCTCGACGCCCTGCGCGCCCGGGCGGAGGGGCAAGCGCGCTAGGACGCCGCCGCGCGAGCCATCTTCGCTGATTCAGCGCCTCAGCTGGGTGGGCACGGAGGCAAGCAGCGCGGAGGCAAGGACGGGCTTGGCGAAGAAAGCCGTCACCACGATGACCGGCAAGGGGCGGGGCCCCGCGCGGGCCGCGCGAACGATGTCCAGCCCCTCACCGTCGGCGAGGCGCAGATCCGAGATGATCAGCGACGCTGGCTGCCCGAGCCACCGCGTCGAGCGCCTCGAGGCCGCGGGCGGCGGTCGTTCAGGGGCGCCCCGCCATCCCAACGGGAGCTTCCAGTTTGGTCAGCGCGCGCAGGAGGTCCGTCTCGGTGATGATGCCCACCAGGCGACCGGCATCCTCCACCGGCAGCGCGCCGATTCGGTGGTCCACCATGAGCTGGGCGGCTTCCCGTGCCGGCAGGCTGGGACCGACCGAGATCACGGTCTCGGTCATGACGTCGCCGACGGTGAGCTGGGCAAGGAGGTGATTGACCTCCCACATCGACAGGCTGGTGGCCTGGGATGGCAGGTTCAGGCGGATGTCGCGGTCGGTGACGATCCCGAGCAGGCGACCGTGGAGCGTGGTGACCGGAAGGTGGCGGATCCGCTCCTTCCGCATCAGGTCGCGGGCTTCGAACATGGGCATCGAAGGCAGCACGGTGATCACCGCGCTCGTCATGAGCTCTCGAACGATCATGGCCGCTCGCTCCTTTCCGGGCTCACGTCACGGCTTGAGCGGCGCCGAGGGCGCCGAGCCCATCGGGCAGTGCTCCATCATCTTGCGGCGGTGCTGGTCCATCATCCCGCGCATCTGCGCCATCTGGCTCATCACCTGGCCCATCTGGTCGTGCATGGCGCCCATCCCCTGCATGTGGCCCTGCATCTCCCCCATCTCGCTCTGCATGTCGGTCATCATCTTCATCATCCGGCTCATGCGCTCTTCATCGATCGCCGGCCCCATCTCCGGGCCCGCGACGGATGGGGACGCGAGGCCGAACCCCAGGCTCAAGGCCAGCAGCCCCGTAGAGAATCCACGCAACATCCTCGGCGTCATGGCTTCAGCCCCCTCGCACGGTCATGACCGGGCACGGCGCGGTGGCGAGCACGTGGTCCGCCACACGCTTGCGCCGCGCCAGACCGCGCGGGTGAAGGCCGGCGCGGACGCTCGTGAGAAGTCTGTCGGATGCACGATGCGTCGAATGCGCTTCATCATCCCCTCCCTTGTCGTTCCATCTCACTCCAGGGCGCGAACGTCCTCGGCGTGCACCACGTGCCGGTCCCCGGCCGCGTCGCGCACGATCAAGCGGCCACCGTCGTCGATGCCGAGCGCGCGTCCCTCGATCGAGCCGCAGGCACCCCGAAGTTCGACCCGCCGACCGGTCAGGACGTCGCGGTCCTGCCAGGCCCTCACCAGCGGCCTCGCTCCATCGAGACGATAGCGGCGCCACCACCGGTCGAGATGATTGAGGAACGAAGCCGCGAACCGGCTCCGGTCGACCGGCCGCCCCAGCGCCGCCGCCACCGAGGTGGCATAGGCCGCCTGCGGGCCGAGGGCCTCGCGCAGCACAGCCAGATCGACGTTGAGGTTCACGCCCACACCGATCAAGGCGCAGTCGGGCACCAGCTCGCGCGGCACCCATTCGAGCAGCGCGCCCGCGACCTTCTGCCGCCCCAGGAGGACGTCGTTGGGCCACTTGATCGCGGGCGCAAGCCCGAGGTCCTTGATGGCATCACTGATCGCCAGCGAGCCGATGAAGGACACCGGGCCCATGTCCTCGAGCCGCAGCTCGCCCTCCAGCAGGACGGAGGCGTAGAAGTTCACGTTCGGCGGCGAGAACCACGGACGCCCGAGACGGCCGCGCCCGTTACGCTGCGATTCCGCCAGCACGACGGTGCCGTCGGAGGCACCCAGACGGGCGAGGTCCCGTAGCATCTCATTCGTGGACTCCACCTCGTCGAAGATGTGGATGTGCTGCCCCACGATCCGGGCGTCGAGCTCCCGGTGGATCACCTGCATCGAGAAGCGCTCGGCCACCGGGGTCAGGCTACGGCTCGAGCTAGTCATGAAGGCTCTCTCGCAGGACCAGCCGTTCCCCGGCCGGGCACCGCCGCAAGCGGCGCTTCGGGAGCCCGGAGCAAGAGAATGGGCGTCGCCGTGCCTCGTAGCACCGACTCTGCCACGCTGCCGAGAATCAGCCGCCCCAGGCCGCTCCGACCGTGTGTGCTCATCACGATGAGGTCGGCGCTCCGCCGGCGGGCGGCTTCGACAATGCCGGCCGCCGCCGGCCCGTACCACACGCTCGGCTCCGCGTGCAGCCCCTCCCGCCGAAGGCGATCAGCCACGCCGGCGAGGTAGCCTTCGGCCTCGCGCACCACGTGGACCTGGTCCTCCACGAGGTCAGTACCCGGGAAGACCGTGGCCTCCGCCGTGCGAACGAGGAGCACGGTCGCGCCCGACGGACGGGCGAGCTCCACCGCCGGGCCGAGAGCGGACTCGGCGAGCGCCGAGCCGTCCAGCGGCACGAGGATTCGATTGAGCTTCATGCCGAGATGGGGCTGCAAGCCCGACGCCAGGGAACGATGTCAACGAATCCGAAGTGTTGGAGCGCTGCGGCCAAGCCGACGCTTGGGGAGGACGAGCCTCACTGGGGCGGCGCCACCCCAGCCGCTCGGCGACTTCGGATCGTACTTGTTGATGAGGCGGTGGTGCGTCTTGGGATCGATGCCGACCGCCTAGGCGGCGGCCGAGACATCGCCCCCATGGCGCGCGAGTAGCTCGGAGTTGAACCGCGCGGTGCCCGAGCGAACGCGGTGATCATGATGACGGGCAGCGCGGGATCGATCTCGCGCGCACGTCGCATGAGCTCCATCCCGTCGAGGCCGAGCATCTTGAGACGAGAGGCCGAGTATGACTCAGGTCATACCCCCTCCCTCCACGGGCGCGCTACCGTCTGAGCAGGAGGACACGAGCATGAGTCAGGACACCGGTGAAGTCAGAATTGATGCTGGACGGACCGTCGAGGACATCACGCGCGAGCATCCGGGCGCTCGAGAGGCGATGGCCCGGCTCGGGATCAACCACTGCTGCGGGGCGCATCTCACGCTGGCCGAGGCGGCGGCCGCCGCCGGCGTCTCCCTCGACACCCTGGTCGCGACCCTGGCGCCGGTGTCGCGTTCGATTCGATTGGACGTGCGCGGGCTCGAGCCGCCGCAGCCGATGGTCCGTGTGCTCCAGGAAGCGGAGCGGCTCGAGCCCGGGGCCGAGCTCGAGGTGCACCACGACCGCCGTCCCACGTTCCTCTACCCCCAGCTCGACGATCGCGGCTTCGTCCACGAGACCGACGAGCCCGAGCCGGGGCTGGTGCGCATCCGCATCCGCCGCCGAGCGGCCCCGTGAGCCTGCCCCTCCACCGTCCGCCGAGCGACCATGCCGCGGCGGCCGTCGCCCTCCGCTATCTGGCGACGGCGGCCGTGGCGTACGTCCTTGCCACGTTCGGCGTGGTGTGGCTCGCGCCGGAGCTGTCCGGCCACTACTATCAGCCGCGCCTCTTCGCGCTCACGCACCTGGTCACTCTGGGCTGGATCACGCTCTCCATCATGGGCGCCGGTTATCAAATCATCCCCGTCGCGCTGGGACGCCCGCTGTGGAGCGAGCGGCTGGCGCGCTGGCAATTCTGGATCCTCGTCACCGGGATTGCGGGCATGGTCAGCCACTTCTTTCTCGGGACGTGGCCCGGGCTCGCGGCCGCGGCGGCGCTGGTCGGGAGTGGGGTGGCTCTGCACGTCTTCAATGTGGCGATGACGGTGCGCGGGCTGCGCGACTCCACGTTCACCGCGCGGGCGGTACGGTTGGGTCATGCGGGGCTCGCGCTCACGGCGCTCTTCGGGGTCGTGCTGAGTGTGAATCGCGTCTGGCCGATGCTGCCGGGCGACGCGCTCGCCTGGCTCCACGCCCACGTGCACCTCGCGCTGCTGGGCTGGGTGGCGCCGATGATGTTCGGCGTGGCGGCACGCATCTACCCCATGTTCCTCGTCGCGCCCGAGCCCGCGCCCTGGCTGGGGCGCGTGCAGATCTGGGGATTGGGCCTGGGGTTGCCGGTGCTCGTCGCCGGGCTCGTCGCGGCGCCGGCCCTCACCGCGCCCGGCGGGCTCGCGGTGAGCGCCGCCGTGGCCGCGCACGGCGTCTCCGTGCTCACGATGGCCCGCGCGTCCCGACGGCCAGGGCTCGACTCGGGGCTGCGGCTCGCGCTCACCGGCAGCGCCGTCCTGGTGCCCTTGATCGCGGGAGGGCTCGGCTTCGCCTTCGGGCTTCTGTCGGGTCCGCGCGCCGCCCTCGCCTACGGTGCGCTGGCGCTGGGCGGGTGGAGTTCGTTGACCATCGCGGGCGTCATGCTGAAGATCGTGCCGGTGCTCGTGTGGCACCATGTCTACGGGGCGCGGGTCGGACGTACCTCCGTGCCCTCGGTCGCCCAGCTCACCGCGCCGCGCCTCGAGGCCGCCGCGCAGGCGCTGCTCGCCGGAGGCGCGCTCCTGCTCGCCGTGACGCTCGCCGCCGGCGAGGCGAGATGGATACGGGGAGCCGGCGTGCTGCTCGCGCTGGGCGGACTCGCCTTCGCGGCCGCGCTCGCGCACGCGCTGCGGCACCTCGCCATCGTCCCGTCCGTTACCCCGGTCAACACGACCGCGCACAGGAGGCCATCATGATCGTCAAGGAGCTGATGACCGCCGCGGTGATCTCGGCCCCTCCCTCCATGCCCATGGTCGAGGCGCGCAGCCTGATGGCGAAGGAGCGGATCCGACACCTGCCCGTCATCGCGCCCGGCGGCGAGCTGCTGGGCATCGTGACGGATCGCGACGTCCGCCTCAACCTCCCGTCGCAGGCGACGAGCCTGTCGATCTGGGAGCTGAACCATCTCCTGTCCAAGCTCACCGTGGAGGAGGTCATGACCCGCGCGGTGATCACGGTGGGGCCGGATCGGCCCGCGCGCGACGCGGCACAGCTCATGGTGGATCATCAGATCGGCGCGCTGCCCGTGGAGCAGAGTGGCCGGCTGGTCGGCATCGTGACCGAGACCGACCTGCTGCGCGCCTTCATCCGGCTGGAGACGTCCCCGCGCGGCGGCCCCCGATAGGCGAGAGACCGCACGCCGGCAGGATCCAATCCGGACAATCCTGCCGGCGCCGGTGGGTCAGCGAATCAAGCGCGTCCCTTCTTGCGATCGGCCTTGCGATCGGCGCGCCGCTCGAGCTCCCAACGGCGACGATCGCGATCTTCGAGGATTTCCTCCACAGGCCTCACCGGCGCGCTCGAGCCCTGCTCCACGCCGAGGGCGCGTCCGATCTGGTCCACCACGTCCTGATCCGGCGTGGCGACGGTCCCGCCGACCGTCTCCTCTCCGCTGCCTTCCGCGTCTGGCCAGTCGGCGTCCACATCCCCTCCGGAGAGGGCTGGCCCGGTCGACGTGTACAGCGGGCCCGTGTCCAGCGCCGGTGTCGACGCTTCCGTGGGACGACTCCCCGCGACACGCCGACGGCTTCGTGACCGCGGCGCCCTTTCGGTCTTCCCCTTGCGCTTGGGCTTCTTCATGGGACCTCCTTCTCGTGCCTCTTCCCGCTCCGGACACGGATCCCTTGCATCGGGGGTGCCACGGACTGGAGCGAATGATGGGTTCCTTCGACCTCGTACTGACCCACCGCGCGGCCCTTGACCTCCACCCCCTCGCGGGGCAGGATGGCCCCGGGTCCGGACCCCAGCGC
>Ga0310813_10000465_pt1 | contig 25650 bp, 24 predicted proteins | sample YN3metagenome_FD_203086 | JGI IMG/M metagenome (GOLD analysis project Ga0310813, IMG submission 203086) | Soil microbial communities from experimental microcosm in Duke University, North Carolina, United States - YN3 | ecosystem: Engineered > Artificial ecosystem > Soil microcosm > Unclassified...
CCAGCTTCGGCCACGGATTCCGGAGCCTCTTCAGCCGGGACCTGGTCCTCACGATCGGGCTCCCGCTGGCCGCCGGGATGAGCGTCGGGAATCTCGCGGGGATCTTGTCGCACGAGCTGGGGCATTTCGCGCAAGGCGCCGGGATGCGGCTCGGCTTCATGATCCGCTCGATCAATCTCTGGTTCGCCCGGGTGGTCTACGAGCGGGATGCGTGGGACGAGACGCTCGTCGAGATGTCGGAGGGCGTGGATATCCGGATCGGCGTCATCTTCTACATCCTGCGCTTCCTCGTCTGGCTGATGAGGCGCTTCCTGTGGGTGCTGATGTGGATCTCCCACGGGCTCAGCCTCGTCATGATCCGGCAGATGGAGTACGACGCCGACCAGTACGAGTACCAGATCGTCGGCAGCGCGGGATTCCGCGAGGCGCAGCGTCGCCTGCCCGTCCTGACTCTGGCCTGGCAGGGAGCGCTCGCGGATCTCACGGAAGCCTGGAACACGCGCCGCCGCGTCGGCAATCTCCCCCGCCTGGTCTCGCTGAAAGCCCAGCAGATCCCGACGGACGTGCGGGAGCGCTTCCTGGCGGACATGCTCCGCGGCCGCGGCAGCCTCCTGGACACGCATCCGCCGGACCAGCACCGCATCGACCGCGCCATCCAGGCCAACGCCGCCGGAATCTTCGAGCTGGATCTTCCGGCGTCCGCGATCTTCCGGGATTTCGAGGGACTCGCGAAGCGGGCGACTTTCGACTTCTACCGGACCGCGCAGGGCGACGAGGTCCTCAACAAGAAGGAAGTGACTCCCGAGGAGCTGCTGGGGACCCCGGCCGAGGAGATGGCCGACCGGCAGGCGCTCGAACGATTCACCCAGGGATACTTCAACAGCCGGAATCCCTTCTTCCTCCCGAACGAGGCGGCCCGGCCGGTGGAGGACGTGGCGGCCGCCGTGAAGGAGTTTACGTCGCTGGGCGAGGAGCTCGCCCGGCTCCTGCCGGGGTCGCAGGCGCAGTTCTCGTCGCTCCAGGAACAGGAGCAGAGGGTCCTCCGGCTCTCCCAGCTCGCGCAGGTGTCCCGGTCCAAGCTGAAGTTCAAGCCGGGAGACTTCGACCTGAAGAGCGCCGATCCTGACGAGATCAACCGGGTCCGGGGCCAGGCCCTGTCGCGCCGAAGCGACCTCATGAAGCAGCTCGCCCCGATCAACGAGCGGCTGATTCGACGGCTGACGCTGGCGCTCCGCCTCGTGCAGAGCTCCGAGATCTCCGCCCGAATGGCCTCCGATCCGCTTCCCGATCTTCTTCCCCGGATCACCGCGCTCCACGGGCTCCGCGACGCATTCCCGGCCTTCCGGACACTGGTGGAGTCGTTCGAATCGGTCACGCCCCTCTTTCCCCACGTGAACGAGAACCTCCACAACGAGTCGCTGATCGGGACCATTCAGTCGGCGTCGTCCCGCTGGACCTCGCTCCTGCCCGGCTTCGCGGAAAAGCTGACGAAGGTTCCGTTTCCGTACCCCGGTCCGTCGGCTGCGGCGACGCTGGATCGCTACGTGGCGGGCGACTTGCCGCATGCCGAGGACCTCGGCGCCTGGATCCAGACGGTCAACGACTCGATCGACCGCGTGTTCGGACTCTACGGGAAGATCATGGGCGAACTCGTGGCGCTGGCCGAGAAGGTCGAGGTCGCCGTCCGGCCGCCGGCCTGAGCTCCCCGCGCCGGCCCACCCCCAAATTCTTTTCGCGGAAACCGGAAGGGCCCCCTGCCTGTGTTAACTACATAGAGCGGGATGCCTGCGGTTGGGAACTGGGACGGACATGCGACGCTTCGGGTCACGCGCGCTGGCCGCGGTCGCCGCCGTGCTTTTCGCCGGCGGCCTGGTCCTGCTCTGGCCGCGCTTCCGTCCCCCCGCGGCAGCGTCGGAACCGGGCGCCCGGCACGGCTACGCCGCCGAGATCCGCCCGATCCTCGCGACCCACTGCTACTCCTGCCACGGGAATCAGAAAGCGAAGGCGAAGCTCAACCTGGAGTCCTTCGCGGACGAAGCCGCGGTCGCGAAGGCCCGGAAGACCTGGAAGCGGGTTTACGACCAGATCCAGGCTCGCGAAATGCCGCCCGAGGAAAAGCCCCGGCTCCCCGTCGCCGACCTGGAGAAGATCACGTCGTGGCTTGAGGCGCTGCTCGATCGACCCGACCCGGGCGCCCCGCGCGACCCGGGCCGCGTCGTGATGCGCCGCCTCAACCGGATCGAGTACCGGAACACCATCCGCGACCTCGTCGGCGTGGACTTCAACCCCAACGCCGAGGACTTTCCGTCGGACGACGTCGGCTACGGGTTCGACAACATCGGAGACGTCCTCTCGATGCCGCCGCTCCTCATGGAGAAGTACCTGGCGGCCGCCGAGAAGATCCTGGGACAGGCGATCCAGACCGAGGACCGATACAAACCCGCGGTGCGCCGCTTCGAGGCGAGATCGATGCAGCTCAGCGGCGGCGCCAGCGTGCCGGAGGGGGACGTCCTGGTGATGTTCGCCAACGGCGAGGGCGTCCTGCCCATCGAGATCGCCCAGGCGGGGAACTACGTGCTGCGGATCCGCGCGGCGGGCGACCAGGCGGGCGGCGAGCCGGCCCGCATGGCCCTGAAGATCGACGGCCGCCCGATCCGTGTCATCGACGTGGCCGTCTCCCGAAAGGAAGCCAAAGTCTACGAGGAGAAGGTCGAGCTCCGTCCGGGATCGCGGAAGATCTCGACGTCGTTCATCAACGACTATTACAACCCCGAGGCCCGGCCCAAGGAGCGGGACCGCAACCTGATCCTGGACTACGTCGAACTGGTGGGCCCCGTGGACCTGCGGAATCCGGAGCCGCCCGAAAGCCACCGTCGGATCTTCGTCACGAAGCCGGGCCTTTCGGTCACGAAGCGGCAGGCCGCAACCGAGATCGTGGGCCGTTTCGTCCGGCAGGCCTTCCGGCGCCCGGTCGCGCCCGCGGAGCTGGAGCGCTTCCTGGGGCTCTACGACCTGGCGGAGAAGCAGGGCGATTCGTTCGAGGCGTCGGTCCGCCTGGCGCTGCAGGGGATCCTGGTGTCGCCCCACTTCCTCTTCCGGGTGGAGCGCTCCTCGGGGCGCCTGAACGATCACGAGCTCGCCGGCCGCCTGTCGTACTTCCTCTGGAGCACGATGCCCGACGCGGAGCTCTCGGACGCCGCCGACAAGGGCGCGCTCCGAGACCCCGCCGCCGTCGACGCGCAGGTGCGGCGGATGCTGAAGGACCCGAAAGCCCGCTCGCTCGCGGAGAACTTCGCGATCCAGTGGCTCCAGCTCCGGCGGCTGGAGACGCAGGCGCCGGATCCGAAGCGCTTTCCCCTCTGGGACGAGAAGCTCCGCGCCGCGATGCACGACGAGGCCGTGCTTCTCTTCGACGAGATCCTCCGGGAGGACAAGAGCGTGCTGGAGCTGCTCGGCGCGCGCTACACCTACCTCAACGAGCGGCTCGCGGCCCACTACGGCATCGAGGGCGTGAAGGGCCCCGAGATGCGGCGCGTCGAGCTCGCGGATCCGCGTCGCGGGGGAGTCCTGACGCTGGGCGCGGTCCTCACGGTGACCTCGAACCCCACGCGCACCGCGGCGGTGAAGCGGGGGAAGTGGGTGCTGGAAACGATCCTGGGCACGCCGCCGCCCCCGCCGCTCCCCGACGCCGGCGAGCTCAAGGACGAGACCGACGAGGACCGGAAGCTCTCGCTGCGGCAGCGCCTCGAGAAGCACCGGGCCGACCCCAGCTGCGCCAACTGCCACAAGCGCATGGACCCGATCGGGTTCGCGTTCGAGAACTTCGACGCCGTCGGGGCCTGGCGCGAGCGGGACGGCCCCCACGCGATCGAGACCGCGGCATCGCTGCCGGACGGCAGCTCCTTCCACGGACCGGTCGAGCTGAAGGCCCTGATGCTCGCGAGGAAGGACGACTTTGTTCGCTGCCTCGCGGAGAAAATGACGACCTACGCGCTGGGACGGGGTGTAGAGTATTACGACGCCTCGACGATCAAGGCGATTCGGACGGCCCTGGCGGGGCAGCAATACCGGATCTCCAACCTGGTCCTGGAGATCGCCCGGAGCTACCCCTTCCAATATCGTCGGGACCGGGGGTCGGAGGAGATGAAGGATGAGTAAGCGGATCTCGCGCCGCGCGGTCCTTCGGGGCCTGGGCGCGGCCGTCGCGCTCCCCGCTCTCGAGGCGATGACTCCCCTGCGCGCGTTCGCCGGCGACACGCCCGCGCAGCCCCTCCGGATGGCTTTCCTCTCGGTCCCCAACGGCGTCAACAACACCCACTGGTTCCCCAAGGAGCTCGGACCGTCCTTCGTCCTCCCGAAGACCCTGGCGCCCCTGGAACCCGTCCGGGACGACCTCCTGGTAATCTCGGGCCTCGCGCACGACAAGGCGAGGGCGAACGGCGACGGCCCCGGCGACCATGCGCGATCGAGCGCGACCCTGCTGACCGGCTGCCAGGCGCGGAAGACGGACGGCAAGGACATCCGCGCGGGCATCTCGGTGGATCAGGTCGCCGCCGAGAAGGCGGGCGGCCGGACGCGCCTCGCGTCGATCGAGCTGGGCTGCGAGAAGGGCGCGATGGCGGGGAACTGCGATTCGGGCTACAGCTGCGCCTACTCGTCGTCGATCTCGTGGAAGTCGCCGACGCTGCCGCTCCCGAAGGAGATCAACCCGCGCGCGGTCTTTACGCGGCTCTTCGGCGATCCGAACCAGATGGCGGCGGAGCGCGACCGGGCGAAGCAGGCGCTCTACCGCCGCAGCGTCCTCGATCTGGTGAGCGACGACGCCCGGAAGCTCGACGCCGATCTCGGCGTGGCCGACCGCCGCAAGCTCGAGGAGTATCTCGAAGCGGTCCGCTCGGTCGAGAAGCAGATCCAGTCGGCGGAGCTCGCGGAGGCGCGCCGCCTGCCCCAGATGGAGGCGCCGGAGGGCATCCCCGCCGAGTTCCCCGCCTACGTCCGGCTGATGCTCGACCTCGTCGTCCTCGCGTTCCAGGCGGACGCCACGAGGGTCGCGACCTTCGTGCTGGCCAACGAGGGCTCGAACCGCACTTTCCCGTGGATCGAGGTCCGCGACGGCCACCACTCGCTGTCGCACCACGGCGGCAACGTCGAGAAGCTCGAGAAGATCCAGAAGATCGACCAGTTCTACGTCGAGCAGTACGCCTACCTCGTCCGGAAGATGAAGGCGACGCCGGAGGGGGAGGGGACGCTGCTCGACCACTCGATGCTCTTCTACGGCGGGGCGATCGGCGACGGCAACCGCCACAACCACAACGAGCTGCCGGTGCTGCTGGCCGGCAGCGCGAACGGCACGATCGAGACGGGCCGCCACATCCGCTACGCGAAGGACACGCCGCTCTGCAACCTCTTCCTGTCGATGCTGGACCGCGTGGGGGTCAAGGAGGAGCGCCTCGGCGACTCGACGGGACGGGTGGGGCAGCTGACGTCGTAGCGTGTTCGTTATCTTCAACGTCGCTCTGCTGGCGGCCGGCTACCGGATCAGTTACGAGGTCCGGACCTGGCAGGCCGCGCTCCTGGGTCTCGGGAGCGGCATCCTCATGGCCCTCAATCAGTGCCTCTGGATGTCCCATCGCATGCGCTTCTCCCAGGTCGCCGCGATCGCCCTTGCCGAGATCCTCGTGCTGGTTCCCGCGTACGCGCTGGCGGCCCGTCGTGGCGGCATCCTGATCCTGCTTCTGAATCTGGCGGTCGGCGCTGCCGGGGTGCTGATCCTGCCGTTTGTCGTCCTCGACTGGGTGAGCTAGGCCCCCCTCCAGGCTTCGGCTTTAAAATGAAAAAGGGCGCCCCTGTCGGGACGCCCTTTCTCTTTAGTTGTCGGACGTTACCAGCTCCGGCCTCCGCCGCCGCGACCACCGCGGCCTCCGCCGCCGTAGCCTCCACGACCGCCGCCGCCGCCCCCGGCGCCTTCGCCCTTGGGACGAGCTTCGTTGACGGTAATGGCGCGGCCCCGGATCTCCTGGAGATTCAGCGCGCTGATGGCCGCATCGGCCTGCGACTTATCCGGCATCTCCACGAAGCCGAAACCCCTCGACCGGCCCGTCATCTTATCCATGATGATGGCCACGGACGAAACCTCGCCATGGGCCTCGAAGGCCTGGCGGATATCGTCCTCGGTCGCCTCGTACGACAGGTTGCCAACGTAGATGTTCGTCATCTACAACCTCGAAAAAAAAGAAAGAAACTGAAACCAAGGAAGGGGGATCGGAAGCGTTGCGGCGTGGCCGTCGGCAGTCGAACCGAACTTCCCTGACAATTTCAATGTACCCGAATCCGGGGCGGGGTACAAGGCCGAATATTTTTCCAAAACAAAGAGGGGGAGGGCCGCCCTCCGGCGGGCCCTCCCCCCCGTTCCAGTCAGGGACCTACTTCGAGGCGTACTCCACGACCTCCTGGGTCATGGACATCGTGGGGCTCTTCACCGTCATCTTCGCGGTGAACCCGGGGATGTCGTGATTCTGGTAGACCCGAGTGACCGTCTTGGCGCCGTTGATCTCGGTCTCGGTCTCCGTCCAGTCGCACTTCATCTTCTTGCCGGCGACCTCGATCTCCTCCGAGCCCGTCTTGGGCTTGGGGGCGTCGCCCACCTTCGTGCCCTCCGGGGCCTTCAGGGGGAGCTTCATCTCGGTCTTGGTCGGGGGCACGTTCGCGATGACCATCTCGGTCTCGATGATCGCCTCATCGGCGGTGAGATCCTTGAGGGTCTGGGTGGTGGTCGACTCGGTCTTCATTTTGTTGCCGCCGACCTCCATCTCGTTCGTGGTCTTCGACTTCACGAACGAGCCCTTCTTGAAACTGCCCCAGGGATGCTTGGCGACCTTGGCGCCTTCCGCGGGCTTCGCGCCCTCGGCGGGCTTGTTGGCGACCTCGCCGGACTTGCCGCCGTCGGCGGGAGGCTTCGAGCCGCTCTCCGACTTGTTGTCACAGCCGAACAGCACGAACGAGACTGCCACTGCCAGAACTAGCTGACGCATGCGCATTCTCCTTTCAGGTGGGAACGTAGTTCTAGATATGGAGGACCCAGAAGTCAAGCATCGTCCAAATCGCCACGCCGATTCCGGCGAGGCCGATCATGCCCTGGAAGGGGGCCAGCTTCGCCACCGTGAGGTCCAGCTTCTCGACGGCCGCCGGCGCCTTGATGAAGGTCTTCAGCACCGCGATGCCGCAGAGGAGGCCGAGCGCCAGCAGCAGCAGCGAATTCGCCAGGAAGGTGATCCCGAGAATCGGCCAGGTCATCATGGCCTTGAGGTTCAGGATCCAATAGACCAGCCAGTACGCGCCCCACAGCGCGCTGATCGCCCCGATCCAGCCCTGGTACGGAGCGACCTTCGCGATCAGCTCCTTCGCGTCGGGCTTGCGGGCAATGATGAGATTCGAGGCGCAGACCGCCCCGAGGACGAACAACGCCGCAAAGGTGACAATGGCCATTCCAAATCCCTCCTTGAGTATCGGACCCCCCGGTCCCGAAAACCACATGGTTATCGAAATAGGAGTCCCTCGGATCGAAGAAGGGATCAGGGTCGGTGGTTACGGAATTACGAGAATAGAGAATACGAGGAGAGCACCGAGAGCACGACCCCCGACCTTCTCGGAATGAAAACGAGGGGGGACGACCCTCACCGAAGAGAGGCCAGGCGCGATCAAGGGGATCCTGGAAGTCGATTCCGTGAGAATCTCCCAGGCGTTGCAGGGTTTGACGGTGCGGTAGAGGGTCGTGGTTGTTTCGATTCTCTATTCTTTATTCTCTATTCTGGTCAGACCTTAGGTTCCCACCCCGAACGATACTCGCGTGACCAGTAATTCATCGCCTCCCGGTCGCCTTCAATCGCGCGGGCCTTCGGATCGAAGCGGAGGGTTCGCCCGGTCCGGTAGGAGATGTTGCCCAGGTGGCAGAGCAGCGTGCTCTTGAATCCTTCCTCGATCTCGGCGTTCAGCGGCGCCGTGCCGCGGATGCCATCGAGGAAGTTCTGCAGGTGGACCGCGTCGCTCGCGTTGCTCTGGCCCTTCGCGACCTCCGCGCCTGAGAGGTCCTTGATCGAGTACTGGGTGCCGGAGATCGTCAGGGTGCCACGGTCGCCGAAGAAGGCGATCTGGTGCGCCGGGTCGGCCGGCGTCCGGCCGCCCCAGCTCTTGCCCTCCCAGGTCAGCAGGAGGTTGTTCTCGAACTTGAACGAGACGATGTTCGTGTCCGGCGTCTCCTGGTCGTCGTCGTAGCGGAGCTTGCCGCCCATCGAGCTGACCTGCACGGGATAGTCCACGCCCAGCCCCCAGCGGCAGACGTCGACGACGTGGACGCCGTTGTTGCCCAGCTCGCTCGTCCCCCAGTGCCAGAACCAATGCCAGTTATAATGGACGACGTTGTCGCGGTACTCGCGCTCCGGCGCGGGGCCCTGCCAGAGCGCCCAGTCCAGGTGCTCCGGGACCGGCGCCGGCATTCCCTTCCCGATGCTCGGACGGTCGCTGAACAGGTAATAGGCCTTCGCCGTCAGGACCTTGCCGATCGCGCCCTCACGGAGCGTCTGGATGGCCTCGCGATGGCTGGCCCAGCTGCGGCGCTGCGTCCCGTGCTGCACCACGCGGCGATGCTTTCGCGCGGCCGCGACGAGCAGCTGGCCCTCGCGGGCGTTGTGGCTGCAGGGTTTTTCGACGTAGACATGCTTGCCCGCGGCGCAGCCCAGGATCGCGGCCGGCGCGTGCCAGTGGTCGGGCGTCGCGATGACGAGCGCATCGACCGATTTATCGTCGAGGATGCGGCGGAAATCCTTCACCGCCTTCGGCGGACGTGCCTGCTTGGCGGAGACGTCCGCGGTCACCGCGGCGAGATACTTCTCGTCGACGTCGCAGACGTAGGCGACCTCGGCGCCCGGGAGCGCGGCGAGGCCGATCGCGAGCGTCGAGCCGCGGCCGGGGTTCCTTCCGCTGTTCGAGCGCGAGCAGCCCATGACGCCGACGACGATCCGCTCGTTGGCTCCTTGCGGCCGTGCCGAGGCGGGCGCGGCGGCCAGCGCCGCGCCGCCCGCCGCCATCCCTAGAAAGGTTCTCCGATCGAGCATGCGCACCTCCGGTCTCTGCTAGACTAAGGGGCGCTCGGGGCCGGATTAGTCGGGAAATGCGACACGGCGGAGCCGCCGGCCGTGTTTAAGGGGGCATGATGAATCGTCGATTGCTGCTCGCCGCCGTCGTCGTCGCCGTCGCCTGCGCGGGCGGCCGGGCCTCGGAGGGCCGGCAGGACCGCGAGAAGCGCCTGCTCTATGTCGCGTCGCCGGGCATCCGCAACTACCTCGAGTGGGGCGGCGCCGGGATCCTGATCTACGACATCGACCAGGGCCACAAGCTCCTGCGTCGCATCCCCGTGTCCTACATGGACGCCAAGGACCCCGAAGGGAAGGCGCCCGAGAACGTGAAGGGAATCTGCGCGTCGGCGAAGACCCGCCGGCTTTATGTGTCCACGATCACTCGGATGGCCTGCATCGATCTCAGCACGGAGAAGCTGCTCTGGGTGAAGCGCTACCCGGAGGGCTGCGACCGGATGTCCATCACGCCGGACGGGAAGAAGATCTACCTCCCGACCTTCGAGAAGGACGATTGGTACGTGGTCGATGCCGAGAGCGGGGAGGTGACGGCCAAGATCTCTCCGAAGTCCGGCGCCCACAACACCGTGATGTCGCTCGATGGGTCGAAGGTCTTCCTGGCCGGGCTCAAGTCCCCGCTCCTCCGGGTCGTCGACACCCGGACCGACCACATCGTCGGGGAGATCCCGTTCAGCGCCTCGGTGCGCCCCTTCACGGTGAACGGCGCGGGCTCTCGCGTGTTCGTCTGCGTGAACGAGCTGCTCGGCTTCGAGGTCGGCGACGTCACGACCGGGAAATTCCTGCACCGCGTCGAAGTGCCCGGGTACAAGAAGGGGCCGGTGAAGCGCCACGGCTGTCCCAGCCACGGCGTGGGGCTGACGCCCGACGAGAAGGAGCTCTGGGTCGTCGACGCGTTCAACAAGGCGGTCCACGTCTTCGACGCCACGACGATGCCGCCGAAGTACCTCCAGACGATCGGCTCGCTGATCGACGACCCAGGCTGGGTGACCTTCACGCTGAGGGGGGATTACGCCTATCCGTCGACGGGGGATGTGATCGACCCCAAGACCCGGGCGATCGTGGCGCGCCTGAAAGACGAGCAGGGCCGGGACGTGCAGAGCGAGAAGCTGCTCGAGATCGACTGGGCCGGCGACGCGCCGCTCCGCAACGGCGACCAGTTCGGCGTCGGCCGCGCCCCCTGAGAACACGCTCGAACGGGGGCCAGGGATTCTCTTATCCATTGACAGGGTTCAATTAGTTTGAGTACAGTCCTTCGCCGGGAGTCAGGGGCGCCGGTCGGGGGACTCATGAAATCAACTCTGGTCGCTGCTCTCATCTTGTCCGCAGGCGGATCCGCCTGGGCGCAGGACTGGTCGCCGCTCGACGCGCGATCGAGGGCCCTGGGCGGCGCGGGGGTCGCCTTCGCGGACGGCCGCGCGGACAGCCTGTACTGGAATCCCGCCTCGCTCGCGGTCGGTTCCGAAAAGCTTTTCGACTTCTCGACCGGATTCTCGTTCAGCCTCAGCGTCTACACGGACACCCACGTCACCGGCGGCCTGGCGGCGGACGTCACTCACATCCTCGACATGTACGACACGTTCGATCTGGAGGCGCTGCAGAACAACTTCAACAGCGCGACGCCCACGTTCACGGCGCAGGACGTCCAGAACGTCGCCAAGGTCATTGACAGCATCTCCCACCTGGCCGAGAAGGGGAAGGGGGTGCTGACGGAGGTCGGGACCGGCTTCAACCTCCGCGTCGGGCCCTTCGGACTCTTCGTCCACGGCCAGGCGAACGTGGGGGCTCTCCCGATCGTGGATTTCAGCGGCGTCGGGTTCAGCTCGGATCCGGCCGCCTTCTTCGGTCAGATCCCCGCGGCCGGAGCGATGACGCCGGCGGCGTCCAATCTGAGCGTGGCGATGCAGGGCGCGGGACTGGCGGCGGGCGACGCCGACAAGCTGGCCTACCAGGCGCAGCAGGCCCTCGGAGACGCCGCCATTTCGGATCCCGCCTTCATCAACGCGATGACCATCCTGGCGGCGGGCACCCAGCCGGGATCGTCGAACACGTTCTACGACAACCCCTCGGGCATGATGCTCCGCGCCGTGGCGCAGGTGGAGGCGGGCATCAGCCTCGCGCTTCCCGTGCTCCCGACGCTGCTCGACGTCGGCGTCTCCTTCAAGGAGGTCATCAGCGAAACGTCGTTCACCACGGTCACGTTCGCCGACAAGGACAGCGAGGACAAGCTCAGCGACCGGATCAAGGACGACCTGACCAAGGACAACCGGAAGCGGACGACGAAGTTCAACATGGACCTCGGGGTCCGCGGGACGCCCTTCGAGTGGCTGACCCTGGGACTGGCCGCGCGGAACATCATCCCGATGGACCTGGCCTTCGCGGGCCCCGGCGGGAAGATCCACATGGACCCCCAGGTTCGCTTCGGCGCGATGGTCCGGCCCATCAACCTGCTCCGGCTCGGGTTCGATGTGGACCTGATGGAAAACGAATCGCCGGTCCTGCCCGGCTACACGATCCGCCACTTCGGCGCCGGCGCGGAGATCAACCTGTCCGTCCTCAAGATCCGGGTGGGCTACGACGACAACCTGGCGTTCTCGAAGGACCACGGGCGCCTCTGCGCGGGTCTGGGGCTGGACTTCTTCGGCTACCTGCTGATCGACATCGGCGTCCAGGCGTCGCTCACGAAGACCGAGATCCAGGCGGCCAAGGTCGACGGCTCGAACGACGCCCGGACCATTCCCAGCGACCGAGTCAGCGCGGGCGTGTCGATCGGGGTCAACCTTCCGTTCTAAGGGATGCATCGATGAGAAGAATCCTCCTCTTGCTCCCGTTGCTCGCGTCCTGCGGGGGACCGGCGCTGATGCTTCGCGCGCCGGAGGAGACCGAGCCGCCCGGGACCGACGAAGCCAAGGTCGTCGTCTACCGCGACTCCTTCCGCAACGCGACCAAGCCCTACGCCTTTTTCGACGACGAGGAGCTCATCGGGTTCAGCGAGACGGGCACCTGGTTCGAGGTCCGCTGCACGCCCGGCGAGCACTTTTTCTTCCTCCACGGGGTGAGCAGCGCCGGAGTGCGGGCGACGCTCGACGCCGGGAAGACGTACTTCCTGCGCGTCGATTCCATCCCGCGGTTTTTCCGCCTCCAGCTCCGCCTGACGCCGATCGTTCCGGGCATGAAGGAGTTCGATGGGATCGACGACATCCTGCGGGGCCTCGAGCGCCGCGCGCCGGTGGACACGGTGCTCGCCGAGTACGAGGAGGAGCGCGCCGACGAGCTGGAGGAGGCGCTGGCCCGCCTGAAGACCGAGCGATACGAGGACTGCGAGATTCTCAGCGGCGACGCCGGCCGCTGATCGATGGAGGAGAAGGACATGAGGAACGCGACCCTGGTCGTCACCCTGGCCGTCCTGGCCGGCTGCGCGTCGAAGCCGACGGCCGAGTTCTACAAGTGGACCGCCGACTGCCCGAGCAGCGTCGACAAAGGATCCGAGTTCAAGCTGACGGTCCTGGCGACGTTGTCGGTCGAGCCGGCCGAAGAGGGCGGCCCGACCACGCAGGCGGTCGAGGGCGTCGAGTACACCTACCAGATCCACTGGACCGGCGGCAGCTCCTCGCCGCTGCGCCACCGCGGCTGGACCGGGGAGCCGGTCAAGATCCGCGCCCGACTGGTTCCCGGGCCCGCCACGATCCTGGTGACCTCCCTGAACAAGGAGGGCCTGGACGTGAAGGTGCTCGAGAAGACGATCGAGGTCAAGTAAGCGCCCGCCGGTCCTCCGTCCATTGAACCCGCCCGCGTCCGCCACTCTCCGTTGCCACCGGAAATTTTGCATTGCGAATGGGTTATGAGCTAAAGTGGGGATAAGAACTGGGTAGGGCGGGTGAGGTAGTCCATCGAGAAGGATGACACCGGTGAGCGACCCCCTGGATAAGATCACGCTGTCCCTCAGGCCGAAGCCTCCCGAAGGAAGCGCGGCGCCGAAGGGGGACCCGTCGACGGAGCCGCTGCCGTCGGGCATGGACCGCGCGGTGCTGGACGAGCTCCGGGCGGCCGCCCGCACCTACGACTACCTCCGCCAGTTCGGCGATCCCATCGAGTTCTGGGAAGCGGTCCGTCTTGCGCGGTCCCGGCGCTGCGCGCCCGATCCCTCCAAGGGGAAGGGGAGCGCCGACCCGGGCCTGGCGGAGGAGCTCCAGGTGATCCGCCGTCAGCTCTCGCCCATGGTCCGCGATCTGCGGCGCTTTCTCGAAAAAGTGCCCGAGCTCCCGCCGGCCGGCGAGGCGCTCGAAGTCGCCCTCGGCTTCCTCCTGGCCTCCTCGAAGGAGCACCAGGCGGTCGCGAAATGGCTCGCCGAGTCGGACAAGCATCTGGCGAAGGCGGCGAGCAAGCTGCGCTCGCTCGCCACCATCGCGGCGCCCTACCTGGAGGTGATGCGGCCCTGGTCGCTCGACGGCAAGTACTCCGCGGCGTCCGAGGCTTCCGCGGCCGCGGGCTCCCCGGCGCCCGCCGGGCCGGCGGTCGCGATCGACAACGACCTCCTGGACAATCTCCGCCGAAGCTTCACGACCCGAGCGGCCTTCGATGCGACGCAGCTCCCGTCGGCCTTCTGGGAAGTGCTGATGCTCAACACCGCCGAGCGCATCCCGTCGCAGGCGCGCCTGATGCGGATCATCGAGGCCAAGAAGGAACGGCAGTTGTCGGTCTTCCACGAGGAGACCCGCTATCTCCACGGGCGGATGCTGACCTTCCGGGCCCGCCATTCCCGCTGGGTGGAGGCGTTCCAGGCCTGGGCCCGCGGGCTCCAGGGGGTGCCGCGCGACGAGATCTTCTTCGACATGGCGATCGCGCTGGCGGTCGTGGAGCCCGACGCCCAGGAGCGCGCGCGCAAGTGGCTCGCCGCCCCCCACGCCCACGCGAAGGAGGCCGCGGAGCTGCTCGCGGGCCACGCGGCCCGCGCCAAGGCCCATACCGAGGAGCTCCGGAAGGCCGCCTCGGCTCCCGTCCCCGAGCAGCACTGAATCAGCCCTCGCGTCCGACCTCCTCCTGTGGTATAAGGTGACCCTTCCCGGAGTCCCTTTTCGAAGGAGCGCGCGTGGCCCATTTCATCCAGCAGATCCAGAACCTCAATAAGATGTACGAGAACAAGGTCATCATCGGAGACCTCAGCCTCTCGTTCTACTACGGAGCCAAGATCGGGATTCTCGGCGGCAACGGCGCGGGCAAATCCACGCTCCTGAAGATCATGGCCGGCGTCGACAAGGACCACGACGGCAAGGTCTGGACGAATCCGGGCACGAAGATCGGCTACGTCCCCCAGGAGCCGCTGCTGGATGCCGATCTTACCGTGCGTCAGGTGGTCGAGCAGGGAGTCGCCGACGCGGTCCAGCTGGTGAAGGACTTCGAGGCGGTGAGCGCCTCGCTCGAGAAAGGGCTCGACGGCGACGAGATGCAGGCCGCGCTCGACAAGATGTCGGCCCTGCAGGAAAAGATCGACGCGACCAACGCGTGGGAGACGGACCGTCAGCTGGAGATCGCGGCCGAGGCCCTGGAGCTCCCGCCCTGGGACGCGCCCGTGGCCCGGCTCTCCGGCGGCGAACGGCGCCGCGTCGCGCTCTGCCGGACGCTCCTGTCGACGCCCGACATGCTGCTGCTCGACGAGCCGACGAACCACCTCGATGCGACCACCGTCGCCTGGCTGGAGCGGACCCTGCGCGACTTCAAGGGCTCCGTGATCGCCGTGACGCACGACCGCTACTTCCTCGACAACGTCGCGGGCTGGATCCTCGAGATGGACCGCGGCCGCGGCTTCCCCTTCGAGGGGAACTACACGTCGTGGCTGCAACAGAAGCAGAAGCGGGCCGAGCTCGAGAACAAGCTCACGGAGGCACGGAACAAGACGCTGGCCCGCGAGCTCGAGTGGATCCGCCAGAACCCCAAGGCCCGCCAGGCCAAGCCCAAGGCGCGCATCACCGCCTACGAGAAGCTGGCCGAAGAGGCGCAGCAGCTCCAGGAGGACAAGATCGAGTTCCAGATCCCGCCCGGCCCGAAGCTCGGCACCAAGGTGCTCGAGGTCCGGGGCGTCAAGAAGGCCTACGGCGACAACCTGCTGATCGAGGGCATGGAGCTGACGCTGCCGCCCGGCGGCATCATCGGCGTCATCGGCCCCAACGGCGCCGGCAAGACGACGCTCTTCAAGATGATCACCGGCCAGGAGAAGCCCGACGCGGGCACGCTCGAGATCGGCCCCTCCGTCGTGATGGCCTACGTCGACCAGAGCCGCGAGTCGCTCGTCGCGACCAAGACGGTCTACCAGGAGATCACCGACGGCGAGGACGAGATCCCCTTCGGCAAGCAGAAGATCAACGGACGCTCCTACGTGAGCCGCTTCGGCTTCCGCGGGACCGACCAGCAGAAGAGCGTCGGTGTCCTCTCGGGCGGCGAGCGCAACCGCGTGCTGCTGGCGAAGACCCTGAACAAGGCCGCGAACCTGCTGCTGCTCGACGAGCCGACCAACGACCTGGACGTCGATACGCTCCGGGTTCTCGAGGACGCGCTGCTGACGTTCAACGGCTGCGCCGTCGTGATCAGCCACGACCGCTGGTTCCTCGACCGCATCGCGACGCACATCCTCGCGTTCGAGGGCGAAGGCAAGGTGCGCTGGTTCGAGGGCAACCACCAGGCCTACATGGAGAAGCGCCGCCAGGAACTCGGGCAGGCGGCCGACCAGCCGCACCGCATCAAGTACAAGAAGCTCGCCAACGCCTGATCGTCGGAAGCAAGAAGCGCGAAGGACGAAGTAAGACCTGCGCCCCGGGACAATCCTCCCCGACGGGGGACGCTGGATTCTTGATTCCCCTTGATTCTCCTTCCCCCGGGGCAGGGGAACGCCTGCTTCTACCTTCGTGCTTCTTGCGTCGATCAAACCATTGAGCTCGATCGCAGAAGGGCTTCGTGGACGGCAAGATCGTGGTCCATCGAGTAGTCGGGCGCTTTTAGGCCGCGCACGACGGCGGCGAACTCGCGCAGGTCCAGGATCTGGAGGGTCTGGGCGGGCAGGTCCAGGCGCTCCCAGGCGCCGCCGTTGCGCGTGAGCTCGATGGGCTGGACGTTCTTGTTGGCGAGGTGGCCGCTGCCGAGGTGGGGGATGACGCAGGCGCCCTCGGTCCCGTAGACCTCGATGCGGCGCGAGTGCGGCGCCACTTCCAGCGCGGGGACCTCGACGATGCCCCAGGCGCGCTCGTAGGTGAAGACGCCGACGCCGTTGTCGATGAAGGACGCCGGCTCGGCGTCGTGGTGGTGGGCGAGGAAGGGCGCCGCGGCCTTGGGCGCGCCGAGGATCGCGACCATCATGTCGATGACGTGGCCGGCCATCTCGAAGAAGATCCCGCCCTTGTAGCGGGAGACCTCCCAGACGTTGCGCTTGTAGTCGGCGAGCGCCTTCGGCAGCCGCGCGCGGAACTCGTAGACGCGGCCGAACTCGTTCTTCTTCGCCCGCGCCAGCATCTCGCGCACCGCCGACATGTAGCGGAAGAGGTAGATCATCTGGACGTGCCGCTTCTTCTCGCGGGCGAGCCCGATCAGCGCGCGGTGCTCGTCGAGGCTCACGCCGGCGGGCTTCTCGAGCATCACGGGCCGGCCGCCCTCCAGGGCCATCCGGGCGAGCTTGAGGTTGTCCTGCACGATCCCTTCGACGACGACGCCGTCGAGCTGCTCGGCGAGCAGCTGCTCGGGCTTCTCGAAGACCTTGAAGCCCGGGATCTTCGGCTCCCAGCGCTTGCGCTTCTCCGCCACGACCTCGGGGTCGGGGTCGTAGAAGCCCACGAGCGTGAATTCCTTGGGATTCTCGGCGACGCGGCTCACGATGCCGTCGGCGTGCGCGTGCCACATCCCAAGCATGCCCAGCCGCAGCGGCGGGGCGTCCTGTTGCGCCAGCGCCAGCGCGGTCGCGGCGCTCCCGATGCAGAACTCGCGGCGGCTGATCGGTTCCATGGCGGGCCCTCCCTGGTCTTCCCATGATACCGGCGCCCTTCCTGCGCATTCTCCGAATTCGGGCACTTTCCTCCGCGCTTGGCGTCCAAGGGGATCATTCGGGGAGATCGGACATGCTGCTTCTGTTCTGCCTCCTCGCGCAGGACTTCACGGTCCTCGACAGCGGCCGCCGCGACGCCAACGATGCGGTCTACGAACGGATCACCGACGAGGCGGCCCTGAAGGCGCTCTGGGAGCGGCTGCCGTCCTCCCAAATGAAGAAGGAAATGCCCAAGGTCGATTTCCGCACGAACATGGTCCTTGTGGTCGCGCCCTCCGCGGACGCCGACCGCACGATGCTCCGGATCGACTCCCTGAAGCAGGAGAAGGGCATGCTGACCCTGACCTACGCGCTGACGCCGCTGACCGTCGACGGAGGCCCCGGGCGCCGGATCCCGTACCTGCTCCTCGTCACGCCCCGCTCGAAGGTGCCGGTGCACATCGTGGAGTTCGTCAAGGACAGGGCCGGCCGCGTGAACGTGACGGAGCGGGCCATGAAGACGATCGAGGCGATCAAATAAGGCGGCCGAATTCACTCCCGAAGTTCAATATTTCATTTCCGCGGCTATACTTCGAAGCGATGGCGGCATTCAGGGTTTTCCTGGTCCTCGTCCTGGCCGCGGCGGCGGGCGGCGCCCAGGACACGAAGGCCGGGCCGGTCAAGGAGCTCTACGACAGCGGCAAGGTCAAGCTCCAGTACCAGCTCGACGCCGAGGGCAAGAAGGACGGCCAGTACCAGGAGTTCTTCGAGAGCGGCAAGCGGAAGATCGTCGCCACCTACGCGCACGGCGTCCTCGAGCGCGCCTACGAGGAGTACTACGAGAACGGCAAGCCGCGGGTGAAGAAGAAGTACCTGAAAGGGAAACCGGACGGCGATCTCTTCCACTACGACGACAAGGGCGTGCTCGTCCACCGGGTGACGTTCCGCAAGGGAGAAGTGTTCCACTACCCCGACTTCGTCACGCCCGTCCCCGCGCACGCGCGCTCGCTCGAGGCCATCCGCAAGAAGCTCGACGAGATCGACCCGCCCGCCTCCCGGAAGACGTGGGCGCTCGCGGATCGCTACGAGGAGGCGCCCAGCCTCGCCTCCCCCCAGAAGGCCGGCAAGCTGAAGAAGGAGTACCTCGAGGACGCGCTCCGCTACGTGAAGGTCTACCGCTGGCTCTGCGAGCTGCCCATCGAGGTCACGGTTCACGAGCCGTACAACGAGCTTTGCCAGCACGGCGCGGTCATCCTGGCCCTGAACAAGGACCTCTCGCACGAGCCGCCCCAGCCCGCCGGAGTCTCCAAGGAATTCTTCGACAAGGGCTACCAGGGCTGCAACCGGAGCAACATCAGCATGTATCCCAAGGGTTCGCTCCGGGACTCGATCGACGGGTTCATGGACGACTCCGATCCGGACAACATCAACCGCGTCGGCCATCGGATCTGGATCCTCATGCCCGAGCTCGGCAAGGTGGGCTTCGGCGAGGCAGGGGAGGAGAACACCTACAAGACCCTCTGGGTCTCGGACTACAGCGGGAAGAAGGAGGCGGCGAAGGGCGGCTCCAAGCTTCCGGAGTTCACGGCCTTCCCGCCGCCGGGCCTCTTCCCGTACGAGTACATCAACCCGCAGACGGCCTGGAGCGTCAGCCCGCGGGGCGGATTCCAGGCCGGGTCGAAGGCCGACCTCAAGATCGAGGTCTGGCGCCTGACGGACGAGTACGACCTCGACCGCAAGCTCGACCTCAACCACATGTCCATCGGCCTGCGGGGGGCGATCGTGTTCCGTCCCGTGTTCGGCGCCGAGATGAAGAAAGACTCGGACATGATGGGCAGCCGCTATCTCGTGACGATCACGGGGAAGGGCCCGGAGCGCATCTCCTACATCGTCGAGTTCACCCGCCGCGCGCCCTGACGCGATCAACTCAGCCCGCGCGAGCGCACGTAGAACTCGGCCAGCTCCCCGATGGACTTCGCCTCCCGCAGCGGGTCGCTCCACACGTCCAGCAGCAGCCAGCGCTTCTTCCGCTTGAGGACGAGCGCGTGCGTCGGCTCGGCGGCCGCGGGCAGCGCTGCGCCGGTCGGGAGCAGCACCGTGCGGGGCTCATAGAGCACGAGCGGGCGCAGCCCCTGCGTCCTCAGGATCCCGACCTTCTGCCGGACCTGGAAGGGGAGCAGGATGGGCGCCGCGGTGTAGTTCATCGAGGCGGGAAGGGCGGAGCGGACCGGCGTCTCGACGCGTCCCGTCCGCGCGCCATCCCGGAGGCTCTCGAAGGTGATCCGCGGCGCCGCCGTCCACTTGACGACGTCGCACTCCCGCAGCGGGTCGTAGACGAACCAGCGGGGCGCGGGTCCGGGCCGGAGCTGCCGCAGCAGCGCGAAGAGGTCGAGCGCGCCGAGCGCATGGCGCTCGATCTCGAGTCCCGCGATTTCCCGCTCCGCGCGGCGCCGCAGGTCGTCGCAGACGCCGCGCTCCGACGGCAGCGCGTGCGACGACAGGCGTTCCGCGGAACCCCGGGCCTTCGACCAGACGTCCAGGTCCCTGGCGATGCGGCCCACGCTCCGCGCGGGCGAGACGAGGCTGAGCAGCGTCATGGCATCCTCCCTTTTCTTCCCCCGGCTGCTGCTCTACTGAACCGGATGCATGTGCCATCGAGGGTCACATAGGAGCAGGAAGCCGGCCTTTGCCGTGAATGAAAATTTTCCATTGATGCGGCCCCGGGCCCCGGGTAGCATGGCCGCCCATGAGTTCGGTGTGCACCCTCTGCAGCAAGACCCCCGCCCGCGAGGACTGCTACGTCCGCGTCGAGCGCGAGGACCGCCCCGCCTGCCGCCCCTGCTGGGAGCAGCTCCTGCTCGACCCGCGCCGGGTCCTGCGCGAAATCCGCGAGGACGCCTCGCGGCGCGGCTTCGGGGACCTCTCGGCCTCCTAGTCCGTTTTCCCCCTCCGCCCCGCGTCCGGCGGGCTATGCTTCAGGAAATGTCGAACACCCAGCAGCCCTCGCTGGCCGGCCGCGCCGTCCTGGCCGTGGTCCTGATGGTCGGGTTCTACGCGCTCGCCCTGGGGATCGCGGGTGTCCTCCTCTTCCTCTGCTACGCGCAGGTGGCCTACGCGCACCGCGTGTACCCCAAGCTCATCATCCTCTGCCTCGCGGGCGCGGGCGTGATCCTCTGGTCGATCCTCCCGCGCCGCGACAAGTTCGTGCCGCCCGGGCCGGCGATCGACCGCAAGAAGCACCCGAAGTTCTATGAGGAGCTGGAGCGGATCGCGCAGGCGACCGGCCAGCCCGTCCCCGAGGAGGCCTACCTCGAGATGGACGTGAACGCCTGGGTGAGCCAGCGCGACGGCTTCATGGGCTTCGGCGGCAAGCGGGTCATGGCCGTGGGGCTGCCGCTGCTGCGCATCCTCAAGGTCTCGCAGCTTCGCGGCGTCCTGGGACACGAGTTCGGCCACTATCACGGCGGCGACACCAAGCTCGGGCCCTGGATCTACAAGACGCACGAGGCGCTCTTCCGCACGGTGCGCTCCCTGGCCGAAAGCGGCTCGGCCCTGCGCCACGTCTTCATCCTCTACGCCAAGTTGTTCCTCCGGATCAGCAACGCGATCTCGCGCCGGCAGGAGTACGCCGCCGACCAGCTCGCGGCCAGGATCGTCGGCTCGCGCGCCTTCGGCGAAGGGCTGCGCGCCGTCCACCAGGGAGGCATGGCCTACCAGGCGTACTTCAAGAGCGAGTGCGTGCCGGCCTTCGGGAACGGATTCCGTCCGCCGCTCGCCGACGGCTTCGCGCGCTTCCTCTCGTCGAAGGCCATCAGCGAGGCCGTCCACGAGGCCATGGACCGCGAGGCGGCCGAGCAGACGCACGACCCGTACCTGACCCACCCGCCGCTCCAGGACCGCCTGGCCGCGATCGCCTCGATCCCGGCGGAGCCCGGCCCCGGCGCGCCGCCGCCGGTCCCCGGCGACCCGCCCGCGCTCTCGCTGCTGGAGAACGTCGACGCGATGGAAGACCAGCTGCTGCGCGCCGTGTTCGACGCCCGCGAAGTCGCCAAGCTCAAGCCCATCCGCTGGGAGGACGTCGGGGCGCAGGTCTACCTGCCGATGTGGACCAAGGGCGTCGTCGAGGCCAAGGCCAGCCTCTCGGGCCTTACGCCGGCGCTGCTGCCGGACCGGCTGCCCGACCTCGAGCGCCTGGGACGCGATCTGCTGGGGAAGAAGCCCGTCGACAAGAAGGACGCCCGGGCCCACGGGGCGTCGGTCCTCGGCGCCTCGCTCGCGGTGGCGCTGGTGCGGAAAGGGTGGACGCTGCACGCGGAGCCGGGCGACCGCGTGACCGTGGAGCAGGGGGGCGTGGTGGTGGCGCCGTTCTCGCTCTTCGACGATCTGGCCGAGAGCAAGCTCACGGCCGATCAGTGGCGGACGCTCTGCAGCGGGGCGGGCATCTCGGATCTGGACCTTACGGCGGTCTCCGAAGAGGGCGGACCGTCACCCTAGCGGCGGCAGCGATCGACGCGTTACAACCCCTTCGGCTCACGCCAGCCGCAGGTGCCGCAGCAGTCCAGCCCCTGCACGTAGATGAGGATGTATTTGTTCCCGCCTTCGAGGCAGCGGGGGCAGAAGCGGATTCCTCGGGACGAGCCGGCGGTGTGGCCTTGGCGGATCTGGCCGATGAATGACTCGTGGGTCTTGGCGGCGGATTCGTCGCCCGCGCTGGCGCGGAGCCGGTGCGCCCGCGCCGCGATGGCCCGCCAGTGCGTCTCGGACGTGGGCAGGATCCGAGACAGGCGGGTATAAGTCGTCGTATCGCCCATCTTGCCTCCTTCCCCGGGAGTTCAACCTAGTAAGACGACCCTATCGGCGAATTGTTACCGATTTCTGAACGGGTCGTCAGCCCAGGTCCACCGACACGGGCGCCCGCTCGAAGTCGGCGGCCGCCAGCAGCGGCTGCGACCTCAGGCCGGCCAGCGAGGCGACGAAGCGATCCGGCACCACCTCGAGGCAGGTGTTGTAGCCGGTGGCGATCTCGTTGAAGTAGGCCCGCGCGAGCGCCAGGCGCTGCTCGGTCTCCGAGAGGGACTTCTGCAGGGTGAGGAAGGACTCGTTGGCCTTGAGGTCGGGATAGCGCTCCGCGATCGCGCGCAGCGTGGGCAGTACGGCGGCAGGGTCGGGCCCCGGCTGCCCGGGCAGCGTCGCGTCCATCTGCGAGCGCAGCGTCGCGACCTCCCGCTGGACGGTGGACTCGTAGTCGCGGTACCCCTGCACGGTCGCGACCAGCCTCGGGATCAGGTCGTGGCGGCGCTTGAGCTCCACCTCGATCAGCGAGCCGGCGCGCCGCACCCGCTGGCGCAGCTCCACGATCGAGTTGAAGACCATCCAGACCCAGCCCAGCATCCACGCGACGAGGAAGCCGGCGGCCGCGACGATGAGGTCGGGAACCGGGATCTGCTCTCCCCGGATCCGGGCGAAGAGCACCGTCCCGCCCACCAGCACGAGCGCCAGGAAGGCGAGCCCCCACGACGACCAGCCCAGGCCCGACTCGACGGCCTTCTCGCTCCGCGTCGTGATGAGGAACATCGGCGCCTTGGGGTCGTGGGCGATCTCCGGGGCGACGACGTCGCGCCGCTCGCGGGACTGGCCCACCACGTAGAGCGGGACGCCGATCGGCAGGCCCTGCTCGACGAAGCGCCGCAGGTAGTCGGAGTTCGAGATCGCGTCCGGCGGGCCCTTCTGGTAGTAGAGCGGGTGGCCCTCGCCGACCTCCTGCTCGAAGAGCCCGACCGGCTCGATCTTCGCGCCCTGCGGGTCCACGCGGATCACGCCGGTATCGTCGCGCAGGTAGAACGGGATCATCTCCCCGCCGTCGGCGACCGTCGTCCAGCCGCTCTCGTGCCGCGTCCGCGTCCGGGTCTTGCCCTCGCTGTCGGTGTAGGTCTCCGTGACCGTGCGGGACCAGTGCTCCTCGACGCTCCACGTGTAGTGGACGCAGGGTTCCTCGGCGAGGAAGCTGCGGAGCGGGCGGCGGGACTCGGCGGTCCCCTTGATCTCGACAAAGCCGATGAAGACGCCCTGGGTCTTCACGGTCGGCAGCATCGCGAGGAGCCGCTCGCGGCCGCGCAGCCGGAACGCGAAGAAGAGGCAGAGCAGCGACAGGGCGGCGCCGCCCGCGATGATGGCCCAGCCCTGTTCGGGGGTGACCTGGGCCGGCGTCACTTCTTCTCGAAGTAGAAGATGTCGCGCGGACCGTTGCCCAGCCGGGTCAGGATCACGTCTTCCTTCGCGCGCCCCCAGTGGGACTTCCTGGCCGGGATGATGAAGTATCCGCCGGCGTCGACGGACTTGACGGTCGTCTCGTCGGGAAGTTCGCCCTCTCCGGTGATCATCGTGCCCTGGAGGATGGTGACGGCCTCGTCGGCCGTGTGGTAGTGGGGCGGGTTATAGATGTCCTTCGGGAACTTGAGCAGGATGATGTAGGGGCCCTTGACCGGGTCGCCGTACTGGAGCACGGTCTTCACGCCCTTCACCATGTTGGGCGCATCCTCCCAGGGCGTGTCCTTGGCCTGTACGATCTTGATCGGCCGGCTGCCGGGCGCCTTCTCGCCCTCCTTCAGCATCGTGAGGTCCCGCGGCCCGGGCGCAAAGCGCACGATGACGGCGTCCTTCACGCCCTTCGCCCAGTGCGCGGTCCCGCCCGGGATCGTGACGTAGCCGCCCGCGGAGACCTCGACGCCCTTGGACTCGTCGATCGTGTCTCCCTGACCGAAGATGATGCTGCCGGAGACGACGGTCGCGAACTCGTCGATCTTGTGGTAGTGGGGCGTGACGAGGACGCCGGCGGGGAACTTGATCAGCGCCTGGTAGGCGCCCTTGTCGGGGTCGCCATAGATGACGGAGGTCATGATCCCGTTGGAAAGCCCGGGCGCGGCCTTCCATTCGATCTTGTCCTTCGGGACGGCGGTCACGCCCTGAGGGACGCAGGCGGTCGCAAGCAGCAGGACGGCGATCGTTCTCATCAGTTCCTCCGTTGAGCGAAGTATCGTAGTGGACGGCGCGCGGGAACGCAATGTTACCGCTTCCGCGTTAGGAAACGCGCCGTCCGTTTACTTCCTACGGTGGGTTAGAGGAGGACCTGGCGGATGCAGGCGATATTTTTTCTCGTCGCGTTGGCGCTCCAGCAGGAGCAGGCGCTGCCGGCTTCATCGAACGTGAGCGGCAGCGAGTATCCGGCCGTCGACGCGGACCGTCGCGTGACGTTCCGCCTGAAGGCGCCGAACGCGCTGCGCGTCGAGGTCCGCTGCCGCGGCTCGCTCTGGGGCGGCAAGCCCGTCCCGCTGGCGAAGGCGAGCGACGGCACCTGGTCGGTCACCACCGAACCCGCCGAGCCGGGCTTCTTCTACTACGAGTTCATCATCGACGGCGTCCCCGTGAACGACCCGGGGAGCCGGACCTTCCCCGGCTGGGCCCGCGAGATGAGCGGCCTGGAAGTCCCCGACCGCTCCGTCGACTTCTACGACGTGAAGCCCGTGCCGCACGGGGAGGTGCGGGTCCGGACCTACTTCTCCAAGACGACCGAGACGACCCGCCAGGCGCTGGTCTACACGCCGCCTGATTACGACCGCGACCCTGCCCGCCGCTACCCGGTGCTCTATCTGCAGCACGGCTCCGGCGAGAGCGAGCGGTCGTGGACCCAGCAGGGGCGGGCGAACTACATCCTGGACAACCTGATCGCCGAGGGGAAGGCCGAGGAGATGATCGTCGTCATGGAGCAGGGCTACGCCACGAAGGCCGGCGCGCCGCCGGCCCCCGGGGCCCGCGGCAACGAGGGCTTCGAGGCCCTCGTGGTGAGCGACCTGGTGCCCATGATCGACGCCGTCTACCGCACGATCCCCAAGAGCGAATCCCGGGCGATCGCGGGGCTCTCGATGGGCGGGGGCCAGGCGGTCCGGATCGGCCTGGGGCACCCGCAGCTCTTCGGGTCGGTCGGCTCCCTGAGCGGCGGGGCGGCCGCGGCCCGGGCGGAGGGCGCGGCGCCGCTGCTGTCGAAGATGCAGCTCGTCTGGATCGGCTGCGGCCGCCAGGACGCGGGCTACGAGCGGGCGCGCGACGCCCACCGGGACCTGGAGAAGGCCGGCGTGGCGCACTGCTGGTTCGAGACCGACGGCGGCCACGAATGGCAGGTCTGGCGGAAGAGCCTGCACGATCTCGCCCCCCGGCTCTTCCGGAACAAGTAGTTCCGACCCCGTCGGAAGAAGGGATTGGCCGCAGAGCCCTCAGAAAAGATCCGTTCCGTGGGCTCGGAGGGCTCTGTGGCCAATCATCGGTAACGCCGCGCCGGAGGCCGGGATCAGCAGGGTGTACGGCTCATCGACGAAGCGTCATCAAGTCCCATCAGGAGCGGTCCGGTCCGGCGCTCCGGCTGACCTCGGAGGACCTGGAGGTCCTTGCGAGGGAGCCCGCCGACCCGGCCGTCTCCTGTTTTCTCCCGACGCACCGGAACCCTTC
>Ga0310813_10000466_pt1 | contig 25618 bp, 17 predicted proteins | sample YN3metagenome_FD_203086 | JGI IMG/M metagenome (GOLD analysis project Ga0310813, IMG submission 203086) | Soil microbial communities from experimental microcosm in Duke University, North Carolina, United States - YN3 | ecosystem: Engineered > Artificial ecosystem > Soil microcosm > Unclassified...
CAGATCGATGCCGTCCTTGTGCATTTCCCAAAGCGGCGACAGGTCGCGCAGCTTGGCAATCTTGTTGTTCAGCAGGTTGATCACATAATCGACGTCCTGCTCCGTCGTAAAACGCCCGACCGTGAAGCGGATCGAGCTGTGCGCGAGTTCGTCGTTGCGGCCAAGCGCGCGCAACACGTACGAAGGCTCGAGCGACGCCGACGTACATGCCGAACCCGACGACACCGCCACATCCTTCACCGCCATGATCAGCGACTCGCCTTCGACGAAGTTGAAGCTGATGTTCAGGTTGTGCGGCACGCGCTGTTCCATGTCGCCGTTCACATACACTTCTTCGATCTGCGCGAGGCCGCGCAGCAGGCGGTCGCGCAGCATGCGGATGCGCTCGTTCTCGGTCGCCATTTCCTCGCGGGCCAGACGGAACGCTTCGCCCATGCCGACGATCTGGTGCGGCGCCAGCGTGCCGGAACGCATGCCGCGCTCGTGACCGCCGCCGTGCATCTGCGCTTCGATGCGCACGCGCGGCTTGCGGCGCACGTACAGCGCGCCGATGCCCTTCGGACCGTAGGTCTTGTGCGCCGAGAACGACATCAGGTCGACCTTCAGCTTTTGCAGGTCGATTTCGACCTTGCCGGTGGCCTGCGCCGCATCGACGTGGAAAATGATGCCCTTGGCGCGGCAAAGCTCGCCGATCGTCGCGATATCCTGGATCACGCCGATCTCGTTGTTCACGTGCATCACCGACACCAGAATCGTGTCCGGGCGCAGTGCCGCCTTGAATACCTCAATGTCGATCAGACCATCGTCCTTCACGTCGAGATACGTGACTTCGAAGCCTTCGCGCTCGAGCTCGCGGCAGGTGTCGAGCACAGCCTTGTGCTCGGTCTTCACCGTGATGATGTGCTTGCCCTTGCTCTTGTAGAAGTGCGCCGCGCCCTTGATCGCAAGGTTGTCCGACTCGGTCGCACCCGACGTCCAGATGATTTCGCGCGGATCCGCGTTGACCAGCGCTGCGACGTTTTCGCGCGCTTCCTCGACCGCACGCTCCGCATCCCAGCCGTATGCGTGGCTGCGCGATGCCGGATTGCCGAACTGCTCGCGCAGATACGGAATCATCTTGTCCACCACGCGCGGATCGACAGGCGTCGTCGCGCTGTAGTCCATGTAAATGGGCAGGTGGGGAATATCGTTGTTCATCAATCGCTCCGGGGACTATCGTTGTCTGGCTTATCTGGGCTGCGGCGCTTCGTGCGGCACCCTATGACCCAGCCATGTTGAACACGGAATTCGGCCCTTTCGGCACGACCCGTGAGGGTTCGACCGCGGGCGCTTCGGTGCGCCTGTCGCGCAGCACCGTCGGCGCCGCTTCGCGGGAACGTTGTTGATCAACCAGATCTTTCAGCGAGACCGAATCCAGGTACTCGACCATCTTCTGGTTCAGCGTCGACCACAGTTCATGCGTCATGCAGTGGCCGTCGCGCTGCTTGGTGCCTTCGCAGGTGCCTTTACCGCCGCACTGCGTCGCGTCGAGCGGTTCGTCGACTGCAATGATGATGTCGGCAACCGTCACATCCTCTGCACGCCGCGCGAGGTTGTAACCGCCGCCCGGTCCGCGCACGGACTCGACGATTTCGTGACGGCGCAATTTCCCGAACAGCTGCTCGAGATAAGACAGGGAGATGTGCTGGCGCTGGCTGATACCCGCAAGCGTCACCGGGCCCTGCTCCTGGCGCAATGCCAGGTCGATCATCGCCGTAACGGCGAAACGGCCTTTCGTGGTGAGTCTCATGATGTGTGGGAACCGCAATTCTCGACAAGTTTGCTCAAGTATAAATACATGACGGTTTTAGTCAAGTATCCCTATCCCGAAATGGGTCAATTGCTTAAGAATTTTGGGTCGGGACCGCCAGCCGGCCCGACAGCACGCGGATCAAGCCTCGGCAAGCCGCCTCACACTGGTCGAGCACCCGCTGGAACCCGTCGGTGCCGCCGAAATACGGGTCGGCTACTTCTCTCGTGTCGCTGTTGGCCGCAAATTCCATCAATAGACGGATCTTGTCCCGATGTTGCGGCGGACAGATCTGCTTCAGTGCGCCGACATTCGCGTCGTCCATCGCAATCAGCAGATCGAAGTGCTCGAAGTCCGCTGCACCCACCTGACGCGCGCGCAACGGCGACATGTCGTAGCCGCGCTGGTGCGCCGCATGTCGCGCACGCGGGTCCGGAGCCTCGCCGATGTGCCAGCCGCCGGTGCCCGCCGAATCGACCTCCACGCGGTCGTCCAACCCTGCCTGCTCGAGCTGGGAGCGCATCACCGCTTCTGCGGTCGGCGAGCGGCAGATGTTCCCGAGGCACACAAAACAGACGGCGACACTGTTCATCGAGGCTTGCAGTTCAAGGACGCGGCAGCGACAAGTTAAAAGGGGGAAAGCAGGTTAAAGCGGGTGAAACGGTGAAGTGAAAAGGAGCCGCAATTATATAAAGCCACGCGCCGCCACGCTGGGCCGCACCGCCGCCGGCCGCCTACATTGGCTCGGCTTGCAACGTGACATGCGTGCGAGCCGCCTGTTGCGCGGCTGATGCCTCGTCGCCGACCAGCCCGTACGACACCGTGCGCGCCAGTTCAGCCGTCACTTCGCTCGCGGCGAGCGGCATGGGATTTGCGCGCTTCACAGCGCTGCTGCACAGATACAGGAAAGCCGCCGTCGCTAACGGCAGGACGATCGCCAATGGCCAGTACATCGATATTGTCTTTCTCATGATGTCGTTCTCTCACGTATGGGCATGAGTCCACGACCCACTGCGCCCAGTCGAAATTGTAGAGGGGGCGGCAATCGGGAAAAACCCCGCCCGACGGAACAGTCCGTTTTATTGAGACGAACAGTCCGACTGTTGGGTGTGGGTCCGGCAGCCCTTCCGACCGTTTAGTCGAGCCGTGAAAGGAATCCTTACAAACGAACACAAAGGTAACGCGACGTGGCGTGCGACGATCTGTCTTAGTTACATCAACCTTGCAATGCCGAGCCATCTATGAACCGCCGACGCCGAATTTATACTTCAGGTCCCCTTCTGGCGACCGCTCTCGCGGCAGCCGCCATGCTGGGCGGTTGTGCTGTCTACCCCAACGGTGCGCCGGCCTACGGCTACGGCGAGCCGGTCTACGGCGATCCAGGCTACGGTGGTTATGACGGGTACGGGTACGGCTATGCACCGCCGCCGCAGACGAATCTGTTTCTGGGGTTCGGCGGCTATTCGGGGCGTTCGTACTATGGCGGCGACCGGTACTACGGACACGGCTATCGCGGGGGCGGCGGTGGCAACTGGCACGGCGGTGGGCACGGCCGCGGGCCCTCGGGTGGCGGAGGCGGAGGCGGTGGTTCGCATGGCGCGCCGCCGCAGGCAGGCGGAGGCGGCGGCACGCCGCCAGCCGCCGGAGCGTCAGGCAGCGGCCGGTGGAGTGGCGGCGGCGGAAAAGTAGACGTTTCGCCGAACAATGGATCGCGGGCGACTAATCACTGAAGCCGACTAACCACTGAAACCAATCGCGCCAAGCGCTCTGCCGATCCGCGACACGCAGGATGGACGCTGTTCAAAAACAGCGGGTAGAAACGGCGATGGCAGCACAATGTGCCGCCATCGCCTCCTGAAGCACCCAAGGCAGCGCGCCCCGGCACTCGTCTCACCCCTGGTGACTGCGCTGAGCCGCATAAAGCTCGCGAAACGTCCGCCCCACAGGCGCCGGCATATCCCGCGTATGAGTCCAACCGCCGCCAAGCGGCAGCCGCGCTATCGCACGTTTTTCGCCACCGACCTTCTCCAGCACCCGCACGGCCAGCTTCGTCAGCAACGCATAAGCCGCCGGATGCATCGCAAAGTAGCCCCAGATCGACAGCGCCATCCGTTCGCTCCACGGCCGCAGGCGCCGGTCGACCTGTCTCTCGCGCAACTTGCGCAGCAGATCCGACAACGGAATGCCGACCGGGCAAACGCTATTGCACTCGCCGCACAGCGTGGCCGCCTGCGGCAGATCGAGCGCCTTGTCCAGTCCGACATAGCTCGGCGTGAGCACCGAGCCCATCGGTCCCGGATAGACCCAACCGTACGCATGGCCGCCTACCTTCTGGTACACCGGACAGTGATTCATGCACGCGCCACAGCGGATACAGCGCAGCATCTCCTGAAAATCCCCGCCGATCAGCCCGGTGCGGCCGCCATCGACGAGCACCACATACATATGTTCCGGCCCGTCCTGATCGCCTTCGCGACGCGGCCCGGTCAGCAACGAAAAGTAGTTCGACGTGGTCTGCCCGGTCGCCGAGCGCGGCAGCAGGCGCATTGCGGTAGCCAGATCCTCGAGCGTCGGCAGGATCTTCTCGATGCCCGTCACCGCGACGTGCACACGCGGCATCACGGTGCACATGCCTTCGTTGCCCTCGTTCGTGACCAGCGCGATCGAACCGGTTTCGGCGATCGCGAAATTGCCGCCCGTCACGCCCATATCCGCGGACATGAAATGCGGACGCAGCATTTCGCGCGCTTCGCGGGTCATCTGCGGGATTTCGGTGAGTCGCGGCCGGTTGTGCGTTTTCGCGAACAGGTCGGCGATCTCCTCCTTATCCTTGTGCACCACCGGCGCGATGATGTGGCTCGGCGGTTCGTTATTGTTGATCTGCAGGATGTACTCGCCGAGATCGGTCTCGATCGACTGCACGCCCATCTTGCCGAGCACTTCGTTCAGGCGCATCTCCTCGGACACCATCGACTTGGTCTTGATGACCTTCTTCACGTCGTGCTTGCGCGCGATGTCGGCGACGAGTTTCGCAGCGTCCTGCGTGGTCTCGGCGAACAGCACCGTAACGCCGCGCCGCGTCGCTTCGCGCTCGAAGGTTTCGAGCCACACGTCGAGGTTGTCCAGCGCGCGGTTGCGGCGCTCCTTCAGCGCGGCGCGGGTAGCCTGAAAGTCGATCGCGGTCATCACCTCGGCACGCGCGGTGACGAATTTGGTCGACAGTTTCGTGAGGTTCTGCTGCAGACGCTGGTCCGCGAGCTTCTGGCCCGCGCGCGCCTTGAACTGCATCGATTGAACTTGCATGGCGGCCTGTGATCCGGAAATAGAGACGGCGTGAGCGGAAAGACGCGCGTGGCAAAAGGCGCCGCTTACGCGTCGCCGGCCAGCACCTGGGCGATGTGCAGCACGCGCGTCGTGGTATCGCCGGTACGGCGCAGGCGCCCTTCGATATTCAGCATGCAGCCGAGATCGCCGAGCACGACGGCATTCGCGCCGCTGGCGCGGATGTTGTCGCACTTCTCGTCGACGATTGCGGTCGAGATGTCGCCGTACTTGATCGCGAACGTGCCGCCGAAGCCGCAGCAGTGTTCGCAGCCCTTCATTTCGGTCACTTCGACGCCGGCCTGCGCCAGCAGCGCGCGCGGCTGACGTTTGACGCCGAGCTCGCGCAGCCCGGAGCACGAATCGTGATACGTGACCGGTCCCGCGAAATCGCCCGCCTCTAGCTCCACTTTCGCGACGTTGACCAGAAAATCGGTCAGTTCGAACACCTTCGGCTGCATCCGCGCGAAGCGTCCCATCAACTCCGGATCGTCGCCGAACAGATCGCCGTAATGCGCACGGACCATGCCGCCGCACGAGCCCGACGGCACCACCACATAATCGAACTGTTCGAACTCACGCAGCATCTTCTCGGCGAGATCGCGCGCCAGCCGGCGTTCGCCCGAGTTGTACGCCGGTTGTCCGCAACAGGTTTGCGCGGGCGGCACGACCACTTCGAAACCGGCGCGTTCGATCAGCTTGATTGCCGAGAAGCCGATTTCAGGCCGCATCAGGTCGATCAGGCAGGTGACGAAAAATCCAACTCGCATGGACCCTCCTTCGGGAAACGTCCCCGATTATCCGCCGAATGCCGTGCGATACCAACGCGGCGAACCCTTGGTCGGAGAAAAATCCGGCTGGACGTTCCGTTCAAACGGCGTTCGCTTTTTTCACCATACGAGATACAATCGATTTTCCCGTCGCTTGACGCGTCTCCGACTTCTCCCCATGAGCGATACGAACCCGGATCCCAAAACCTCGATCCAGGTGATCGAGCGCATGATGCGGCTGCTGGACGCCCTTGCCGCCCACAGCGACCCGGTCAGCCTGAAAGATCTCGCCCAGCGCACCGAATTGCACCCGTCCACCGCGCACCGCATTCTGAACGACATGGTGACCTGCCGGCTGGTCGACCGCTCCGACCCCGGCACTTACCGGCTCGGCATGCGGCTGCTCGAGCTCGGCAATCTGGTGAAGGCGCGCCTGTCGGTGCGCGATGCGGCCTTGATGCCGATGCGCGAACTGCATCGCCTGACCGGCCAGACCGTCAATCTGTCGGTGCGTCAGGGCGATGAGATCGTCTATATAGAGCGCGCCTATTCGGAACGCTCGGGCATGCAGGTGGTGCGGGCGATCGGCGGCCGCGCACCCCTGCATCTGACTTCGGTAGGCAAGCTGTTCCTCGCCGCGGACGAGGCATCGCGCGTGCGGGCCTACGCGACGCGCACCGGACTGTCGGGGCATACGCAGAACAGCATTACCGATCTCGCCAAGCTCGAGCGCGAGCTGACTCACGTGCGGCAGCAGGCCTGCGCGCGCGACAACGAGGAACTCGAACTGGGTGTGCGCTGCATCGCCGCCGGCATCTACGACGATTCGGGCAAGCTGGTCGCCGGGCTGTCGCTGTCCGCGCCGGCGGATCGCTTGCAGGATGCGTGGTTGGGGCAGATCAGCAAGACGGCGCTGGTGATTTCGGAGTCGCTGGGCTTTCATCCGCAAGCGGAGCAGCCGGCCGCGACTGCCTGAGCGTGTGGCAGGCCACGCGCCGTCACACGCAGTCACGGCGGCCCTTCCGGGCCGCCGGCGCCCCGGCCCGGGCGATTGAACTGCCAACTCCGGACGACGCCCGCGCCGCCCAAAAAGAAAGCCTCGCAAGCACAGTAACTTGCGAGGCTTTTGCGTATCGGTCTGGCGCGTCGACCGGCGAACCGGCGGCTCGCGCCGGTCACCTTTACGCAGCCCGCGCGAGCGCTTCGATCAGGTCCCTGCGCCGTTCGCGTCAGCGCTCGTCACACGCTGCTCGCCGCCGTTATCGATCCACGTACGCAGCCGCGCCGCGTCCGCGAAGCGCGAATACTTGCCTGCCGAATCCAGCAGCACCATGATCACCGGCCGGTCATGCAAGCGCGTCTGCATGACGAGGCACTCGCCCGCTTCATTGATGAAACCCGTCTTCTGCAGACCGATTTCCCACGACGGATTTCGCACCAGCGCATTCGTGCTGTTGTACGCCAGCGTGCGCTTGCCCGTGTACACCTCGTAGCTGTGATCCGTCGAGAACGCGCGGATCATCGGATACTGGTATGCCGCATTGACCATCTTCACCAGGTCGCGCGCGCTCGATACGTTCTGGCTCGTGAGACCCGTCGGATTTTCGAAATGCGTGTCGGTCATGCCGAGCTGCTTCGCCTTCGCGTTCATCGCGGCCATAAAAGCCGGCCGGCCGCCCGGGAAGTAACGCGACAGCGCCGCGGCCGCGCGGTTTTCCGACGCCATCAGCGCGATATGCAGCATGTCTTCACGCGACAGCACCGAGCCCACCGACAGCCGCGAGCGCGTGTTCTTCTCGTAGTCGCGGTCTTCGTCGGTAACTTCGATCTGCTCGTTCATCGGTGCCTTCGAATCGAGCACGACCATCGCGGTCATCAGCTTGGTAATCGACGCGATCGGCACGACGGCGTGCGAGTTCTTGTCGAAGATCGGCTCCATCGAATTCTGGTCGACTACGTACGCGACGCTCGAGCGCAGCGCCAGCGCATCCTGCGTTTCGTGCAGCCCGAACGCCTGGCCGACCGTCGGCGGACGCGGTTCGAACACGACGCGGCGCACCGCCGTATGGTGACGGCCGTTCATCGTGTAGTTGACACGCTTTTTCTTCGAGACCGCGCGCGGCGCGTCGTCCTCGTCCTTGTCGGCGACCTTGGCGGCTTTGGCGCCCTTGACCGCTTTGCTGGAAACCTTGGCTGCCGGTGCTTCGGCGCCTTTAGTGGCTTTGGCAGGCTTGCGAGCCGCTTTCTTCGCAACCTTCTCGGATTTGGCCGAAGCCGCGGTCGACGCGGCAAACGCGTCGACCGGCGCAACGGACGCCGCTGCGATGACCACTGAAGCGGCCACCGACAGTGCGGTGCCCAGCGCCGCGCCGTGCATCACTTTGAGTGACGAAAACATGTCGGTTTTCATTGGTGTTCTGGTAGAGCGGCAGGGAATGGTCCGCCAAGTGTAGTGAAACACGGAAAAATTAGCAATATTAAGCACTTACCCATTCTCCTTAAACCGAGTTGTAAGGCTCGATTGCAAAAGGCGATGGGTACCACTGCGTTCATCGAAAAGATCAATGAAGCACACACATCTCGCCGCCACCGTGCACGGGAAACGCCATAACCCGGGCTAACGGCAACATCGACACAATCCTTGATCAGGGGAAATATGGCCGCATGCAGTGCATCGCGTGAGTCGCATCGAATGCACCACACCTCTCGCCCCCTCAACCTCAGCTTTGGAGGCGGTGCGTTCAGCGTCATCGCAGTCTGTTAAATACCCGCTGCAAACCAACGCATCGCGCGTACGACCGGGATGGAGACTTAACGTTCCGCCACAGTTTTAGTGTACGTCGCGATTCTACCGCGTCTTATGCGGTTTGTTAGACGGCGCACCAAGCCGTTGATCCTGCGGAGAAATGCCCGTTTTCCAGCACCATCGCGGTGCAAATCTGTCAACAACTATGCGTTTTGGCAACTCCATAAATGCTTCATAACGTATTGTTTTTTCGATAATTTGTTGCGATTGTGCGACGCACAAAAAGTACTTGACAACACTGGGCGCTATCCTAAAATGGAACCCATTGTTGCGACGCACAATGCATGAATCCTCATCATCGGCGTGCACCCTTCTCAACAATGACCCTGCCGGTCTTGTACTTAACCCAACTCGGTCCGCGTTAGACGGATCGGTACTTCAGGAGCGTAAACATGACTCTGCTGACCCCCGAGCAATTCGCTGCAGCTCAGAAGGCCAATCTCGAAACCCTCTTCGGCCTGACCAACAAGGCATTCGAAGGCGTCGAGAAGTTGGTCGAGCTGAATCTGCAAGTCGTCAAGTCGACGCTCGCGGAAGGCCAGGAAAACGCCCAGCGCGCGCTGTCGGTAAAAGACGCGCAGGAACTGCTGGCGCTGCAAGCCAGCCTGTCGCAGCCGGTGGCGGAGAAGGTTCTGTCGTATGGCCGCCATCTGTATGAAATCGCGTCGGCCACGCAAGCCGAATTCGCACGCGTGGCGGAAGCTCAGTACGAAGAGCAGAACCGCAAGGTGCAAGCGCTCGTCGAGAACGTCGCGAAGAACGCACCGGCTGGTTCGGAAACCGCTGTCGCCGTGATCAAGTCGGCCATCACCGCCGCCAACACGACGTACGAAACGGTTCACAAGGCGACCAAGCAAGCTGTCGAAATCGCTGAAAGCAACTTCAACGCCGCGGCTACCGCTGCTTCGAAGGCTGCTTCGCAAGCCGCCGCGCAAGTGTCGCGCTCGGCAGCGGCCACCAAGAAGGCTACCGCCTAACTGCTGTCACGCGGCAGCCGCGCAGGCTGCCGCGCGCCGCCGTCGCGCTTGCGACAAAAGCGGCAAAAGGAATGCGATTCAAGGTTTCAACGCATCGGGCTTCACCTCTGTGCCGGCACGGTTAGCTACACCGCCTTGCCGGCGCTGTCGTCGCGATGAAGTTGTGCGTCGACGGCAAGCTGAAACAGCGTCGCGCAGAGTCTGCTGCGCGACCCGACGCTCCGATACGTTAAACAGCGTATCGTTTCCCCCGGCTTCCGAGCCGGGATTTTTTTGTCCGCGGCGGCGATGAGACACGGCGGCCCATAAAAAACAGCACACCCCTGTATCTGCAGGGTGTGCTGTTTTCGTTTGTCGCCACGCGCAATGATGCATCGCTGCGTCGCGCGTAACTTTACAAACTTACTTCTTGCGCTGCGGCGGCAGATCCGTACACACGCCTTCGTACAGTTCGGCAGCCATACCAATCGACTCACCGAGCGTCGGGTGCGGGTGAATCGTCTTGCCGATATCGGTTGCGTCCGCACCCATTTCGATCGCAAGACACACTTCGCTGATCAGATCGCCGGCATTCAGACCGACGATGCCGCCGCCGATCACACGATGCGTTTCTTCGTCGAAGATCAGCTTCGTGAAGCCTTCGTCGCGGCCGTTAGCGATCGCGCGGCCCGATGCGGCCCACGGGAACACCGCCTTGCCGTACTTGATCCCTTCGGCCTTGCACTGGTCTTCGGTCTTGCCGGCCCACGCCACTTCCGGATCGGTGTAAGCCACCGACGGAATCTGCAGCGCGTCGAAGTACGCCTTCTCGCCGTGCGCGGCTTCCGCAGCCACATGACCTTCATGCACCGCCTTGTGCGCGAGCATCGGCTGACCGACGATGTCGCCGATCGCGTAGATATGCGGCACATTCGTGCGCATCTGCTTGTCGACGTCGATAAAGCCGCGGTCCGTGACCGTCACGCCGGCCTTGTCCGCGCCGATCTTCTTGCCGTTCGGCGAGCGGCCCACGGCGACCAGTACGAGGTCGTAACGCTGCGGCTCGGCCGGCGCCTTTTCGCCTTCGAACGATACGTAAATGCCGTCCTGCTTCGCTTCGGCGGCCGTCGTTTTCGTCTTCAGCATCACGTTGGCGAAACGCTTGCTGTTGAACTTCTCCCACACCTTCACGAGGTCGCGGTCCGCGCCCGTCATCAGGCCGTCGAGCATTTCGACCACGTCGATCTGCGCGCCGAGCGTCGAATAGACGGTAGCCATTTCGAGGCCGATAATGCCGCCGCCGATCACCAGCATGCGCTGCGGAATCTGCCGCAGTTCGAGCGCGCCGGTCGAATCGATCACGCGCGGATCGTCCGGAATGAACGGCAGCTTCACCGCCTGCGAGCCGGCCGCGATAATCGCGTTCTTGAACTTGACGACCTTCTTGCCGCCCTCGACCTGCACTTCCATATGATGCGGGTCGATAAACGCGCCGACGCCGGTCACCACTTCGACCTTGCGCGCCTTCGCCATACCGGCGAGACCGCCGGTCAGCTTCTTGACGACGCCCGACTTGAAGTCGCGCAGCTTGTCGAGATCGACTTGCGGCTTGCCGAACGAGATGCCGTGCGCGGCGAGCGCGGCGGCTTCGTCGATCACCAGCGCGGTGTGCAGCAGCGCCTTCGACGGAATGCAGCCGACGTTCAGACACACGCCGCCGAGCGTCGCATAACGCTCGACCAGCACGGTCTTCATGCCGAGGTCCGCCGCGCGGAACGCAGCCGAGTAACCGCCGGGGCCCGAGCCGAGCACGACCATGTCGCATTCAATATCGGCCTTGCCGGAGAAGCTGCCTGCTTGCGGCGCGGCAGCCGGCTGTGCGGCCGGCGCCGCGGCCTTGGCGGGCTCGGGCGCTTTCGCGGCAGCCTTCGGCTCTTCCTTCTTCGCAGGCGCAGCGGGAGCAGCCGGCGCGGCCGCTTGACCCGCGCCCGCCGCTTCGACCAGCGCGATCACCGTGCCTTCCGACACCTTGTCGCCGGCCTTCACGCGCACTTCCTTAACGGTGCCGGCGGTATCGCTCGGCACTTCGATCGATGCCTTGTCGGATTCGAGCGTCATCAGCGCCTGTTCCACTTCGATGACGTCGCCCGGCTTGATATTGACTTCGATGACATCGACGTCCTTGAAGTCGCCGATGTCCGGCACCTTTACTTCGACGAGACTCATGAATGTCCCCTTCTGTTGTTGCCGTGTTGATCAGAACTTGCGGCGCCGCGCTGCCGAACCCAGTGGCCGAAAAACAAGCGCCGCTCCGCAACGGAACGACGCTTGATGGCCGATAAAAAACCTCAGGCTCAGGCAGCGGCAAGGACGCGCACCGACGCGCCCTGCGCCCGCAAAAATCAAAGAATGACGCGGCGGAAATCGCCGAGGATCGCGCTCAGATACGCATTGAAGCGCGCGGCCTCCGCACCGTCGATCACGCGATGGTCGTACGACAGCGACAGCGGCAGGGTCAGGCGCGGCACGAACTGCTTGCCGTCCCACACCGGCTTCATCGTGCTGCGCGACAGACCGAGAATCGCCACTTCAGGTGCGTTGATGATCGGCGTAAACGTCGTGCCGCCGATGCCGCCCAGCGACGAGATCGAGAACGAGCCGCCCTGCATCTGCTCGGGCTTCAGCTTGCCGTCGCGCGCGAGCTTCGACAGCTCGGTCATTTCCTTCGCGATGTCGACGAGTCCCTTCTTGTCCGCATCGCGGATCACCGGCACGACCAGACCGTTCGGCGTATCGGCCGCGAAGCCGATATGGAAGTACTGCTTGTAGACGAGGTTGTCGCCGTCGAGGCTGGTATTGAAGGTCGGGAACTTCTTCAGCGCCGCGACCACGGCCTTGATCACGAACGCGAGCATCGTGAACTTGACGCCGGCCTTCTCGTGTTCCTTGTTCAGTTGCACGCGCAACGCTTCGAGTTCGGTGATGTCGGCTTCGTCGTTGTTCGTGACGTGCGGGATCATCACCCAGTTGCGATGCAGGTTCGCACCCGAGATCTTCTTGATGCGCGACAGCGGCTTCGGCTCGATCGCACCGAACTTGGTGAAGTCGATCTTCGGCCACGGCAGCAGGCCGAGTTCGCCGCCGCCCGCACCCGCGGCCGGAGCGCCCGCGGCAGCCGGGGCTGCCTGCTGGCCGGTCATCACGCCCTTGACGAACGCGGTGACGTCTTCCTGCGTGATGCGCCCCTTCGGGCCGCTGCCTTGCACGCGCGCGACGTCGACGCCGAGTTCGCGCGCAAATTTGCGCACCGAAGGCGATGCATGGCTCGGTTTGTACGCGCCGCCTTCGCCGGCCGGAATCACCGGTGCCTGAGCGAGCGCGGAAGGCGCAGTCACCGGTGCCGGCGCGGGCTTTTGCGGCGCGTCGGACGGCGCTTCGACCGGCTGCTTCGGAGCAGCAGGCGCAGCGGCCGGCGCGGCAGCGGCAGCACCGCCGCCCTCGCCTTCGACCAGCACGATCACGGTACCTTCAGACACCGCATCGCCCACCTTGACCTTGATTTCCTTGACCACACCGGCCGTCGGGCTCGGCACGTCCATGGTCGCCTTGTCCGATTCGAGCGTGACGAGCGACTGTTCCTTCTCGATGCGATCGCCGACCTTCACGGAGATTTCGATGACCGGCACGTCCTTGTAGTCGCCGATATCGGGCACCTTCACTTCCTGCACGCCGCCGCCGCCGGCAGGCGCGGCCTGCTGCGCTGCGGGAGCAGGAGCAGGCGCTGCAGCCGCGGGCGCTGCCGGTTGCGCCGCACCATTGGTCTGCGCCGGCTTGTCCGCCGGCTTAGCGGCCGCCGCGCCTTCGCCGTCGAGCAGCACGATCAGCGTGCCTTCCGACACCGTGTCGCCAAGCTTGACCTTCACTTCCTTCACCGTGCCCGAAGCCGGGCTCGGCACATCCATTGTCGCCTTGTCGGATTCCAGCGTGACCAACGACTGCTCTTTCTCGACGGTATCACCCGCCTTCACCAGCACCTCGATTACAGGAATGTCCTTGTAATCGCCGATGTCCGGCACCTTCACTTCGATCGCTTGGCTCATTTGTTGTGTATCTCCAGGGCCGAGCGCACTCCATCCGACATCGAAGGACGGAGTGCGCGCGGCGTCGCCGGGGGGCGACGAGTTAGACGGTCATCGGGTTGGGTTTGGACGGGTCGAGGTTGTATTTCTTCAGCGCGTCGGCCACGACCTTGCGCTCAATCGTACCCTCATCGGCCAGCGCATTCAGCGCAGCCACAGTGACCCAGTAACGGTCGACTTCGAAGAAGTGACGCAGGCGTTCACGCGTGTCCGAGCGGCCGTAGCCGTCGGTGCCGAGCACCACGAAGCGTTGCGGCACGAACGCGCGGATCTGCTCGGTCAGCGCGCGCACGTAGTCGGTCGACGCGATCACCGGGCCCTTCGCATCCTTCAGCAGCTTCTCGACGTGCGACAGCTTCTTTTCCTCGCCCGGGTGCAGCAGGTTGTAGCGCTGCACTTCGTGGCCTTCGCGCGCGAGTTCGGTGAAGCTCGGCACGCTCCACAGATCGGCGGCGACGCCCCAGTCGTTCTTCAGCAGGTCGGCGGCGGCGATCACTTCGTTCAGGATCGTGCCCGCGCCCATCAGCTGCACGCGCGGCGCCTTGGCATCGGCTTCGGCCTTGCGGAACGAGTACATGCCCTTGATGATGTCCGACGCCACGTTGTCGCCCTGCGGCATCGCCGGGTGCTCGTAGTTCTCGTTCATCACGGTCAGGTAGTAATACACATCCTCCTGCTCCTGCACCATGCGGCGCAGACCGTCCTGGATGATCACGGCCAGCTCGTAACCGAAGGTCGGGTCGTAGCTGATGCAGTTCGGAATCGATGCCGCCCACAGCAGCGAGTGGCCGTCTTCGTGCTGCAGGCCTTCGCCGTTCAGCGTCGTGCGGCCCGCGGTGCCGCCCAGCAGGAAGCCGCGCGAACGCATGTCGCCGGCCGCCCACGCCAGATCGCCGATGCGCTGGAAGCCGAACATCGAGTAATAGATGTAGAACGGGATCATGATCTCGTTGTGCGTCGAGTACGACGTCGCCGCCGCGATCCAGTCCGACATGCCGCCTGCTTCGTTGATGCCTTCCTGCAGGATCTGGCCGGTTTCCGATTCCTTGTAGAACATCAGCTGATCGGAGTCTTCCGGCACGTACTTCTGGCCGTCCTGATTCCAGATGCCGATCTGGCGGAACAGGCCTTCCATACCGAAGGTACGCGACTCGTCCGGCACGATCGGCACGATGCGTTTGCCGAGCGCCTTGTCCTTCAGCAGGATGTTCAGGATCCGCACGAAGGCCATCGTCGTCGAGATCTCACGGCCCTGGCCCGTGCCCTTCAGCAGCGGATCGAACACCGCGAGTTCCGGCACCGGTAGCGATTCCGCCTTCATCCGGCGCTGCGGCAGATAACCGCCCAGTTCCTGGCGGCGCGCGCGCATGTACTCGAGTTCCTTCGAGCCTTCCTCGAACTTCAGATACGGCACGTGCACGATATCTTCGTCGGAGATCGGCAGACGGAACTGGTCGCGGAACTGCTTGAGCGCCTCGACCTGCATCTTCTTCTGCTGGTGCGTGATGTTCATCGCCTGACCGGCTTCGCCCATCCCGTAGCCCTTGATGGTCTTGGCGAGAATCACGGTCGGCTGGCCCCTGGTTTCGGTGGCCGCCTTGTACGCCGCGTAGATCTTGTGCGGATCGTGACCGCCGCGGTTCAGGTTCCAGATGTCCTCATCGGACCAGTCGGCGACCAGCGCCTTCAGTTCCGGCGTATTGAAGAAGTGTTCGCGCACGTACGCGCCCGACTCCGACTTGTACGTCTGGTACTCGCCGTCGACCACTTCCATCATGCGGCGCATCAGCGCGCCGGACTTGTCGCGCGCGAACAGCGCATCCCAGCGGCTGCCCCACACGACCTTGATCACGTTCCAGCCGGCGCCGCGGAACTCGCTTTCGAGTTCCTGGATGATCTTGCCGTTGCCGCGCACCGGACCGTCGAGACGCTGCAGGTTGCAGTTGATCACGAACACCAGATTGTCCAGCCGTTCGCGGCCGGCCATGCCGATCGCGCCGAGCGATTCCGGCTCATCGGTTTCGCCGTCGCCGAGGAACGCCCACACCTTGCGGCCTTCGGTCTTCGTAATGCCGCGCGCCTGCAGGTACTTCATGAAGCGCGCCTGATAGATCGCCATGATCGGGCCGAGGCCCATCGACACGGTCGGGAATTGCCAGAAATCCGGCATCAGCCACGGGTGCGGATACGACGAAATGCCTTCGCCGCCCACTTCCTGGCGGAAGTTGTCGACCTGCTGGTCGGTCAGGCGGCCGAGCAGGAACGCGCGCGAGTAGACGCCCGGCGACGAGTGGCCCTGCACGAACACGAGGTCGCCGCCATGCTCGCCGGACGGCGCGTGCCAGAAGTGGTTGAAGCCGACGTCATACAGCGTCGCCGCCGAAGCGAACGACGCGATATGGCCGCCGACGTTGGTGTCCTTGCCCGCGCGCAGCACCATCGCCATCGCGTTCCAGCGGGTGTACGAGCGGATCCGGTGTTCGACGTCCTGGTCGCCGGGGTTCTTCGCCTGGTTGGCAACCGGGATCGTATTGATGTACGGGGTATTGGCCGAGAACGGCAGGTGTTCGCCGTGCACGCGCGCGAATTCGATCTGCTTTTCGATCAGGTAGTGCGCACGATCCGGGCCGACCGCAGAAATCACGCCATCCAGCGCCTCGAGCCATTCGGCGGTTTCTTGCGGGTCGCCGTCGTCTTTGGCGGCAGCGACGTATTTCAGGACTTCGTCAGGTACAGCGGACATGCTCGTCTCCTGGATATAGAGGAACGCTCTTGAACGGACGGACGCGGACGGAGCACGGCCGCGGCACAACTCGGGCGATTTTAATGATGGCCCGATCGTCCGCGCAACAAAATTTTCGAATTGCGAGATGCTTTCTCACAATGCGAAAAATTGTTGCGGCGCACCCTGGATTGACTCCCTATTCGCTGATACGTAGGCTAGTTTGCTCCCATTAACGTAGCTTTCACGCTTTTCTGCGTCATTTTGCCGGGACCTGCTGCGCTACAATGCGAGCCATGTTGACCGATCGGCTTTTTGCTCGCTCGGCGCGGCCGTCCGGTTCGCCGGCGGAGTCGTCGCCGTCCCGCTGGCACCATGGACCATGGTGGTCCAATTCCTATTTGCTCACGCCGCTTTTGTCGATCCTGGTGTTTCTGATCGTCATGAGCCTGATTTTGTGGAGCCTGAACCGGCGCGAGCAGCAGCAGCAGGAAGATACGCTGTACCGTAATGTCGCCTGGGCGCAGCAGCAGATCCGCCTGTCGATGACCGGCGCGCAGGAACAGATCCAGGCGCTGTCGCGCGATCTCGTCACGGGCCGTGCGGACCCGCACTCTTTCCAGGTTTCGACCGCCGATATCATGCAGGGTCATCCCGAGATCCTCTACATGAACTGGTATACGGCTGAAATGAAACCGCGCTGGCCGGACACGCCGCTGCCGGTGCTCGGCCAGCGGCTCGCGAAGCCGAACGACCAGCAGATGGATGAAGCGGTGAAAGCCGCTTTTGCCGAAGCACGCAATACGCGCCGCCAGGTGTATTCGGCGCTGATGTACGACGACGTCGGCAACGGCTATCTGACGTTGCAAACCCCGGTGTACCGCGACCGCGAGTTTCTCGGCAATATCGCCGCGGTGTTCTCCGTCGAAGGTATGTTGAAGCGCGACATCCCGCCGGAGTTGTCCGCGAAGTACAAGATCTCGATCGTCGACATCAATAACCGCGAGCTTGCCACCACCTCCACGCGCCCGCGGCTGCCGCGCGACGCGTTCTACGATCTGCCGCTCGACCCGCCCGGCCAGGGCATCTCGGTGCGCGTCTACGCGTACCCGCAGATGACCAACTTCACCAACAACACGCTGGTGTGGCTGGTAGCCGGCCTGTCGTGCTTCGTGCTGTGGAGCTTGTGGAGCCTGTGGAAGCACACGCGGCAGCGCTTCGAGGCGCAGCAGGCGCTGTATGCGGAAGCATTCTTCCGCCGCGCAATGGAAAACTCGGTGCTGATCGGCATGCGCGTGCTCGACATGCACGGCCGCATCACGCACGTGAACCCGGCGTTCTGCCGGATGACCGGCTGGGACGAAATCGACCTGGTCGGCAAGACCGCGCCCTTCCCTTACTGGCCGCGCGACGCGTATCCGGAAATGCAGCGCCAGCTCGATATGACCTTGCGCGGCAAGGCGCCGTCGTCGGGCTTCGAGCTGCGCGTGCGGCGCAAGGACGGCTCGCTGTTTCACGCGCGCCTGTACGTCTCGCCGCTGATCGACAGTTCGGGCCGCCAGACCGGCTGGATGTCGTCGATGACCGACATCACCGAACCGAAGCGCGCCCGCGAAGAACTCGCCGCCGCGCACGAGCGCTTCACGACGGTGCTCGAAAGCCTCGACGCGGCCGTGTCGGTGCTCGCCGCCGACGAAGCCGAACTGCTGTTCGCCAACCGCTACTACCGGCATCTGTTCGGCATCCGCCCGGATGGCCACCTCGAACTGGCGGGTGGCGGCTTCGACAGCAATTCGGCGTCGTCGGATTCGATCGACATGGTCGACACTTACGCCGGGCTGCCCGCCACCGCGCTGACCGAAAGCACCGCGGATGCGCAGGAAGTTTATGTAGAAGGCATACAGAAGTGGTTCGAAGTGCGCCGCCAGTACATCCAGTGGGTCGACGGCCACCTCGCGCAGATGCAGATCGCCACCGACATCACCACCCGCAAGCAGGCGCAGGAACTGGCGCGCCAGCAGGACGAGAAGCTGCAGTTCACCAGCCGCCTGATGACGATGGGCGAAATGGCGTCGTCGCTGGCGCACGAGCTGAACCAGCCGCTCGCCGCGATCAATAACTATTGCTCTGGAACCGTGGCGCTGGTTAAATCTGGTCGGACAACGCCCGACAACCTGCTGCCCGTGCTCGAGAAGACCGCCCAGCAAGCGGTACGCGCCGGCATGATCATCAAGCGGATCCGCGAATTCGTGAAACGCAGCGAACCGAAACGGCAGGCCACCCGTGTCTCCGACATCGTCGCGGACGCGGTCGGGCTCGCCGAAATCGAGGCGCGCAAACGGCGGATTCGCATCGTCACCGAGATCCGCTCGCGGCTGCCGGTCATTTACGTCGACCCGGTGCTGATCGAGCAGGTGCTGGTGAACCTGCTGAAAAACGCCGCCGAAGCGATGCACGATGCGCGCCCCGACGCGGTCGATCCGGTGATCCGTCTGGTCGCGCGGCTCGAAGCGGGCAATGTGTGCATCAGCGTGGTCGACCAGGGCCCGGGCGTCGACGAAGCAACCGCCGAGCATCTGTTCGAGCCGTTCTACAGCACCAAGTCGGACGGCATGGGCATGGGTTTGAACATCTGCCGTTCGATTATCGAGTCGCATCGCGGCCGCTTGTGGGTGGTCAACAACGTCGAAGCCGACGGCCACATCACAGGCGCCACTTTCCACTGCAGTCTGCCAATAGGCGAGCCTGACGGCCCGAGCAACGGCGGGCGCGAGGCGCGGACACCACAAACCGTTACGGGAGAGCTATGAACACCCCAGTCACCACACAGGAAACCGTGTTTGTCGTCGACGACGACGAGGCGGTGCGAGACTCGCTGCGCTGGCTGCTGGAGGCGAACGGTTATCGCGTCCAATGCTTCTCCAGCGCGGAGCAGTTTATCGAGGCATGGCAGCCGCATCAGCATCCGGGGCAGATCGCGTGTCTGATCCTCGACGTGCGGATGTCCGGCATGAGCGGCCTCGAATTGCAGGAACGCCTGATCGCCGACAACGCGGCGCTGCCGATCATCTTCGTGACCGGTCACGGCGACGTGCCGATGGCGGTCTCGACGATGAAGAAAGGCGCGATGGATTTCATCGAAAAGCCGTTCGACGAAGCCGAATTGCGCCGCCTCGTCGAGCGGATGCTCGACAAGGCGCGCAGCGAAAGCACCAGCGTGCAACAGCAGCGTGCGGCGGCCGAGCGCCTCGGCAAGCTGACCGCGCGCGAGCATCAGGTGCTTGAGCGGATTATCGCGGGACGTTTGAACAAGCAGATCGCCGACGATCTCGGCATCAGCATCAAGACCGTCGAAGCGCACCGCGCGAATATCATGGAAAAGCTCAACGTGAATACGGTGGCCGATCTGCTGCGCCTTGCGCTGTCGAACAAGCCGCAACAGGCGCAGTAACGCGCGCCGCGCAGACGTTCATTCCCAGTTGAAGAAGCGGGCCGCAATGGCCCGCTTTTTTTGCGTCTTTTTACCGCTCGCACGCCACCCCACTCCGCTGGGCCGAGCCGCGACGCTCTGTCATATCCCGCACCAGCACCCGAACCTCGCACGACTCGTGTGCACGCTCTGCCGCACACACGTTAACGATCGTTAGCTATCCAAACGTAACCGAACAAGGGCTCGTCACAAGCGCCGTCGGTATCGACGGCGCCACATGCAATATGGATGGCCGCTCACCGGCATGCAACCCATCCGCTGTCGCATAAATCACCAAACTAAAACCTGGTGCCGTACAGATTGACAGCCTTCCGCCCGCCCCCTAATTTTAAGCATCACCAACCCTCAGGATTGCCTCATGACTGTCTGGCGTCATGCCGCTTCGCCATGCCCTTGCCCGCTTTCTTTCAGCTGCTCCATCGCCCCGTTCGCACCCGACGCCGGCCGTGCCTGCATCGCGGTGCGCTACGTCCACCTTGCAGCAAAGAGGATCCCAACATGAAACGTTCCGCAACACGCCATCGTGTGCTGCTGGTCTGCGCTGCGCTTGCGGGCGCACCGCTTGTGGCTGGCGTCTCCGAGCCGCCGGCCGCGCACGCGCAAACCCCGGCGAAAGTCTCTAACCAGCAGCTCGATTCGCTAACCGCACCGATCGCGCTGTACCCCGACGCGCTGCTCGCCCAGGTGCTGATGGCCGCCACCTTTCCGCAACAGGTGCAGCAGGCCGCGCAGTGGGTGAAGGCCAATCCGCAGCAACAGGGCGATGCCGCGGTGCAGGCCGTCGCCTCGGAGCCGTGGGATCCGAGCGTGCAATCGCTGGTCGCGTTCCCGCAGGTGCTCGCGACGATGGCGTCGAAACCCGACTGGGTCACGCAACTGGGCAATGCGTTTCTCGCGCAGCCGAACGACGTGATGGATTCGGTGCAGCGATTGCGCAAACAGGCGCAGCAGGCCGGCAATCTGAAGACCACCGAACAGCAGAAGGTGGTGGTCGAACAGAGCACGATCCAGATCGTGCCGGCCAACCCGCAGGTGGTGTACGTGCCGACCTATAACCCGACCGTCGTGTACGGTGCGTGGCCGTACCCGGCGTATCCGCCGGTCTATGTGCCCCCGCCGCCGGGCTATGCGATCGCCACCGGCTTTGCCACCGGTCTTGCCTTTGGCGCCGGCGTGGCGGTGGCCAACTCGCTATGGGGCGGCTTCAACTGGAACTCGCACGACGTGAATATCAACGTCAATCGCTACAACAACATCAACGTCAATAACCGCATCAACACGAATACGACAACCGCCAACTGGAATCGCAACGACAGCATCAACCGCACGAACCTGAATCGCAACAACGCGACTCTCAACAACGCGAATCTCAGTGCGCAACGGGATGCGTATCGCGGCCGCGATGCGTCGCGCGCGCAGGCGCAACAGACGCTGCAGAACCGCACCGGGCAAAACCTCGGCGGCTCGGCCGATCAACGGTTGCAGAACATTCGCAGCGGCGGCACGAGCCCCGGCGATTTACGCAACAGCGCGCAGAACGTCAACCGAGATAACGCACTGCGCGGTGCAGGCGACGCGCGAACCTCGCGCCAGGATGTGCAGCGCGGCCAGGCGAGCCGCGAGTCGCTGGCCAACAATAGCGGCGGGCGCCTGGGCGCCGGCGGCGCTGGTCAGCAGGCGGGCGCCGGGCGAGTCGGCGCGGATGGCGCCGGAGCACGCGGCGGCATGCAAGGCGGCGGCTTTCAGGGCGGCGGCACACAGCGCGGCGGCTTCGAAGGCGGTGGTTTCGAAGGCGGCGGTCGGGCCGGCGGATTCGGCGGCGGCGGCGGTGGACGCCATTTCGGCCGCGGCCGCTGATCAATCGACAAGGAGCCCATCATGATCCGCACTCTTTTGAAACACGCGCGCTGCGTCGTCGCCGCCCGTACCGACGCGTACAAACTGGCGACGGCCGCCATGCTGCTCGCCGGCGCAACGGCAGCGCATGCGCAGGCGGTCTATCCGACGCCCGACGACGCCGCCAACGCATTTGCCAACGCGCTCGCGGCCAACGATCACGAAGCGATGAAGCACGTGCTCGGCAGCCACTACCCGCGCTTCATTCCGACGACCGACATCGGCCAGGACGATATCTACGCGTTCCTCGGCGAGTGGGCCAAAGGCCATCGGATCGTCGACGACGCCGGCGCGGGACACAGCGGCCGTCCGATCGCACACATCGAAGTCGGCAACGACGGCTGGGTACTGCCGATTCCGCTGGAGAAGACCCCCAAAGGCTGGCGCTTCGACCCGCCCGCCGCCAGCGACGAGATGCTGACGCGGCGCATCGGCCGCAACGAGCGCTCGGCGATCCTGACCGCGCAGGCCTACGTCGACGCACAGAACGACTACCGCAAGCTCACCCAGCATTACGCGCAGAAGTTCATCAGTTCTCCGGGCCAGCACGACGGCCTCTACTGGGACACCGCGCCGGGCGAAGCGACAAGCCCACTCGGGCCGCTCGCCGCAACGATGCAGCGGCATATCGCGCCGGGCGAGGCCTACCACGGCTATCACTTCCGGATTCTGACGAGCCAGGGCGAGCATGCGAACGGCGGCAAGGCCAGCTATCTGCAGGACGGCGTGCTGAAACAAGGCTTCGGCCTCGTCGCATGGCCGGCCGAGTATGGCAAGACCGGTGTGATGAGCTTTATCGTCAACCAGGATGGCAAGGTGTTTCAGAAGAATCTGGGGCCGCGCACGGCAAGCGCAGTGGATGCGGTTCGCAGCTTCGATCCCGACTCGTCGTGGCAGCCCGCGCAGCCCTGAGCGTCGGCTTGCTGGCCGCCGCACGCGCGGCCAGCAAGCGAGCGACGGTATAATGCAAGCTTTCGAACGCGGCGCAGTTTCTGCGCCGCATGTCTTTCGGATCGTGCCGCTCGCCAGCCGTGCGAGAAGCGCGGATGCGTAGCCGCGTCGATGCGCAGGTCCGTCGCCTGAAGGCGCAGATGCGAAACGCGCATCCGCGCAGCGCGGGCCGCAGCGGCCACCGCCACGCGGCCTTGCCATCGCCGAAAGATACGAAGCCTCGAAGACGCGCGATCGGCCGCCTTCGGCTGCTCGCCGCCTGGATTCAAACTGCCCACTCTCGACCAACCATGACAGCCCAACTGATCGACGGCACCGCCCTTTCGAAGACTCTGCGCGCCGACGTCGCCTCGCGCGCCGCCGCCCTCACCGCCCGCGGCCATCAGCCGGGGCTCGCGGTGGTGCTGGTCGGCGACAACCCAGCCAGCGAAGTGTACGTGCGCAACAAGGTCAAGGCCTGCCAGGACAACGGCCTGCACTCGTCCTACGACCGCTATCCGTCGACGATGTCCGAGGCCGACCTGCTCGCGCGCATCGACGAACTGAACCGCGATCCGAAGATTCACGGCATCCTCGTGCAACTGCCGTTGCCCGCGCATATCGACAGCCACAAGGTGATCGAGGCGATCGCGCCGCACAAGGACGTCGACGGCTTTCACGTCGCGAATGCTGGCGCGCTGATGACCGGCAAGCCGTTGTTCCGGCCGTGCACGCCGTACGGCATCGTGAAAATGTTCGACGCGTACGGCATTGCGCTGAAGGGCGCGAATGCAGTGGTAATCGGCCGCTCGAACATCGTCGGCAAGCCGATGGCGCTGATGCTGCTCGACGCCGGCGCGACCGTGACGATCTGTCACAGCAAGACCCGCGATCTGGCCGCGCATACGCGCGCAGCAGATGTGGTGGTAGTCGCCACCGGCCTGCGCAACATCCTGACCGCACCGATGGTGAAGCCGGGCGCGGCCGTGATCGACGTCGGCATGAACCGCGACGAAGCAGGCAAGCTGTGCGGCGATGTCGATTTTGCCGGCGTGAAGGAAGTGGCCGGCTATCTGACGCCGGTGCCGGGCGGCGTCGGGCCGATGACGATCACGATGCTGCTGGTCAATACGCTGGAGGCCGCGGAACGGGCGGCGGGCGGCGCGTAAGCGTGAATGGCGAGCGCCGTCGCCACGCAAGGCGATGGCGCGCGCCCGGCAAGGCGTCGTCAGCGACGCACCATCGGCGAAGCAGCATCGTGCGATAGCCAAGCGCGGCGCCCCGCGCTTGCAAGCCACGCGCCACCCGTCAACCGCAATGCGTGGCACGCGTCCGCAAGCGGTCCGCCCGACCGACCGCCGCACGCACCCGGAGCGCCGCGCCGCAGCCAAACCTTTCAAATAGTGGTGCACCGCACGCACCACGGCGGCCCCACGGCCACGTTGCAATGCAAACATGCGTATCCTTGGGATTTGGCTCGGCGGAGTCTGTCAAATTTTCTCAAAAGCGCGCATGACAGATTGGAAACGACGCAGCCGACCCCATAGTCGAACAACGGGGCGCGATGTACGTCCCCATCGGCGGACTCCCGCCTTTCCTTCACGACGCGACCGACAGGAAGCACTATGTCCACTACCCAATCGACATCCGACAACCCGCTGCTCGATTTCACCGACCTGCCGCGCTTCGGCGAGATCCGTCCCGAACATGTGACGCCCGCGCTCGACGTGCTGCTGGCCAACGCCAGCGCTGCGGTCGAACAGGCGAGCGAGCCTGCCACGCCGGCGTCGTGGGCCGATGTCGTCGAGACGGTCGAACGTGCGACCGAACCGCTGTCGCGTGCGTGGGGCGTGGCCGGTCACCTGAACGCCGTGGCCGATACGCCCGAGCTGCGCGCCGCGTATGGCGAAAACCTGCCGCGCGTCACCGAGTTCTGGTCGAGCGTCGGCCAGAACCTTGCGCTGTACGACAAGTACAAGGCACTCGCGGCGAGCGAAGACTTCGCCGCGCTGACCGGCGAACGCAGGAAGATCCTGCAGAACGCGTTGCGCGATTTCCGCCTGTCGGGCGCCGAATTGCCCGAAGACCAGAAACCGCGCTTTGCCGAGCTGCAGGAACGCCAGGCCGCGTTGTCGAAGGCATTTTCGGATCACGTGCTCGATGCGACCAACGCATACTCGTATATCGCTGAAGACGAAACGCAACTGGCCGGCCTGCCCGACGACGTGATCGCCGCTGCCCGCGAAGCGGCCGAGCGCGACGGCAAGACCGGCTACAGGTTCACGCTGCACTTCCCGTCGTACTTCCCGGTGATGCAATACGCGGAACATCGGCCGATGCGCGAAACGATGTATCGCGCGTACGTGACGCGCGCGTCCGAGCTCGGACCGCAATACGGCAACGGCAACGCCGACTGGGACAACACCACCAACGTCGCGGAGCATCTGAAGCTGCGCGCCGAAGAAGCGAAGATGCTCGGCTACCGGAACTTCGCCGAAGTATCGCTGGCGCCGAAGATGGCCGAATCGCCTGCGCAGGTGATGGCCTTCCTCGAAGACCTGGCCACGCGCGCGCGGCCGCACGCCGAACAGGACTGGAAGGAGCTGCGTGAATTCGCCGTCGGCGAACTCGGCATCACCGATCTGCAGCCGTGGGACATGGCGTTCGCCGCGGAGCGTCTGCGTCAGAAGCGTTATTCGTTCTCGGAAAACGAGGTCAAGCAATACTTCCCCGAAGACGCGGTGCTCAAAGGCCTGTTCAAGGTCACCGAGACGCTGTTCGGCGTGCGCATCCGCCGCG
>Ga0310813_10000469_pt1 | contig 25496 bp, 27 predicted proteins | sample YN3metagenome_FD_203086 | JGI IMG/M metagenome (GOLD analysis project Ga0310813, IMG submission 203086) | Soil microbial communities from experimental microcosm in Duke University, North Carolina, United States - YN3 | ecosystem: Engineered > Artificial ecosystem > Soil microcosm > Unclassified...
TAAAATCGTCAGCAAAAAGGACCTAGCGGCCATCATGGGGAAGGCACCGCAGACGTTAACCATCTGGCAAAACGAGGGGATGCCCTACCGGAAAGGGGAGGCGGTCGGGGATGAAAACCAATACGACACGTCGGACGTGATCGACTGGTATGTGAGGCGGCAAACGGGCCGCGTGGACCCGAACAGCGAGAAGGCGGCGCTTTTGAAGGAGCAGGCGGAAGCGGCGCGGCGAAAGAACCTCATCGCGAAGGGTGGCATCATCGAGATTTCGGCGTTGAAAATCGTGTTGGGGCGGTTCTGCGGGGCGCTTCGGCAAAAGATCGTTGCGTGCGGGATGCCGAAGGAGGAGCGACAGGCGCTCTTGAAGGACATTCAGGCGATGGAGATGGCCGACTACCAGAACATGAACCAAGACGAGGAAAACGCCGATGGTAGCAGCGCCGCTTAACGACCCCGAGAGGATCGTGTGGGATATTCTGCGCGGGGCGTTCCATCCGATTCCGGCGATTCTGGTTTCCGAATGGGCCGAGGAGCATCGGTATATGTCGCCCGAGACGTGCCCTGAACCGGGTCGTTATCAGTGCGACCGATTACCCTACCAGCGCGAGCCGATGGATGCGCCCCTTGACGAGAAAGTTAGTGAAACGGTGCTTTGGTGGGCCAGCCAGCTCGGGAAAACGGAATGCCTCATCAACACGGCTGGGTATTTCATGCACGCGGATCCTTCACCGCAGTTGATGATTCAGCCGACAGACACGCTTGCTGAGGCGTACTCGAAAGAGCGGATTGCGCCTGCGATTCGGGACAGCAAGGCACTCCGCGGGCTTGTGAAGGACCCGCGCACGCGGGATTCGGGCAATACCGTGCTCGCGAAGCACTATCCGGGGGGCTCCTTTGTGCTGGTCGGGGCGAACGCGCCTGCGGGGCTTGCGGGCAGGCCGCGGCGCGTGGTGATGCAAGACGAGATTGATCGCTATCCTCCGAGCGCCGGGACCGAGGGCGACCCGTGCGCGCTGGCAGACAAGCGCGCGGAGAACTTCCGCAATGCGATCAAAATCAAAACATCAACAGGGACGGTCAAGGGACTATCGAAAATCGAGACGCTGTTTGAGCAGTCCGACAAACGGAAGTGGCACGTGTGCTGCCCGAAGTGCAAATACGAATTCGTGTTGATGTGGGCACACGTCCAATGGAACGACGAAGAACCGGAAACCGCGTGGATTGAGTGTCCCGGGCGAAAATGCCGCCTCGACGATGATGACCGCGTTGCGATGGTGCGCGCCGGGCGCTGGATGGCTACGGCGACATTCCGCGGTGTGCGCGGCTACTGGCTCAACGGTCTAAATAGCCTTTTCGGCCATCAAAAGGGCTACGCATCGCGGATTCACCAATTCGTAGCCGAGTTCCTAAAGGCGAAGGATGGCGGCGCGCAGACGTTGCGCGTCTGGATCAACACATTCCTGGCTGAAACCTATGAAGAGGACGCGGAGAAAATTGATGGGAATGACATCCTTAAGCGCGCCGAAGAATACGACCCTCAATCGTTGCCGGAACAAATTCTGGTTCTTACAGCCGGCGTCGACGTGCACCGCCTGCGCATTGAGCTCGAGGTGAAGGGCTGGGGTGTGGAGGAAGAGTCGTGGGGTATTCGCAAATTGGTGTTCGAGGGCGATACTGAAAAAGATGAGGTTTGGGCGCTGCTTGACAAAGCATTGTTGGAGACCTTCACGCGGGAGGATGGATTGGAGATGAAGATTGATCGCGCCTTCATTGACATGGGGCATAAAGATAAGCGGGTGCTCGGATTTTGCACCCCGCGGCTTAATCGCGGAGTGTTTCCCTGCCGCGGTGTGAATCGAATCGGGCTTAACCCGCCACCACTGCTGCCGGCTAAGCCGAGCCGGAATAACAAGGCCCGAATTCCCCACTGGAATGTCGGGGTGACGGTGGCAAAAACTGCGATCTACGACCGGCTCGCGTTGCCGATTCCGGAAGCACGCTCAATGCACTTCCCCAAGGGCGAAGGCTATGGAGTGGACTATTTCAAACAGCTCACAGCCGAGAAACGGAAGCGAAAGTTCCAGTTCGGGCGCCCCTATTTTATCTTCGAAAAAGAAAACAATGCAGTGCGGAATGAGGCGCTGGACTTGAATGTTTACGCCTTGGCCGCTTTGCACTCGCTTGCGCCCATCCATTGGACGAAACTGGAGGCCAATTTGAAGAAGCAGGCAAAGGCGCAGGAGGCGGCGAAGGCCGCGCAGATGGTCGTGGAGCAGATGAAATCTAAGGAGGTGGTGCCAAATGCCGGGACTGACTCCCGACGGAACCCCGATAGTGAAACGCCGCAGGTTCCGTCCGATCCGGCTCCTGCGGCAACCTCCGCCGAAATGACCGAAACGGGCAAAATCATGCCAGCCGAAAAATCGGCCGAGCCCGCAGAAACCAAGCCAGCACCTGCGCATCATCGCCGGGCATCCGGATTTCGCCGCGCCGGAGGCTTTGTGGGGAAATGGTGAATTTATGAAGACAAAAACATGTCGGGGCGGATGGTCGGGAGGAATGGTTCAGCCGGTCAGTAATCGGATGCCCGTGATCCTCTTGTTGATTGGCATCGCCGTCCTCTGCGCATTCTTTAGGTTCATCCCTATTTAATTGCCCTTCGGGGCATTTCCCAACAAACGCTTAGGGAGTGGCCCTAAGTACACAGATTCCGCTTCGCGAACCGCAGGTCATCGCCGCGGGGGATTCGCTTGAATGGATGCGGCAGCTCAACGATTTCAGCGCCAATGAGTGGACGCTGCATTACGTGCTGAGGAATCAGGGCAACATCTACAAATTCGACGCGACGAACGAGGCCGGGATATTCCTGATTCAGGTGGCGAGTTCCGTCACGGCCACATGGCTTCCGGGCAAATATTTGGTGGGGGCCTATGTCACCAAGGCCGACGAGCAAAAGCAGGTGCGGACGGCATTCCCCAACATGGTCGTGGGGCCAAACCTCGCGATTAATCCTGCCGGCGCGCCAACAATCAGTTGGGCGGCGCAATGCCTAGTGCAAATCGAGGCGACCATTCAGGCTCTCACGTCACGCACGGTCGAAACCGCCAGCGTCAATGGAAGCGCCTATACGCTCGCGAACATCAACGATCTTTTCCTTTTGCGCGAGCGGTTCAAATCCGAGGTGGGCCGTGAGGAACAGCAGGAACGCCTGAATGCCGGATTGGGCGCCGGAAACAAGGTCGCAGTGCGCTTCAAGTCTCTCAATCAACAAGCCTATCCGCCATCGCAATGGTGGCCCCCCTGGCAATGAGCAAACTGCTTCCCCGCCCTTTCCGCGTCGCCGCCCATGCATGGCGTTTTACCCGTGAATCCAATTTTTGCGCACGCATCGCCTTCGTCTTCCGCAATCGCCACCTGATGTTCTAATGCCCACCTTCCGCCAACGCCTCAAAGCGGCCATCGCCGGATTTGCGAATGGAGGGCGCGCGCGCCCGCAATATCCGGCGCCGATCTCGATGCGGGCTTTGCGCGAGGGACAGAAACGTTCTTATGCCGGCGCGATCTACGACCGGCTGACAGAAGATTGGAAATCGCCGCTCACGACCGGCGATGCCGAGATGCGGACCCGATTGCGCACGCTGCGCGGCCGCGCGCGGGAATTGGAGCGCAATGAGCCCTATTCGCTGCGATACCTCTCCAGGCTCGAAGACAATATCTACGATTTTCACGGCATCACCTTTAATTCGATGGCCGGCGAATGGCGAAAAGACCCCAAGACGCAAAAGCTCGCATGGGTGCTGGATGAAATGGATTCGGCCATCATCCAGGATGCGTATGCGCGCTGGAAGCGAGACTGCTTCGTTTCGGGAGACATGTCGCTGAATGAGGGTGGTCGGCTCGCGCTGCGCAGCACGGCCCGCGATGGCGACATGGTGGTAAAAAAGATCGTCGATTCTTCGAATGAGTTCGGCTGTCGCCTGCAACTTCTGGAAGCCGACATGATCGACGATATGCGGAATGAGGTCATACGCGTAGCGGATCAAGGCAATGGCGGCCGGGTTCTTTCCGAGGTCCGCATGGGCGTTCAGGTGAATGGCTACATGCGGCCGGAAGGATACTGGATTCTGAAGGCTCATCCCGGCGATCAGATGTGGTGGAATACGGACGGCTATCTGAGCGAGTTTCATCCTGCCAAAGACTTCATTCACCCGTTCAAGCGGCAGCGCATTACCCAGGTGCGCGATTGCACATGGTTGCATGGCATCATGCGCGATTTGAAGATGCTCGACGGTTATGACGAGGCGGCCATCGTTGCGGCGCGCACGGGCGCGGCTAAGATGGGATTTTTCACCCGCGGGTATAATGAGCCGGGCGACGGCTATACGGGTGAGCAACCCAAGGATGGCGACAAGACGATGGATTCAGAGCCCGGCCTGATTGAAGACCTTTCCGGTACGCCCGGATTGGATTTCAAACAGTGGGATCCGGCATATCCCCATGAGCAATATGACGATTTCATGAAGGTCCGGCTGCGGCGTATTGGCGCCGGTCTCGACATGAGCTATTACGCCATCGCCAACGATCTCACCGAGGTGAATTTCTCCAGCATTCGCGCCGGGCTGCTGGAGGATCGGGAGCATTTCAAGGCACTACAAACGTGGTGGATTTATCATTTCGAGACACCGGTTTTTCTGTTCTGGCTCAATATCGCGCTGGCGAATGGTTCGATGAAGGATCCGACAACCGGCCGCGCATTGCCCTATTCGAAGAAAACCAAGTTCGAAGAGCATCGCTTCCGCCCGCGCCGCTGGCCCTGGGTCGATCCGGAAAAGGACGCGCAGGCGAATAAAATCGCGGTGGATAATCGCTTCAAATCGCGCGATGAAGTCATCCAAGAGACGTCGCAGACCAACTTTGAAGAGGTCGTTGCGCAGCAGGGCCGCGAACAACAACAGGCCGAAAAGTTCGGCGTAGAGTTGCCGCCAGCGGCTGATTCACAGCCTGAAAAAGAACCTGATGGCGATGAGGGCGGCGAGGCAAAGGGTGGAAAAAAGCCTAAGAAGGATGACCGCAACGAGCCCACCACGGTTCTTAACGTCAATGTCGCGACCCCGACGGCAAATAAGCGCATCGTTGCCGAGCGCGATCCGGTGTCGCGCCGACTAGTCGTTACGCAAACCGAAAACTGAGCGATGCCCCTTTCCTCCCATTTCGCAAATCATCTCGTGGACTATATCGCGAGCCGCGAAATGTTCGTTTCGCTGCATAGCGCGGACCCAGGCGCCAACGGCACGAACGAGATCGCAATGGCCCGAAAATCGACCGAAAAGCTGTTTGGCGGTGGCGTCGCGGGCGTCAGCGCAAGCGCCCGAGAGGTCATGTTCGACGAGATGCCCTCAACGGACGTGACGCACGTCGGGCTTTGGGATTCGTCGCGCGGGGGCAAATTACTTGCCGCCGCCGAGCTGCCGAAAAAGAAAACCGTGGAGTCGGGCGACGCATTGCGCTTCAGTGCCGCGAAGCTCGTTCTGCATATCAAATAATTGCCATGCCCGATGGACTAAAGCTCACCGAACTGGACACCATTTCGCTGCCGGTCCAATCGACCGATCTTCTCTATCTCGTGCGCGAGGGCAGCGGGGCCGAATCATTCAAGGCGACGGTCGACGATATCGCCGCGGCAATTGGTGGGGATGTGACATCGGTAAATGGGCAAACCGGGGCTGTCGTTCTGGATGCCGGCGACGTCGGCGCAGCTCCCACCGGCTCAATCACCACATCGGGCCTCACGATGAATACGGCCCGAATTTTGGGTCGTACCACCGCCAGTGCAGGGGCGATTGAAGAGCTGACCGCTAGCGGCGTTCTGGATCTCATCAGCAGCACGCGCGGCGTTGTTCTCTACCGCAGCGCGAGCGGTTGGTCCGCGCTTACGCCCGGAACAGATGGTTATGTTTTGACGACGCATGGAGCCGGGGCCGATCCAACATGGGCCGCAGGCGGCGGGGGAACAGCCCTTAGCGCCAATTCGCTGACGTCGCTCACTGGCCAAACGCTCACGCTAGCGACCCTGGATAGTAATAAAAACATCCTGCTCACGCCCCATGGCACCGGATTAACGAAGCTTTCCACGAACAGCACGGGCGTTGCGGTGCAGATTCAAAATACCAATACCGGCGGATATAGCTCAATCGATTTTCTCGCGAGCGATGGAAGTATTGGGGCGAACATGGGATATGGTAATTCGGGCGTAGGGCTCGGAATCAGCACCATGCTTTTTTATTCAGGGTCCGCACCATTCGCCCTTTATACGGCCGGAACGCTGGCGCTTTCCATTAGCACATCCCAAAATGCGATATTCAGCGGCTCGCTGAAAACTTCGGCCCCAACGGGAGGATCCGCTGGCGCATGGAAGCTCGGGACATATGACGCCTCAGCAACGGTGCCAACAGGACGGATTAGAATCGAAGTAGCCGGGGCGGCTTATTATGTTCCAGGGGAAGCTATTTAATATCAGTCCACTAATGAGCATCGAAGAACATCGGGCGGATATCTGGCGAAGCATTCATGGGCTCACCGTGGAAACGTTGGTCAACAATCTCGCGCAGGCGCGCACCGTTAACGAGCAACTGAATGCTCAGAATGCTAAACAGGCGGCAGAAATCGCCGCGCTGAAGCAAACTTCAACTCCGGCTAAAAAAGAAATCCCATGACCCTCCTTCGCTTCTTCATCATTGGCTGTGCTACCATGGCCCTCTGTGCCGCCGCGGAACCGCGCATGCTGCGCTGTGCCTCGCAAATCGAAGCCGCGAATCTCGCCAATGTGTATGCCGCGGCCTTGAACGCCGAGGTGCATTTCACGAATGGTACACCGAGCATGGTTCCGGCGATCCCCGCACGCCGCGTGGCCGTGCTCGTGAAGAGGATGCCTTTCGAAGAAATCGCTCGGGACGATATCGCATTGCGGGTCGATGGCCTCTGTCACCGCGCACTCGTCAAGCGTGAGGAAGCGTGGATCACGAAGGGCGACAATAATCCCGCGCGCGATCTCGCATTGCTCACGTCCGCCAATTTCCTCGGAATCGTTGTTATGATTTTGGACTACCCATGAATGAGAACATCGCTCCCTCCGCTTCCAGTGCTGCCACGGTCACGCGCGGCGCTGGCCATACTGAAACCATCATGCCGCATGGTCGTTATGAGGTCGATTGCCGCCGCAATGGGCAGCTCGTGTGGCGCGATACCATCGACAACCTAATTACGAACGTAGGGAGCAATTTGATCAACGATACGATCCTTGGCAACTCAGCGGCTGGCGCGGTGGTGATGGGCCTCATGGGGGCTGGAACCCCGAATGTTGCCGACACCCAGGCGTCGCATGCGGGCTGGCTCGAAGTCGGGCTTGCAAACCTCCCGACCTATACGGGCAATCGGCAGACGCCTTCATTTTCCGCATCCTCCGCGCGCTCCAAGGCCACGTCCGCACCCTGCACGTTCCCAATCACGAATACCGGGAACGTCGCCGGATGCTTTATCAACGTGGGCGGCAGTGCCACGAAGGACAATACGAGCGGAACCCTCCTTTCCGTCGGAGCATTCGCCAATGGCACGAAGCCGGTTTCCAACGGCGACACCATCAACGTGAATTACACGTTTACGTCATAGTGGTCGGGTGAGAGGGTGGCCGCATGGCAATTTCCCTCGTCACAGGTGGGGCGCTCTCCGCTGTAGCGAACAACGGCGGAAACCCGTCGATCACGCTCCCAACGATGGCGCAGGGGGATGTTGTAATTGCTTTCGGGGGCGGCCCATTTCGCTCGGGCTACACGCCTGGCGCATCATCGGCTGGGTACACACAGATTTCGATTAACAATACGAGCGGCGCGGCATTCTGGATTGGGCGCAAGGTGATGGGGGCAAGTCCAGACGCGACGTTCGTTGGGCTCGGGAGCGGCAATAGTGCGGATGCGACGGCCTATGCGGTCTATGTTTTGCGCGGAGTCTCGGCATCAATCGTTGACGCCACGACTACGACCGCCGGCCCCACAACCTCCACCAACCCCGACGCGCCATCAATTGACACCGTTACCGATGGCGCCTGGGTACTCGCGCTTGCGCTCTCGGTCGTCAACGACACATCCATCACTGCCCCGATCGGCTACAGTAATGCGATTGCGAATAATCAGACGGATACCAATCCGGCGACGATAGGTGGCGCGACTATCACAAGGGCGACTGCGGGTACGGAGAATCCGCCAAGTTGGACCAATTGGTCATCGGGTGTGTGGTGTGCGGCGACGGTGGCGATCCGTTCTGCAATTCAGCTCTCGTCCATTACCGAGACGCTGACGCTCTCGGAATCCAGTAGCGCGACGGCGATCCTGTCCGATCGTGTAACCGAAACGCTTTCGCCGGCTGATTCCTCGACTCCCATCACCGCCTATCGGGATTCGGTTAGCGAGACCGCCATTCCTTTCGATTCGCCGAGCGCATCGGCGGTGTTTTCTGCTTCGGCCTCTGAAACGCTCACTCCAAATGATAGCCCATCCGCCTCGGGGCGGTTTCCTTCTTCCGTAATTGAGTCCGCAAGCCCTTCGGATGCTGCCAATGCCGCCGGGACATTCCCGGCATCTATCGGGGAATCCATTGCGCCTTCGGAAAGCTCGGGGGCTATTAAAATCGTATCAGAGGGCATTACCGAGGCTCTGTCTCCCGCCGAATTATCCGAAGCGGAGGTGACGAGCGGTCATCATGGCATTTGCGGCCTGTTCCTGCTCCAAAACGGAGAACCGCTGCTGCTTGAGGGTAATCTGGGCCCCCTGCGGCTCACTCCCGCGCCAACGCCAGGGCTCCCCATTCTATTGCAAAGTGGCGAACCGCTCCTGCTCGAATGCGACGCGATGGGGGCGCTACTCTACACTCACGAAATTCCGGTTCCGCCCGTTCCTCCGCCACCAGAGCCCGAATCCCTGAAGGCGACAACTTACGGCCTAGGCGGCGCCTTCGTGCGTTGGGACAGCATTCCGATTTCGACCCCGACAAAATTCTGGGAGGTGCAGGATGCCGCGGCGATTTTTTCGGCCGAATTCAGCTTCAGTGCCGAGGCAGAAGTGATTCACGGAGCGCGGGCCGCAATCGTCATCGAAACCCGATGGGAGGCCGAGGTAGTCCGCACCGTCAATGCTCAGGCGGAAATTTCGGGCCAAATTTGCTTGGATGCAGCTCCCCATGCGGTTTCCTCCGAAACATTGCAGAGGGAACTTGAGGATGACGAGGAACTGGCGATCCTGCTTTCTGAGCTTTGATGCTTAGGGCCAACTTGACACATTGGTAAATTTTCCCCATTTGGCATCGGTTAAATGCCGACCATCACCAAGAAAAGCCCCGATGAAGTCCGGCGCCTCGTGTCGGAAGTGCTGGCCGACAAGCGCAGTCAGGAATCGACCCGCGATTTCGTCTTGGAGCGTGCAGCCATCGACGAAAAGGCGCGCACGGTGCCCCTTTCCTTCGCGTCGGAAACGCCGGTTGAACGCTGGTTCGGGTCGGAAATTCTCGAATGCACCTCCGACGCCTGCGATTTGAAACGGCTGCGCAACGGCGGTGCCCTTTTGCTCGATCACAATTCGCGCGATCAAATTGGCGTGATTGAGTCATGCGAGGTGAAGGGCGGGAAGTGCCGCGCGATCGTGCGCTTCTCCAAGTCCGCCCGTGCGCAGGAAATCTTTCAGGACGTGATCGACGGTATCCGTAGCTTGGTCAGCGTCGGCTACCGCGTCAAAAACATGGTGCTCGCCGAATCGGACACGGAGGCTGGGGACAGCTACCGGGTCACGGAATGGGAGCCCTATGAGATTAGCCTCGTCAGCATCCCCGCCGATGACTCCGTAGGCGTGGGCCGCAGCAAGGAGACAACCGCAACTAAATCACTTCCGAAAATGGCCGAAACTACCACCACGACCGAGGAGAAACCCAAGGTCGAAGCCGTGCAGGAGCGCAAAGCGCCGCCCGCCGACAACAGCCGCATCACCGAGATCATTGCTCTCGGCCGCGGTTTCAACGTTCCACAGGAACGCATCAACAAGGCGCTGGCGGAAAGCGAATCTGCTGCCGATTTCGCACAGGTTTGCCTCCGCGAATTCGCCAAGGCCGAACCCGTCGCCACGCCGCCCACCATCGGCATGAACCGCGCCGAACGGCGCCGGTACTCGATGACACGCGCGATCAACCGCATCGCCAACCGGCAGGAACTCGACGGCCTCGAGCGCGAGGCTTCCGACGCCGCCGCGAAACTCTACAAGCGCGAGGTGCCGGCCGCCGGCTTCATCCTCCCACACGACATGAGCACCTATGGCGACCGCGAGTTGATCGCCGCGATGCTCCGTGTCAGTCCCTCGCTCGCATGGACGCCCTATGGCAAGCAGCTCGAACGCGGGCTTCTTGCCAACAACTTCACGGGCGCCGGCGCGTTGATCGCAGAGGACTTCCTTGGAGGCTCCTTCATCGAATTACTGCGCAACCGGGCGCTCCTGACCTCCCTCGGCGTGGGCACGTTGTCCGGCCTCACCGGCAACGTCGCGATTCCGCGGCAAAGTGCCGCCGCAACAGCCTACTGGCTCGACGAAGGTGCCGCGGTGACCGCCTCCCAGCAGGCATTCGCGCAGGTCCTCGCGACCCCGAAGCGCCTCGCCGCGCAGACGGCCTACAACAAACAGCTGCTCGCCCAGAGCACGCTCGATGTTGAAGCCCTCGTGCGCGACGACCACGTTCGCATCATCGCCTTGGCGAAAGACCTCGCCGGCATTCAGGGCACCGGCGGTTCCCAGCCGCGCGGCATCTTGAACGGCCCGACGACCGATTCTACGGGCGGCGGCAACAACGTGACGTCGCTCACATGGGGCACGACGGCCACCCGCACGAACCAGCTCGCCTTCATGGCGGCGATCCAGACGGCGAATGCCGACCTCGGCACGATCCAATGGCTCACCAATCCGACGGTGCGCGCGAAGTGGCAGAGCATCCCGCAGGTGTCCAATTACCCCGTTTTCCTCACGAATGACGAGGGGCTGAGCATCGGCTACCCGACCAACATCACGAACCAGATCAGCACGACCGGCACCTACGCCAATCGTACGATTCTCGGCGCGTGGGGGCAGGCGATGTTCTGCGATTGGGCCGGCTACGACATCGTGGTCGACCCCTACACCCGTGCCGCCAACAACGAGATCGTCGTGACCGTGAACCTGATGACGGACTTCATTGTCCGCCACTGGCCCTCGTTCGCGATTTCCTCGGACTCGGGCGCCCAGTAACTCAACCCGGAGAAACATCACCATGAGTCTCATTCCTTACGATCTCCCGAATGTGGTCACGGCGCTGGCCTTTCTGCCGGCGGCAGACGTTTCCGGCGACGGCAACGGCTCGCCCTTCGACCTCATCGGCTACGAGGGGAAAATCCTCGTTCGGGCCGACATCGGCAACGCCACGGCGGGCACGAGCCCAACGCTGGATTTGGTGTTCAAGAGCAGCACGGACAACAGCAACTGGTCGAACGCGAACATCGCGTTCACCCAGGCCAATGCCGCGTCCGCGCAAATCCTGAGCATCGATCCGCGCGCGGTCAGCCGATATCTGCGTCTCGACAAGGACATCGGCGGAACGAATTCGCCATCGTTCCCGGTCAGCGTGGTCGGCATCGCCACGAAGCAGTATAACCCGGCCTAACGCTTTTTTTGGTGCGCGAAGCCCCTGCCGAAAGGTGGGGGCTTTTTCTTTTCCCAAATCAGAAAAAAGCGGATGGGCCATCGGAATTTGTTTGCAAGGTGCTATACATGCCAGCATCACTGCCCACATGGGCACTGCAAAAAAACCATTCTGCTGCCGCCTGCGCACCGACACGATTCGGCGTATCAAGAAATTCGCGCGCGATACGCACCGCAGTCAGGCCGACGTCATCGAGCATTGGGCGCACAACATTAACGTGACGATCACAGCTTCGCCGGGAGTTCTGGTCACGAACATCAGCGGAACGGGAATCGGGTTATGACCATCCACGAACTTTTTGAGCAACGCGCTCGCGGTGAGGGCAAATGGCCCGACATCGCGGAGCATTTAATTACGCTTCGTGATTATGCCCGCGGGTGCAGTCGGCCTGTGGTGGAATTTGGCACCCGTAGCGGCAATACTACCACGGCGTTTCTTTCTGGGGGGGCATATGTCTTCAGTTACGACATAGAACCCCACCAATTTGAATGCCCCCAAGATGCCGCAGATCGCTGGTTCTTCCGACAGGCTGACACCGCCAAGCTGAAGGAAATTCCGCCCTGCGATCTGCTGATGATTGACAGTGCCCACAACGAGGCGCAGGTTCGCGCCGAACTGCGCCACCACGTCAGCGTGCGCCGGTTCATCATCCTGCACGATACCATCGAGTGGGGCACGAAGGCTGACGACGGCAAGGAGGGGCCGGGCATCAACTACGCGCTGTTTCCATTCCTCGCGGAGCACAACCGCACATGGCGCGTAGCCGCGCACTGGAACAACTGCCGTGGGCTTACGGTGCTGGAAAGGATTTCGACATGAAACACGAACTAGGATCAACCGCCCGCGACACCATCACGGGCTTTTACGGCGTCATCACCGGTCGCGTGAATTACCTCACCGGCTGCGATCAGTATTTGGTTCAGCCTAAAACCAAATCCGAAAACGAGTTCGTCGAAGCCCGATGGTTCGACGAAAACCGGATCGATATCCTCGGCGGCATCGAAAAGGTGAAGATTGACACCAGCACGGCGCAAGGTGCGTGCGGCGCAGCCCCCATCAAGTGAGCACAATCCTTTTCGCAAATCCGTGTTGGTGGGGTAATGACAACGGCAAGCTTCTGCGCGGAATCCGCGCCGGAAGTCGCTGGCCGTTTTTTTTCGCGTCAGCATTCCGCCCCGACAATTTCCAGTTCGGCCAGTACACGCCCTACCCCATTTTCCTCGGCCACGCCGCCGCATGGGCCGAGCGCGCCATGGACGGCGAACACACCGTTGTCATGCGCGACAGCGTTGGGCGCGGCGAGAGCTACGTCTCGTTTTTCACCTACCTGCGCGACCTGCGGCCCGACGTGCTGATCGTCGAGACCGGGGCGGCGGCGTGGGAGCATGATCGCGGGCTGTTGGCGCTGATCAAACAGCATTTCACGGAGATCCGCATCGCGGTAGCGGGTCCGACGGCAAGGAGCGCGTATAAGCAAGACGAGGCGCACGCCCACGAAACCTCAACGCCATCACCGATTGACGCGTTCCTTCTTGGGGAATACGAAAAGAATTCCGTCGATTTCATCAACGGCGCGACCGGCCTCCTGCCGTTCAACACCCTCACGCGCGAGGAAATGAATCGGCAACCGTTCCCCATGTTCGACGAAGGGTGCTGGGACCATTACTGGGACGCATGCCCGGTTGGTGCGAGATATCCGGAATTGCAGGTTTGGGCGTCGCGGGGATGTAACGCGGTTTGCAATTTCTGCTCCTTCCCGGCGACGATGACCAACGACGATCCGTTGGGTTTGGGCGGTCGCAAGATTCGCTTCTACGATACGGCTTGGCTCGAGCCGATGATTCGGGAGCGGATGGCAAAAGCACAGGATGCCGGAAAGCCGCTGGCTTCCGTGCGCTTCGACGGCGACACGGAGAACGCGTGGAACAAGCATACGCTCGCCATCTGCGAAATGATGAAGCGTATCGGGCTCCCCTGGTCCATGATGTGCCGCGCCGACACGAGCACGCGTGAAGTGTGGCAGGCGATGAAGGACTCCGGCTGCTTCGGTGTGAAAATCGGTTTCGAAAGCGGGTCGGACCGCATCGTCAACGAGGTCGTCAAAAAGAAGCTGAACATTCAGGAGGCGGCCGAAACGGCGAAATTCCTACGGAGCATTGGCCTCAGCGTGCATGGTACGTTCATGATTGGGCATCCGACCGAGACGGCGGAAGAACGCCAGATGACACACGACTTCATAACGAAACTCTACGCCGACAACGCGCTGAATTCCCATCAACTCAGCGGCTGCGCCGAGCTTGACGGCACGCCCTTGGCGAATTCCACCATCGCCGATCCCAGCTATGTCCGCGATCGAGATGGCGTCCACAAGGTCCAAGAACTGATGAAGAAGTAGGCCCATGGAAACCCACACCATTACGATAACGAAGACAGTGCGGCAGCTCGGCGCCGCAAATGCGAACGCCAGTACCTCCAGCATTTCGGCCAATTGCTCAGCGGAGGAAATTGGCGGCACTACCAACCGCCTGCTTGCAACGATGGTGGATGCACAGGAACTCCTGAAAAACGAATCATTGTGAAAACCGCCGTCATCCTGAGCGGCCAATGCCGCACCTTCGCTCGCACGCTGCCCAATCTCGCATGGGCCGTTTTCTCGAAGCTTGAGAACCCGCACTTCTACGCGAGCGTGGCGCGCGATGCCGATGCGGGCGCGATTGAATTACTGCGCGAGCGTTATCCGAAAGCGCCAATCCACATAGAAGTTGTTGAGCAGCCGAACTTGGCCGAGCCGTCCTATTCGACGAGTCTTCACGCCCCATATGCCATCACTCCCACCCGCACGCCCGGCGTTGGCCCGCTGCAAGGCATCCTGCGGCAACTGTGGCACAACTCGCAGGCGTGGAAGTTTGCCGTCAAGAACGGCGCGGCCGATGCGGATTTTGTCGTGCGATGCAGGCCGGATCTCCATTTCGCGCGCTTTGAGATGCCATCACAAAATTCGCTGACTCGGCCACCATTGGCGATTACCCCTTATTGGGGGAACTATGGGCCGGGCGTCTGTGACAGATTTGCGGTGCTGGGAGTATGTGCCGCGGCGGCTTATTTCGAAACCTACGACACCCTTCCCGAGTTGCTGGCATCGGGCGAACCCTTCCATCCGGAAACACTGGTTGGCGCATCGCTGCGGCGCGCGGGCTGCACCATCAGCCGAACCCTACTAGCCGAGTTCGCCTTCTGCCGCAAACCAGACGCGCAACATTCCGATTTCTGGTTTGAGCACATGCAAGTGCTGCCGGGCGAGCTGGCGGAATGGGCGGCGCATCTTTCCAAGCAATGAACACCACCCCGCCCGTCCACGCGTGGGCCGCGCAGCAAGACGCCATCGCGGCGGCGGTGAATGGCGCCGCGCCCGCCCCCGTCGCCGTCCCGCGCGTGCCCAAGGTCTTCGTGGCCCTCTGCACCCGCGATTGGCAGAGCGAGGCCCACACGTCTGAATCGGTTCGCGCCATCGGCCGCGCCTGCAACGTCGAGCTATTTGTGCGCTACATGATGAACGACGGCGTAGCGCGGGCGCGGAACAACCTCGCGGCGGCGTTCCTGACTGAGACGGATTGCGACATCCTTTTCTTTCTGGACAACGACATCATCATTGAGCCTTCGCAGTTTTCGAGCCTGCTGAATGGGTTCTCGGAACCTTCGCGACACATCATCTGCGGACTCTACCCGAAGAAACAGCCGATTCTTGAATGGGTGGTCAACGCGTTGCCGGGCGAGTTGCCCGATGCGAACGGCTTCCAGAAAATGAAGCACTGCGGCACTGGCTGCATGATGATCACACGTGAGATGCTGAAGGATTTCATCGCGAAGAATCCACAGATTGAATACAAAGGCGACCCTTCACCTGATGCGGTCCGATGGGACCTGTTCCCCATGCACGCCGAAAACGGGCGCTATCTCTCGGAAGATTGGAAGTTCTGCGAGATGGCGCGAGCGGCGGGGTGGGAAATCTACGCCGACACGAAGGTCCAGCTGCGGCATATCGGGAAAATCGTTTACCCGATGCAGCTCACCCTGAGCGACGATGAGATCGTGGACGTGGTGGCGTGGCGCTATAACATCGAGCCGGACCAAGTACGGGCCTTCATCGCCAGCGGTGGCAAATCGCCTGGCTTTCCCGGCGGCCATCGCGCAACGGGTATCCGGCACTGGCCCAAGGAATATCCCGTAGGCGATCTGCATCAAGGCGACGTGCTCGCGGGCGTCTATGATGTGCCGTACTTCTGCGAAGCCGGGAAAGAGTTCGCGATTATCGACCTCGGGGCGGACGTTGGCGGATTCGCGCGCTGGGCGGCAAAGAAATGGCCCAAGTGCCAGATTCACTCCTACGAATGGCGCGCGGAACTAATTCGGCCATTGCAGGCGACGGCGGATGCCATCCGCGACAAATACGGGCTGCGCCCAATCATTTACGCCGGCCCAGTCACACCGAAGGACGTTGCTGGGCTTCCGGCGGCGCGCGTCATCAAGATTGACGCCGCCGGGCAGGAGCGCGACCTTTTGATGGCGCTGGCGGCCGAGAACCGGCTGGCGGAATTCGATGCCATAATGATCAAGTACTACGATGAACTGACGGCGTACTTCCTTAAGACGACGCTGAGTCCAACGCATCACACGCATTGTTTCCAGCGGTTCGACGAACAAAAAGGCGTGATCAAGTTCCTGCGGAGGGCGGCGGAATGAACCTCGCCGACGAATTCGCCGAAGGCTTCAACGAAGGCGCAGCGCCGATGGCGACGGCCTACACGCTGACGAATGACAGTCACTCGGGGGTTATCCGCGCGACGGGCGGCGGCGTGGCACTGACGGAGCCGGGATACGAGCCGAAGGACGGAATCATTATTGTCGAGGCGATGGCGAATTTCACGCGGCCCCCGGCGCCGGAATTGCGCGAAATAGTTCAGGTGCTCGACGGCCAATTCAAAGGCAAATGGGTACTGGTGGGGTGCGTGGCCGACAACGCGAACTACACCATGACTTGCCAGGCGACCGAATGAAATGGGCGCGATTACTTTGTGCATGGATGGTTTGTGGGGCCATTGCTTCAGTTTGCGCGGTTGGCCGCTGGTGTTTTCCCAAATGAAAACCGGCTTCGAAAGCCCCGAGCTGCGCAAATTCATCGAATCCGGGAACGCCATCGTTGCCGCAACAGGCACGACATTCGAGCAATGGGCCGAAGGCGAAATGGGGCTCATCCTCAAAGGCACGGCGGGAGCGGTAGCCGCGCAGACCGTCAATCAAGCCGAGACCCGGGCGCGCAACCGCTCACTCAACAAACTTGGGCTGACCAAAGGCGAAATCACCATCAATTCGGGCGTGCGCGGCCCCGAGGGGCGCACATGGGTTCGCACGAAGAACAAACGCTGGCGACTCGCCGGTATCGTCGCCCACAACGCGGGCCAATTCCATCCGGAGAACATCCACTTCGCCGCCGAGCAATGGCGTGACGTGCAAGGTGGCGTGCAGGACTACCAATCCCAGTCCGGAATAATCGTGCTGGCGAAACGCACCATCGGCCTTGCGCGCCAATCGGTCATTCAGATGGCAGATGCCGTTGGCATCTTAATTGAGCGCATAGCCGGCGGCAGGGGCCTTTCCAGCCACGAAATCACCCAAGCCCGGAGTGCGGTGGCCTCGGACGGCAAAACCTACCAAAACGGCTTTGGCAGTCGCCAGAGGTCGGCAACTTCCTTTTCAATTGAGGTCATCAACCGCTACCCCAATGCGCAGGCGGCAAAGATCGATGTGGCACTTGCGGAGAGCATCGGTTCCCGGGCGGCGGTCTTTGGCGAGGTTTTGGGCACCAAACTGGCGCAATCCACCGCCCGAGTGGCGAAGGCGTTTCCGTATTTGCAGGTTCGCTGAGAATCATTCAGCGTGCCCGGCGTGAGCATCACCGCGCAGGAGAAGATTGGCGACAATTTCGCGACCGGCATCGCGGCCATCATCAACGCCGATTCGCCTGCCTTCCCCTTTAAGGCATTCGGGCCACGCGCCACCGAATCAATGCCGAAATCCCGCGCCGAGGTGCGCAGCGGAAACTTCATTCGGGCGAGCGACCAGATGGCCCAGAACCCCAGCAACGATTGGTTCTACGTCCACCGCCGCGGATTTCTGAGCTGCACCATTGTCACTCAGCGCCATACCGAGACTTCCCAAGGGGCTGATACTAAGCACGCCGAGGCCGTTGGGCGATTCCGCTATCTTATGTCGATTGTGGTCCGGGCGGTGCAGCCGTCGACGGTCAGCGGGTATCAGGTGATGGACCTCATCGACCTAGGTGATAACTACACCGCATCCCGGGATCCGGACGGCACGGAAACGGACCGCACGGAAGTTAGGTTTCAGGTGGATTTATGGTTGCCGCCGACGAGCTACGCCGCGGTTTAGGCTTGCCGCTCATAGGGAAAAGTCTGATTAGGGATTCATGAGCGTTCCCTATCTAGTTTCCCCGAACTACGGTTACGGCTCCGTAATCATCACCCCTACGACCGGCAACGCAAACGGGGTGAGTTTCATCGCCGAGGAATCCACGCCCACGGCGACGCTCGCCAAGACGACGCGCGAGACTGAATTGGGCGCCCCCAATGGCTGGATCGGCTTTCAGGAGCGCCGGACATGGCGCGGCACGCTGCAAATTGCGACGAATGTCACCGCCCATCCCGACGTGGGCGATGAGTTCATTTTGCCGCGCATTACCGCGAGCCCAAACAGTACCCCCACGGTGGTCAATGTTACGTTCGCCTTCGATGATATGGGCGAGCCGAAGCGGCAGCGCGATTTCTGGAAACTTGAGGCGGCAGCGACGGAGAAAGCGTAACGCCTTCAACGCCGTGTCGCCTTGAAAGAGCAGACGTTGAACCTGGACTCGGCCGCACGGGAAGAGCCTCGTGCGGCCTTGGTTTTTACATGACAGCAGCGGATCAAATCGACATCGGCGCGCTAGGGCCGAACGAACTGTTCCATCACCTCTGGGGCACGAAGTATGCGCCAGCCATGGCGGCGACCGCCCAGAAGGAAGCGGAGCGGCGAGCGGATGCCTTCGCCGATGGTGTAACGTTCACGGTCTGCGGGGAGGAATTGCGCCTCATGACGCCGGCGGATTTGCTCTTACTCGACGGCTTCGAAAACGCCTTTGTCTGCGCGACCGAGCCAACGATCGATGATCTCCAATGGCTCCTCTGGACGCTGAATGTCCAAAATAGCGGGCGGCGCGGATCCTGGGCGAACGCATGGCGCAAGGGACGGTGCTATCAGCGGGTGGAGCAACGAGCGGAATTCTTCCATGATGACGTTTCTGAGGTTTACCAATACCTTGATCGGCTCTGGCTGGATGAGGCGGCCGGCGAACCGGCTCCGATGGAAGGCGCAAAACCCGTCCGTAAACCGGCGACGGTCTATTGTCTCGCGCCGCTATTGGTGAATGTGGCCGGTGCCGTCGGCCATATTGATCCCATGAGCGGTCGATTGCTGGCGCACACGCCAATTCCGCGGCTCCTCCAGTACCAACGGAGCGCCATCGAGCGCAAGACGGGCGAGCAGGAGGCCAGCTCCTTCGACAGTCAACGGTCAAGGTGCTTGGAAGAGGTCAACAACATCATGGCGGAACGCCGCCGCGCCGCAGCCAATCCGCAATAATTCATGGGTCTCTCACAGGAAATCCGCTTCAAGATCGGGGGCGACAATTCCGGGTTGCGCGCCTCGTTCGCACAGGCTGCGACGATTGCCGAGCAGAGCGGCAAGCGCATGGAAGCCGCGCTGTCGAAAATCGACAAAATCAAAAACTCGCGCGGGCTGATCGATTTTCGTCGCCGAGTTGCCTTCGAAGAGGCGGACACCGTGGGGAAGATTCGCATCACAACCGAAAAGCTTGCGGCACTTTCCGGCCGCCTGGCGACAACGGAAGCTGGCACGACGAAACAAAAACGCCTCCAACTCGAGATGGATAAGGAGCGGTACAAATTAACGCTCCTGCGTCAGCAGAAGCTACGCGAAAACTTAAACACGGAAACCGCACAACCGCCCGCAGAAGATCAAGGGGCGGCTGGGAATGGAATCCGTACCAATATCGCCAAATACGCGTTTCGTCTCGTAGGAGGCACTGTGATTGGGGCGCTCCGTGCCGCGCTTGATTATCAAAATAGTCGTCGCGAGATTGCCCAGTCACAAGAGGAGAGTCGGGCAATCGGATTGGCGAGCACGCGTTCTCGATTCGCCGCGACCGGTGGTGTGCAGGCGCAATTGACACAAGGCCAAGGCACGATGCGCGATTTGGAGAGTCAGAAGGATTTCGTGCAACAGCGGATTAATTTCCTTCGCACACCGGCCCAAATGGCGTTGATGGCCCTAGATCGATTTGGGGCCGGATTCAAACTGCTGAACGATGCGGAAAAGGAAGTAGAGCGCTTAAATGCCGAACTGCAAAAACAGCACGACATAAATGCGCTTCTGGAAAAGGATTTGGTACGCCAACGGGATATCCGAAAAACCGAGTTCGGATTCGGGGGACGAATTGAAGGGAATACGATCAAAATAAATTCAAAGCCAAGCGGATCGATTGCCGAGACTGGCGAAGCGGCCTCGCGCGGCCAATTGAATGACGTCCGCAAGGAACTAATTGAATTACGACGCCTCCGTGGGGTTCAGGCAGCGGAAATCAAATATGGCGGTGCATCTTCGGATGTAGCCCAGAATGCGCGAATCGCAGTCGAGGCACAGAAGGTCAACCTTCAGCGCGCTCAACAAGCGATGCGTGCTCGCCTGTTGGAAACCAATCGTGAATTGAGCGGAGAGGCCGTCGAAGGGCGTACATTTTCCAATGGGAGGCCAAGACCATTGAGTGAAACAGAACGATTGGCGCGCCGGGCGCAAATGTTCCGCCAGCGGGCGCGCGATGCAGTGCTGACTGGTGCCGCAGGAGATGTTGGGCACTTCACGCGCTCCGCAATAGGCGATGAAGCGAGCGTTGCGAATCGTCTTGGGCGCGCATCCTCACAAGCCCAAAAACTCGATGTGGCAGATGCCACGAGCATCAAGCCCGAACTAACGACCGCCAATCAACTCCTGACCGCAATCAAAGATTCGCTCAAGCCGCAGGACGTAAACTAAGCTGCCGCCATGCCCGATTTCTTTTTCAACCTCGGCCCGGGTCAGGCCCCCTTTAGTGACGAGGCGTGCACGCAGGCGTTCGAACCCACACGTCCCTATCCGCAGGAACCAACGGCCATCTTCTACCGCGCGCGATTCAAGCAGCTGCGCGCCTATTACACCAAACCGGCGCCGAATACGCCCCATCCGAATTTACCGCAGGTTTACTTCGCGGATGACGTCGATTTTCAGGACAAGATGGGCGGCTTGATCGAATGGACACGCATCTACTGCACGCTGCCGAACTCATGGAACGATTTCGCAAGCGACGTTTATACCTTCCCAGGATTGGCTGGTCTGCGCGTGCCGGTGTCCAAGACGGTCACGCAAAAGATACTGAACGATTATTTCCTCGTGGGCTCATTGCCTACCTTCGACAACCTACTCACGAGCTACGACAATTTCGCGGGCGCGGCATGGAATGCGAATGGCATCACGGTCAGCGCCAACGCCACGGGAACCCCAGCTTGCGCCGGCATCAGCACCAACACGGCGGCGAAACTCACTGACAGCGGAAGCGGGTTTCACTTCATCATGCAGGGCGGCGGAGCGACTGCGGCAAAGCCCGTTGCGGCCTTCCTGAAAAACGGAAATGCGAATGTCGCCCGCGTCGCGATGGTGAATCCGGCCTCGCCTAATTTGGACTTGGCTTTTGCGACCTTTGATCTCCGCACCGGGCTTCAAATCGCAAATGCGAATGCTACCGGAGTGATTGCGGCCATCGGAGACGGCTGGTGGAGGGCGGGGATACAAAACGTGGTCGGAAGCCAGACGAACGCGGCGCTCGCGGTATGCCTCTGCGACGACAACGGAACGCCCAATTACGTGGCTTCCGGACGCAATCTCTACGCGTGGCGCGGCATGATTCCCAACATCAGCACGACCATTCCACACGCCACCGTTCCGCCTACGCTTACAGTTGATAGCTCAAACTACCCGATCCTGAACGCAGATGCCATTCCGGTGAAGTTCGGCACGCAGTACGTGTTCAACTGGGCAGGCAATGCGGCGGCCGAATATCTGAGCGGCGGGACGGCACCGAATCTCACCACTTATCAAGGGTGGATTGCGAACGATCAGGCTAACGGGAATTCGAATTCCTATTCCATCGAGTCCAGCGATTCCACATTGAGCCTCTGGCAAGGGTCGGTTTGGAATCGCCAGCGGCATTTCGTGAAGGCGCGGTAAGCCCATGGGGAAACTCGACCATCTCAAGATCAAGCGGTGCCCGGCAGCGTTCGCGCCGTTCGCACGCAACTTCAACGATCAGGTTGATTTGCTCGCCAGCATTCAGGGCGGTCCGGGCGTTGACGTTCAGATCGCTTCCTCACCTCGCAAGATTTCTGGTAAACCGAACGAGCCGAAACCGAAGGAGCAACCGCGCGGGAAAATCCTGTTCACGATGCGTCCTTCGGCGCTGAACGGAATTGGAGTTAGCGGAAACAGTTCGGGCGGATCGGGAAATGTGAACGTCGTTACGTCAGACGGAACACTTGCCCTAATTGATGGGATTAACGTGACTGGATCGAGTGCCTACCCCGATTCGCTCCAAGCAGGAACTTTTTACGCGACCGTCACGACGGGTGGTGTATTTCGCGCCGTTCAGTTGGCGGTTTCCAATGGTGCATCTGGGCTAGTGGTCACGGCTGACGGCACGGGGCTGCGCGTGAACTACGCCGACCTCTCACACGACATCAGCGTGAAGACTTTCACCGGCTGCAACAGCGGCAACGTCGCCGACTATCTCGTGATCGCGTCGGACTTCTTCTAATGAGCACGGCTACGCCGTTCCGTTTCGCGCAACCATTTCCATTTTGCCCAAGCGACATATCGGGGCCGATGATCGGAAACGCGTTCCTTGATAATCTCACGCTGGCGCAGGTTATGCCGTTTGCGTGGAATTTTGAGACCTTCACGATCACCACGGCGGGAACGGCAACTTTCGGCGCGCTGGTTGCGGATGCGGCGGCGTATCTCGACCTCAGCCCGATTGCAACGGACCGCTACGACCAAGCTCAAACGGACGATGCGTGCATGTGGTATGGCGACATCATCGCATCTACGTCTTTCGGTTCCTTCCCAAACATTCGCACCCCGCGTTCCCGTGTTTGTTACCCATCGCCTTCGGTTAATGGATGTTTGCTCAATATCCACGTCTATTTAACGACATCGCCCGCGCTAGGCGAGGTGCGTTTTTGGGTTGGAACCGACCCATCGAACGCTGGGCGCTTCAGGCTTTATTATCAGGTGTTTTTTATTTTCAACGACCCGAGCACGGGAACGATTGCCCTATTTTTTCAAAGCACTTCGAGTTCTCCTGGATCGACCGCATCCGGGAGCGGCACTTATTCTTTGGCTGGGTTAAGCGGGTTCAACTGGTATGCATTCCGAACGACGGGCTCTACGGCAGCGGGTGTGAGCATGGGGGTTACATCGTCCAGCTTTACCTACTAGGTTCGCCCTTGCCACCCGTAGGGAAAAACCCCATGCGTCTCTCAGGGTGAACAACTTCATCAACACGGCGGCCACGGATTTGGCAGAAGCCCGCACAGTCGGGCTTAATCAGCTCACGCCCCAGCCCTTCCCGATCCTCGCCTTCGGAGACACGAGCAAGAAGAAGCTTTTTTTCGCCAATAACGGCACGATTGAAAGTTGGTCCGGCTCGATCGATTACTCGGTCCGCGTCAGCATTGGATCGGTGAATTGGGCGCCCTTCGGTGGAACCTATGCCCTAAGCTGCGGGACGACGACCCCGGCGTTTCGCGCGGCGGCCAATGCTGCCGAACTGCAAACCGCGCTCAATCTTCTCACGGGCATCATAGTATCCGGCGGGGTCGACGTGACGGGCACCTTCCCCAATTTCCTCATTGCCTATCGGGCGGTCGGAGTTGTGGCGACTCCCATCACTTCAGATGCCACTCTGCTGGTTCCGGATTCAGCGGTGGCGTTAAATGTCATCACGGCCGGCAGTATTTCGGATCGGCAACTTACTTCGCTGACCTTACGGGCGCAGCCCATTTCAGTGCAGGAAGATTGGAGCCCCATCAGCTCGCCTTACGGTGGATGGTCGGGCACGATCACGACCAATACAGAAGGCGGCTATGCCCTGCTTCAGGAAACCGGTGTGCGCATCGGGGAATACGTTCAGGCCAAGACAATCCTGCAAATCGAGGTTTCGGATCCCGAGGGTAACTGGACGACTTATCTGCAAACGCCGGCAATTTTGCGGGCAAAGAACGTCGACGCACTTTCACTCATTCCGCCTCCGCTTTCGAACTATCTCACCGCGGCGCAAATCGCCTCCATCTACGTCGCCAAGATAGCGACGATTGCTGCGTTGCGGGCATTGGCTGTGACGCCAGCGCCAGTTCCCCCGCGATTGGTCTTGGGTTACTATGCGGCCGGCGACAAAGGTGGCGGGATATTTATTTACGACACCAATTCGGTGGCGGACGACAACGGCGGAACGGTAATCGCGCCGGACGGCGGGGAAGGGCGCTGGCTTCGCCTACTGGATAGCTCCCCGTTAACTCCTGAGCAATTTGGGGCCATCGGTGACGGCAGGGCCGACGACACGGAGGTTTTGCAAACGCTGCTCACGGTCGCACAGGATGAAGCGCGCGGCGTATGGCTCTCGCGGGAATACCGCATCACTACTGGCGTTGTGCTCAATTCTTCCTGCGTGGTTACATGGGGAGAGGGGAGCCGCATCATTTTCGATGGCACCGGAACCTTTCCTTACAATCACGCAATCATAGTGGAGTCGAAAGTTGCCGCGATTGTGGAAAAGCCGATAGATGGAGGAACGCCAATTTACGACACGACCGTCGTAAACATGACCTCGGGCGAACTTTCCAATTTCACCGTCGGGGATGACGTGTTCGTGTGGTATGGGGTCGACACATACGATCCAAATCAACCTTGGTACGGCTATTTTACCACCATCGCATCGAAGGATTCGAGTTCCATTATCCTCACCGATGGATTCCCCGAGGCATCATCAATCCGCCGGCTGCGCTACACCAACATTAGTGGCGGCACATTCGCCGCAGGAGATGTGATTACGCAAGAGGGCGCTTCAGCCACAATCGCGTTTCCGCACCCTGGCTCGGGTGGTATCAGCCTGCTTTCGGTGGAGAATGTCAGCGGCACATTCACCACCGGCACGATCACCAATGGAGTCGCCACCGCCACTCTTGTTCCCTCCTACGATACGTCATCGAGCGTGGATGCGCAGTACGCCGTGACCGTCCGAAAACTCTCAAAGGTTGCGCAAAACGTGGTGCTGCAAAACCCGCGCATTGATCACACGTTTGGCGATGGTGTCGTGGGTTCCGGCGCCGTCTGCTTCAACATCGCGCGGAATTCCGCGATACGAAACCTCTACACGCCGCGCAATGTGGTTGGCGTCGCGCTTTTCTACACGCATGGGATGCTGATTGAAAATCTGCGGTGCGATGAACTCGTATCGACCTCCTACGCGTCGGCCGCGGCGGTTCATGGCTGGAACCAAGTCAATACGACCGTCATCA
>Ga0310813_10000472_pt1 | contig 25381 bp, 22 predicted proteins | sample YN3metagenome_FD_203086 | JGI IMG/M metagenome (GOLD analysis project Ga0310813, IMG submission 203086) | Soil microbial communities from experimental microcosm in Duke University, North Carolina, United States - YN3 | ecosystem: Engineered > Artificial ecosystem > Soil microcosm > Unclassified...
CAGTGATCTCGTCATCCCAGTTGAGCATAAATGTCACCATCAATTTAGATCGGTTTGTACCATCTTTTCACGAGCGTTAAAAGGGCTCGCTCATGAAAATTCGCGTTTTCGATTCACGTTGCGACCTTCATACAACACTTTGTTCAACAGACTGTGAAGGTCTCTGCGTGCAACGTGATCGGAAGAGGTGTCGACGACGTGCTGCTGTTCATCGTTCTGCAGCGTTTCTACGTCACTTCGACGAAGCTTCGACGTCGCTGCGAGCATGCTGTGAAGCTTCATGCGCAGGCGCTTCGAAGTGACGTCGACGTCGAGCGATGCAGTCGTGTGAAGCTCTATCTACTACGTTGCGGTTGCTGTGTGCGCCGCGCTGCGTTGCCGGTCCGCGGTGTGCGTCGAGCCTCGCAGGCGCGTCGCAACAGACGGGGAACAGCGCTTGCGGCTCGTCTTCGATTGGCTTGCCGCGCGGCGCGCTACTGCCTGCTTGCCTGCTGCCTGCCACTACCCGCTTGCCACCTGCTTGCTGCCTGCTGCTCACGGACCGCTTTGCTGCGAGTTCGATGCGACGCGCGCGGCGCGCGGCCGGCGACGAGCCATCAGCGGCCGCGCCGGCGCGTTACTACTTGTTACTGGCAGGCCTCGCACTCGTCGAAGCCAGGATCGCCCGGACGCATCATGCACACCGGGCCATCCGCTTCGGGAGCAGCCTCAACGGCAATGGCGGGAGCAGCCACAAGCGCCGATGCCTGCAGACCGCCCGACGACGCCACGCCGCCGCCGTTCGCGCCGAAGCCCGTCGCGCCGCCTGCCCCGTGACCACCGCCCGCACCGCCGTCGTTGCTCGGCACCGCGTTCAGCGCGCCGTGCGCGACCGTCGACTTCTCGACGTGCGTCGCCGCCATCGTGCGCAGGTAGTAGGTGGTCTTCAGGCCGCGCAGCCACGCGAGCTTGTAGACCTCGTCGAGCTTCTTGCCCGACGCGCCCGCCATATAGATATTCAGCGACTGCGCCTGGTCGATCCACTTCTGACGGCGCGACGCCGCCTCCACCAGCCACTTCGGATCGACTTCGAACGCGGTCGCGTAGATCGCGCGCAGGTCGCCCGGAATCCGGTCGATGCGCGACAGCGAGCCGTCGAAGTACTTCAGGTCGGCGACCATCACCTCGTCCCACAGGCCGCGCGCCTTCAGGTCGCGCACCAGGTAGTCGTTGACCACCGTGAATTCGCCCGACAGGTTCGACTTCACGTACAGGTTCTGGAAGGTCGGCTCGATACACGCCGACACGCCGATGATGTTCGAGATCGTTGCGGTCGGCGCGATCGCGATGCAATTCGAGTTGCGCATGCCGTACGTTGCGATGCGGGAACGCAGCGCGCTCCAGTCCATCGACTCGCTCGAATCCACCTCGACATAGCCGCCGCGCGCGTCGGCCAGCAGCTTCAGCGTGTCCTGCGGCAGGATGCCGCGGTCCCACAGCGAGCCGCGGTAGCTCGAGTAGCGGCCGCGCTCTTCGGCGAGCTCGGTCGACGCGTAGTACGCGTAGTAGCAGACCGCTTCCATCGAACGGTCGGCGAACTCGACTGCGTCAGCCGACGCATAAGACGTGCGCAGCAGGTGCAGACAGTCCTGGAAGCCCATGATGCCCATACCGACTGGGCGGTGCTTCAGGTTCGAGTTACGCGCCTTCGCCACCGCGTAGTAATTGATGTCGATCACGTTGTCGAGCATGCGCATCGCCACGCTGATGGTGCGCTTCAGCTTGTCGTGGTCGAGCGCGTAGCTGCCGTCGGCCTGCTTCGCGAGGTGCGCGACCAGGTTCACCGAGCCGAGGTTGCAGACGGCGATTTCGGTGTCGCTGGTGTTCAGCGTGATTTCGGTGCACAGGTTCGACGAGTGCACGACGCCGACGTGTTGCTGCGGGCTGCGGATGTTGCACGGATCCTTGAAGGTGATCCACGGATGGCCGGTTTCGAATAGCATGCCGAGCATCTTGCGCCACAGCTGGGCCGCCGGGATCCTCTTGAACAGCTTCAGCTCGCCGCGCGCGACCTTGTCTTCGTAAGCCGTGTAAGCCGCTTCGAACTCGGCGCCGAACTTGTCGTGCAGGTCCGGGCAAGTGGACGGCGAGAACAGCGTCCAGTCGCCGCCTTCGTGGACGCGCTTCATGAACAGGTCGGGAATCCAGTTCGCCGTGTTCATGTCGTGCGTGCGGCGGCGGTCGTCGCCGGTGTTCTTGCGCAGCTCGAGGAATTCCTCGATGTCGAGATGCCACGACTCGAGGTACGCGCACACCGCGCCCTTGCGCTTGCCGCCCTGGTTCACGGCGACCGCCGTGTCGTTGACCACCTTCAGGAACGGCACCACGCCTTGCGACTTGCCGTTGGTGCCCTTGATGTGCGAGCCGAGCGCACGCACGCGGGTCCAGTCGTTGCCCAGACCGCCGGCGAACTTCGACAGCAGCGCGTTCTCCTTCAGCGCCTCGTAGATGCCGTCGAGGTCGTCGTCGACCGTGGTCAGATAGCACGACGACAGCTGCGAGCGGCGCGTGCCCGAGTTGAACAGCGTCGGCGTCGAGCTCATGAAGTCGAAGCTCGACAGCACGTTGTAGAACTCGATCGCGCGCGCTTCGCGGTCGATCTCGTTCAGTGCGAGGCCCATCGCGACACGCATAAAGAATGCCTGCGGCATCTCGATGCGGGTGCCTTCGACATGCAGGAAGTAGCGGTCGTACAACGTTTGCAGGCCAAGGTAGCCGAATTGCAGGTCGCGGTTCGCGTCGAGCGCGGCGCCCAGGCGCTTCAGGTCGTATTGCAGCAGCTTGTCGTCGAGCAGTTCGGCCTGCACGCCGCGCTTGATGAACAGCGGGAAGTACTCGGCGTAGCGCTCGTCCATTTGCGCCTGCGTCACTTCCTCTTCGAGGATCTCGCGGCGGATCGTGTGCAGCAGGATGCGCGCGGTGACCTGGCTGTACGCCGGGTCCTTCTCGATCATCGTGCGGGCAGCGAGGATGGCCGAGTCGTACACCTGGCTCATCGGCACGCCGTCGTACAGGTTCTTCACCGTCTCCGCGACGATCGGTTCCGCGCTAACCGCGTCGCCGAGGTTTGCGCAGGCCGATTCGATCAGCGCGCGCAGCGCCAGCAGATCGAGCGGACGCGTCACGCCGTTGTCGGTCACGTTGATGCCCGACTCCGCGGCTTGCGCTTCCGCGGCATGGCCGCGTTCCTGGGTGCGCTTCTCGCGGTACAGCACGTAGGCGCGCGCGACGTTGTGCTCGCCGCCGCGCATCAGCGCGAGTTCGACCTGATCCTGAATATCTTCGATGTGGAACGTGCCGCCGTTCGGCCGGCTGCGCAGCAGCGCGCGCACGACCGACTGCGTCAGTTGCTCCACCAGTTCGCGCACGCGCGCCGACGCTGCGCCTTGACCGCCATTGACGGCCAGAAAAGCCTTGGTGACCGCGATCGCGATCTTCGAAGGCTCGAACGACACCACGCTGCCGTTACGACGGATCACCTTGTGGTCGGCGTAGGCCGCCGACGCGAGCGCCTGTGCGCTCTCGTTCTGGCCATTCAGCGGAAGGCCAGTGGGTGCGCCCTCGTACCGGGTCGTCACGTTGTCGGTCGTTTGCATTTGCAAAGCTCCTGGTCTGGGAATGGTGCGGGGTGAGCCGCGGTTAAAACAATCGCTGCGCCGGCGCGGACGCGAGCGAGGTACGGATCGATGGAAAACTGCTTTGGGGATGGCCGCCTGGGCGGCTCGGGAACCAGCGGGACGCGATGAGCGACTCGGACTCGACACGGTTGCGCACGCGCAAAGGTGTGTGGACGAGCGTCTTCGTCATGCGTGTTGCGATCACTGGCTGGTCCCTGATTTTTGAAGTTTGTCTGGCACGCTCACCTCTCATGAGACGCGCCGCTTCTACGTTTTTTCAATGCCGGTAATACGTTAGGCACCCTGCTAGTGAAGCGGGTACCTTGCCCCGATCAACACAACATCTTGTGGAAAACTGCTTTAACGGCACCAAGTATAGTGGACTTTAGAGGCTTATCAAATTGAATTATTTGCCCCTGCCCGGTTGACTTTTCGCTTTGCCGCGTGAGGGCTAGCGCTGCGCTCGGGCAAGCGGGCTGTCGCGTTGCGCGATTCGCGTGGGCACGCGTGCGCGCAGCGTGGTGCGTCGCGGGACGCTACAGATAGGGGAAATACTGAGCGGGAAATGAAGTTTCGCGTTGCAGCCGGGACCAGTCGAAGTGTGGTCCGGGATCGGTCTTGCGACCCGGCGCGATGTCCGAATGACCGGCGAGCGCGACGATCGGATAGTGCGCGGCGAGCGCCTGTGCGAGCGCGCTCAACGTGTCGTACTGCGCGGGCTCGTACGGACTCGTGTCGCTGCCCTCCAGCTCGATGCCGATCGAGAAATCGTTGCAGCGCTCGCGGCCGAAGAAGCTCGATGCGCCCGCATGCCACGCACGCTCGTCGCACGACACGAACTGCTCAAGCGCGCCGTCGCGGCGAATCACGAAGTGCGCGGACACGCGCACGCCGCGCAGATGCGCGTCGTAGTAAGGGTGCGCGTCGCAGTCGAGGCGGTTCAGGAACAGCTCGGCGATCGCTGCGCCGCCGAATTCGCCCGGCGGCAAGCTGATGTTGTGCACGACCAGCAGCGTCGGCACCGCGCCCGCAGGGCGTGGCTCGAAGTTCGGCGACGGCAGTTTGCGTGCGGCCGCGACCCAGCCGTCGGCGCTGACGGTAAAGCGCTGCTTCATCGGCCTTCGCGGCCCTTGGCCTGCGCGACACGCGCCGCGTAGCGCTGCGCATGGTCGGCGCTGCAGAACGCGTCGCCCCCCGACGACACCGAGTCGCTTTGCGGCGCATGCACGCCGCACTCGGCACAGCGGATCATCGGCTCGGGGAGTCGGCGCGCGGCGGCGCCGCGCGCGCCACCGGCCGCACCATTGGAGGATGCACGTCCCGCGCCCGGCGCACCGGACGTGTGACGCGCATGGCCGGCCGCGTCCGGACGCTGACCGGTGCGCGCATCCGCGCGACGCAACGCCTTGACGAGCCATTGGCCGACCACGAACAACAGAACCAGCAAAAGAAATTGCCGCATGGGAACACTCAGACGACGGGACGGTGCAACAGCACCTGGAAGACGAAACGGCTGCCAATATAAGCGAGCAACAGCGCGACGAACGCCGCGAGCACCCAGCGCAGCGCCGCGCGGCCGCGCCAGCCGGACACCTTGCGCGCGGTCAGCAGCGCGCCGAACATCAGCCACGACAGGATCGCGAACACGGTTTTGTGATCGAGCTTCAGCGCGCGGTCCATCAGTTGCTCGTTGAACAGCATGCCGGAGATCAGCGTCAGCGTGAGCAGCACGAAGCCTGCGCTGATCATGCGGAACAGCAGCTTCTCGAGCGTCAGCAACGGCGGCAGCGCATCGAGCCAGCTCGACAGCCAGCCGTCGCCGGCTGCGGCATTGTGCCGCTGCAGCGCGCCGCCGCGGCCACGCATCGCGTGCAAACGGCGCTCGACGAGCAGCATCAACACCGCGTGCAGCGCGGCGATCGCGAACAGGCCATAAGCGACGTTGGCAATCAGGAAGTGCAGCTTGAACAGTGGCGCCGCCGCATACGACAGCACATGCACGCCGCCGAACACGAGCGGCAGCAGCGACGCAACGCAGGCGAGCGGCAGCACCAGCAGGCGCAAACCGTCGAGCGGGAAGAAGAAGCTTTCGATCCAGTAAATGCCGGCGCCGAGCCAGAACATCGCGGACAGCGCAAACGCAAAGCCGAACACCATCGCGTCGTGCGGGAAGATGGTCGTATGCAGCAGCACGCCGTGCAGCAGCAGCGCGAGCAGCAGCAACAGCCGTACCGGCAGCGACACGCCGGACGCGGCGGCGTCGCGCGCGCCGGCCCGCAGCGGCGCGGCAGCGAGCGTTGCCTGCAGATTGCCGCTCAGGTGAGCGCCAAGGTCGCCGCTCACGTGCCCGCCCGCGGGCGCGGGCGGCATGCTCTCCAGCACCGGCTGCAACGCCGCCTGCCGATGCGAGCGCCAGCCCGCCACGGCCAGTCCGCCGTACAGGAGAGCAGTCAGGGCATACAGTACAATATCCATGTTCGAAGTTTACACTAGGCCCCTTGGCCGCGACGCCAGTCTATGCGCGTTGCGCGCGCTCCCAGCGAGCCGGGCCGCACTGCACATCGCTCCCCATGCTCGACAATCTCACTCAACGGATGGCGCGCGTCGTCAAGACGCTGCGCGGCGAAGCCCGGCTCACCGAAGCCAACACGCAGGAGATGCTACGCGAAGTCCGGCTTGCGCTCCTCGAAGCCGACGTGGCGCTGCCCGTCGTGCGCGACTTTATCGGCAAGGTGAAGGAAAAGGCGCTCGGCGAAGAAGTGCTGAGCAGCCTGTCGCCAGGCCAGGCGCTGGTCGGCGTGGTGCAGCGCGAGCTGACCGCGGTGATCGGCGGCGACTACGAAGGCAAGGCGGTCGAGCTGAACCTCGCCGTCACGCCGCCCGCGATCATCCTGATGGCCGGTCTGCAGGGCGCCGGTAAAACGACCACGGTCGGCAAGCTCGCCAAGCTGTTGCGCGAAAAGTACAAGAAGAAAGTACTGACGGTATCGTGCGACGTGTACCGCCCCGCCGCCATCGCGCAGCTGAAGACGGTCACCGAACAGGTCGGCGCGGACTTCTTCCCGTCGCAGCCCGATCAGAAGCCGGTCGATATCGCGCGCGGCGCGGTCGACTGGGCGAAGCGTCACTATCACGACGTGCTGATCGTCGATACGGCCGGCCGGCTCGGTATCGACGAAGCGATGATGCAGGAGATCTCGGCGTTGCATAACACGCTGAATCCGGCGGAGACGCTGTTCGTCGTCGATGCGATGCTCGGCCAGGATGCGGTGAATACAGCGAAGGCCTTCAACGACGCGCTGCCGCTGACCGGCGTCGTGCTGACCAAGCTCGACGGCGACTCGCGCGGCGGCGCCGCGCTGTCGGTGCGCCATGTGACCGGCAAGCCGATCAAATTCGTCGGCGTCGCCGAGAAGCTCGACGGCCTCGAGATCTTTTACCCGGATCGCATGGCGAACCGGATTCTCGGCATGGGCGACATTCTCGCGCTGGTCGAGGAAGCGCAGCGCGGCGTCGACGTTAAAGAAGCGCAGAAGCTTGCCGACAAGGTCAAGAAAGGCGGCGACTTCGACCTCAACGACTTCCGCGCGCAGCTGTCGCAGATGAAGAACATGGGCGGCCTGTCGTCGCTGATGGACAAGCTGCCCGCGCAGTTCCAGCAGGCCGCAGCCGGCGCGGACATGGGCCAGGCGGAAAAACAGATGCGCCGCATGGAAGGCATCATCAATTCGATGACGCCGCAGGAACGCGCGAAGCCTGAGCTGATCAAGGCGACGCGCAAGCGTCGCATTGCGGCGGGTGCCGGCGTGCAGGTTCAGGAAGTGAACCGCATGCTCAACCAGTACGAGCAGATGCGCACGATGATGAAAAAACTGAAGGGCGGCAACCTGCAGAAGATGATGCGCGGCATGAAGGGAATGCTGCCGGGGATGCGCTGAGCGGTGCGCCGGGGTCTGCGCACGATTCGCGTTGGCGCGCTGTGCGCGAGGCATCCGCGGCGGTCGCGGCGCGGGTCGCGCGGGTGCGCCGCTCCGCACTGCTTGCTGACGCCCACAGCGGTTATTGCCGGGTTTATGCTGTAGCGCCCGGCGCCGTTGTCTTTCACACTATGTATACAGTTACCGCTCGCCGAACGCCATGAATCGCGAAGAAGCCCTCCATATTTTCAGCCACTCCGAAGAAATCGTTTCGGCTGCCGAGGTCGATATGTCGATCACGCGGATGGCCGGCGAGATCCGCGCCCAGATGAGCGATGAATTCCCACTGGTGCTTTCCGTGATGGGTGGCGCGGCGGTGTTCACCGGCATGCTGCTGCCGCATCTCGACTTCCCGCTCGAGTTCGATTACATCCATCTGACCCGCTATCGCAACACCACGCAGGGCAGCCGCGACATGCAATGGCGTGTCGCGCCGGCCGAGTCGGTCAAAGATCGCGTGGTGCTGGTGCTCGACGACATCCTCGACGAAGGCGAGACGATGGCCGCGATTCGCGACCGGATTGTGGCAATGGGGGCTAAACGTTTCACCAGCGCGGTGCTGTGCGAGAAGATCATCGCGAAGTCGAAGCCGCTACGGCCGGACTTCTGCGGGTTCCAGGTGCCGGACCGCTATGTGTTTGGGTGCGGCATGGATGCGAAGGGGTATTGGCGTAACTTGCCGACGATTCGCGCGTTGACCGAGGGGGCGTGACGGGCGTCGATCGTCGTTGCGCCGGGTGGCGCAACACGCTTCTGCTTCAAGGCGGCCGCCCTTCCTCTTCGCGGCCGGCTGTTCACAGCTCATTTCCGCCCGTCGCGATGGCGGGCGCGATCGTCACAGCTGGTGCACGAAAGTGCGAATCCCGCCCAGCATCATCTCGACGGAAATAGCCACCAGCACGAGCCCCATCAGCCGCTCGAACGCGGTAACGGTCGCCTCACCGAGCCATTGCTGGATGCGCTCGGCCATCACGAGCACGATCGCGCACACCACCATCGTCACGGTCAGCGCGCCGATCCATTCGAGCATCTTGCCCGGCGCCTGCGACGTTAGCAGCATCACCGTCGCCAACGCCGACGGCCCCGCGAGCGCGGGGATCGCGAGCGGCACGATCAGTGGCTCGCCGCCGCGCTGGGCGCCGGTCAAGCCGTCCGGATGCGGAAAGATCATGCGCAGCGCAATCAGAAACAGCACGATACCGCCGCCGATGCGCAGCGACAGATCGGTCAGGCTCATCATGCGCAGAAAGCGATCGCCAGCCAGCATGAATGCCAGCAGGATGCCGAAGGCGATCGCCACCTCGCGCAGAATCACGATTGCGCGACGATGCGGCGTAACGGTCCTCAAGCTGCTGATGAAGAGCGGGATATTGCCGAGCGGATCCGTGATCAGAATCAGCAGAACCGTTGCGGACACGAAGTTATACTCCACGTCCGCTCCGCTTAATGTGCAAGCGCTGCCTTGATCTTGTCGATGGCGAATTGCGCCGCGCCCGCGACCGGCAGCAAAGTCGGCTCGACATCGCGACGGCCCTGGTACTCGATCTTGCCGTCCTTCAGGCCACGCTCGCCGATCACCAGACGATGCGGCACGCCGATCAGCTCCCAGTCGGCGAACATCACGCCGGGGCGCTCGCCGCGGTCGTCGAGAATCACGTCGATGCCGGCTGCCAGCAGTTCCTCGTACAGCTTGTCGGCCTGCTCGCGCACCGCTTCGCTGCGGTCGTAACCCATCGGGCACAGCACGACTTCGAACGGCGCGATCGACTCCGGCCAGATGATGCCCTTCTCATCGAAGTTCTGCTCGATCGCCGCGCCGAGAATCCGCGTGACGCCGATGCCGTAGCAGCCCATGATCATCGGTTGCGGCTTGCCGGACTCGTCGAGGTAGGTGGCGTTCATCGCCACCGAGTAGCGGTCGCCCAACTGGAATACGTGGCCGACTTCAATACCGCGGCAGATGTCGAGCACACCCTTGCCGTCCGGCGACGGGTCGCCCTTCCGCACGTTGCGGATGTCGGCGACGATCGGCTCGGGCAGATCGCGGCCCCAGTTCACGCCGGTCGTGTGATAGTCGACCTCGTTCGAACCGACCACGAAGTCGCTCATGTTCGCAACCGTGCTGTCCGCGATCACCTTCACCGGCTTCTTCGTGTTCAGCGGTCCGAGATAGCCCGGCGGCGTGCCGAACCACTCGACGATCTCCGCTTCGGTCGCGAAACGGAAGTCGGCGAGACCGGGCTGCTTGCTTGCCTTGATCTCGTTCAGGTCGTGGTCGCCGCGCAGCATCAGCAGCCAGATGGTCGGCGCGGCGCCTTCGTTCTCGGTGGCGAGCACGATCGACTTGATCGTGCGCTCGAGCGGGATGTTCAGCAGTTCGGCGACCGCCTCGCACTTTGCCTTGCCCGGCGTCGCGGTTTTCTGCAGTGCCTCGGTGGGCGCGGCGCGCTGCGCGATCAGCGGCAGTGCGTCGGCTGCTTCGACGTTCGCGGCGAACTCGGAAGTCGGGCAATAGGCGATGGCATCCTCGCCCGTATCGGCGATCACGTGGAATTCGTGCGAGCCACTGCCGCCGATCGAACCGTTGTCGGCCGCCACCGCGCGGAACTCGAGACCGAGCCGCGTGAAGATGCGCACGTACGCGTCATACATCTTGCGATACGACTCGCGCAGACCGTCCATGTCCTTATCGAACGAGTACGCGTCTTTCATGATGAACTCGCGGCCGCGCATCACGCCGAAGCGCGGACGAATTTCGTCGCGGAACTTCGTCTGCACCTGGTAGAAGTTCACCGGCATCTGCCGGTAGCTCTTGATCTGGTTGCGCGCGATATCGGTAACGACTTCCTCGTGCGTCGGTCCGAGCACGAAGTCGCTTTGCTTGCGATCTTTGAAGCGCAGCAGTTCCGGACCGTACTTGATCCAGCGGCCCGATTCCTGCCACAACTCCGCCGGCTGCACCGACGGCATCAGCAATTCGATGGCGCCCGCCCGGTTCATTTCTTCGCGCACGATGGCCTCGACCTTGCGGATCGAGCGCAGGCCGACTGGCAGATAGTTATAGATGCCCCCTGCGACGCGACGGATCATGCCCGCGCGCACCATGAGCTTGTGACTGACGATTTCGGCGTCGGCAGGCGCTTCCTTCAGCGTGCCGATAAAGAAACGGGAGGCTTTCATTCAGAAGTTTTCCAAAAGCGGCGGTACCCGGTCTGGGCCGCCCGAAGAGATGAAACGGTAGCATTTGCGGACCCGTTCGCACAATTGCGCGTTCGATATAGGCCAAAAAGACGCGGAAGGAATGCGAATCCTGCGGTGCCTGCACAATCCGAACGGTTGGCGAACCCTGCTCGAACTGGCCGGTTACGCCGGGACCGGATCGGTGCATTTCGGGTGCACCGCACCAATGCAAATTGGGCCGGATGATGCCAGGCGGGTGCGTCGGGTCCGTTATCTGTTTATAATCAAAGCAATTTTAAAGGATTCGAAGGTGGTTGTATGCTGGATCGTGAAGGCTTTCGCCCGAACGTCGGCATCATCCTCTTGAACGCGCACAACGAGGTGTTTTGGGGTAAGCGGCTCCGTGAACATTCCTGGCAGTTTCCGCAAGGGGGCATCAAATACGGCGAGACCCCCGTGCAAGCGATGTATCGGGAGTTACACGAAGAAACCGGGCTGCTTCCCGAGCACGTCAAGGTAGTCGGTCGCACGCGCGACTGGTTGCGCTACGAGGTGCCGGACAAGTTCATCAAGCGTGAAGTACGCGGCCATTACCGCGGCCAGAAGCAGATCTGGTTCCTGCTCCGGATGGTCGGGCGCGATTGCGACATCTGTTTGCGCGCCACCGATCACCCCGAGTTCGATGCGTGGCGCTGGAACGAGTACTGGGTGCCGCTCGACTGTGTGATCGAGTTCAAGCGGGATGTGTATCAGCTGGCGCTGACGGAACTCTCCCGTTTCCTGCGCCGCGCTGCGCCGCGTACGGAAAGACCAGGCGGACATCATGGGCAGCGCTATCCGCGGATGGCGTCGTCGGTGAATGTGCAACCGCGCTCGTCGGGCAACGGTTCGTCCGTGCCGGCGGTCGCATCGGCCGCCACGGTGGTGAGCGTAACGACGGTCACCGTCGAAGCGACGCTGCATGTATCGGTCGGTTCCGACTGTTCGTCGGCCGAAGATGCTATCGTGCGCGAGCCGGGTTTGCGCGACTAAACTCTGCTACCAGACATGTGCGGCGCTGCGCGCCGCTTCTGCCGGTGCGGTGCACATGCACTGCCACCGGCGTTTCCGTTTCGGGGAAACCAATTTGAAAGTGTTTGCTCTCGCCGCGGCGTGTATTGCCGCGGGTGCCTTGCTGGCGGGCTGCTCCAGCGCCAGCAAGCAGCCGGAACCCAACAAGGATGCCGACTTCCGCTATCTGCTGGACATGCCGTCCAACTGGACCGAGAACAAGGTCGACAAGCTGCCGCCGCTGCCTGAAGCGGGGGATCTGCTGCCGTTCGAGGTTTCGCAGAATACGCGGCTCAATTTCCTCGTCGATGCAAAGTCGATCACGGTTGGGTCGGATGGCGTGGTGCGCTACAGCGTGGTGATCACGAGCCCGAGCGGCGCACGCAATATGAATTACGAAGGGATTCGCTGCGACAACTATACGTGGCGACTGTACGCGAGCCTCAACTCGGATCACAACGGCTGGGATCGCGGCGTCGAGAACGATTGGGCGCGCATCGAGAACGGCGAGTTGAACGCGTATCGCGCGGCGCTGTATCAGGACTTTTTCTGCGCCAACCGCCTGCCGACAGGGACGGCGGATACGATCGTCAACAACATTCGCTATAACCGGGTGGCGGGCTCGCTGAATCGTTGAGCGCATAGCCGCGCGGCTTCCAGCTTCCATGTGCTGCGACCCGCAACCGGGGCGCAGCACGCAAGAGTCGCAACAGAGTCGCGCGCTCTTGCCCCGACGCGGCGGCTACACGAGCACCAGATTGTCGCGGTGAATCAGTTCCGGCTCGAGCATGTAGCCGAGCACGGATTCGATGTCGGTGCTCGAGCGGCGCTGGATCAGCTTGGCTTCCGCGCTGCTGTAGTTGGTCAACCCACGCGCAACCTCCCGCCCGGCGGCGTTGACACACGCGATCACTTCGCCGCGCGCAAATGCGCCCTGCACGGCAACTACGCCAATCGGCAACAGGCTCTTGCCACCCGACGTAAGCTTCTCCACCGCGCCATCGTCGATCACGACGTGCCCGCGCACCTGCAGATGATCGGCCATCCATTGCTTGCGCGCCGCCATACGCGCCGTGCGCGCGATCAGTTGCGTACCGATCGCTTCGCCCGATGCGAGCCGCGCGAGCACGTCCGCTTCGCGTCCACTCGCAATGACAGTGTTCGCGCCGCTGTGAGCGGCACGCTTCGCAGCGAGGATCTTGGTCAGCATGCCGCCTCGGCCGATGCTCGAACCCGCGCCGCCCGCCATCGCCTCCAGTTCCAGCGCGCCCGCGTCGGCTTCGCGAACCAGGGTTGCGTTCGGATCCTTGCGCGGGTCCGCCGTGTACAGGCCCTGCTGATCGGTCAGGATGATCAGCGCGTCGCCTTCGATCAGATTGGCGACCAGCGCCCCCAGCGTATCGTTGTCACCGAACTTGATCTCGTCGGTCACCACCGTGTCGTTCTCGTTGATGATAGGCACGACACCGAGGCGCAGCAGCGTCAGTAACGTGGAGCGCGCGTTCAGATAGCGCTCGCGGTCCGCAAGGTCGGCATGCGTCAGCAGAATTTGTGCGGTACGGATCGCATGCTCGGCGAAACGGCTTTCGTACACCTGCGCGAGCCCCATTTGCCCGACCGCGGCGGCCGCCTGCAATTCATCGATCTCCCGTGGCCGCTTCGTCCAGCCGAGCCGCTGCATGCCTTCGGCAATCGCGCCGGAACTGACCAGCACGACCTCCTTGCCCTGCTCGCGCAACGCGGCAATTTGCGCAGCCCAACGGCCAATCGCCGCGTGATCGAGACCACGTCCGTCGTTGGTGACGAGGCTCGAGCCGACTTTGACAACCAATCGCCTGGAATCTGCGATGACGGAACGCATTGTGCGCGGTCTCCAAAGGAATGCGGGAGACTAGCGCACGCGAGCGCGCCAGCCTTGAGTTCGGCGTTAGTTTTGCGGCGTAGCGGATGCGCCGCCGGCGCTGCCGTCGGCATCATCACGGAATCTGACGTCGGCCGCCAGATCTTCCGCCTCGGCCGCGCGATGCGCATCCGAGTGGTCGGCCAGATAGTCGTAGACCGCGTAGCAAAGGTTCTCGCAACCCAGCCCGGTCAGCGCCGAAATCTGGAAGACCGGGCCGTCCCATTCGAAGCCTTTCAGGAACGCCGCAACGCGCGCATCGCGCTCGTCCTCCGCAATCATGTCGATCTTGTTCAGTACAAGCCAGCGCGGTTTTGCATGCAGCAGCTCGTCGTACTTGCGCAGTTCGTTGACGATCGCCTTCGCTTCCGCAACCGGATCGACGGCTTCGTCGAACGGAGCGAGATCGACAATGTGCAGCAACAGACCGGTGCGCTGCAGGTGTCGCAAAAACTGGTGACCCAGGCCCGCACCTTCTGCCGCACCTTCGATCAGCCCCGGAATGTCCGCGATTACGAAGCTGCGGCTCGGCCCGACTCGCACCACGCCAAGGTTCGGCGCGAGCGTCGTGAACGGATAGTCCGCGATCTTCGGCTTCGCATTCGAGACTGAAGAGATAAAGGTGGACTTGCCCGCATTCGGCATACCGAGCAGCCCGACATCCGCGAGCACCTTCAGTTCGAGGCGCAGCATGCGTCGCTCACCGGGCTTGCCGTCGGTCTTCTGACGCGGCGCACGGTTCGTGCTCGACTTGAAATGCAGGTTACCAAGACCGCCTGCGCCGCCCCTGGCGACCAGCACGTTCTGGTTGTGCTCGGTCAGGTCGGCGATCAGTTCACCGGTGTCCTGATCCGTAATGACGGTGCCGACCGGCATGCGCAGCGTGATGTCGTCGCCGCCTTTGCCATAGCAGTCGGAGCCGCGCCCGTTTTCGCCATTGCGGGCCTGATGCTTCTTCGAATAGCGGTAGTCGATCAGCGTGTTGATGTTGCGGTCGGCGATTGCGTACACGCTGCCGCCGCGGCCGCCGTCGCCGCCATCCGGGCCGCCGAACGGGACGAATTTCTCGCGGCGCATCGACGCGCTGCCATCCCCCCCGTCGCCGGCGATGACTTCGATCTTCGCTTCGTCAATGAACTTCATGCGTTACTCCGTCCCGTGTAATCCGATACGTACTGCCGCTATTTTGCCGCGCGGCGGGTGCCTTCAACAATCTGCCGATCGGCCAGGTGGCGGCCGCGGCCAACGCGTGCCGAGCAATGAATCCGCTCGACCAGAGGCATGTGTGCCGCCAAAGTGTGCGGCCGAAAGCGGCCAATAAAAAAGGCCCCGCTAACTTCGCGGGGCCTTGTTCCGGTCCTGAAGCCCGTGCCTGATTAAACTCAGGCTGCTGCCGGGACGACGTTGACCGTGTGCTTCTTCGCTGCGCCCTTGGTGGCGAACTGAACGTGACCGTCAGTCAGCGCGAACAGCGTGTGATCCTTGCCGATGCCGACGTTCAGACCCGGGTGCAGACGCGTGCCGCGCTGACGGACGATAATGCCGCCTGCGAGGATCGCCTGACCACCGTAAACCTTCACGCCGAGGCGCTTCGACTCGGAGTCGCGGCCATTCCGGGAAGAGCCGCCTGCCTTTTTGTGTGCCATGTGATTGCTCCTTGCCCGATGCGCTTACGCGTTGATCGCGTCGATGCGCAGTTCGGTGTAGTTCTGGCGATGGCCGCCATGCTTTTGGTAGTGCTTCCGGCGACGCATCTTGAAGATGGTCACTTTGGCGTGCCGACCTTGCGACACAACAGTAGCCTTGACGGAAGCCCCACTGACCAGCGGCGTACCGAACTTAATCGATTCGCCTTCGCCCACTGCGAGAACCTGGTCGAGCGTGATTTCTGCGTCAATGTCTGCCGGTATCTGTTCTACTTTAAGTTTTTCGCCGACAGCAACCTTGTACTGCTTGCCGCCGGTTTTTATGACCGCGTACATTGAAAACCTCACTCTGGAATCATTTTCTCCACGCACCACGCGCGGAAACCCGTGATTATACATAGAGTTAGCTGCTCGGTCAAAGCTTTGCAGCAAACCGGCTGGGCGCCACGCGTGCGCCGCGAAACCTTGTCCAGATGGCCAATGCAGGCTGCGTTTCGGGCCGGTGGGCGCGGAAATGGCCCGATTCGCCTTATAATCCGCCGCACTACCCCAATTTGCCGCCATGTCGTCGACCGCCACCCCCGCCCCTAACGCCGCCAACCTGCTCGCACCCATCGCCGAAGACATGCAGCAGGTCAACCGTGTCATCCGGCAACGTCTGGCGTCAGAGGTGATGCTGATCAACCAGATTTCCGAGTACATCATCAGCGCCGGGGGCAAGCGTCTGCGCCCCGCACTGCTGCTGCTGGTGGCCGGCGCATTGGGGGACAAGACGGGGCAGCGCCACGAACTGGCGGCGGTGATCGAATTCATTCACACCGCAACGCTGCTGCACGACGACGTGGTGGACGAATCGGACCTGCGGCGCGGCCGTCAGACGGCCAACGCGCTGTTCGGCAATGCGGCGAGCGTGCTGGTCGGCGATTTTCTGTACTCGCGCTCGTTCCAGATGATGGTCGGCGTCGGCAAGATGCGCGTGATGGAGATTCTGTCGGAGGCGACCAACATCATCTCCGAAGGCGAAGTGCTGCAGCTGTTGAACATGCACGACGCGGACGTCGACGAAGCGCGCTACATGCAGGTGATCCGCTACAAGACAGCCAAGCTGTTCGAAGCCGCCGCGCAGCTTGGCGCCGTGCTGTCGGGCGCGAGCGAGCAGATCGAAGCGGACGCAGCGGAATTCGGCCGGCGCATCGGCACGTCGTTCCAGATCATGGACGACTGGCTCGACTACACGGGCACCGCGGAATCGATGGGCAAGAATGCCGGCGACGATCTGCGCGAAGGCAAGCCGACGCTGCCGCTGATCTATCTGATCGAGCGCGGCACGCCGGAGCAGTCGGCGCTCGCGCGCGAAGCGATCGAACAGGGCGGCACCGACCGCTTCGAGACGATCTTCGAAGCGATCACACGTTCCGGCGCACTGGATCACACGCTGCAGTGCGCGAAGCAGGAAGCACAGGCGGCCGCAGCAGCAATTTCTTCGTTTCCTGATTCCATTTACAAGGAAAGCCTGCTAGAATTATGTTCTTATTCGACGACGAGGCAGTCTTAAACAAGACTAAATTGCCGTAAGAGTCCAAGCAGTAACCAGATCGGGGTGTAGCTTAGCCTGGTAGAGCGCTACGTTCGGGACGTAGAGGCCGGAGGTTCGAATCCTCTCACCCCGACCAGATTCTTGAAAAACCGCGCAACGTAGCGCGGTTTTTTTTCGCCCGTACGTTTTCGCCCGTACCGATACCGCACCGCGCGCTACGCCAAGGCCGAGCGCACGCGACAGCGCCGTCCCACCCCGTTTACACCACCGCCGCACAGAGCCAGCCGGGCCCTCTGCTATATTCCCCCATACCCTCCCCTTTACCTCACACGCGTGGAACACCTTCCCTTATGGGCGCAGGTAGGCGCCGTCGTTGTTCTTCTGGTCTGTTCGAGCTTCTTTTCCATTTCCGAAACGGCGATGATGGCACTCAACCGCCATCGGCTGAAGCACCTGTCCAACAAGGGCGTGCTGGGCGCGAAGACGACCCAGGGACTGCTTTCGCGCACCGACCAGTTGCTCAGCGTGATCCTGATCGGCAACAACCTGTTCAACACGATCATTCCGGTGCTGACCACGTCGATTGCGCTGCACACGTTCGGCAGCAATAGCCTCGTGCTGTCGATCGCGACCGGCATGGTCGCGTTTTTGATCATCGTGTTCGCCGAGATCGCGCCGAAAATCGTCGGCGCAACGTATCCCGAAAAGATCGCGCTACCGGCGAGCCTGCTGATCGCACCGATGATGCGCATCGCGAAGCCGTTGATCTGGTTTGTCAACCTGTTCGCCAACGGCTTTCTGCGTCTGCTGCACATCAACACCGGCGGCGCGCGCGACCAGCGCCTGTCGACCGAAGAACTGCGCACCATCGTGCTCGAGTCGGGCAGCTTCATGCCGACCAAGCACCGCAGCATCCTGCTGAATCTGTTCGATCTCGAGAACATCTCGGTCGACGACGTGATGATTCCGCGCCGGCGCATCGAAGCACTCGACTTCGACGCGCCGTTCGACCAGATCCTGCATCAGCTGGAAACCTGCTATCACAACAAGCTGATCGTCTATCAAGGCGACATCGACCGCGTGCTCGGCGTGCTGCACGTCCGCAAGACGCTGGCCGCGCTGCATAACCAGGAACTGGAGCGCGAAACGCTGCGCGAACTGCTTGCCGAGCCGTACTTCGTGCCAAGCGGCACGCCGGTGTTCCAGCAGCTGCAGTACTTCCAGGAAAGCCGCCACCGCACGGCGCTGGTCGTCAACGAGTATGGCGAACTGCAAGGGCTCGTGACGCCGGAAGACATCATCGAAGAGCTGATCGGCGAGTTCACCACCTCCGTGCCGCGTAGCGCGAGCTCGCGCGGCGGCTGGGACGAGCACGGCGAATGCATCGTCGCGGGCAGCATGCCGTTGCGCGAGCTGAACCGCTGGCTGCAGCTACGCCTGCCGACCGACGGCCCGAAAACGCTGAACGGACTGATCCTCGAAATTCTCGAAGAGATTCCCGAAGGCGACGTCTGCGTGCAGATCACCGGCGTGAAGCTAGAAGTGATGCGCAGCGACGACCAGGCGATCAGGACCGTCAAGCTGTTCCGCCCAGGGCCCAAACCCGGCAGCAAGGCGAGCCGCCTGCTGAACGGCTGACGGCCAATAGCTAACGACTGGCTCAGCATCCTACTCGAATCAACTGTCGCGCACACCTGGCCGAATGGCTGAATGGCGGTAGCGGCCGTCATCCCCGATCATGACCCGTCTTGTTGCACAGGCGGCTCATGGCCGGTTTCCGATGACTTCCCCCTCTTTGTTTGCTCCCCGGCCGGCGGGTTCGGCCGCGCCGAGCGCGAGCGGCGCCGCGCTTCACGGGCCGCTCAACATGCCTGCACGCGGGTCGGAGCTGGCGCAAGCTTCGCTGCACACTGCATCGTTTGCCGACGCGATGCAAACCGGCGCGGACGACGACGACGCAGGCGCACCGGCAGTACGGCTACTCGCCGATACGCTGCAGGAAGCGGCGCGCCGCGACGCGTCGGACCTGCATGTCGAGCCGGAAGAGCATGGCTGGCGAATCCGTCTGCGCATCGACGGCGTGTTGCACGAAGTCGCACGGCCGCCGGCGCATCTGCGCGACGCGTTCATTACACGCATCAAGGTCCTGGCGCGCATGGACATCGCCGAGCGCCGCATCCCGCAAGACGGGCGGCTGCGCCTCGCGGGCAGCGCGGCTCGCAGCGCCGACTACCGGGTCAGTTCGCTGCCCACGCTGTACGGTGAAAAGCTCGTGCTGCGTCGACTCGATGCATTGCCTGCCAATCTGTCGCTCGAATCGCTCGGCCTCGCGCGCGGCCAGCAGCAAACCGTCGAGCAGGCGATCCGCGCGCCACACGGGCTGGTACTCGTCACCGGCCCGACCGGCAGCGGCAAGACGCAGTCGTTGTACTGCTTCTTGCAGATGCTCAATTCCGCGTCGTTGAATCTCTGCTCGGTCGAAGACCCCGCCGAAATCCAGCTTGCCGGCATCAATCAGGTGAGCGTGCGCGAGAAAGCCGGACTGAGCTTCGCCGTGGCGCTGCGCGCGTTTCTGCGTCAGGATCCGGACGTCATCATGGTCGGTGAAATCCGCGACGAGGAAACTGCCGACGTCGCCGTAAAGGCCGCCCAGACCGGCCATCTGGTGTTGTCGACGCTGCACACGAACGATGCGCCAGCCGCCATCGCCCGCCTGATCGACATCGGCATCGAACCGCATAACCTGGCGGCGGCGCTGCGCATGGTCAGCGCACAACGGCTGGTGCGCAAGCTATGTACGGCGTGTCGCCAGCCAGCGCCGCACGCGGCCGCGGCGTTGCGCGCGTCGGGCGTTGCCGCCGCCCAGCTCGAGGCGTCGCGCCTATACCTGCCGGTGGGGTGCAGCGCATGCCACGGCATCGGCTACCGCGGGCGGATCGGTATCCACCAGGTCATGCCGGTGTCGGAACCGATGCGCGAGCTGATCGTCGCACGCGCCAGCACCCAGGCGCTCGCGGCGCAAGCCCGTGTGGAAGGCGTCGGCACGCTACGCGACGCGGCACTGGCACGTGTGCTCGACGGCACCACGAGCCTTGCCGAGGCGCTGTCCACCATCGAAAGCGCCTGACCGCGAACGCCATGAACCATACATCGCAGGAACTGCGCTTCAGGTGGCGCGGCATCGACGCGGACGGCACGCTGCGCAGCGGTTCAGTGATCGCACCGAACTTTGCGGTGGCGCGCGCGAAGATCCGCCGCGACGGCCTGTTCATCATCGAACTGGCCGCGCGCGGGCCGGCGCCGCGCCCGCACGCCAGCTCAGCAGAAGTCACACGCTTTACCCGTCAGCTGGCGAGCCTCGTGCGCGCCGGCCTGCCGCTTGCTCAGGCGCTGGAGCTACTCGCACAGGCGCCCGCGTCGAAACGGGACGACGGCATGGCTCGCATCGTCGGCACACTGGCGCGCGACATCACTGCAGGCGCCAGTTTCTCGCAGACGCTGCGCGAACGTGCCGATTGCTTCGGCCCGATGTATTGCCAGCTCGTGGCGGTCGGCGAAGCGTCGGGCTCGCTCGACGCGGTGCTCGCGCGCATTGCCGACGACCGCGAGCGTGCCGCCGCGCAGCGTGCCAAGGTGCGCGCCGCGCTCACCTATCCGTTTGCCATTCTGTTGCTTGCCATGGCGATCACCGCGGCGCTGCTGGTTTGGGTCGTACCGACCTTCAAACAGATTTTCGATGGCTTCGGCGCGGCCTTGCCCGCCCCGACGCGTATCGTGCTGGCGCTGTCCGAGTCGCTATCGGATTGGGGCCTCGCGCTCGGCGCAATCGCCATCGTTGCGGGCGCCGGCTTCGCGCGACTGCTGCGCGCGTCGGCTGCGCTCCGCCTGCGGGTCGCGAAGGTCACGCTCGCCACGCCGGTCGTCGGCACGTTGCTGACATCGCTCTGCGCCGCGCGCTGGAGCCGCGCATTGGGCACCCTGCTGTCTGCCGGCACGCCGCTCGCGGACGCCTTCCAGTCGCTGACGCACGCCACCGGTAATGCGTACTTCGATCGCGCCACCGGCGGAATCGCCGCGCGCCTGCGGCACGGCGAACGGCTCGCGGCGTCGATGCGTGCAGCCCGCTGCTTCCCTGCCGAAGTCGTGCAGCCCGTCGCGGTTGCGGAGGAATCCGGCACGCTCGACACGATGTTGCTCGATATTGCGTCGCTATGCGATCGTCAGGTTGACGAAAAGATCGGCGCGCTGGCGAGCCTGTGCGAACCGCTAGTGATCGCCGTGCTCGGGCTGCTCGTCGGCGGCCTCGTGATCGCGATGTATCTTCCCATCATTCAACTCGGCAACGTGGTGTAGCATCGCAGCCGAACCCACCCCATTTATCATGCAGGCCGCCTACAGCACCGTGTCGGATCACCTTTTCAGCATGCCGCTCGAATCGCTCGGCAACTTCGCCGCCGACGCCGGCGCGAGCTTCGGTCTGTTGCCGTTCGCTGCACAGATCGCGTTCGCGGTCGCATTCGGGCTGGTGGTCGGCAGCTTTCTGAACGTCGTCGTGCACCGGCTACCGATCATGCTCGAGCGCGCGTGGCGCGAAGAAGTCGCCGAGGCCACCGGCCAGCCGTTCGAAGACGACGGGCTGCCGGCCCGCTACAACCTGTGCTTGCCGCGCAGTGCGTGTCCGCATTGCGGCCATGTGCTACGTGCATGGGAAAACGTGCCGATATTCAGCTATCTGATGCTGCGCGGCCGCTGTTCGCAATGCAAGGCGCGGGTCAGCCTGCGCTATCCGCTGATCGAACTCGCCAGCGCCGTCTGCGCAACCTTGTCGCTGATGCAGTTCGGCACCGGTGCCACCGCACTCGCCGCGTTCGGACTTTGCGCGATGCTGATCGCCATGAGCGCGATCGACATCGACACCCATCTGCTGCCCGACTCGCTGACGCTGCCTTTGTTGTGGTGCGGTCTGATCGTCAACTTCGGCAGCCTGTTCGCCACGCTGCACGACGCGGTGCTAGGTGCGATTGCCGGCTATCTGGCACTGTGGTGCGTGCACTGGGTGTTCAAGCTGGTGCGCGGCGTCGAGGGAATGGGCTATGGCGACTTCAAGCTCCTTTCAGCGCTGGGCGCGTGGCTCGGCTGGGCCGCACTGCCGCAGATCATCCTGATTGCCGCCGTGGCGGGCGCGGTAATCGGGCTGATCGCGACGTGGCGCGGCCGTATGCGCTTCGAAGAGCCGCTGCCGTTCGGCCCGTTTCTCGCCGCCGGCGGTGCGCTCACGCTGTTTCTCGGCACACCGCTCTATTTGGCGATCGGAGGCTGATGCATGTTTGCGGTCGGATTGACAGGCGGAATCGGTAGCGGCAAATCGTACGTCGCAGATCGCTTCGCGGCGCACGGCGTACCGATCGTCGACACCGATGCGATCGCGCATCGGATTACCGCGGCGCATGGCGTTGCGATGCCGGCTATCGCACGCGAGTTCGGTGCTTCGTTCGTTGCGGCCGACGGCTCGCTCGATCGCACGCGGATGCGCGAGTTCGTATTCAGCGACGAAACCGCACGCCGCCGTCTCGAAACGATCACCCATCCGCTGATTCGCAGCGAGACCGAGCGCGCATGGCAGCAAGCCCAAGGCCCGTACGTGATGATCGTCGTGCCGTTGCTGGTGGAGTCGGGCACATGGAAGTCGCGGGTCGATCGGGTGCTCGTCGTGGACTGCAGCGTTGAAACGCAGATCGAGCGGGTGATGCGTCGCAATGCCTTCAGCCGCGAACAGGTGCTCGCGATCATCGCGCGCCAGGCCACGCGCGACGCGCGTCTCGCGGCCGCGCACGATGTGATCGTCAACGACTCCAGCGCCGCCGGCGCAGCCGATGCGCTCGAAGCACGCATCGCGGAACTGCATCGCCAGTACCTGTCATATGCAGGTCATTGACCAATCGTCGACGGGCCACTGACACGTCATTGCAGCAGGTCACTCGCGCACAAACCCGCGCCACGCGCCGCGCAGCACCGACCGACTGCGCAAACTGCGGGCAGCGCGCAGCGATCTTGCAGTAACCAAAGCGAAACTATTGCGAACGGGACGGAATCAGTGTTTCATTGCCAGGGGTAATTCACGGCATTAGAATGTCCTGCAATCCCGTCACCGACCACGCGCGAGGCGAGTCCGCTTGATTCTTTACGAGTATCCCTTCAACGAGCGAATCCGGACGCTGCTGCGCCTCGAAGACCTGTTCGAGCGCTTCACGTTCTTTTTGACTCAGGAAGATCCGCGGGAACACCACGTTGCGCTGACCACGCTGTTCGAAATCTCCGAAGTCGCGGGCCGCGCGGATTTGAAATCGGATCTGATGAAGGAACTCGAACGGCAGCGTCAAACCCTCGCACCGTTCCGCGGCAATCCCGGCATCGAACAGAATGCGCTCGAGGCAGTGCTCGGCGAGATCGAGCAAACGCTCGCGGGCCTCGCGCAGATGCAGGGCAAAACCGGTCAACATCTGGCCGACAACGAATGGCTGTCGAGCATCCGCAGCCGCGCGATCATTCCGGGCGGCACCTGCAAGTTCGATCTTCCGTCCTACTACGCATGGCAGCAAACGCATCCGGACCAGCGCCGTCAGGACATCGCGAAATGGGTCATGCCGCTGCTGCCGTTGCGCGACGCCGCCGCAATCGTGCTGCGTCTTGCACGCGAATCCGGCCAGGCATCGAAGGTGATGGCAATGCAGGGCAGTTATCAGCAGATGCTGTCGGGCCGCACCTATCAGCTGATGCAAGTGCGCGTGGCACCGGAATTGCGTGTCATCCCGGAAGCAAGCGCGAACAAATACATGCTGTGGGTGCGCTTCACGGTACAGGACGGCGATCTGCGTCCGCGCGCCGTCGATGTCGATGTGCCGTTCCAGCTGACCTTGTGCAGCCTGTAGCACGGTACCGGCACGTTCGCCGGCCTGGTCGACAGATAAATCGGAAATGCCCGGCCGCGCAGTGTGACACTTGCGGTGCCGGATAACAGAATCGGCACGCTTGTCGCGCAAATTACCGGCGACCTGCTTTAAGCTGACGCAAACGTCCCCAGATTGGACGCTCGTCCCGTTCAACCAAGACCGCTATTGTCAGAATGAGCACAGTTGTCAAATGCCCGGCCTGCGGCAAGGATGTCCGTTGGGTGCCTGAAAGCCGTTTTCGTCCGTTCTGTTCGGAGCGTTGCAAGCAAATCGATCTAGGCGCGTGGGCCGCCGAGAAGTATCGGATCGGCGGCACCGACGATGAACCGCCCGCCGACGAGGCGCCTGGTCAAGGCACATCGCCGCATTGAAGCGGTCGCGCAACGCCCACGGAGCACCGCGCAGACACGCAAACAAAACGCCCGCAACGCGCGGGCACGGGTCGCGAGCGGGCGCTTACTTAGCGTCCGCTGCCAGCCACTCCAGCACCGGAATCGTCGCCGGCAACAGCGGCTCGACGTCCGCCGGCAAGGTCTGCCACACGAACGCCTGACCTTCGCGCCCATGCGGTTCGCCGCTCCACGCCGTCACCTTGCAGAAGTACAGCCGCACATACGCGTGCGGATAGTCGTGCTCGAGCGTATGCCACCGATGGCACGCCTTGACGTCGATGCCGAGTTCCTCGTGCAGTTCGCGCGCGAGTGCCGCTTCGACGGTTTCGCCCGGCTCGAGCTTGCCGCCCGGAAACTCCCAGTAGCCCTCGTACGGCTTGCCGGCCGGCCGCTGTGCAAGCAGGTATCGCCCATCGGGTTGCACCAGCACGCCCACCGCCACTTCGGTAACCGGGCGCGCCGTTTGCACATCGGCGCCCGGCGCAGCGGCGCCCGGCGCAGCGGCACTCGCGTTGTCCGCGCCTGCGCTCATGCCTGCGTCCGTCGGCCGGACCAGTCGCGTGCGAATTGCCACGCCACCCGCCCGGAGCGCGAACCGCGCTCCAGCGCCCACACCAGCGCATCGCCGCGTGCCGCTTCGATACCCGCCTGATCGCAGCCGAAGTGCTGCAGCCAGTGCGCGACGATCGCGAGATAGTCGTCCTGCTTGAACGGATAGAAGCTGACCCACAGACCGAAGCGCTCGGACAGCGAGATCTTCTCCTCGACCACTTCGCCCGGATGAATCTCGCCGTCGGGCATGTGCTTGTACGACTCGTTGTCGCTCATGTACTCGGGCAGCAGATGGCGGCGGTTCGACGTCGCGTAAATCAGCACGTTGTCCGACTGCGCGGCCACCGAACCATCGAGCGCCACCTTCAGCGCCTTGTAGCCCGACTCGCCGTCTTCGAACGACAGATCGTCGCAGAACACGATAAAGCGCTCCGGCCGCCCCGCAATCAGATCGACGATATCGCCGAGGTCGTGCAGGTCGTCCTTGTCGACTTCGATCAGACGCAGGCCGTCTTTCGCATGCGCATTCAGGCACGCCTTG
>Ga0310813_10000476_pt1 | contig 25189 bp, 31 predicted proteins | sample YN3metagenome_FD_203086 | JGI IMG/M metagenome (GOLD analysis project Ga0310813, IMG submission 203086) | Soil microbial communities from experimental microcosm in Duke University, North Carolina, United States - YN3 | ecosystem: Engineered > Artificial ecosystem > Soil microcosm > Unclassified...
CACTCTATTTTTCATTTGCCCAGCCCTGTTGCGAGGGGGCGGCGCGGCCCCGCGCGCCGCGACTCCGTGAGCTTGCGGAAGTAATCGGAGAACTCCGCGACCACCGCTTGCAGCTGCTTCACCATCTCCGCCATGTCGAGAATGACCTGCCGCGAGCGATTGAGCTCCGGATCCTGACTGCCGAACAACTGCTGCGTCAGCATCAGCATGCGTTGCTCGTCTTCGCGCGGCACGCCGAGGATTTCCATGATGACGTGCAGCGGATACATGACCGCGACGTCCCGCACGAAGTCGCACTCGCCGCCGCGCTCGATCATCGACGCGACTTGCGCCTTGGCGATCGCGCGGATGCGCTCTTCGAGCTTGCGAATGCTCTGGTTCGTGAACCACTGCTGCGTCAACGCGCGATACTTCGGATGGTCCGGCGCATCCATCTGCACGAGGCTGCGCACCAGGTGCGGCATGCCTGTCAGCTTGCGCACGAATGCTTCGCTCGCACAGTCCGTGAGCACGGTCGGCCGATCGCCGTTGTGGAACAGCGCGTTCTGACGGCTGATCTCGGCAATGTCGGCGTGCTTGGTGACGACCCAGAACGGATCGAAGCCGCTCACCTCTGCACGACTCAGCGGCAGATTCGCGCGCAGCCAGGTGAAGTCGTTGTGCAACCCGTGCGCCTCGGCGTAGGTCAGCGGATCGCACAGGCTGGCCGCCATGCGCGGCGGTGTCTTGGGAAGCTCGGTCGTCATCGGCCACTCCTTTTGACTGCGCGTCTTCGGGACGGCGTGGCTGCCGGGAGATTGCGCAGGCCGTAAATGAATACGTCGCAAACATGTGCGATGTAGCGCTCGCGGATTCCGTCGTCGATACCATCGGCACCCGCCAGCGAGCGCACCGCATAGCGCGCGTTGAACAGATGATCGCAGGAGCCGAGCACGCTCACGTAGAACAGCAACGGATCCACTGGCTTGAACTCACCGCTGCGCATGCCCTCGGCAAGCAGCTCGCGCTGCAGCTCCATCAGCGGCTGCACGAAAATGCGATTCACCTGTCGCGAGCTGCGCGAATGGCGATCGTCGAGCAGCGAATGCAGCAGGCGATTGAGGTACGGCGTGCGGAAGAAGTTGTCGATGATGCCGGCGATGTGTCGCCGCAGCTTCTCGGTCGGCGGCAGGTCCTGGCTCAGCAGTTCCTTGAAGCCCTGCAACGCTGCGACCGCCTCGCGCTCCACCAGCGCGAGCAGCAGGCCGTTCTTGTTGCCGAAGTAGTACTTGACCAGCGCGGAGTTCAGGCCGGAGTGCTCCGCGATTTCGCTCAGCGAAACGTCGATCGAATGACGGTCGCTCATCAGGCGTCCGGCGGTGTCGAGCAGCCGCTCGCGCGCGCTGAAATCCGGCTCGACCGCGGCGCGCGCAATGCGCCCGGCACGTTTGCGCAGGCGCTTCGGACGCGACGTAATCGTGCTCTCGCGAGTGGCAGTCGGCACGCTCGATCCTCGGCTCAACCGTTGGGTCAACTATTGTGTTAACCGATTGATTAATTCACCTCAATGGTGTCTATTGACGCTCACTCTTGCAAGGGGGATTTCTCATGAGCGCTGCCTATATCGTCGCGGCCGTGCGCACCGCCGCCGGTCGCAAAGCGGGCCGGCTGTCCGAATGGCACCCGGCGGATCTGGCCGGCAAGGTTCTCGATGAACTGGTGGCGCGCACCAAGGCCGATCCGGCCTTGATCGACGACGTGATCATGGGCTGCGTCAGCCAGGTCGGTCAGCAAGCCGGCAACGTCGCGCGCAACGCAGTGCTCGCCTCAAAACTTCCGGAAAGCGTGCCGGGCACGAGCTGCGATCGGCAATGCGGCTCGTCGCAACAGGCACTGCACTTCGCCGCGCAGGCGGTGATGTCCGGCGCGATGGATGTAGTGATCGCCGCGGGCGTCGAAAGCATGAGCCGCGTGCCGATGGGCCTGTCCTCGCAGCTCCCGGCGAAGAACGGCTTCGGCACGCCGAAGAGCCCGAAGATGGAAGAGCGCTATCCCGACATCCAGTTCAGCCAGTTCATGGGCGCCGAGATGATGGCGAAGAAGTTCGATCTGTCGAAGGACTCGCTCGATGAGTACGCGTTCATGAGCCATCAACGCGCGATCGCCGCAACCAAGAGCGGCGCGTTCGAAGCCGAAGTGCTGCCGATCGACATCGTGCTGCCGGACGGCAGCAAAGACAGCCATCGCATCGACGAAGGCATTCGCTTCGATGCCAGTCTCGAAGCGATTCGCGGCGTGAAGCTGCTGGCGGAAGGCGGCCGCATCACTGCGGCAACGTCGAGCCAGATCGCCGACGGCGCCTCGGGCGTCATGGTCGTGAACGACAAAGGACTCAAGGCGCTCGGCGTGCAGCCGGTGGCGCGCATTCATCACATGACGGTCATCGGCCACGACCCCGTGATCATGCTGGAAGCGCCGATTCCCGCGACCGCGCAGGCGCTGAAGAAGGCAGGCATGAAGCTGCAGGACATCGACCTGTTTGAAGTGAACGAAGCGTTCGCCTCGGTGCCAGTCGGTTGGCTGAAGCAGCTCGACGCGGACCCGGACAAGCTAAACGTGAACGGCGGAGCGATTGCGCTCGGCCATCCGCTCGGCGCCTCGGGCACGAAGCTGATGACGACGCTCGTGCACGCGCTCAAGAAGCGCGGCAAGCGCTACGGCCTGCAGACGATGTGCGAAGGCGGCGGCCTGTCCAACGTGACGATCATCGAGAGACTGTAATCATGAAGCTGGATTCGAATATCACCGCAGTCATCACGGGCGGCGCGTCCGGGCTCGGTGCCGCGACGGCACGCGCGCTCGCGGCGTTCGGCGTCAAGGTTGCGATCTTCGATTTCAATGCCGAGAAGGGCGAAGCGCTCGCCAGCTCGCTCGGCGGCGTCTTTTGCAAAGTCGACGTGACGTCCGATGCGGATGTCGATGCAGGTTTTGCGAAGTCGCGTGCTGCGCTCGGACAAGAGCGCATCCTCGTGAACTGCGCCGGCACGGGCAACGCGTTCAAGACAGCGTCGCGCGACAAGCAAACGCGCGAGATCAAGCATTTTCCGATCGACGCATTCAATCGCATCATCCAGATCAATCTCGTCGGCACCTTCCGCTGCGCCGCCAAGTCGGCGGCAGGCATGCTCTCGGTCGAGCCGCTCGATGCATTCGGCGAGCGCGGCGTGATCATCAATACCGCGTCGGTCGCGGCCGAGGACGGTCAGATGGGTCAGGCTGCGTACTCCGCATCGAAGGCCGGCGTCGTCGGCATGACGTTGCCGATCGCGCGCGATCTGATGGGCGACGGCATTCGCGTCAACACCATCCTGCCCGGCATCTTCGACACGCCGCTGATGATGGGCGCGCCGGAGAACGTCAAGGCTGCGCTGGCAGCGTCGGTGCCGTTTCCGAAGCGCTTCGGCGCGCCGGAGGAGTACGCGTCGCTCGCGGTCGAGATGTGTCGCAACAGCTACTTCAACGGTGAGGATGTGCGACTGGATGGCGCCATCCGCATGGCGCCCCGATGAAACGCACGATCTTCGAGCCCGAGCACGATCTCTTTCGCGAATCGGCGCGCCGCTTTTTCCAGAGCGAAATCGGTCCGCACGGCGAGCGCTGGCGCGAACAAGGCTGCGTCGACCGCGAGGCCTTCAAGAAGGCCGGCGAGCAGGGTTATCTGCTCATGTGGGCCGACCCGAAGTACGGCGGCTCCGGCGAGCGCGACTTTCGCTACGAGCAGATCCTGATCGAGGAGAACGGCCGCAACGGCGAAGGTGGCTTCTTCATGACGCTGCACTCGCGCCTGGTCGCACCGTACATCGGCGCGCTCGGCACCGAGGAGCAGAAGACGCGGATCCTGCCGCGTTGCGCCTCCGGCGAAACCATCCTCGGCATCGCGATGACCGAGCCCGGCGCCGGCAGCGATCTCGCGGGCATCAAGACGCGCGCGGAAGACAAAGGCGATCACTGGTTGCTGAACGGCTCGAAGACGTACATCTCGAACGGGCAGATCGGCGACCTGTTCATCGTCGTCGCCCGCACCGATCCGAACCGTCGCCATGGGCTCGGCCTGTTCCTGGTCGAGCGCGGCATGGAAGGATTCAAGCGTGGCCGCAATCTGAAGAAGATGGGCCTGAAGGCGCAGGACACCTCCGAGCTGTTCTTCTCCGACGTGAAGGTGCCGAAGGCCAACGTGCTCGGCGAGCCCGGCAAAGGCTTTCATTTCCTTACGCACTTCCTCGCTGAGGAACGCCTGATCACTGCATGCGGCGCGATGACGCTGTGCCAGGTGGCGTTCGATGCGACGCTGCAATTCGTGAAGGAGCGCAAGGCGTTCGGTCAGCCGATCGGCACATTCCAGGTGTCGCGATTCAAGATGGCTGACATGCGTGCGCAGATCGACGCGATGCAGTGCTTCGTCGATCAGTGCGTGCTCCAGCACAACGCCGGCCAGCTCGACGCAGTCACCGCGGCCGAAGCGAAGCTACTGACGACGGAGTTGGAAGGCCGGGTGGTGGACCAGTGCGTGCAATTGCACGGCGGCGCCGGTTACATGGACGAATACCCGATCTCGCGCATGTACACAGGCGCGCGCATCAGCCGCATCCTCGCGGGCAGCAACGAGATCATGCACGAGATCATCGGCCGCTCGCTGGAACTGGACGATCGCAAGCTGACGAAAGCGTAGCTACTTCGTCGGCGTCGGCCTCACCACCAGCGGCACGTTGCACACGTCGATGCGACCGGCCTTGTGCTTGTACCACTCGTCCTGCCGGTTGCGACGGGCCTCGATCAGATCCGTGAACGTCTGCGTGTCGGTGCGCAGTAGCTGCAGGTTCGTGCGCTGCTCCGCGGGCACATCTGCCGCAACACGCATGTTGCGGATCGGCACGCGCTGCTCCGCCTTGTCATAGAAGCCCATCGGCGCGGGACCGCGCGGCATGATGGCCAGCAGCTCCATCCCATACACGACCCGGCCGAACAGCGCGACGTTGCGATCGAGCTGACGCGGCGCATGGCCCGAGACCACGTAGATCTCGACGCCAGGACCGCTGTCGACCTCGTTGTCGCGACCCGCACCGACCATGCTGTAGCAGTGCACGAGCCAGGCAGTGCCGTCTGCCTTGTCACGCGCAGCGGGGAATCCGGAGACCCATCCGGTCTGCGCCGCGTACGTGTCCGGATCCGGCAGCGCCACGAACTTGAGCCCGGCAGCGGAGCGCTCGAACTCGGGGGCCAGCTTGCTCTTGGCATTGCCCACGGACTTCTTGTGATCCTTGTCCGCGGGATCGGCCCATTGCACGACGAAGTTGTCCTGCGAGCGCACGATCGACAGGCCGTCGAAGTACTTGCCGCGCACCAGGGTGCGGACGTTGGCGGCATGTAGCGGCGCGAACTCTGGCGCGAGCTCGATGACGACGCGCCCGCCCGCGAGCTCCAGGTACAGCGTGTTCTCAGGATCGAGCGTGCGCCAGTCGGAAGGTTTGGCGGCGGCCAGAACGTCCGACATCGTCTTGCCAGCAGGTGCGGCGGCCGCGTCGATCACGAGCGCGGCTGCCGCCAACACTAGCCCAGTGCGCAGGATTGTTTTCATGGGGCCGGACGTTAAACGAGCCCGGGCCCGACTTCAAATGCGATCAGTCAATTGCGGTCAGTGTGCTGCAGTGGCCTGAGCCACACCCGTCTTGCGCAGGCTGCCCGGCACGTACGTGCCCGGCGTTGCGTTGAACGAGATGCAGAAGCGGTTCCAGCCGTTGATGGCCACGACCTGCAGCGTCAGCTTCATCAGCTCATGCTCGTCGAAGTGCTCACGCGCCTGCTGGTACACAGCATCGGGCACCTGGCCGTCCTTGAGCGTGGTCACTGCCTCGGCCCACGCCAGCGCTGCGCGCTCGCGGTCCGAAAACATCGGCGCCTCACGCCACGCATTCAGCAGATATAGCCGCTGCTCGGTCTCGCCATCGAGCCGCGCATCCTTCGTGTGCATGTCGATGCAGAAGCCGCAGCCGTTCATCTGCGATACGCGCAGCTCGACCAGATACAGCAGCTTCTTGTCGAGCCCCGGGCTGACGATCGCCTTGTTGAGCCCGAGCATCGCGCCCAGGACGTCACTGAACTTCTTGGGATCCAATGGAATGCGGACTGTCATGTTCAACCCCTGCGTTGCCAATGTCTCGAGATGTACCCTCAAGACGCGTGGGCGGCGGGCTGTGTGACCTGCAGTCCCTGACGTTGCGCGAACTCGCGCAGCTTGTCGGGATTCGCTATCGAGTAGTAGCCGTAGATGTGATGACCGTCGGTGTCGACGGTCGCGACCGAGTGCATGCGGCCTTTGTAATAGAACGCAAAGCCGACCTCGCCGTTGACGCGTACGAGACGACGCTCGATGTGCGGCGCTTCGCGACGGCGCGAAATCGCCCACCACAAGCGCGCGATGCGCTCCGCGCCGTGCAGCGGCCGGATCACCGCGACAGCCTTGCCACCGCCATCGGAAGTCATGTTGGCTTCCGGGGCGAACATGCTCTTGATCGAGTTGAAGTCACCGCTCTGCGCCGCTGCGATGAACCGGTTCAGCATGTTGACGCGCGCTTGTTCGTCGACGCGGAAGCGCCGGCGTTCGGTCGCGACACGCTCACGTGCACGATGCACGAGCTGACGGCACGCCGGGGTTGTCTTGCCGAGCGTCTCAGCGATGTCGTCGTAGTCGCAATCGAAGACGTCGTGCAGGATGAACGCCGCGCGCTCCTCCTCGCCGAGCCGTTCGAGCAGCAGCATGAATGCGAGCGAAAGATCGCTGGCGAACTCGGCGTGCGACTCCGGCGTCGGCACCTCCGCTTCAGCCAGCGGCTCGGGTAGCCACGGGCCGAAGTACGTCGCCCGCTGAGTCTTCGCAGCGCGCAGTCGATCGATCGCGAGGCGCGTGACCATCGTCGTCAGCCACGCCTCGGTCGAGCGCAACTCTGCCGCGTCCTGCTCGTGCCAGCGCAGCCAGGCGTCCTGCATGACGTCCTCCGCGTCTGCGCGGCTACCCAGCATCCGGTAAGCAATGCCGAACAATCGGTCGCGATGACCCGCGAAGATTTGGACGTTTGCGCTCATACGACTTAGACGGCCGGGGATTGCACTCTGTGACAGTTCATTTCGCGAACAAAGCCGTGTACCGGCGTTGCATCTCCTGCGGCGAAACCTCCTCCACCTGGTGCCCGACCAGCCATTCGTGGCCGAAGGGATCGCGCACACTGCCGCTGCGCTCGCCATAGAAGGCATCCGTCGCCGGCCGCAGCACCGTCGCACCGGCGGCGACCGCCCGCTCGATCCACGCGTCGGCATTGTCGACGTGCAGATGGATCGAGAACGATGTGCCACCCAGCGCCTGCGGTCCCACGATGTTCATCTCCGGATACTCGTCCGACAGCATCAGCGTCACGCCGCCGAGCTTGATCTCGGCATGCCCGATGCGGCCGCTCGGCTCCGTCAACCGAAACAGTTCTTCGGCACCGAATGCACGCTTGTAAAAGTCCAGTGCCTGCGCGGCGCCGCGGACGCGCAGATAGGGATAGACCTCGTGCACCGCGAAGGTTCGATCGTTAGTGCTCATGACTCGCTGCTCCACTGCAAGTTCGGGAGACGCCAGTTTCTTGATGAAGCGTGTGCAGGTATTGGAAAAATCTGCACTCGCTGTCTTCAGCGGCCGCGCTCGCCGTCGATCTCCATGTGCAGCGCCGTGCCCGGCGCGACCGGCCGATACTCGCCCGGCGTGACCCCGCTGAACTCGCGGAAATCCCGCGTCAGATGCGACTGATCGTAGTAACCGTACTCGCTCGCGAGGTCGGCCCACGCGACCTCACCACCGCGCGCGACGCGTTCGACGACGCTGCGCAGGCGATTGATGCGGCTGTAGAGCTTCGGAGTGAGTCCGACCGCATCAGTGAAGAGTGTCGTGAACCGACGCGAGCTATAACCCGTCGCGACCTGCAACTCCGCGATGCGCACTTCCGTCGGCGCAGTCTGCATACCGCGTAGGGCGAAGCTGATTGCGGGATGCACGAGCGGCCGCGGACGCAAGCGCTCCAGGAATTCCTGTTCGAGCAACGCAAACTTCGCCGCAGGGGTCGGCGCTTCGAGCAGCTGCGCGCGCAACGTGTGCGCACGCTCGCCCCAGAGATCGGACAGCGCAACGTGACGATCGGTCAGCTCCTGCGCATTCACGCCGAGCAGCGGCGCACCGCCGCCGGAACGAAAATGCACGCCGATAACGTGCACGTCGCGGCGCGCATCGAGCACGAAATATTTCGATTGCGCGCCATGCACGACGGCGCCGTCGAAGACCATCCCGACGCGGTCCGTGGCGTTCTCGAACACCCGCAGATCGTCGGCGGCAAGATTGAATGTAAGGTCGACACTACCGGTCGGTAACGCGCTCTGCCGCTTGCGATCCGGGTCGCAGCCGCGTGCGTACCAGAACTGGTCGATGAACGCCGACAGCGGTGCTGCTGGTCTGTAGCGGAGCATCTGCATGACGAGGCGCTCGCGGGGTCGAGGCAGCATGATAGTCCCGGGTTGCTGAATACACGAGCTTTCCGCACACTCGCGCGCTCGACACAAGAGGCTTGGGAGAACGACGATGCGAGTGAACCTGATGAGCCGCTGGTCCCTGCTGTGTTTGTGCCTGCTCGCGTTACCCGCGCTCGCGCAGGCACAGGGCAGCTCCAACATCGAACAGTTCTTCGACACGTTCACCGCAGACTGGGTCCGGCGCGATCCCGACCTCGCCACCGCCACGCGCTATTTCAGCGGCGCCGAGCAGGATCGGCTGGAGCAGCAGCTGACGCCGAATACGCGCGCCTTCGAGCTGGAGCGCGTCGCGCTGGCAAAGCGCGGCTTGAACGAGCTCGCCAAATTTGACACCGCCAAGCTGACCGAGTCGCAGCGGCTCTCCGCGCAATTGATGCACTGGATGCTGGACTCGGTCGTGCGCGGCGACGAGTACTCCGATTACCGCTTCCCGCTGGAGCAGTTCGGCGGCGCAAACGTGGAGCTGGTGGAGACGCTGACGCTGCGCCATCCGGTCGCCACGGAAAAAGATGCGTCAAATTACGTCAAGCGCCTGGCGCAGGTCGCGCAGCGCATGGACGAATCGCTGGTCGAGGCGCAGCGGGTGGCCACCAAAGGACTGATTCCCCCCGCGTTCATCATCAAGACCACCCTCGCATCCATGCGCACGTTCCGTGACGTCGCGCCGGACCAGAACCCGCTCGTCACGGTACTGGCGCAGAAGATGGGCGCGATCGAAGGCATGGCTCCCGAGCAGCGCACGAAGCTGCAGGCCGAGGCGACCAAGCTCGTCGGTGCGCAGGTGTATCCGGCGTGGGATCGCGCGATCAAGCTGCTCGAATCGCTCCAGCCGAAGGCGACTGACGATGCCGGCCTGTGGCGCTTCAAGGGCGGCGACGCCGCGTACAAGTTCTTCCTCAGCCGCTTCACGACCACGACGCTGACGCCGGAGGAGATCCATCAGATCGGCTTGAAGCAGGTCGCGAGCATCGAAGGACAGATGGACACGATCCTCAAGCAGCTCGGCCGCACCGAGGGCCCGGTACGCGAGCGCATCGAGAAGCTGCGCAACGATCTGCGTTATCCGGATCCCGCGTCCGACGCGAGCCGCGCGGCGATCATGAAAGACACCAACGCGTTCATCGAGGACGCACTCAAGCGCAGCCAGTCGCTGTTCGATCTGCAGCCGAAGACGAAGGTCATTGCGCAGCCGTTCCCGCGCTTCCGCGAAGCGAGCGCCGCGGCCAACTACAATCGCGCGCCGCTCGACGGCTCGCGCCCGGCGATCTTCCAGATCCCGTTGCGCGATCAGCGCATGACGAAGTTCGGCCTGCGCTCACTCGTGTATCACGAGACGGTACCGGGTCATCATTTCCAGATCGCGCTCGAGCAGGAGAACACCAGCCTGCCGCGCTTCCGCCAGGCCCGCGTGCTCGGCGGCATCTCCGCGCTGTCCGAAGGCTGGGCGCTGTACGCCGAGAAGCTGGTCGCCGAGAACGGCTGGTACGAAGGCGATCCCGAAGGTCTGCTCGGCATGCTCGACGCACAACTCTTCCGCGCGCGCCGACTGGTCGTGGACACGGGCTTGCATGCCAAGCACTGGACGCGTCAGCAAGCGATCGACTACGGCATCGAAGCGAGCGAAGTCGAGCGCTACGTCGTGAATCCCGGGCAGGCGTGCGCGTACATGATCGGGCAGCTCAAGCTGCTGGAGTTGCGCGACAAGGCGCGCAATACGCTCGGTCCGAAGTTCACGCCGCAGGCTTTCCACAACGTCGTGCTGAAAACCGGTACGGCGCCGCTGGACATGGTCGCGGGCGAGGTGGACCGCTACATCCGGACGGCCTCCGGCAAGTAATGGCGTGACGTGCAGCACATCCCGACGGCCGCGCATTTCGCGATGATGTACGCGAGCTGAAGGGATCCGGACATGCCAAAACAAGCCAAGAGGTCGTTGCTGCAAGGACTGCTGGCAGGCTTGAGCAGCCGCAAGCAACCGCCCGCGGTCAGCGGGCCGTTGCGGCCTTTCCAGGCGATCTCGATCTACCGCGGGCTGATCTGCTGCGACATGGCCCGCAAGTTCAGCGACCATCGTTTCCTGGTTCGCGATGCGCCGCCGCTGCCGCTGGCAGGTTGCAGCCTGGCCAAGACCTGCCAGTGCAAGTACATCAAGCATCGGGACCGGCGCGCCGAGCCGCGACGCCTGATCGATTTCGGCGTGGCGCAACGCTTGTTCGACGGTAGAGAACGGCGCGAACGCGGCGGCGGCCGGCGCTCGAAAGATTAACCGCTCCAGGTCTGCGGCAGATGAATCGGCACGTGCAACTGGCGCGTGCCATTGGCCGCTTCGGCCGGAAAGCGCCCGGCGCGCACGTTCACCTGCAACGCGAAGAAGAACAGCTCGGGCAACGCCAACGTTCGATCCCGCTCCTGACGGAATGCGACGAATTCTTCGCGCGTCGTCGCGGCGCTCAAGTGCACGTTCGACTGCTTCTCGCTGCCGATGTCCGCGCAATACGCCGGCTCGTTCGGCGGCTGCGGGTAGTCGTGACCTGTCATCACGCGCGTCGCGTCGGGCAATCGATAGAGCTTGCGAATCGAATCGTACAAGTCGGCAGCGCTGGCGCCGGGGAAGTCACAGCGCGCCGTGCCGAGATACGGCAGGAACAGCGTGTCGCCGACGAACGCGCAGTCGCCGATCAGATAAGTGACCGAGTCCGGCGTGTGACCGGGCGTCGCGATCACGGAGCACGCGATCTCGCCGATGCGAAAGCGATCGCCATCGTTCCACAGGCGCTCGAACTGCGAGCCGTCGGTCGGGAACTGCGGCTCCAGATCGAACACGTGTGCGGCAGTGATCTGCACGTCGCAGACGCCTGCACCTGTCGCGACCTGGCAGCCCAGAGCGTCCTTCATGTAGGCTGCTGCGGACAAATGATCGGCATGCGCGTGCGTTTCGAGGATCCACTGCACTTGCAGTTGCAGCTCGCGAATGCGAGCCAGCATCTGCTCCGCGGCGACGGCGGTCACCACGCCGGAGCGGCGATCGAAGTCCAGCACGGGATCGACCACCACGCCGTGACGCGTGCGCGGGTCGTAAACCAGATAGGCGTAGGCGCCGGTCAGCGCGTGATAGAAGGCCTCGACTGCAGGAACCTGCGTGGCGCTCATGCGCTCATAGAGTACATGAAAACTGCGACGCTCATTTCGGCTGCCGACGCGCCGCAAACTGCGGAGCGCATGCGCCGCCTGCGCTCGCTCGCCTGGCTGCTCGACAACTCGATTCCGTTGCCGGGCGGCTATCGCATCGGGCTCGATCCGCTCATCGGGCTCGTGCCCGGTCTCGGCGATGCGATCGGCGCGCTGTTCTCCGCTTTCATCATCAACGAAGCACGCAGCCTCGGTGCGCCGCGCAGCATTCTGCTGCGCATGATCGGCAACGTCGCGCTCGAGACGGTGATCGGCGCGATTCCGTTTGCAGGCGACATCTTCGATGCGGCGTTCAAGTCGAACACCCGCAACCTTGCGCTGCTCGCGCGCTATCAGCTCGATCCGATCGGCAGCCGACGCAGCAGCCGCTTCCTCGTGTTCGGCTTTTCGCTGCTGCTCGCGCTCGTCGTGGCATTCGTGATCGCAGTGCCGGTGCTCGTGATCGTGGCGCTCTTCAAGCTCTTCTAGGGACGAACGGCATGCCAATGACCGACGATTACGCTGCGACCGAGCCGACCCGCGCGGAGATCGACGCACTGCAGGGACCGGCGCTGCTGGAGTTCGGCAGCGTTTCTTGCGGCTGGTGCATCCGCGCGCAGTCGCTGCTGAAACCGGCGTTCGCTGCGCACCCCAGCGTGCAGCACATCAAGGTCGAAGACGGCAGCGGCCAGCCGCTCGGCCGGTCGTTCGGCATCAAGCTGTGGCCGACGATGGTGTTTCTGAAGGACGGCCGCGAGGTTGCACGCCTGGTCCGCCCGACCCGCCCGCAGGAAGTCGCGGAAGCCTTCAATAGCATCGACCAGGCGGCGTAGCATGGTTGCCGGCGCCACTGCGCCGGGGATTCGACCATGCCTTTCATCGATGTTCGCAGCCAGACTGCCGGCGAGCCGTTACCAGGCTGGCACGATCGCTACTTCGCTGCCGAGTCCATGAGCTTCGCGTATTACGACGTGGACGCTGGTGCGTCGATCCACGCGCATTCGCATGACGAAGAAGAGGTGTGGCACATCATCGAGGGGACGCTGGAGATCACGATCGACGGCGAGACGGTGGCGGCAGGTCCAGGCACCGCGGCGGTAGTGCCCCCGAACATTGTCCACTCCGTGAAAGCACGCACGAACGCGCGAGTGATCGTCGCCGATCATCCCGCGCGCCACCGAATCGTCAGACGCCGCTAGTTAGTACGCTGTAGGTCGGGCTTCAGCCCGACAACTTCCCGAGCAGTCGCTTCAACACCGTCGGGTTCCGCGCCGGTGCGACGACCGTACGCGGCGTGATCTTCGTCCCCACGTTCGTCCAAACGCGCCCCGACGTCGTATCCGGCTCGCTCTCGACCACCGCGAGATCCGCGGCTTCGAGGCTCTGCAGCTGCTCGTTGGTCACGTCGGTCTGGAACACGCCCGTGGCCGTCTGCCATTCCCAGCTGGCGCGGCCCTGGTTGTCGAATACCGGCCGGCCGGACTTGCGCCCGCTGTCGGCCATCGTGGAAATCTTCTGCTTGCTGGTCATGGCAGCAGTATCGGTCGGCCATGACGGCCGCGACATAAGACGTACACTGAACCGCCGCCCTGAGTGACGCGCGTCACACAGGCTCTGGCAAGGCAAGGAACCCGACAGCCCACGAATCGTTTGGATGGCATGACCGTCAGAGACTTCCGTCCCAGCGCGCACGAAGAGTGGTCGCAGCGCAATCAAACGCTGCGCCATGCCGGCGAGAAGCGGCCGCGCGACGACCAGGCGCTGCTGCACAATCCCTACGATTACAGCGGTATCGGCGGCCCGGACGACGAGCGCGTGTACGGTCGCGTCCGCAGCGACAGCGGCTACTACCCGTGGAATCCCAACGGCGGTCCGGTCGATCGCGACGTGCCGCCGAGTCAGCGGCAGCGCGGCGGGTACCTGAAGCAGTGGGCGCAGCGCTCGAAAGCGTGGGCTACGGTCGCGCCTTCACCATCGTCTGCACGAGATGATCGAGCGCCGCAGCCGGATCCTGGCAGCGACCGGAGTGAACCGGCGAAGTCTGGATGATCGTGCTGCGCGGCGCGACCAGCCAGTGAAAGCGCTCGCGCGGCGATAGTTTGCCGATCGGCCCCGCCGCAGCGCCGCCCGCGCACACCACCGGAATGCTCGCGAGGTTGGCGCGCACCGTCTCCAGATCGACGTTGGCATCGAGCGCCAGCAGCCGACGCTCGTCGAGCTCGATGCGCGCGCCAAGGAAGTCCTGCGCCGGGCACGACAGGATCACACCCGCATTGATGAACTCCTCGCGTTCGACGCGCGGCACGACCCGCACGATCGCGTAGTCATACGAGCTGTGCGTGGGCACGCTGGGCCTCCATCAGGAAATCGTGCGGCGGCTCGAGCCGGCGCAGCAAGTAGCGCTCGTACGCGTTGCGAAATTCGCCGGGTGAAGCGAACGGTGGGTCTGGATTGGCGACCAGGAGCTCGTCGGGAATCAACGCTACCAGCGAGCGAATGATTTGCGGCGTCAGGCGCTCGATCATGCTCTCGTGCGCTTCCTGGAGCGCGCCTGCGAACGACAGCAGCACGTGATCGCGAATCCGCGGGAACGGATCGCGAGCGCGCTCCAGATAGTCATCGCCCCAGGAGTGATGGAAGTACAGCGCGGCGCCGTGATCGATCAGGTGCAGCTGGCGATGCCACATCAACATGTTGGTGTTGCGCGCGGTGCGATCGACGTTGGTGACGAATGCATCGAACCAGACGATCGCCGAGGCTAGCGCCGCAGCCGGCCGCTGCGTCACCGGATCGAAGGTGATGGCGCCGGGCAGATAGTCGAGTGCAACGTTGAGGCCGCCGCTGGCGCGGATCAGGTCCTGGATCTCGGGATCGGGCTCGGTGCGCGCCAGGTCCGGATCGAGCTGAATGAGCACGATCTCCGGCACCGGCAAGTCGGCGGCGCGACCGATCTCGCCGGCGAGCAGCTCGGCGATCAACGCCTTCGGTCCCTGCCCGGCGCCGCGAAACTTCAGCACGTACATGCCATCGTCGTCCGCCTCAACAATCGCGGGCACCGAGCCGCCCTCGCGGAGCGGCGTGACGTAGCGCGTGACGGCGACGGTGCGCAATGGGTTCACTGCTGCAGCTGGAAGCTCAATTTCAAGCGATAACGCGCTTTGCCGCAGCTGCTGCTCATCACCATGTCGCCGACCGCTTTGACCGCGGCCTCGTCGAGGTGCGGATACATGCTGCTCGAGACCGCGCGAATGTCGGTCGGCTTGGCCGCTTTACCGGAGAGCGAGAACTCGACGACGACCGGTCCCTCTTCGCCTGCATCCTGGGCGGCTTCGGGGTAGTAGTCGGCGATGCTGACCGGCTTCACCACTTCGTACTTGCAGTTCGCGGGCGTCTCGAGTGGCGGCAGCTTCGGACGCACTTTGCACTGTGCGTCGAACGTCTCGGCGTCGATACCCTGCTTCGCCAGACCGTCGACCAGCAGGTACGTGCCGCGGCCCGTGACGAGCAGCTGCGAGCTCGCAGTCTTGCGTCCCTTGGTGTCCGTGCCGACGTAAGAGATCTCGCCTTTGCATTCGAGAGTTTCGTCGGAATCGTTGCGCACGTGAACCGCGCGATACAGACATTCCTCGGTGGCTTGCTGCGCCGAGCAGCGTCGCGGCTTGATGTCCCGCGCGAGGTAGTAGAGCCAGCTGCCGCCGCCGGGAATCTCGGTCGTGTTGCCGGACGCTTCGATCGTGAGCTCCGTCGTGACCTGCCTGCTGCCGCCGCCGCCCGCGACCTGGGTGGCTGCCGCGGTGATGTACGACGAGCAATCGGCGGCCTTCGGCTTCGTTCCGCCGCCGGTGCTCTTGAACAGCTCGCGTTGCGTGTTGTAGCAGGTCGCGAGACCTCGCAACTCGTTGGCTGCATCGTTGTAGGCGGAAACGTATGCCTTGGCGAGCTCTTCGCGCGCGGCCTGTTCCTTACCGACGGACTTCTGGCTGGTCTCGCCGTTCAGGCAGTACAGGTAGTCGCGCACCTTGGCGCCAAACTCGGTCAGCGCGGTGTTGGTCGCAGCCATCTCCTTCTCGCTCGCCGAACCGCCTTCGGGAATCGAGAACGTCGGACGCGGGCGCGTGCAGTCGGCGAACGCAGCAGCACCCTGCAACACGAGCAGGGCAGCAATGGTGATCCTGACGAAAGTCCACATCCTCGAAAATCCTCTTAAGAAAAAAACCGATCGATCAGTTGGCGATGGCCGGTTGTGCGGCCCGCGGCCGCGACAGGCGCGCGGCAATGCGCAGGCCGAGCGCGAGCAGCACGATCGCCGCTGCGGGAATGTATTCGGGCATCGCGAGCGCGCGTCCGATGTAGCTGTTCGCGAAGATCAGCCAGATGTAATAGGAGCCGACCGTGTGCAGGATCTTCCAGGCGCGCGGTCCGATCATCGCGGCTGTGCGATCGAACGAGGTGGCCGTCATCGCAGCGATGAAGACATAAGCGAGCCCGCCGCCGAGCCAGGTGATCGCGTTGACTCGTTGCGCGAACTCGACCGGCTGAATGTGCTGCATCCAGAAAATCGCGGCGAGATGGACGCCATGCGAGAAGGCGAACGCGACGCCCAGGTAGCGGCGGTTCTGCCGTTGCCAGCGCGTCCACGCGTTCGGCCAGAGCTGAAACAGGGCGGCGGCCGTGAACGCGGCCAGAAAGAGCGTCACGGAAGTGCGTGCGGTCAGGCGCACGACCCGGGCGGCTGCGTCGCCCAACTCGGGCGTGATCGCAATCGCCGCCGCCACCGACGCAAGGATTGCGAGCGCAGCGACGCCGACGAACGGCCAGCCGTTCAACAAGCCCTTTGGTCTGTGCTGCTGCATGTCGGTCCTCCCCCTGCATTTCCGATCATAGCAGCGGGACCTGCACGGTCGCGACGCAACGCTCGTCGGCGGCTGCCTGCAATTGACCGATCATCTATGGGCGATCTGCAACCTGCCGCCTAGATTCGGTGTGAGGGAGAAGCGGAACCGGATTTTGCAATCGAGCCCCCCGGGCTCGCACCGGAACCGAGGGAGGCGCACATGGGCAAGATGAAACGCAACGGCAGGTGGCTCGACTTCGCTCGCGCAACAGTCCTGGTGCTGGCGGCTGGCGTCGCCAATGCCCAGTCGTCTGCCGACGACGCCGTGGTCCAGGCGGTGTGGAAGCCGCAGCGGATGAACTTCGTGTACCGCGGTTACAGCACGCTCTACTCGTGCCGCAGCCTGCAGCAGAAGCTGCAGAAGATCCTGACGACCGTCGGTGCGCGCGGCGGCATCGAGCTGCGCACTTACTCCTGCGACGACGAATCGGCGATCGCACGCTTCCAGATCGCGTTGACTTCGCCGGTCGAGGCGACGCCGGAGAACGTGGAGCAGCTCACGACCTTCGATACTCATGACGAGCTGGTCGCGCGGGTGCGCGGCGAGCGCCTGGCGAGCGCCGAGGACTTGCCGCGATTCCCGGCAGTGTGGAAAACGATCTCGTTTGCGCGCAGCCGCGAGATGAGGTTGTCGCCGGGCGACTGCGAGCTGGTGCTCCAGCTGCGTCAGCACATCCTGCCCCGGATGGCCGTGCAGATCGTGAACGACCAGGTGCGCTGCTCGGAGTTCGGCAACATCGGCAAGCCGCAGCTCACCGTGTCGGCACTCGTGCCCATCGAGCCGCGAGTGGCAGACTGAAGGCCTGACCCACAGCCCGAGTGTGGGTCAGGCCGCTCCAGCGCATCCTGCGCCCGCGCCATTCGCGCATCCCTGCGCAGCAGCTTTAGCCTGACAACTTCTTCTTCACTACCCGGATGTGATAGTCGAGCCAGCCGCGCTCGTTGCTGTTCTTCGACTTCTCCCGCAGGCTCTCCAGCGCCTTCAACCGCGTCTCCAGCGCCGGCCGGAAACCCGGATCGCTCGCCAGCGCGACGTCCGTCAGCTGCAATGCTTCCACGTAACGACCTTTCTCGACGTACTCCGACGCCAGCTTGACCACCGGGCCAGCGCCGCCCGCGAGCTTCGCCAGATCCGGAAACACGGCGTCCATCGGCACGTCGTACATCGTCGCCGGTTTCATATCGAACCAGCCGGCGTAGCCTTGGTAGATGCCGCGGATCGACCAGATGAGGTTGCCGTAGCCCTCGCCCACCACCAGCTCCGGTGGCAGCTTGATCTCGTGCATCAGCGTGAACACGTCCTTGCCATCGTTCATGCCGCGCACGACCGCGTCGTGCACGTACCCGATGGCATCGCGGTACTGCGTCAGCCGTCGCGTGATCTCCACGTTGCCGCGAACCGGCTCGCCGTGGCTCGGCAGCAGCAGCTCCGGCTTCAGCGCGAGCACTTTGTTGAGCGACGCGATGTAGTCGAGCGCCCAGCGCGGCTTGGTGCCGCGCAACGTGTACATGTTCGGGAACGACTCGTAGTAGTTGTCGCCGACGAACGCCGCCTTGTACTTCGGGATCCACACCGTGAGGTGATCGGGCGTCTCGCCCGGCGTGCTCATGAGCTCGAACCTGGTGTCGCCGAGCGTGAACTCGTAGTGGTCGTCGAACTGCACGGTCGCGTCGATCTTCGCGCCGTAGTTACCGGCCCAGGCACCGGTCTGCGGCCGTTGGAAGTTGAACTGCGCAGCGTTGCGCTCGGCGAAGAATCCCGCGAGCCGCGTCTGGTAATTGACGAACTCGTAGTGCTCCTTCTGCACGATCACTTGCGTGTCAGCCGCCTTCCACAACGGCACGCCGCCGGCGTGATCGCCGTGAGCGTGAGTCAGCACGATGTACTTGATCGGGCCGGCGTTCTCGCGCTGGAGCAGCTCCTTGGCCTTCGGCGCACGCACGATCGACGACGTGTCGATGACCACGTTGCCGGCGGAAGTCGTGACGAGGAAGGTATTGCCGAACCCGTACGCGAGATAGATCGCGTCGTTGACATGCACCGCCGCCTGCTGGTTCTCGCCAGTGCGCAGCGGGTTGTCGACACCGATCTGTACCTGTGCCGACGCGCTGGCAGTCGCTGCCAGCGCGGCCAATACGATGCGCACCCTTATCACTTCGGCTTGCGCAGGCGGACGACGAACTGATCGGTCTTGCCACGCAGCGTCGGATCGAACACCACCTTGGTGTGATCGTCTGCGGCATGCGCAAGCATGTCACTCTCGCCGTCGATGGTGAAGCCGGCCGCCTTCGCGTCCTCGAGCAGGAAATGCTTGGGAATGCGATGCAGAGCCGCGTTGTCCGCGCCGTCGTTGCCGACGTGATCGGTCACGCCAAACACGCCGCCCGGCTTCAACATCATGTAGACCGCCTTCAAGAAACCCGGGCCGTTGGCGGGATTCTGGTTGCGCACGTCGTGATAGTTCATCGCCGTGATCGCGACGTCGACACTGCCGGGCGGAATCTGCGCCGTGGCGGGCAGATCGGCGTCGACACGCACGACGTTCTTGAGGCGATTGTTGGCGAGGCGCTCGGTGATCGCCTTCGCATACATGCCGTCGCGCAGCTGCAGGGCGATCGGCGGATTCTGCGCGTACACCTTGCCGTTCGGACCGACCGCCACCGACAGCACTTCGGTGACGTAGCCGCCGAGCGCGATGATGTCCACGGTCGTCATGCCGGGCTTCACGCCGAAGAACTGCATCAACTCGGCAGGCTTGCGATCCGCATCGCGTGCCTTGTCCTCTGCAGGCCGATCGGCAGTGGCGAGCGCTGCTGCCAAATCGCCGCCATGCGCGCTCGTCTTCGGCGCCGGCGCGGACGATTTGTTGTTCATCGATGTCGATTCCATCGACCCGCAGGCTGCGACAGTTGCAGCCAGCGCGATCGTGCACCACACCTTCAATCCATTCACTGCATTCGCTTTCATAGCTGGGTCCCCTATTCGACTGCTGCTTTCTTCGCTTCGATGCGGCCGAGCCGCGAGTAATAGCCGCTCGCCTGCAACGTGATGATAGCGGGCTCGTCGCTCAGGTTACGCCAGTACCAGCCGTGCTGACCGGTGAATGGTGCAATGAACGAGCCATGCGACTCGCTGGCGCGCTGCTGGATTTCGTAGCTGCGGTAGTAGCCCGCGGGCCATTTGCCTTCGGTGGGCTCACCGTGAAATTCGAAGTACACCGGTCCGCCGGTCACACGCCACGAGTACAGCATCGGCTCGCCCGCAGCGAGCGTCGCCTTGTACTCGAGCTCTTCGCGCCCGGAGACGTCGATCGTGATGTTGCCGCTGTAGTACTTGCGTGGATGCGCGTGCATCACGTCGGTGATCGGCTTGCTGACTTTGCTCGTACCGAGCGAGTCGAGCCCGACGAGCCGCCCGATGCCGAGCGGATCGATCGCGTACTCAGCGGGGAGCACGAACGCGACCAGGATGGCCGCGGCCGCGAGCGCAGCAACGAGAGTGCTGATCAGCAGCCGGCGACGCGATGCCTGCGGTGGTTGTGCGTTCATTGACCCGTTAGATATCCGGTGAGCTGCAGACCCGTGAGCACGAAGCCGGCAGTGAGTATCACGACATTGGCGCCGTAGGCGTGGCGCGTGAAGCTCGCGGTGCGACGCCAGTAGTTCATCACGAGCAGGATCGCGCTCAGCGCGAGCAGCTGACCGATCTCGACACCGACGTTGAAGGCCAGCATGTTCGGGACCAGACCATCGCGCGACAGATTCAGCTCCTGCAGCTTCGTCGCGAGTCCGAAGCCGTGGAAGAAGCCGAACAGCAACACAGCGAGCTTCGGATTCGGCTGCCAGCCGAACAGCGTGCGGAACGCGTCCATGTTGTCGAGCGCCTTGTAGACAACCGACAAGCCGATGATCGCGTCGATGAGAAATGGATTGACGTGCAGACCGGTGAGCACGCCGAGCAGCAAGGTGGAGCTGTGCCCGATGGCGAACAGCGTCACGTACAGCGCGACTTCCTTCAGTCGATACAGAAAGAAGATCACACCGGCGAGAAACAGCAGGTGATCGTAGCCGGTGACCATGTGCTTCGCGCCGAGATAGATGAACGGCACGATCTGCGCGCCAGTGCTGTTCTTCACGAAGTCCTGATCGCCTTCGGCGACCGTATGTGCGAGCGCGACGCCGGCCAGCAGCAACAGCGGCAAAGCGAGCAGGCGGATGGTGCGTCGGGCGCTCATGGCGGGAGCGGCATCATAGCGAGTTAGACTTATTTCGACATTAGGAGCACGGCTGCGCCGAGGGCGATGACGGCGATGCCTGCACCGCGAGCCGCAGTCACCCGCTCCTTCAGCACGAAGATGGCGATCAACGTCGCGAACACGATCGAGGTCTCGCGCAGGGCCGCGAGCCGGGGCGTGTCGCCGAGCCGATAAGCCCACAAGGCCAGCCCGTACGTCACGATCGACATCGCGCCGGCAAACAGGCCAGCGCGCCATTCGGAGCGGGCCGCCAGCATGAAGCGCGGTCCGCGCCACAACGCGAACGCCACGCCGATCACGCCGCCGAGCATCAGGAAGATCCAGGCGATGTAACTCTGGGCCGACGGCGCCGCGCGCACTCCCTGTGCATCGATGACCGTGTACGCGGCGATCGTGACACCCGTGGCCATCGCCCAACCGATCGCCGAACGGGTGACGCTGCGTCCCGACCCGATCAGCAGAACTCCGCTGGAAACCAGGCCGATGCCGCACGCGATCCAGGCGTTGATCGGCTCATTGAACAACGTGACCGCGACCGCCGCCGCCAAGGTCGGCGCAGCGCCGCGCGCGATCGGGTAGGCCACGCTCATGTCCGCTGCCTCGAATGATTTGATCAGGCAGATGAGATAGACCAGGTGCACGACCGCCGAGCCGGCAAGCCAGCCCCATGCGCCCTGCGGGAACGGCAGGAAGAACGCGGCCGGAAACATCAGCAGCGCACTGAAGCCGTCGATCAATGCGCGGCTCGACATCTTGTCCTTGCCGGACTTGAGGACCGCGTTCACGATCGCGTGCGCCGCGCCGGAGCCGACGATCATTGCCGAGGCGAGCTGGGTAGAATTCGTCACTTTGTTGTCGGCTCGACGGTGCAATGGATAACGTCACGCATACTCTCATCGGCGCGCTCATAGGGGAAACAATCGCGCATACCACGCGGGGCGATTCGCAGGGGCTGACCAGTGAAGTCCGCCGCAACCTGCTGGTCACGACGTCCGCCATCGGCAGCAACCTGCCCGACGTCGATCTGTTCTATTCATTCATCGGCGGCAAGATCAACTATCTGCTACAGCATCGCGGCTACTCGCACACGATCATCGGCGCCCTGCTGCTGGCCGTTGCCACCTTCGCGATCGCGCGCTGGATTCTGCGCCGGCGCGGGCACGTGCCGTCGTCGCAGGATCTGGCTTGGCTCACGGGCGTGTTGGTGATCACGCCACTGCTGCACATCGGAATGGACTTCACCAACAACTACGGCGTGCATCCGTTCTGGCCGCTCGTCGATCGCTGGTTTTACGGAGACGCGGTGTTCATCGCCGAGCCGCTGTTGTGGGCAGCGTGCGCGCCGCTCGCATTCACGTTTCGCTCCAAGCTCGCGCGATTCATTGTCGCTGCAGTGCTGGCGATAGGGATCGGGCTGGCGTTGCTGACGGCGCTGGTGCCGCTCGCTCCGGCCATCGTGTTGATCGCCTTGATCGCGGCGATGCTGTTACTGGGCTGGCGCGCGCAGCAATCGGTCGCGTTGGTCGGAGGTGTCGCGCTCTGGCTCGGTGTCACTGCAATGTTCGCAGTCAGCTCGCAGGTTGCTGCACGCAGAGTCGAAACGCTCGCGGCGACTACGTTCCCCGATGCGCGATCGATCGATCACGTACTGACCCCGATGCCGAGCAATCCACTGTGCTGGGAAGTGATGCTCGTGCAAACGCAAGACGACGCTGTGGTCGCGAGGCGCATGATGCTCGCGCTCGCACCTTCGCTGATTCCGGCAGAGAGCTGCCTGAGCCGCAGCCTGGATCTTCCGAGCACTGCGCCCCTCGCGCCTGTTCAAGCCAACGACAGCGCGGAGCTGCATTGGTACGGCGAAGTCGCGACGGGAGTCGAAGCGCTCAAGTCTCGCGTTGCAGTGGACTGTGAAGCCGCCGCCGCGATGCGCTTCATCCGCGTGCCGTGGCTCGCGACGGTCGGAGCGGATTTGGTCCTGGGTGATCTGCGCTACGACCGGGAGCAAGGGCTGGGATTTGCGGAAGTGGCGCTGCACGATCCGCCCGGCCCCTGCCCGCGCCTCGTGCCGGACTGGCGACCGCCACGGGCCGAGTTGCTGCAGTAGACCGCAGCCGCCTCGGGGAAACTTTCGGGCAGGGAACGCAGCGCGCCGCCCTCGTTGACTATGTCATCGCGACGAGCAAAGTCGGCGGGCAATAGCGATAATCCTGCGGGCCCGACTTCTTCGAAGGAGCATTCCATGCGACTGCGACTGATCTGCGCACTGTGCGCCTGCGTCCTGACGCTTCCGCTCTTTGGAGCCGCTCACGCCGAGACGCGCGAACAACTCTCTCAACAAGTGCGCGACGCCGAGAATGCCTTTGCCGCAACGATGGCAGCGCGCGACCACAAAGCATTCGCGACCTTCATTGCCGAGGACGCGATCTTCTTCGGCGGCGATACGCCCGCGCGCGGCAAGGCCGCGGTCGTGGAGAGTTGGAAAGGCTTGTACGAGAAGCCGAACGCGCCGTTCTCGTGGAGCTCGGAAACCGTCGAGGTACTCGACTCAGGCAAGCTCGCGCACAGCAGCGGCCCGGTGCTCAATGCCAAGGGCGAGCGCGTCGCGACCTTCAATTCGATCTGGCGACGTGAGAGCGATGGCAGCTGGAAGGTCGTGTTCGACAAGGGCTGCGAAGCCTGCCGTTGCGCCCAGACCGGAAAATAACGAGAGCTGAACCAGACAGCGAACGCCTCACGTGTTCAGCGACGCCGCGCCCAAGCTGCTCGCTGCGGCGAACGCCAACGACGTGAGCGCAGTGAAGTCGACTTACGGCGAGCTCGGCAAGGCGTGCAAGAACTGTCACGACATCTTCCGCGCTCCCGAAGATCACTGAGCCATACCAGGCTTGATGACATGCGGGCGGCGCGCTACTCTGCGCGCCCTTTTGATTCACTACCGGAGAGGTCACAGAGAACTATGATTGCCTGCACCCCGACCTCCGCCGGGAGCGTTCGCTAAGTTCTAGTTTTGCGTCGGCCCCGGCGCCCATCGACCGATCCGTTGCGGATCGGGTCGCTCGTCGGCTTTTGTCCCGGGGGTTCACGCAATGCACAGCGAATTTCCGCTCGACCGGCTCGGCTGGTCGGCCTTCTATTCTCAACAACTCGCTTTGGACGATTTGAGCGCGGGTTATCCCGCGCGTGTCGGCAACGTACAGCGCAGCCTCATTACGGTTCTGTGTGAGCGCGGCGAGCTCGATGTCGTTCTGCCGCCGCGTCTCGCGTCCGTCGAAGCCGCCATTGCAGTCGGCGACTGGCTGCTGATCGAGCACGAGGCGCCGCGCGTGCTACGCGTCCTCGAGCGACGCTCCTTGATCTCGCGCATGGCGGCCGGAATCGAGCAGCGCACGCAGGCAATCGCCGCGAATCTCGACACGCTGTTTGTCGTCACGTCGTGCAATGAAGACTTCAACCTGTCACGCCTGGAGCGCTACTTCACCGTCGGGAAGCATGCGCAAGTAGCAACCGTGATCGTGCTGACGAAAGCGGATCTCTGCACAGAGGCCGAGACGTTCGTCGCACAGGTGCGTTCGATAGCGCGCGATATCGCAGTGCTGGCGTTGAATGCAACAACACACACCGAAGCCACTGCGTTGACGCCGTGGCTCGAACGCGGACAGACCGTCGCGTTTGTTGGCTCGTCAGGCGTAGGCAAGTCGACGCTCGTGAATGCGCTGCTCGCCGGCGAGGTGCAGACGACCAGCGGCATTCGGGAGCAGGATGCGAAGGGTCGTCACACCACGACCTCGCGACAGATGTTCGCGCTCGCGTCCGGTGCGTGGGTGATCGATACGCCTGGCATGCGCGAGCTCAAGCTCGGCTCGATGGAAGCGGCGGTCAGCGCAGTCTTCGACGACATCGAAACGCTGGCTCGCGAATGTCGCTTTCGCGATTGTCGGCATCACGACGATGCGGGCTGCGGACTGCAAGCGGCCGTCGCGACGGGTCGTCTCGACGCACGTCGGCTCGACAGTTATCGCAAGCTCGTGCGCGAAGCCGAGCGAGCGTCGCAATCAGTCCGGGAGCGACGCGCGATCGAACGGCGCTGGGGCCGCATGCATCGCATCACTTCGCGACGCGGTCCGGGAACTTCTCGAGAATAGCGCGGACCGCTTCGTCCGCCTCTTCGTCGCTGATCTGCTGCGCCTGGATGTCGACATCCATGGTGCCGCTCCAGACCTGCGCGTTCTTCGCGACGTCGACGACGTCGAGCGTGAACGTGCCGACTTGCTGCTTG
>Ga0310813_10000477_pt1 | contig 25168 bp, 16 predicted proteins | sample YN3metagenome_FD_203086 | JGI IMG/M metagenome (GOLD analysis project Ga0310813, IMG submission 203086) | Soil microbial communities from experimental microcosm in Duke University, North Carolina, United States - YN3 | ecosystem: Engineered > Artificial ecosystem > Soil microcosm > Unclassified...
GCGACGTGCGCCCCATCCTGCGCGAGCATTGCGTCTCCTGCCACTCCGCCTCGAAGAAGAAGGGCCAGCTCCGCCTCGACGCGCGCTCGGCCGCCGTCAAGGGCGGCCTGAGCGGCAAGGCCATCCTTCCGGGGAAGGGCCGCGAGAGCCTCCTTTATAAGCTGCTCGTCGACGCCGACGAGGACGCCCGCATGCCGCAGAAGGCGCCGCGCCTCGCCGCCGAGAAGATCGAGCTCCTTCGCCGCTGGATCGACCAGGGCGCCTCGTGGCCCGATTCGGAGGCCGGCGAGGACGCCGTCGCGCTCCACTGGTCTACGATGAAGCCGTCGCTCCGGACGCCGCCCGCCCCGGGCCATCCCGTGGACGCCTTCCTGGCCGCCGCCCAGCGGGTGCGCGGCGTCGCGCCCCGGCCGGAGGCGCCGCGGGCGGCGCTCCTGCGCCGCGTCAGCGTCGACCTGATCGGCCTCCCGCCGAGCGTCGCCGAGCTGGAGGCGTTCCTCGCCGACCCGGCCCCCGACGCGTACGAGCGGGCCGTCGACCGGCTTCTGGCCGACCCGCGTTACGGCGAGCGCTGGGGGCGCCACTTCATGGACGTCTGGCGCTACAGCGACTGGTATGGCTGGAGGGCCGAGGTGCGCCAGAGCCAGCCCCACATCTGGCGCTGGCGCGACTGGATCGTCGAGAGCTTCAACGCCGACAAGCCCTACGACCGCATGATCGTCGAGATGCTCGCGGGCGACGAGGTGGCGCCCGAGGATCCGCAGACGCTGCGCGCCACCGGCTTCCTCGTCCGCAACTGGGACCGCTACAGCCGCAACAACTGGCTGCGGGACACCGTCGAGCACACCGCGAAGGCCTTCCTGGCCACGACGATGAACTGCGCGCGCTGCCATGACCACTTCTTCGACCCGATCTCGCAGGAGGAGTATTACGCGTTCCGCGCCTTCTTCGAGCCGCACGATGTCCGGACCGACCACCTCGCGGGCGGGCCCTTCGACGTGACGAAGGACGGCGTGGTCCGGGCCTACGACGCGAAGCCCGACGCGCCCACCCACCGCTTCGAGCGCGGCGACGATCGAAACCCGGACACGTCGAAGCTCATCGTGCCCGCGGTCCCCCGCGCGCTGGGCGGGGCGCCCCTGGCGATCGAGCCGGTGGCGCTGCCGCCGTCCGCGACGGCGCCCGAGCGGCGCGACTTCGTCCGGGCGCTCGCGCTGGCCGCCGAGGACAAGGCCGTGCAGGACGCCCTCCTGGCTGTCGGCAAGGCGGAGGCGACCTCCGGCTTCGACGTCGCCGTCGCGGAGGCGCGCCGTGACTCGGTCGCCGCCACCCTGGAGGCGGAGCGGCTGGAGGGGAAGAAGGACGACGCCTGGACGAAAGCCGCGGAGGCCGCGCTCGCGGCCCAGCGCAAGCTCGCGCTCCTCGAGGCCGCGCGCGCCAAGTTCGTCGCGAAGCAGGCGTTTGAGAAACCCGACAAGAAGGCCGACGCCAAGAAGAAGCTCGACGACGCCGAAAAGGCCCTGGCCAAGGCCGAGGCCGACCTCAAGGCCCCGATCTCGACCGCCTACGCGCCCCGGAAGATCGCGACCTACCCGGCGAGCAGCACGGGACGCCGTCTCGCGCTCGCCCGCTGGATCGGCTCGCCCGAGAACCCGCTCACCGCGCGGGTCCTGGTGAACCACGTCTGGCTCCGCCATTTCGGGTCGCCGCTGGTCGCCACGACCTTCGACTTCGGCCACAACGGCAAGAAGCCCACGCATCCGGAGCTGCTCGACTGGCTCGCCGCGGACTTCATGCGGCAGGGATGGAGCATCAAGAAGCTCCACCGCCTGCTCGTGACCTCGGCCGCCTACCGCCGCGACTCCACCTCGGAGACCGAGGCCCTCGCGAAGGACCCCGAGAACCAGCTCTACTGGCGCATGAACGTGCGCCGGATGGAGTGCGAGGCGGTGCGGGACGGCGTCCTCTACGTCACGGGGACGCTGGACTCGACCCGCGGCGGACCCGAGCTCGACCAGGAGAGCGCGCTGACCACGTACCGTCGGAGCCTCTACTACCGGCACGCGCCGGAGAAGCAGGCCGAGTTCCTGAGGCTCTTCGACGCCGCCAACCAGAACGAGTGCTACGAGCGCAGCGAGAGCATCAACCCGCAGCAAGCCCTCGCGCTCGCCAACAGCACGCTGGTGGAGGCCCAGTCGAAGACGCTCTCGGCACGGCTCTCCAAGGAGGCTCCCGCGGACGCCGCCTTCGCCGAGCTCGCCTTCGTCACGATCCTCTCGCGGAAGCCGAGCGACGCGGAGCGGCGGGAGTGCGCGGAGTTCCTCAAGGGCGGGCCGCGCTCCCGCGAGGGGCTGGTCCACGTCCTGTTCAATCACAACGACTTCGTGGCCGTCCGATAGGGGAAGCTTATGATCAACGATGACCGCGCCCGGATGTCCCGCCGGTCCTTCCTGGCCGACACCGGCATGGGCGTCACGGGCCTCGCGTTGAGCGCGATGCTGTTTCGCGACGGCGTGGCGAAGGACGGCGCCGAAGCCTGGCGGCCGCCCGACGGCAAGCCGCACTTCAAGCCGAAGGCGAAGACCGTCATCTGGTTCTTCATGATCGGCGGCACGAGCCACATGGAGAGCTTCGACCCCAAGCCGGAGCTGAACCGCTACGCGGGCAAGACCATCGCCGAGACTCCCTACAAGGGGACGCTCGAGTCTCCCTACGTGAAGCAGAACGTGCGGGAGGTCATCGCGGGCCTGCACAAGGTGCACCCGACGATCTACCCGATGCAGACGGGCTTCAAGAAGTACGGCGAGTCGGGGCTCGAGGCCAGCGACTGGTGGCCGCACGTGGGCTCCTGCGCCGACGACCTCGCGGTCGTCCGTTCCTTCTGGACCACGGACAACAACCACGGGGCCCAGCTCCAGTTCCACACGGGCCGGCACGCGCTGGAAGGGCCGCTGCCCACGATCGGGTCCTGGGTCCACTACGGCCTGGGGACCCTGAACGAGAACCTCCCGCAGTTCATCGTGCTCGGGACGCCGCTCGCCGACTGCTGCGGGGGCATGAACGGCCACGGCGCCAACTACCTGGGGCCGGAGCACGCGGGCGTGCGCATGAACGTCGACCCGAAGAACCCGCTGCCCTTCGCGGCGCCGGCGGGCGGGAAGTCCCGCGACGACCAGGCGCGGGAGTTCGAGCTGCTGCGGCGCCTGAACGGCCTTACGCAGGTCGAGTACCCCGACGACGCGGCGCTGCGCGCCCGCATCAAGTCCTACGAGCTCGCGTTCCGCATGCAGACCGCCGTGCCGGACCTCTTCAAGTTCGAGGAGGAGAGCGAGGAGACCCGGAAGCTCTACGGCATGGACCAGGAGATCACGAAGCCCTTCGCCCAGACCTGCCTCGCCGCGCGCCGGATGGTGGAGGGCGGCGTCCGCTTCATCCAGATCTTCCACGGCTACGACGGCGGCGCCGGCGCCTGGGACGCGCACGGCGGACTGAAGGCCGGACACTCCAAGCTCTCCGCCCAGGTCGACAAGCCCATCGCGGGCCTCCTCAAGGACCTCAAGCGGCGCGGCCTGCTGGACGACACGCTCGTCGTCTGGGGCACCGAGTTCGGCCGCACCCCCGGAGCGCAGGGCTCGGACGGCCGCGACCACCACCCCTTCGGCTTCTGCGGCTGGCTGGCGGGCGGCGGCGTGAAGGGCGGCGTCGTCCACGGCGCCACCGACGAGCTGGGCTTCCACGCGGTCGAGAAGCGCCACTACATCACCGACCTCCATGCGACGGTGATGCATCAGCTCGGCCTGGACGCGCGCAAGCTCGAAGTGCCGGGCCGCAAACGGTTGGAGCTGGACTTCGGCAAGCCGATCCCAGAGATCTTGGCGTAATGAGCACCTTATGAAGATCACGAAAATCGAGACGCTGGTCTGCAATGCGCGGATGCGCAACTGGATCTTCGTCAAAGTCGTCACCGACCAGCCGGGACTCCACGGCTGGGGCGAGGCGACGCTCGAGTGGCACACCCGCGCCGTCACGGGCGCCATCGAGGACATCTCCCAGCTCCTGATCGGGGAAGATCCCACCCGCATCGAGCACCTCTGGCAGATGATGTACCGCCAGCACTTCTGGCACGCCAACGGCATCGTCCGGGCCACCGCGTTGAGCGGCATCGACATCGCCCTCTGGGACATCCTGGGCAAGATCCACGGCGTCCCCTGCCACAAGCTCTGGGGCGGGCCCGTGAGGGACTACGTCCGCCTCTACTGCCACCTGGGCGGCGGGAAGATGGAGGACTTCTACGAGACGTCGCCGGCCGACGCCAAGCGCTTCGCCGAGCTCGGGCGCCGCGCCGTCGAGGAGGGCTTCAGCGCCTTCAAATGCATGGCCGTCCCCGAGACCATGCCCATCGAGGGTCTCCGGCCGCTCCGCTATGCCGAGAAGTGCATCGCGGCGCTTCGCGACGCCGTCGGCGAGAACGTCGACATCATGGTCGACTGCCACGCGCGGCCCTCGCCCCGCATGGGCCTCCGCTTCGCGAAGGCCCTCGAGCCGTACGGCCTCTACTTCTTCGAGGAGCCGTGCTGGCCCGAGACCCTGGAGGACATCGCCGCCTGCCAGCGCGCCGTCACGACGCCGATCGCGACCGGCGAGCGGCTGATCGGCGTCCACGCGTTCCGCGACCTGCTGGAGAAGCGGGCCGCGAGCGTGCTGCAGCCGGACATCACCCACTGCGGCGGCCTGAGCGAGGCGCGGCGGATCGCGGCGCTCGCCGAGGCCTACCGGGTGGCGCTCGCGCCGCACAACCCGCAGGGCCCGGTCAGCACGGCCGCGTCCCTGGAGCTCGGCTTCGCGACGCCGTCCTACATCATCTGCGAGTCGGTCCACGCGGACGTGCCGTGGCGGGCCGACGTGGTCAAGGAAGGGTTCCGGGTGGACCCGAAGACCCGCACGGTTCGTCCGTCGTCTCGCCCGGGGCTGGGCATCGAGATCGACGAGGCCGAAGTCCGCAAGCACCCGTTTCAGCAGGAACTTTTGCAGAGGACCTTCTATGCCGATGGCAGCGTCGGGGACTGGTAAGAACGTCGCGCCGCGCCATGCCGCGTCGGAGGCGCTGCTCCGCCGCGGGGAGCGCGTGATCGCCGGCGGCGTCGTCTCGCTCAACCGCAAGGTCGAGCCGGGGATCGCGTTCGTCCGCGCCCAGGGCAGCCGGATCTGGGACGCCGACGGGCACGAGTACATCGACTACCATGCCGCGTTCGCGCCCCATCTGCTGGGCCACAACGACCCCGAGGTGAACGCCGCAGTCGTGCGCGCGATGGAGGAGGGCTGGTCGCTCATGGGGAGCGGCACGACCCCCTGGGAGGTCCGCCTGGCCGAGCTTCTCCACGAGGCCGTGCCCGGCCTGGAGAAGCTCCAGCTCACCAACTCCGGCAGCGAGGCCACCGCCCACGCGATCCGGCTCAGCCGCGCCTGGACGGGGCGCGAGGACATCATCCTCACGCTCGGGGGCTACAACGGCTGGCATAACGACGTCGCCCGCACGGTCATGCCGACGCCCGCCCAGATCGGCCCGCGCCGCTCGCCGGGCGAATACCCGTTCCTCCCGCTCTCGGCCGGCATCCCGGAGGAGGTCCGGCGCCGGATCCACGTGGTGAACTTCAACGACGCCGCGTCGCTGGAGGACGTCCTGCGCCGGCACCCGGTCGCCTGCGTCCTGACGGAGCCGGTGCTCCAGAACGTCGGCGTGATGCCGCCGAAGCCGGGCTACCTGCGGGAGCTGCGGAGCCTCTGCACGCGCAGCGGCGCGGTGCTGATCTTCGATGAAGTGAAGACGGGCTTCCGCTCCGCCCTGGGCGGATACCAGTCGATCGCCGGGGTGACGCCCGACCTCTCGGTCTTCGGGAAGGCCGTCGCCAACGGCTATCCGCTGGGCGTGATCGGCGGGCGCGCCGACATCATGGACCTCTTCGACGCCAAGGACGCGGCGCGCCGCGTCCTCGTGGCGGGCACCTACAACGGCCATCCCATGACGGTCGCGGCCGCGATCGCGACCCTCGAGCGGCTGCGCCGGAACGACGGCGAGGTCTACCGGACGCTGGAGGCGAAGGGCGCGCGGCTGCAGGCGGGGCTCGAGGCGATCTTCCGCGAGAAGGGGATCGCGGCGGTCGTCAGCCGCATCGGCTCGGCGTTCTGCGCCTACTTCGGCGACCACGTCCCGGTCGACTGGCATGATCTGGCCGCCTGCCACGATGTCGATTTCGACCGTCGCTACCGGCGGGAATTGATCAACCATGGGATTTATCATTTCCCGCTCCCGGCCAAGCAGGGCTCGATCAGCGCCGCGCATACGGACGACGACATCGAAAGAACGCTGGAACTGACACGGGAAGCCCTCTCCAGGGTGTAACGTAACTGGTATGACCACTTCCACCCGACGGGACGTCCTTCGGGCCGGCGGCGTGCTGGCGCTGGGCTCGATCTTCGGCTGTGTCTCGACGCCGGTCCGCACGGGACAGGCGCCGCCGCCGTTTGCCCACCCGGAGTTCGCCGGCATCCTGGGCGTGGCCCGCGAGGACATCACCCCTCCGGTCGGCATCTATGCGAGGAACTGGGGCGCCGCGAAGCACGACGTTGCCGAAGGCATCCACCGGCCGCTCACCGCGACGGCGCTCACGATGAAGGAAGCGGGCGGCGGGCCGCCGCTCGTCCTGGTCGCGCTGGACCTGGGCGGGTACAAGTCCGATCGGCGGCACGTCTGCAGCTCGATCGTGGAGGCGCTCAAGCTGGACTCGGCGCGCGTCATGGTCAACTGCTCCCACACGCACTCGGGGCCGGTCACCTCGGGCGAGGACCGCGACAAGCCGGGCGGCGAATTGATCCCGCCGTACCTGGACAAGGTGCGCGACGGCGTGCTGCGTGCGGTCCGCCGGGCCCTCGAGACGGAGGCGCCCGGCACGCTGACCTGGGCGACCGGTCGCTGCGACCTCGCGGGGAACCGCGACCTGCACGACCCGTCGCGCGAGCGCTGGATCACGGGATTCAACCCGTCGTCGGCGGCCGACGACGCGGTGCTGGTCGGTCGCGTCGCCGACGCCTCGGGGAAGACGCGGGCGGTGCTGGTCAACTACGCGTGCCACCCGACGACCCTGGCCTGGGAGAACAAGCTGATCTCGCCGGACTACCCGGGGGCGATGCGCGAGCTCATCGAGAAGCAGACTCCGGACGCACTCTGCCTCTACCTCCACGGGCCCTCCGGGGACGTCGGGCCGCGGCAGGGATTCAGCGGCGACGTCGAGCTCGCCGACCGGAACGGTCGGCAGCTCGGCTACGCGGCGCTCTCGACGCTCGAAGGGATGCTCCCGCCGCGGACCCAGCTGGAGTTCGCGGGGGTGGTGGAGTCCGGAGCTCCGCTGGCGACCTGGAAGCGGGCGTCGAGGTCCCCCTCGGGGACGCTCGGGGCGCGGCAGGTGGACGTGGAGCTCCCGCTCAAGGACATGCCCACGGCGGCGCAGATCGAAGCCTCCCTCAAGGCTTGCGAGGACCGCGTGATGGCGGAACGGCTGCGTCGGAAGCTTCGCGTGCGACAGACCGTGGGGGAGGGGACGAATGCGAAGGTCCCGCTCTGGGTCTGGAGGGTCGGCGACGGCTTCTTTGTCGGTCAGCCGAACGAAGCCTATTCGCAGCTCCAGACCGAGCTCCGCCGGGCCTATCCGGCGAGCGCGATCAGCGTGATGAACCTCGTGAACGGCGGCATCGGATACCTGGCGCCGGAGCGCCTGCAGGGCGAAGACCTCTACCAGGTCTGGCAGAGCCCCTTCGACCGCGGCTCCCTGGAAAAGGTGATTTCGAGCGCGTCCGTCGAGCTGGCGGCGCTGGGGGCGAGGCGATGAGCGGACGCGCGACGGCCGTGCGCTGGCGGATCGTCGGGCTGCTGCTCGGCTACGCGGCGCTGGTGCACTTCAACCGGATCAGCATCGCGGTCGCCGGCACCGAGCGTCTCATCCCGCAGTTCGGCATCACCCCGGTGCGGATGGGCGCCCTCATGTCGGCGTACCTCTGGACCTACACGCTGATGATGACGCCCGGCGGCTGGTTCATCGACCGCTTCGGCTCGCGCGCGTCGCTGCTGCTCGTCGGCTTCGGCTCCGCGCTCTGCGTCGGGCTCTGCGGCCTGGCCGGCTTCACGGTGACGTCCGCGGCCGTCATCGTCCCTGTCCTCTTCGCGATCCGGGCGCTGCTGGGCGTTACGAACGCGCCGTTCCATCCCGGGGCGGCCCACGCGGTGTCGCGCTGGATTCCCGGGCCGCAGCGGGTGAGCGTGAACGGCCTGGTGAACGCCGCGGCGCTCGTCGGGATCTCCTGCACCTACTATCTGTTCGGCTTCATGATGGACCGCCTGGGCTGGCCCGGCGCCTTCGTCTGCGCGGCGGCCGTCACGGGGGTGGTGGCGGTCGTCTGGATGGCGACCGCGGCGAGCGCCCCCGCGCAGCACTCCGGCGTGAACGCGGAGGAGCGGCGCCTCATCGCCACGGAGGACCCCTCGAGGCCGGTCGCGGCTCGGACGTCCTCCGTCCCGCCGTGGAAGAAGCGGAGCGTGATCCTCCTGACCCTGAGCTACGCCGCCGTGGGCTACTTCCAGTACATGTTCTTCTACTGGATGCAGTACTACTTCGACACGAAGCTTGGGCTGGGGAAGGAACGGGGCCGTCTCTTCGCGACGATCCCGAGCGTCGCGATGGCCCTGGGCATGGCTGCGGGCGGCTGGTTGACCGACGCGGCCCAGCGCCGCTGGGGGCCGCGTCGCGGCCGGACCGTCGTCACGGTGTCGGGCATGATCGCGAGCGCGGCATTGCTCATCGCGGGCGTCCTCTTCCGGGATCCGATCTTGATCGTTACCTCGTTCTCGCTCGCACTCGCGGCGCTCGGCGCCAGCGAGGGGGCGTTCTGGACGACCGCGACCGACCTGGGCGGCGATCGGGCCGGCGTGGCGGCCGCGATCGTGAACACCGGCGGCAACGCCGGGGGTGCCCTGGCCCCGCTCCTGACCCCCCTCATCAGCGAACACTTCGGATGGCAGGGCGGCATGGCCGTCGCCGCCCTTTACTGCTTCCTGGGCGCCATCCTCTGGCGCTGGATCGACCCGGACGAGGGTTTCGGAACGCCCCGCTCCGGTGAAATTTCGCCCCCGGCCGAAAGTCTCCAAGACCACCGCGCGCCAAGCCCCGTATCATAGGCGAGCGGGACGTACCGTCGGAGATCCGGAGTGGGCGACGTATCGCGCCGGTCCTTCATGCGTGTCGGCGGCCTCGGGGGGCTCAGCCTCCTCCATGCCGACTGGATGCGGGCCGCGGCCGCCCAGACGCCCGTCCGGGCGAAGGCCAAGTCGGTCATCCTCATCTTCAACTCCGGCGGGCCGAGCCACACGGACCTCTGGGACCCCAAGCCCGAGGCCCCGGACGACGTCCGCGGGACCTTCCGCGCCATCAAGACGAACGTCTCCGGCATCCGCGTCACCGAGCTCCTGCCGCGCATGGCGAAGCTCGCCGACAAGTACGCCATCGTCCGCAGCGTCCACCACACGCACCAGGGCCACAACGCCGCGATGTACTGGTCGATCGTGGGCCGCCCCTACAGCATCGACAGCACCCTGATCAATCCGAGCCGCACGGACATGCCGAGCCTGGGCACCCTCGTGGGCTGGCTCGCGCAGCGCGACGCCTACAGCGGGGCGCTGCCTCCCTACGTGATCACGCCGGCCCCGCACTGCGACAGCACCCGCTACATCACGCCGGGCCAGTTCGGCGGATGCCTCGGCGCGAAGCACGACCCCTTCGTGCTCAACGCGGACCCGAACGGCGCGGACTTCAAGGTCCAGGACGTCAACCTGCTCGAGGGCGTCTCCGTGAAGCGCCTGCAGGACCGGCAGTCGCTCCTGCGGGCGATCGACGGCAACTCGCTCCCGATCGACACGCCCTCGGCGCGCGAGATCGACGTCTACCAGGCGAAGGCGATGTCGCTCGTCGCCTCCGGGGAGATGCAGAAGGCCTTCGACCTCTCGCGCGAACCCGACAAGGTCCGCGAGCGCTACGGCCGCCACAAGTGGGGCCAGTCGCACCTTCTGGCGCGGCGCCTGGTCGAAGCGGGCGTCCCCTTCGTCACGACCGTGAATGGCGAGAGCATCATCTGGGACACCCACATCGACAACTTCAACAAGATGGAGAAGAGCCTCGTGCCGCCGATGGAGCAGGCCTTCTCGGCGCTCCTCGAGGACCTGGCGCAGCGCGGCCTGCTGGACAGCACCCTGGTGCTCTGGATGGGCGACTTCGGCCGCACGCCGCACATCAACAAGGACGCCGGGCGCGATCACTGGCCGTCCTGCTTCTCGGCCGTGCTGGCCGGCGGCGGCATCAAGGGAGCTCAGGTCATCGGGGAGTCGGACAAGATCGGCGCGCTGCCCGTCGCGCAGCCGGTCACGCCGGCCGACATCCACGCCACGGTGCTGAGCGCGCTGGGCTACGACCCGCACGGGCTGACCTTCACGACGAGCGATGGCCGCCCGATGCCCCTCTCCGAAGGCGAGGCCATCAAAGGCCTGCTCTAGAACGATCCTTCCGGATTGGCCACAGAGCCCTCTGAGCCCACAGAGCGCAATCTCTGAGGGCTCAGAGGGCTCTGTGGCCAATCAGAGCTAGCCGAGCTTCACGCCGTTCTTCCGGAGAACGTCTCGAAGGGATCCCCCGAGCGATTTCGTCTCCGGGCCTTCCAGGATGAGGAACATCACCCGCTTCTCCCCGAGGACGCCCTTCGGGACCACCGGCTGCGTGTGGATCTGGGCCATGGAGCTCGGATCGTGGAAGTCGATGTAGAACCAGACCCCGTCGTCGTCGGGATTCGGGACCCCGGAGGTCCAGCCGGCGCGGCCCTGGGGCCGATGCGTGTGGAACCCGTAGACGATCTGCAGGGTCTTCGGATCGGCGTGATTCGAGGGGTGGAACTCGTCGAGCTGCGCGAAGTCTCGCTTCAGGTGCGCGATGCCCTGCGCGACGGCCCGGAGGACCTGGGGATAGTCGTGCTTCGACGCCACCCCAATATTGTAAGTCGATTACTTCTTCGGCGGCAACGGATCCAGATTCTTCTTGAGCTCGTCGGCCTCGAGCGCCACCGGGGCGCCGCCCGATGGGATCTCGAGGCCGGCCGACCAGAGGATGCCGTTCGTCGCGAAGCGGCGCATCGACTCGAGTCCCCACGACTCGTGGAGGTGGCAGCCGGTGAACACGAACGAACGGCCGCCGTCGGGACGCTGGAAGGCCCAGCTGACGATGTCCTCCGTGTCCTTCAGGGTCGCCTTGGGCGGGGAGGTTCGCAGCAGCGGCGTAATGCCCTTCATCCCTTCGACGAACTTCAGCTTGTAGATGAAGCCGTCGTTCTCCTTGAAGGGGGCGACGCCGCGCGTGATCGGGTGCTCGACGAAGCTGTCGAAGACGCCGTCCCAGTGGCCGCGCGCCCCGGCCCCGGGCACCCAGACGCCGCCGATCAGCGGCAGGATGCGGTCCGTGTGCGACTTCGGGTAGTCGATGATCTGGTGCAGGTGGACGATCCCGACGCCGCGCGCGGCCAGTTTCTCGATGAGCTGCAGCTTCTCGGGCTGCAGGATCGGCTGCTTCCCGCCGCCGTCCATGTAGAACACGATCGACTTGGCGCCTTCCAGGATCCGCTCGTTCTTCGGCCAGCCCTCGGCGGCCATCACGGGGGCGACGCCGGGCGTCTGCTTGAGCATCTTCATCAGCAGCGCGGAGCCGGCGAAGTATTCGTGCTCGCCTTTGCCCTTGCTGAAGGATCCCGCGATGACCACGATCTTCGCGAGCGAGGCGTCCGTCGGCTCGACCTCGAGGGGGACGTCCGAACGGTCCTGCCCGAGCAGCAGCAGCGCCGTGATGAGGGCCAGCGTCTTCATAGGGTCTCCTTCGACGACGCTATAAGCGGGAGCGGGGCCGGATATTACGGCCCGATGCAATAGAGTAGCTCGCCGCCGCGAAGGTAGAGGTGGGATCCGGAGAAGACGGGGGAGGCGCCCGAGCCCTCGGGCAACTCGTTCTGGCGGACCTGCTTGAACACCTTGCCGGGCTCCAGGACCAGCATCGTCCCCTTGTCGTTGCCGAGGTAGAGGTATTTCCCCGCGAGCGTCAGGCTCGGATAGATGTTGGGGTCGAGCTCCAGGGGCTTCTCGAGCAGGGCCTTCCCGGTCGCGGCGTCCAGAACGTGGTACTGGACGCCTGGCGCGACGAACAGCATGCCGTCTTTCAGGACCGGCGACGAGATGACGGCGCCGGGCAGGTCCTCCTGCCAGAGTTCCTCCGCGCGGACCTTGCCGTCGGCCATCGAGAGCTTCACCGCCGAGGCGCGGCTGTAGGTGAAGTACACGATATTGCCCTGAACGAGCGGCGTCGGCGCCTGGTCGCCGCCGAGCCCTTCGGCAATATCCTTGGCCAGCACCGCGCCGTCGGAAATCCGGACGACCGCGCCCTTGGCGTTGACGGCGAGCAGGGTGCCGTTCAGGCTGAAGATCGCGGGAGTCCCATAGTGGGTCTCCACGTCGGCCTTCCAGAGTTCCTTGCCGCTAGCTGGGTCGAGGGCCGTAAGGCGCGCACCGTCCACCAGAAGCTTGCCTCCGGCCAGGACCGGGGAGGCGCTCGGGCCGTAGGCCAGCTTCGCGGGCTCGACCTTGCTTCGCCAGGCCTCCTTCCCGTCGAGGGCGTACGAGGCCACGACCCCACTGCTGAACGCGACGTAGATGTTCCGACCGTCCGTGAGCGGCGTCGGGCGCGCGAGCTCTTTGATCTCTTTCGGCAGGGGTCCTTCGGCCTTGAGGTGAGCGCTCCAGAGAACTTTGCCGTCGACCGCGGAGACGCAGGAAATCGTGCCGGGCTCCGACGTGACGATGACCCGGTCGCCCGCGATCACGGGGCTCGAGGTGCCCGGACCGACCTTCGCCTGCCACTTGATGTTCTTCTTCTCGCTCCACTCCGTCGGCGGCGTGACGTCCGGGAACTGGCCGCTCCCGTTACGGCGCCAGCCGAAGTAGCCCGGAGGGAAGACGTCCGATTCGGACCCCTTGACGGCAGGAGTCGGAGCCGGCTTCGGATCCGCCTTCGGAGTCGCGGCCGGCCGCGGCGACTCCGGCTGGGGCGCCGTCTTTGCCGACGACGCGGCGGCCCCGCTCTCGATCGCGTAGAGGTGGCCTTCGCCGCGCACGTAGAGGCGCTTGCCGTCGAAGACCGGGTTGGCGATGAAGCGCTCCTGGCGCTCGCCCCAGTGGCCGATCGACACGACGTTCTCGATCTTGTTCTTGGCGACCTGCTTGAAGGTCCGGCCCGGCTCCATCACGACGGCGCCGCCGTTGTTCCCCAGGAGGAAGATGTGCTTGCCGCCGAGCGTGGGGCTGATCCCGATGCCGCGGGATGCGCCTTCGTTGGCCGTCTGGAACTGATCCAGGTCGAGCATCTTCTGATAGAGGATCTTGCTCTCCTTCAGGTCGATGACCGTCAGGACCCCGGAATTGTTCAGGAGGTAGGCCAGGCCTTCGTGCACGAGCGGCGACGCCATGTACCACGGCAAGTAATAGTGGGGGAAGGCGGACGTCGTCGCGAGCGAGATGGTCTGGGTCGGCATGTTCAGCGGCTCGCCGACCGTGGCCGGCAGCGAATGGACGAAAAGCGTCATGCCGTAGGCGTTGGTCTGGAGGATCTGGGCTCCGTCGACGACCGGCGAGCTGCACGCCTGAGTGCCCATGTGGGGATTGGTGAACAGGATCTTGCCGTCCGCCGCTCGAAGGACCGTCCCGTTGCCGAGGGCGATGAGCGGGACTCCTCCGGCCTCCGCGCGGATCGGCGTCCCGTGGAAGTAGCCGCCCGGATTGGGGCCTTGGTGGACGACGAGCGGCAGGCGCCAGACTTGATCTCCGGTCTTCGCGTCGAAGGCAAAGACATCGCGCATGAAGACGATGATCTTGCCGTCGACCAGGATCGGCGACGAGGAGAAGCCGTGCTCGACGGCCTCCAGGGGATCCGCCCGGATCCATTTCCGGTTGCCGTCGAGGTCGTAGCAGGCCGTGACGCCGAAGCCCAGCCACACGTAGATCTGCGTTCCGTCGCTGACGGGCGTGAAGCCCGAGTAGCCGACGTCCGGGATGTACTGCTTCTTGTAGCGGTCGGGGTCGAGCTCCTGCATCTTCGCCCAGAGGGCGCCTTCCAGCTTCGTCTTCTCCTCGAGCTGCTTCCCCTTCAGCGGTCCCGCCGGGAGGGCCGCGTTGATCTCCTGGAGCTTCTTCGAGATCCCCTCCGCTTCCGCGTACGGGGGCTTCTTCCGGTCCTCGGCGGTCGCCGCGTCGAAGAAGCTGTTCGTCCGGACCCAGAGGACCTTGCCGTCCGCCTTGTTGATGCAGATGAGGTCGTGGGGTTCGCTGAGGAGGTAGATCCGGTCCTTGACGATCACCGGCGAGCCGCAGCCCATCCCGCCCCCGTAAAAGCCCCCCTGGACGCCGGGCAGCGGGAGCGTCCAGGCGATATTCGTGTCCTCGAACTCGGCGGGGAGGCGGGCGTGAAGGTTGACCGTGCAGGCCCAGCCGGTGTTGTGCGTGGCGACCTTCAGCAGGAGGCGGTTCCAGCCCTTGGCGAGGTCGATCGTGTAGCGGCCGTATTGGGGCGGCAGCGGCTTACCGTTCACGACCATGCGGAAGGCGCCGAGCTGCGTGACGTTGACCATGAACTTCCCGCCGCCCTCCGAGAAGACGTGCGTGGCGGCGACCCCGATGCCGGTCTCGGCCTTCCCGATCAGCTGGGTGAAATCGAGCCAGGACGTTTCGATGCGGACCTTCTTCCACTGGCCGTCGCCCGCCTTCTCGCCGTCGGCGGGGGAGACCGTGGCCTCGTCCGGCAGGATTTCTTTGTCGACCTTCGCGCCCGCGGGTGCGGGACTGAGGACGAGCCACTCGCGGATGACGCCGTCGGGCATGGCGGCGCCGGCGTCGGAGGGGGCGGGCTTCGAGGCCTGGTAGCGGAGGCTTTGGAGGGGTTTGCTGACGCGGCCCCAGGTGGTCGGCGGCGTCGCGGCGGGATATCTTCCCGACCCATCGCCGCGCCAGCCTACCGGGCTTTCTCCCGCTCCAAGCCCGAGGAGAACCAGAAGAATGAGAGGACGAATCATCACTCTATTATGGCGTGGCCGCCGGAGACCTAGGGCGACGCAGTTTTTTTTCGATTCGGGCGACGCGTCCGCAATCCCGGGCGCGCCGGGTCGAAGTAGGGCGCGGGCGCCGGCTGCCCCAGCGGACGTTCGCGCCGGCGGGCCAGGATCCGCAGGATGGGCAGCCCCTTGCGGCGCGCCACGATCTCCCGCTGCGTCCGGCCGAGCGGCGCGTCGGGCCAGGGTCCGTCCTGGATCTCGGGCGCAAAACTGTCCGCGACCGCCTCGAGGAGGTGCTTGCCGTAGCGACGGTTGTCCGTCTGAAGGACGAGCAGGCCGTCGGGCCGCAGCAGCGTCCAGGCCCGGTCGAAGAACTCCCGGGAGAGGAGTTCCACCGGGACCTGGCCCGGATCGTAGTACGGCTGCGGGTGATAGACGTGGATCTCGTCGATCGAGCCGGGGGCGGCCTCGGTCCGCAGCCACGCCGCGGCGTCGGCCGCGACGAAGCGGGCGTTGGGGAGCTTGCGGCGCAGGGCGTCTCGCGACGCCTCCTCTACGAGAGGCGCGATGGCCTCGACGCCGAGGTAGTCGCGGCCGGGGTTCGCGGCCGCAGCCTCGATCACGAAGCGGCCGGTGCCGCAGCCGACGTCGACGATGCGCGGCGCGACGCGGCCGAAGACGCGCTCCCAGTCGAACGGCATTACCAGGCCGCCGGACGGTAGTCCTTGAAGAAGACGCCCGACGCGTGGACGCCGCTGTTAAGGCCGTGGAAGAGCGGGTCGAGGATGCGGGCGGCGCCGTCGACCACGTCCAGCGGCGGCTGGAAGTCGTGCACGGCCTGCTTGCGGAGCGCGTGCGCGACGGGGTCCTCGTCGGTGACCCAGCCCGTGTCGACGGCGTTCATGTGGATGCCGTCGCGCGCGTAGTCCGGCGCCGACGTCCGGGTCATCATGTTGAGCGCGGCCTTGGCCATGTTCGTGTGGGGGTGCTTGTCGGTCTTGGTGCCGCGGGAGAAGACGCCCTCCATGGCCGAGACGTTGACGACGTGGACCGCGCCCGTGCGGGCCCGGAGCATGAGGGGCTTGAGCCGGGCCGCCAGAACGAAGGGGGCGACCGAGTTGATCAGCAGCACTTCGAGGAGCTCGGCCGTGGGAACCTCGGCGAGCGTCATGCGCCAGGAGTTCTGGGTGCGCAGGTCGACCTGCTGGAGGTCGGCGTCGAGGCGGCCCGAGGGGAACACCTCGCCTCCGCAGATCCGGTCGTCGTAGGTCATGCGGAGCTGGGAGAGCCGCGCGGAATCGCGGATGCCGACGCCGACGGCCGCGCCGTCGAGGAGCGAGAGTTCCCGCGCGGCGGCGGGGTCCGCGGGAGCGGAGCGTTCCAGCGCGCCGCGACATTCGTAATGGCCCTCGAGGACGGACCGCTCGGCGGCGCCGAGCTCCTTCCACGAGCGGGCTTCGAGGTCGAGGAGGTGCTGGTAGAACGCGACGGGGCGCCGCACCGTCTGGGCCGCGTTGTTGACGAGCGCGTCGAGGCGCGTCTCGGACTGGCAGAGGTAGCGGGCGAAGACCTCGACCGAGGGCGAGTGGCGCAGGTCGAGCCCGTGGATGCGGAGCCGCCGGCCCCAGTCGGCGAAGTCGGGCTCGACCGCGTAGCGCCGGGCGGCGTCGTGGGGGAAGCGCGTGGTCACGATGACGCGGGCGCCGGCGCGGAGGAGCTTGAGGCCCGCCTGGTAGCCGATCTTCAGCCTCGCGCCGCTGATGACGGCGCTGCGGCCTCCGAGGTCGGCGCTCTGGAAGCGCTTGGCGTAGTTCAGGTCCGCGCAGGCCGGGCACATGCCGTCGTAGAAGTGGTGCAGCCGGGTGTACTCCTGCTTGCAGACGTAGCAGGAACGCGGCTTCCGCACCTCCTCCGAGGGACTGTCGGGGGCGGGGAGGAGGGGCTGGGGCGCGACGAAGACCTCGGCCCGCCGGGCTTCGCGGATGCCCGTGGAGGCGACGGCCGCACGGTCGGCCTTCAGCTCGCGGCGGTGGCGCTCCTTGCGGATCTTGCGCGAAACCCGGAGCCGCTCCAGCTTCGCGGGGCGCGAAAGTCGCCCGGCCGCCGCCATCAGGCGGACGTGATCCTCCTTCGAGAGGCCCGCCGAGAGCGTGGGATCGGCGACGATCGCCTCCAGGGTCTCGATGGCCCGGAGGAGATCCAGTTCGGTCGGCGTCAGGGCCTGCGGGTTGGGCGCCATGGGCGGCGATTATAGCATCCGGAAGTGCCACCGTTTTAACGACGTTGGAACTTCGCCGAGGGAAGTGACGCCAATCCAACGACGTTAGAGGTTTCCCAACGTATTAGAGTCGATGCAGACAACCCTCCGACTGGCCACCGTCGTCCTCCTGGCCGGCTGCCACTCCCCGGCCGAACCCGAGTTTCAGGAGAGCGAGCTGCGCTACCACTCGGCGCCGAAGGGGACGCGGCCCGAGATGATAGAGCAGCATCGGTACACGATCCCGACCTGCCTGCAGCGCGACGACGGCCGGGCGGTCGCGAGCGCGGACGGGTGGTTCCAGGGGCGGCGGCCGGAACTTCTTCGGCACTGGACCCGCATCCTCGGGAAGATCGATCCCGCGCCCGAAGACCAGAAGTGGTTCGGGGACGTCACGAAGGCGGTCGAGATCGGACGGGAAGAGAAGGACGGGTACACGCGGATCGTCCTCGACCTCCCCATCGAGAAGGATTTCCTGCAGCACCATCTGCTTCTAATTCCGAAAGGCCAGGGCCCGGGCCCCTTTCCCACGGTGATCGCCTGGAGCTCGTCGACCCCGGACTGGCAGCAGCCGGAGGAATGGTGGGGCGCCTGGCTGGCACGCCGCGGCTTCGTCGTCCTGACGAGCTGGTCCTTTATCCGCTACTACCGCGACGGCACGACGTGGAAGACGGGCGCGATGGACCGGCTGTACGAGCGCTTCGGCCACTGGCTGCCGATGGCGAAGATGGTCCACGATACGAAGCGCGAGATCGAGTACCTGAAGTCCCGTCCCGAGGTGGACTCGAAGCGCCTCGGCTTCATCGGGTTCTCGCTGGGGGCCAAGGCGGCCGTCTACGTCGCCGCCTTCGTGCCCGAAATCCGGGCGACCGTCTCGGTGGATCCGCACATCTCCATGCACGGAGATACGAACTGGAACGAACCGTGGTACCTGGACTGGAAGCGGGTGTTTCCGGACATCCGTACCGAGGGGTATCCGGTTCCCGAGCTGCGCGGGACCGTCTGGAGCCTGCTCGACGCGGACCCGAAGCGGCCCGGCTTCGAGCGGAACCACCACGAGCTCCTCGCGCTCTGCGCGCCGCGCGCGTTCCTGCTGGTCGGCTGCAGCATGGACAAGCGGAACGGCGGCCACTCGGACGACCAGCAGAGCCTCGGCTATTTCAACCGGGCCAAGGAGGTCTACCGCCTGCTGGGGATCCCGGAGCGCCTCGAGTTCTTCGGCACCGACGAGGGACACCGGGCGAGCAGCCCGCGCATGGATCCCGCCTGGCAGCGCTTCTTCGTCCGCTGGCTCCAGGAAACACCCGTGCCCTGACGGCGGCCGGAATTCCGGCCACGGGACAGGCTATAAAGCTTTAAGCGGACAGCGGGAAGAACCAGCCAAGAAAGGGCGGGCATGCGACTCCTCGAGACGGCTCTCACTCTCTCCCTTCTCCTTTGCACGCAGGAAGGGCCTGAGCAGATCCTCGGCACCTTCGACCGGCCCGAAGACGCCCGCCTCTGGGAGGGCTCCGGCGCCGGCACCCTGACCTTCGAGCCGCGCGACCCCACCGACCTCAACAAGATGGCGAAGCTCGTCACGGGCGGGGGCTCGTACGCCGGCATCTTCTCCTTCCGTCAGCCCAAGGACTGGTCCGCCTACGAGGTCCTGTCCTTCGTGGTCTGGTCGCCGGACCGCCGCGGCCTCGGGATCCGCGTGGACGACGAGAACAGCAAGAACTACGCGACGCGCTACAACGGCGAGGCCACCCTGGAGGCGGGCCGCAACCTGGTCCAGATCCCCATCCGCGAGATGAAGGCCGTGATCAACCCGGCGAAGGTGAAGTCCATGGGCCTCTTCGTCCACGAGCCGCCCAAGGGCCTCGTCCTCTTCTTCGACGACATCCGCCTGGGCGCGCGGCAGACCGACAAAGTCTCCTTCATCCCCTATGAGAAGCGCCTGGAGCTCGTGCCGACGACGGACGTCGAATCGCCGCACTTTCCGCTGGCCCGGCCCCTGGCCGGCGGCCCGTTGAACGCCTTTGCGGTCTACGACATCGAAGAGGGCCGCGACCTGAGCGAACTGATGCAGCGCCTCGACCTCAAGGTCTCGCCCGTGTCGTGGTCGCGCGAGGGCGGCATCCAGAAGTGGATCGGGATCGCGTACGGCCAGCGCAGCTACGACCTGAGTCGGCGCTACCTGGCGAGCAGCCTTCAGGGGCCCGAGAAGTTCGACACGCTCCTGATCAGCACCCCGACGGGCTGGGGCCCGCTCGGCAAGGCCGCGACCGAGCCGCTGGTCGACCGGGTGAAGAACCGCGGCGAGGGGCTCGTGCTCGTTTTCCCGTTCCCCGGCGAAAAGCGCAACGCCCCCTGGCCCGAGGACCTCAAGTCGGTCTCGGCGCTGATCGACAGCGAGACCGACCTCCAGTTCGACGACGGCTACGTGCGGCCGGCGATCAACGGCCACGTCTCGGGAAAGAAGTGGAAGGTCGTGAAGGACCATCCGATCGTGCGCGGGGTCCCTCTCGACGCGCTGCCCTTCGAGGCGATCGACGTGCAGACCTACAAGCCGGCGCCCGGATCGGAAGTGCTGATCGAAACCGAGACCGGCCAGCCCGTGCTCGCGGTCCGCGAGGCAGGGAAGGGCCGCGTCGTCACCTTCGCGGTCCGCTGCCGCAGCCTGACGCCGTTCATCCGCGACGCCGGCGCCCGCCGCCAATGGCGGGACTACCGCTACTGGGAGGTCTTCTACGACCTGCTCGCCCGCGCGGCGCTCTGGAGCGCCCGTCGCGAGCTGACTCGCGAGGGCGAGGCCCGGCCGCTGCAGGCGAAGCACGCCGATCCCCGCCTCTCGTGCCGGCAGTGGACGAACGCCAAGGGCGAGGTCACCGCGTGGCAGCTCGACTTCGCGCCCGCCTCTACTGCGTCGATCAAGGTGACGGCGCCGGAGACGATCGCGCGGGGTGAGAACGTCGCGGTCCGCTTCGAGCCCGTCGCGGGGGCGGCCCACACGGTCCGCCTCGTCGACTACGCGGGCGGGCGTCGCCGCACTCTTCTGGAGCAGGCCGCGGACGGGCCCAGCGCGATGCTGTCGACCCGCGGCATGGACTCGCTCGCGCTCGTCGCCGAAGTCGAGGCCCTGCAGGACGGCCGCCGCGTCGCGTTGGGCGAGGCGACGACCTACGTGACACCCGGTTCGGACTGGAACGACTACGAGGTCTACGGCTGGAGCGCCGGAGGGATCAGCTATCTACGGGAGCTTCAGCTGCTGCAGCTGCGGAAGTTCGGCCTCAGCACCGAGCAGGTCGGCAGTCCGGAGAATGCGAAGGAAAGCTTCCGCCACGGGTTCCGCGTCCAGGCGATGTTCTCGGCGACGGGGCTGCACGTGAGGGAGTTCGACCGCGTCTTCCGCGACTACAACCGGACCGGCGACCCCAAACTGCTGGTGCGGAATCCCTCGTTCAGCGACCCCGCGTTCCTCGAGGATCAGCGCAAGAAGATCGCCGCGTGGTCCCGTTCGATGATGCCCTATTCGCCCCTGACCATGTCGCTGGGCGACGAGACGTCGCTGACGAGCTACCGGGCCGAATTCGACTTCGACTTCCATCCGGAGAACGTCCGCGCGTTCCGGGAGCGGATGAAGGCGAAGTTCGGCGACGTGGCCGCGATGAACGAGGCGCTCGGGACGTCGGCCACCTCCTTCGACGACCTCGCCCCGCCCTTGACCGCCGACGCGAAGAAAAGCGGGAAGTGGGCGCTCTGGAACGAGTGGCGCGATCACAACGACGACCTCTGGACCGGCGCCTTCGCGTTCTACCGGGACGAGATGCGAAAGCAGTATCCCGCGACACGCCTGAGCGTCTCGGGCACGCAGACGTCGCACGTCTTCAACGGCATCGACTGGGCGAAACTGGCGCCGGTCATGGGGGCGACCGCCGACTACACGGGCCGCTTCCAGCTGCCCCAGCGCCTGAGCTTCAATCCGGACATCCGCAGCACGCCCTGGGCAGGCTACGGCCGGACGGGGCCCGGCGCGAGCCATCAGCTCTGGTCGAATCTCACCTTCGACGGCTCGGGCACGGCGTTCTTCTGGTACCCCTCGCTGCTCAACGCCGACTACAGCTTCAGCCCGTCGGCGCGCGATTATTTCCCGACGCTCCAACTGCTCCGGCAGGGACTGGGAAAGCAGTTCCTCCAGACGAAGCGCCGCTTCTCGCCCGTCGCGATCCTGTGGAGCCCCCGGAGCCAGCGCGCCGCCTGGATGGAGGGCAAGTACGACGACTTCGAGAAGGTCGAAGCGGCGGCCTACCATTCGCTCGTGGAAGCCGGCTTCGATCCGTTCTTCATCTCCGAAAGCGACGTGGCCGCGGGCGCCTTGGAGAGCAAGAAGGTGGAGGCCCTGATCTTGCCCATGACGATTGCGCTGGGGCGGGGCGACAAGAAGGGCGGCCTGGCGGTCCATCCTGCGCTCCAGCGCTTCCGGGGCGTCGTCTACGTCACTCACGAGGCGACCCACGACGAGTTCCTCCAGCCTCGTCCGCTGTCCGACGGCCCAGCCCGGAAGGCCCGGAAGCTGCCTTCGAAGGCAGAGGACCTCTGGAATGAGCTGACGCCGACCGTGGTCTCGCAACCGGTTCCGGTCGACCTGGAGGGAAAGAAGATCCCGGGGATCGTCGTTTCTTCGCATGTCTTTCCGGGAGCGGCGGACGCGGAGATCCTGGCGATCCTGCGCCAGCCCGTCGGCCAAAGGGAGGAAGTCGGCGCCGACGGCGTCGTCCACATGGTCTCGGATCCCCAGGGCGGGCGCCCGGTGGAAAAGGCGTCCGTCGACGTCTCCCGCTTCGGATCGCGTCGCTTCTTCGACCTGCGTCGCCGCCAGGAGATCGTGCCGAAGGACAAGCACTTGCTTCTCGATCTTCCCGCCGGCGAGTGCGTCCCCATCGCGCTGCTCCCGTACGGGCGGCTGGACCTGAAGGCCACGGTCGTGCGCGCCGGCGAGCGCCTGAGCGTCGCGGCGTCGGCGCCCGCGAAGCTGCCGCACGTGCTTCGGGTGGACGTGATCGACAAAGCCACGGGCGATGGAGATCTCCTGCTGTCGCGGAACCTGCTCCTGGACGCGAGCGGCCGGGTGGAAGCGGAGCTGCGCCTCGCGGTGGAGGAGCGGGCCCGCGCGTTCGAGGTCCGCGTCACGGACATCCTGACGGGGGCCTCCGTGCGCGTCTCGCCCTAGCTCAGGCCGACCAGGATCATCCCGCTGGTGATCAGGGCGACGCCGAACCAGGCCTGCGGGGACGTTTGCTCGCGCAGGAGGACCCGCGCGGCGACCACCAGCAGCACCAGGCTGATGCCCTCGAAGGGGTAGAGGTAGCTGATGTCGATCCCCTGGAGCAGCTTCAGCCACGCCAGGAACCAGAACGTGAGCAGCGCGACGCCGCCGACGACGAGCAGAATCCTCGTCCGGGGCCCGCTCATCCCCCGCTTGAGCAGCAGCTGCCCGCCCACCTGCGCCGTCTGGGCCACGACGACCAGGATCATCTGAACGAGGGTCATCGGACCCCCTCTTTCCGGGCCGACGGCCGCGCGACGAACCATGTTCCCGCGATGATGAGCGCGAAGCCCAGGGCCCGGCCGACGCCGAAGCGTTCCCCGAAGAACACCCAGGCGCCCATCGGAATCAGCGCGTGCGAAAGGTTCGTGACGGGAAACGCGATGTAGAGGGGGACGATGCGCAGCAGGTAGAGCCAGTTGGCGAAGCTGAGCAGATAGCAGAGGATCCCGGCCAGCACCCAGACCGAGCTCAGCGCGGGCACGCCGCTCCAGTCCAGCCAGTGCGGCGTCCGGCCGGCGGCGGCCTCGCGGGCCCCCGCCTTCAGGAGCAGTTCGGAGACGGTGACCAGCGCCGCGTTCAGCACGAGATGCAGCGTGGGATTCAGAGCCCAGGAAGGCAGCGCCGCCGCTTTCACAGCTCGTGCGCGTTCGGGAATCGCTGAAGCAGGGGCTCGTGGCGTGCCGGCGTCAGCCAGGGTCCGGCGCGCTTCAGGATCCCGTTGACCACGCGGCTCCGGTGCCAGAGGTAGAGGTCCAGCGGCTGCAGCGAGAAGCCCAGCCGCAGCTTCGGGTCGTAGTTGAGCGGGCCGCTCACGTAGCGGCGCAGCCCGTTCCGGCAGGCCCAGTCGATCACGTCGCGCTTGACGATGAAGTAGAGATGGAGGTCGAGCGCGACGCGGTAGTCCATGCCGATCGCGGCGGCTTCGAGGACGCCGTCGTGGACGAAGCACGTGTCGAAGGCGACCGGCCGGCCCTCCTGGCTCCAGATGAAGAAGCGCGTCCGGTCGGGCATCTGGCGTCCCACGCGGCGGAAGTAGTCCGGCGTGAGCGTCTCGAACTTCATCCCGGCGCGCTCGTGGGTCTGGAGGTAGAGAGGGTAGAGCTCGTGGAGCCGGTCGGAGATGTCGCTGCGCACCTCGACGCTCAGCGGAGGATGGCGGTCGGCGTCCCGGCGCTTCCGGCGCAGATCGAAGCGGGTCTTCGAGCTGAGCGTCTTCACGTGCTCCTCGAAATCCTGGAAGCTCAGGTCGAGCGACACGCCCGGCATGCTGGGGATCCGGGTGTAGCCCCGGTCGACGAAGCTCCTCAGGAGCGGGCGCAGCTCGGCGGGGAAGTCCTTAAGCACGATCATGCGGGCGCGGAGGCGGCGGGCGGCCGGCGGCAGCGCCTGCTGCAGCGCCCAGGCGCACCACGCAAGGTCCCGGGGCTCGGCTCCCAGGGCCGCCTCGCCCACGGTGGGGCCGACCCAGAGGACGCGGAACTTCGAGAGGCTCGGGGACATCGCGGTCGCGAGATGGACGACGCGGCGCCAGCGCTCCGGAATCCCTTCCAGGATGTCCTGGTCGTGGATGAACAGCGGCTGGATCGCCCGGACATTGCCGCTGCGGTCCTCGAGGACGAGGTAGTGGTATTCGAAGGGCGGGATGCTCCCATCGAGGATTTCGTAGTAGCGCGAATCGTGCCGGGCGTCCGCCCAGATGCGCCTCCAGGCTTCCACCCCGCTCAGATCGTTCAGTCCGACCAGGTACGCGTCGCCGGCCTGGGTCCGGATCGGCGCCCCCCAGTCGGGGAGGCGTCGGAAGGAGGGGGGCATGGCCCCCCGCTCCGGGCGGAAGGGCCGAAGCTTGCTCTGTCCCACTATTCTCCTGAGTCGGAAGTCTCGGGGGTGTGATCATTGTCGCGAAAAAAATCGCGGCGCAGGTGCCATAATTCTCTCGGCATGATGGCGCTGGCACACGCGGGCTTGGGATGGACGATCGGGACGCTGGCTCCAGGCTCGGGCCGCCAGCTCCGGATCTGCTGTGCCGCCGCGGCGCTGCTCCCCGACGTCGACGCGCTGGCGACGCTGATCGCCGGGAGCCCGCCGGCCGCGTTCGTCCACAACATGTTCGCGGGCCTGCTCTGCATCGCGGCCGCGGCCCTCTTCCTGCGGGACTACCCGCCCCGCGCGTGGGCCGTCGCCGTCCTCCTGGTGGGCTTGTCCTTCGGGCTCCACCTCGTTCTGGACGCCCTGCTCAGCGGCACCGAACTGCGGCTCACCTGGCCGCTGAGCGCCCGGAGCGGCCGCTTCCGGCCGCTGCTCGGGGCGCCGCTCGTGACCGCGCTGGGGCTCGTGCTGGCCGCACTCCCCTGGGCGCTCGCCTTCTGGAAGCAGGTCACGCCGCTCGAGATCGTCAGCGAGCGGCTCGACCTGCTCTTCCTGAACCT
>Ga0310813_10000478_pt1 | contig 25150 bp, 26 predicted proteins | sample YN3metagenome_FD_203086 | JGI IMG/M metagenome (GOLD analysis project Ga0310813, IMG submission 203086) | Soil microbial communities from experimental microcosm in Duke University, North Carolina, United States - YN3 | ecosystem: Engineered > Artificial ecosystem > Soil microcosm > Unclassified...
TGTCCGAGCTGATGGGCGATGTCGGCTTCGGCTTCGACCGCCAGGGCGCGCATTGGGGCGGCGTGGTCAAGGTGCTGGACCCGGCGTTGCAGGCGGCGATCACCGATCTGCGCACCTCGGGGCTGAACATCATGATGTCCATGAAGGACCAGCGCAAGCCGATCTCCTTTGTCGAGGATTGCGCCGTGCCCTTGCCGCATCTCGCCGAATACACGGCCAAACTCACGGAAGTGTTCGAGAAGCACGGCACCAAGGGCACCTGGTACGCCCATGCCTCGGAAGGCTGCCTGCATGTGCGCCCGGTGCTGAATTTGCGCCTGGAGAAGGATGTGGCGGCGATGCGCGCCATAGCGGAGGAAGCGTTCGACCTAGTCCGTGCATATAAGGGCTCGCATTCCGGCGAGCATGGCGACGGGCTGGTGCGCAGCGAGTTCCACGAGAAAATGTTCGGCACCCGGCTGGTCCGCGCCTTCGAGGAGGTGAAGGAGGTTTTCGATCCCGCCGACGCCCTCAATCCGGGCAAGATCGTGCATCCGTCCCGGTTCGATGACCGGTCGCTGTTCCGCTACAAGCCGGATTACGCGGTCAAGGATTTCCAGCCGGCGCTGGACTGGTCCGAGTATCCCGGCGCGGTTGGCGGCCTGCAGGGCGCGGTGGAGATGTGCAACAATAACGGCGCCTGCCGGAAGCTGGAGGGCGGGGCGATGTGCCCCTCCTACCGCGCCACGCGCGATGAGCAGCATGTCACCCGAGGCCGTGCCAATAGTTTGCGCCTGGCCCTCTCCGGCCAGATCGGGGAGGACGCTTTTGCGTCCGACGCGATGGCGGAGACCATGAAACTCTGCGTCTCCTGCAAGGCCTGCAAGCGCGAATGCCCGACCGGCGTGGATATGGCGCGGATGAAGATCGAGGTACTGGCCGCGCGCGCGCAGAAACACGGCCTGTCGCTGCGCGACCGGCTGGTGGGGCATCTGCCGCGCTATGCGCCTTATGCCGCTTATCTCGCGCCCTTGCTCAATCTGCGGAATCGGATTCCCGCGCTCGCCAAACTCACGGAGGCACTGGTCGGCTTCAGCGCCCGGCGCAGCCTGCCGGTCTGGCGGCGCGACCGTTTCACGCCGACGGTCGGCGCGCAGGGCCGGGCGGACGGCCCGGAAGTGGTGCTCTGGGCGGACACGTTCAACGCCGCCTTCGAGCCGGAAAACATTCATGCCGCCATCGCCACCCTCACCGGCGCGGGGTACCGCGTGCATGTGGCGCGGCCGTCGGGCGGTGGGCGCCCGCTTTGCTGCGGCCGTACCTATCTCTCGGTCGGCGATGTCGGCGCCGCCAAGGCGGAGATGGCCCGCACGCTGGCGGTGCTGGAGCCGTTCGTGATGAGCGGCATTCCGGTGCTGGGGTTGGAGCCGAGCTGCCTGTTTTCCTTCCGTGATGAAGTGCGCGCGCTGCTTCCCGGCAAGGCCGCGCAAGCTGTGGCGGCGCAGGCCATGCTGGTGGAGGAGTTCATCGCCCGCGAAATCAAGGCCGGCCGCTTCGCGCCGCGCCTCGCCAAGGTAGCGGAGCGGGCCGTGCTGCACGGCCATTGCCATCAGAAGGCGTTCGGCGCGATGAGCGCGGTGCAGACCGCCCTCGGCCTGATCCCGGACCTGAAAGTGGAAACCATCGAGTCCAGCTGCTGCGGCATGGCCGGCGCGTTCGGCTACCAGGCCGAGACCATCGATGTGTCGTTGCGCATGGCTGAACTCAGCCTGCTGCCCGCGGTGCGCGCGGCATCGCCGGACACGCTTGTGGTGGCCGACGGCACCTCCTGCCGGCACCAGATCCATGACGGTGCCGGGCGCGAGGCGGTGCATGTGGTGCGGGTGCTGGCGGCCAGCATGGAAAAAGCAGAGAAAGAGGCCGCTTTTTGAAAAAAGCGGCGCAAAAACTTTTGTTTATGCTGGGCCGGAGGCTGCGTCGCTGACAACGCCCATGCCCTCCGGGGCTATTCCAACGGTGCTACGCACTGCCGGAACCTTCAGCCCCTCCGCCCAGCATAACAAAGTTTTTTTTGCTACTTTTTGTTCACAGAAAGTAGTGCTTCCTTACTTACTTAACTTACTTAGCTCACGCCGCCTTTAACGGAGTTCCGATGACCCAAGCGACCGAACCCTGCGATCTTTCCGCCACCGAGGCGCGCCGCCTGATCGGCTTGAAGCAACTTTCGCCGGTGGAGTTGCTGGACAGCAATTTGCGGCGGATCGAGGCCGTGAACCCTGCGGTGAACGCGGTGGTGGCGATGGATGTGCCGGCGGCGCGCGCCGCCGCGCAGGCGGCCGAGGCGGCGGTGATGCGCGGCGAGGTGCTGGGCGCGCTGCATGGCCTGCCGGTGGGGGTGAAGGATCTCGAAGAAACCGCCGGGCTGCGCACCACGTTCGGCAGCCCGCTTTTCAAGGACAATGTGCCGGCCAAGGATGAGCGCAGCGTGGCGTCTATCCGCGCCGCCGGCGGCATTATTTTCGCGAAGACCAACACGCCGGAATTCGGCGCCGGGGCGAACACCCGCAACGCCGTGTACGGGGCCACCGGCAATCCGTTCGACCCGCTGCGCTCGGCCGCCGGCTCGTCCGGCGGCTCGGCCGTGGCGCTCGCCTGCGGCATGGCCGCGCTCTGCACCGGCTCGGACATGGGCGGCAGTTTGCGCAATCCGGCGGCATTCAACGGCATTGTCGGCATGCGTCCCTCGCCGGAGATGATGCCGGTGGAGAAGCAGCTCCATGGCTGGTCGCCGCTCTCGGTGCACGGGCCGATGGCGCGCAATGTCGCGGATCTCGCGTTGCTGTTCTCCGCCATGACCGGCATCGACCAGCGCGCCCCGCTCTCGCGGCCGGTCGCCGCCGCGCCGGGTGAATTCTCGCCCCCGCCTGGCCTCGATCTCTCGCGCCTGCGCGTCGCCATCACCCCGGATTTCGGCTTCGCCCTGGTCGAGCAGCGGATCAAGGACGTGTTCTTCGACCGCGTCGAGCGGCTGCGCCCGCATGTCGCGAAACTCGAAATCGCGGCGCCGGACTGCACCGGCACCGACGAGGCTTTCGCCGTGCTGCGCGGTCTGGCGTTCGTGGCGTCGCACAGCGCGCGCGCGGCGAAGACGCCGGATCTGGTTTCGCCCAACATCCACGCCAATCTGGAGGAGGCGCGGGGCTACGGCATCGCCGAGCTCGCCGCGGCGCTCTCCGCGCAGACCGCGATCTACCGGCGCTGGCAGGCGTTCTATGAGCAGTACGATTTGCTGCTGGCCCCGGCGATGGCGATCAGCCCGCAACCCTGGTCGCAGCTCTATCCCAAGGAGATCGATGGCCAGGCGATGAAGAGCTATTATCAGTGGCTGGCCCCGGCCTATGCGGTGTCTCTGGTCGGCCATCCGGCGCTCTCGCTCCCGGTGGGGCTGGACAGCGACGGCATGCCCTTCGGCCTACAGATCGTCGGCCCGCGCCATGGCGATACGCGGGTGATCGCCGCGGCCGCCGTGCTGGAGCAGGTTTTCGCCGCCGATGCGCTCACGCGCCGCCCGTTGCCGGATCTCGCCGCGTTGCAGGCCCGTGCGCCGCTTTCCGAGACGCCGGGTTTTTATGGGTATGGCTGAAAAGGGAAGGGAAGGAAGAAAGACCTACTTTTTGTGAACAAAAAGTAGCAAAAAAACTTTGTTTACTTTGGGCCCGTGCCGGTTTCACCGCCTCAGGCCCAGCGTAAAGAAAGTTTTTGCGCCGCTTTTTTCAAAAAGCGGCCACTTCCTTACTTAGCATGGCACGGTCCCAAAACTGGGGGATGCGTTCCGGCAGTCAGATGCACTAACCTGTGGTCCCCCTTGCGCGTTGCGGCTGCAAACGCGGGCGCGAGAGCCAACAAAAAGGTCCCGAGTGTGAGCCAGAGCACGATCGCCGTTCCCTATAAGGCCCCGAGCACCGCGTTCCCCGTCCTGGGGGCGATCAGCTTCTGCCACATGCTGAACGACATGATGCAGGCGCTGCTGCTGGCGAGCTATCCGCTCCTGAAGAGCGGGTTCAATCTCAGCTTCGGCCAGATCGGCCTGCTCACATTGGTTTTCCAGTGCACCGCCTCACTGCTGCAACCGCTGGTCGGGCACTATACCGATCGCAAGCCGCAGCCTTACTCTTTGCCCATCGGCATGGCTTTTTCGCTGTCCGGCCTGGTGATTCTGGCCAAAGCGCCGGATTACGCGGTCCTGCTCTGCGGCGCGGCTTTGCTGGGCGTCGGCTCTTCGATTTTCCATCCGGAGTCCTCGCGCATCGCCCGGCTCGCCTCGGGCGGGCGGCATGGTCTGGCGCAATCGGTGTTTCAGGTAGGCGGCAATTTCGGGCAGGCGCTGGGGCCGCTGATGGTGGCCTTCCTGGTGCTGCCTTATGGCCGGGGCAGCCTGGCCTGGTTCGGCTTCCTGGCGCTGCTCGGCATGGTGATCCTCAGCGTGCTCGGCCAATGGTACAAGACCGCCATGGTGACGCGGGCGCCGGCGAAGCAGCGCAACGTGACGGCGCCACTCAGCAAGGGCCAGGCGGCGCGTGCCATTGCCGTTCTGATGGCGTTGATATTCTCGAAGTTTTTCTACCTGGCGAGCTTCATCAGCTACTACATCTTCTACCTGATGCAGCGCTTCAGCCTGCGGACGGAGGATGCGCAGATCGATTTGTTCGTGTTCCTCGCGGCGGCGGCGGTGGGCACCGTGGTGGGCGGGCCGATCGGCGACCGCTTCGGCCGCAAGCATGTCATCTGGGGTTCAATTCTCGGTGTGCTGCCGTTCACCCTGATCCTGCCGCATGTCGGGCTCACGGCCACGATCGTGCTCAGCATCGTGATCGGGCTCATCCTTTCCTCGGCGTTTTCGGCCATCATCGTTTACGCCCAGGAGATTCTGCCCGGCCGGGTCGGCATGGTGTCGGGCTTGTTCTTCGGCCTGGCCTTTGGCCTGGGCGGCATCGGCGCTGCGGTTCTGGGCGAGCTCGCGGACTGGACCAGCATCGGTTTCGTGTACCAGCTGTGCGCCTTCCTGCCGGCCATCGGCTTGCTCACGATGTTCCTGCCGGATCTCCGTTCGGTCGAGGCGCGCTAGACGGAAGCGCGTCTCTCGTTTGAGGCGTGCTGGAAGGCAGGGCGCGGGGCGGGTTGTCGGCGCAACTGGCGGTTGGTGGTGCCGTCTGGCGTGATGCCATAACGTTTGCGCTGTTCATTTTGCAACGATGGCCGGACGCCCGCAGCGGGCCCGGTTGTTTCGATCACAAGTTGCCTCCCTGACGCGGCCTAAGAAACCCGCAGACCAAGCTGACGGGCGGCAGCTCAGCCATTTGGGAGTGATGCTGCCGTGATATGCGCCGCGCCCGTGTTTTCGCGTTCGTCCCGCCTAGCTTGGGGCCTCGGCCTGTGCCTGGCCATTTCAGGCTGTACGGGGGCGCAATTTTCTTCCCCTGATTCGCCGGGCACGGAATCGGTGAGCCAGCTGCAGACCAGCACCTATCAGGACGGGTTCGCCGCCGGCCAGCGTTTGCAGGCCCAGATGGATCGCGGCGCCAAGAACGCGTCGACGGATCAAGCGGCGCGCGATGCCCAGCAGGTCGCGGTGGCCAGCGCCTATTCTGAAGGCGTGGCAGACGGCAAAACCGCCCAAGCGGCGCAAGACCGGCCGCAGATGACCGGGGCGCAACCCTCCGGCGGCGCGTCGCAGGCGGCGCAACGGGTCGCCTTTGTCGAGGGCGAGGCCAAAGGGCGGCAGGAACAGGGACAGGCGGATCAGGCGCAACTCGCCGCCGTGTCGGCGGCGCAGCCGACGGCGGGGGCGGTACAGGCGGCGCAGCAGACCGGCTTCACTCGCGGCGAAAGCCAGGGGCGGCAGGAACAGGCGCAGGCGGACCAGGCGCAGCTCGCCGCCGCCGCTTCGGCGCAGCCTGCGGCGGCTTCGTTGCAGGCGGCGCAACAGACCGGCTTCACCCGCGGCGAAGGCCAAGGGCGGCAGGAACAGGCGCAGGCGGATCAGGCTCAGCTCGCCGCGGCGGCAGCGGCGCGGCCCACGGCGGCAGCGCTCCAGGAAGCGCAGCAGGCCGGCTTCACCCGCGGCGAAGGCCAAGGGCGGCAGGAACAGGCACAGGCGGACCAGGCGAAAATAGATGCCGCGTCGGAGGCGGCGCGGCCCGCGGCGGCTTCATTGCAGGAGGCGCAACAGACCGGCTTCACTCAGGGTGAGACGGCGGGACGGCAGGCGCAGGCGCAGGCGGATCAGGCGCAACTTGCCGCCGCGTCGGCGGCGCGGCCTGCGGCGGCTTCGCTGCAGGACGCACAACAGACCGGCTTCACCCAGGGCGAGGCTAAAGGGCGGCAGGAACAGGCACAGGCGGACCAGGCGCAACTCACCGCCGCGTCGAGCGAGGCGCGGCCCGCGGCTTCGTTGCAGGCCGCACAGCGGAGCGGCTTCGCCCAGGGCGAAGCGGCGGGGCGGCAGGCGCAAGCGCAGGCGGATCAGGCGCAAATCGCCGCCGCGCGGGACGAGGAGGCGAAGGCGAAGGCCGCGTTGGCGGCGTCGCCCGGCACGTCCGCGCAACTCGCGCAGCAGGCGGTGCAGGAGACGCAGGAAATGCAGCAGATTTCCCGGCTCTGCCATGTCCCGCTGCCGGAGGGTTCGCCGAACCCGAACGCGCCGCCCTAAAAAGCCTAACGGGCGGAGAGCGTGAACTCTCCGCCCGCAAGGCTGAACGCTGCATTTTCAGGCGGGAACGCGGCGTCGTCCCGCGCCCTGAAGATTATCTAAGCCTGCGTTAGTAATAACGCCATTTGCCGTGCTTGCGCACGCGATAGTTATAGTATTTTCCATTATATTTGTATTTATAATGCTTGCCCTGATAGCGGTAATAGGATGCGTGATGCAGATCATGCGACGTAGGCGCGCCGGCATGGACGGCTTGCATTTGCTCCGGAGACGCAACCGCATTTCCAGTGCCGGAAACATATAAAAATCCCGCCAACGCGATCGACGATAGTGTCATTAACGGCTTCAGCGACCTCATGATGACCTCCCGCTGTGAATTTGGGCCTGATGCCCAAGGAGAGAACCTTCAAAGCACAAGGTTGGGGAGTCGCTCAACGTGCCTGTTTGGAGGATGTCAAAAACCGCCTCCGGGGGAGGGGGGCGCATGGCGTCCGGGGCCCGGCATTTGGGGGGGCGTCGCCCGGCGGTCTAATGCAGGACTGTCTCGAAAATCATGCGCTTGTAGCGCGTCAACGGGACATCGCTGCGCTGGGTTTTGGCGACGACAATGGCGCCCTGCAGCGCCGCGAACAGGAAGCAGGCAGCATCCTCACAACGATAATCTTCCGGCAATTCGCCGGCCGCCACGGCCGCTTTCAGGCAGTCGGCGAAGGCGTGCCGGATATCCTCGAACATTTCGACCAGGCGCAGCCGCATGGTTTCGAACTGCTCAACGACCTCGGCGCCGAAATTGCCGAACAGGCAACCGCGGCGCATGTCGGTGCCGTTCTGGACGGCGATGATATGGTCGACATAGGCGCGGATGCGGTCGAGTGGCTGCAAGGCCGGGTTGCTCAGCGTCTCGGCGATATGTACCCGGCTGTTGCGGTAATACAGTTCGAGAATTTCGAGACCAAACGCTTCCTTCGAGGCGAAATGGTTGGTGAAGGAGCCCAACGGCACCTGCGCGGCCTGGGCGATGTCCCGCACGCTGGCGCCGCCGAAGCCGCGCTCATGCACGATGCGGAGGCCCTCAGTGAGAATCTTGGTACGGTTTGATGGTTTCGCCATGGCAATAGAATACGGTCGTACGTATTAAAGATCAAGGGCTCGTGAAGTCCCTGCCCGACCCCATTCCGTTTCCACATAGCAGCTTCCGGACCCTTGCGGCCAGAGAATGGCTCTTGGCGGTTGATCGTGTACGTACGTACGTATATATCCCTGACCATGCCGGCCCGACGAGGCGCCGGCGGTTTCAAAAGGATGTTTCAGATGTTCCGTTTCACTAAATTCTTGCCCGCCTTCGCTCTGGCGATCGCGCTGTCGCCGCTGGCAGCGCACGCACAGACCGCGCCGCATCAGGCCAATGGCAGCAACCAGACCATCGTGCAGAGCGGCCCGGCGAACCAGCAGTTCCCGGCCTCCACCGGCGGCTGACATCTTCGCCCGTTTTCAAACCCGACCACGACGTCAGGCCCGTCTGGGCCGTGATCCAGAAAGGTTCCATCCGATGTTTAGCGCTTCGAAATTCCTGCCGGCGATGGCTTTGGCCGTCGCGCTGTCCCCGCTGGCGGCTCACGCCGGCAGCACCCAGGCCTATCAGACCCCGCAAAATCACGCGCAGGTCGACGCTGTCACGCCGAGCTCCGCCACCATCGCGAACCCGACGCGGGTGTACACCAACAACGCGTTTCCCGACTCCTTCGGCGGTTAACCAACCCGCGCCCACGCCCTCGGCCCGTCCCACTCCGGCCGAATCTGATTAAGGTTTTCCAAATGACTTACTTGACCAAACGACTTGCTCTCCTTGGCCTGGCCGTGAGCCTGACACCGCTTGCCGCCCAGGCGCGCACCGATGCGCCGCATTTGATGCCGCAACATGTCACCATGCCGGCAGAGCAACCTTGCTGGGTGACGAATTTTGGCTTCCTGCCGACCACCTGCAAGCCGTCCGTCTGCGTTGACGTGCAAAAGGGCTTCTGGCCGCGTCCGGACGACTGCGCCCGCTAAACCTCTGGTTCAACCCGCCAAACCCAACGATGGCTGCCGTCAATCCCTGGAAATATCCTCGGGTTCCCGACAGCCGTCGTGGCGAGGGGCCCAAGCCCCAGGGCGAAAGTTCGTTGATATTTCGAGGAATTTCACTGGTAGCGACGGGCGGATTTGAACCACCGACCAAGGGATTATGATTCCCCTGCTCTACCGCTGAGCTACGCCGCCATGCAGTGACCCAGCGGGTTAATGCCTCGCCGCCGGGAAGTCAATGCACCGAAGGTGGCAAGATTTCGTGGGTTTTTGATCGTTTCAGCCGGCGTCGGTTCGCCCTGTTCCGGCACCGGCGCGAAGCGCCGGCGAGGCCGGTCGAGCCCTTTCCCGCACCCGCGGCGATTTGCGGCGACAGGCGGGGCCATGGTGGTTTAGAACTTGCCGTCAGAACGAGGGGGGCGCCGGCGGGGCGCCGATGATCGTCATCTGGGGCAAAACGAGATTGAGTGAAAAATTGCTGTTGGCGCGCCGTTGTGGAAGGATGGCGTCGTGATCATCCTTGCCAGCGGCTCGGCCGCGCGCCGCACGTTGCTGCGGCAGGCCGGCGTCGAATGTCTTTCCATGCCGGCCGACGTCGATGAGGCGGCGTTGAAAACATCCCTGCCAATGTCGGAGCCCGGCGCGCTGGCCCAGGCGCTGGCCGCCGCCAAGGCGGCCAGCGTGTCGTCCCGCGTCCCGACGGCGCTGGTGATCGGCGCGGATCAGCTGCTGGTTTGCGAAGGGCGGCGTTTCGACAAGCCGCGCGACGTGCCGGAGGCGGCCCGGCATCTGCGCTTCCTGTCCGGCCGCACCCATGCGCTGGTGACTTCCGTGTGCGTGTACCGGGCGGGGAAGCCGGTTTGGAGCCACATCGCCGAAGCGCGGCTCACCATGCGGCCGCTTTCCGAGGGCTTCATGGCGGATTATCTGGCGGCGGAAGGCGCGGCGGTGCTGGGCTCGGTCGGCGTGTACCGGCTGGAAGGCCGCGGCGCCCAGCTCTTCACGCGAATCGAGGGCGATTTTTTCACGATTCTTGGTCTGAACCTGCTGCCTTTGCTCGCTTTCCTGCGCGAGGCCGGTGCGCTTCCAGCGTGACCGGGCGCGCCTGGTCCAGCAATTGCTGCATCGCCGTCACGGTTTGCGGGTCGAGATGGCGCAGTTCGCGGACAATCCGGTTGCCCAGGGCGGTCTGCTCCGGCGTCATCCCCGCCGCGTTCAGCTTCAACCGCGGGCGGGACAGTTTCGCCAGGGCCTTCAACTCGTCGGCGTCGTCCCAGATCAGGCCGAAAAACTCGCAAATCTGGTGGATCAGCCCCGCCGATGGCGCGCCGCGCCGCCCATGTTCCAAAGCGGAAAGATAAGCGGGCGAAACCTCGATCGCGGCCGCCATGTCCTGCTGCAGTATCCCGCGTTCGGCCCGCAACTGGCGCAGTTTTTCGCCGAAGGGAGTCAAGGAAGGACTACTTTTTGTGAATAAAAAGTAGCAAAAAAACTTTGTTTACGCTGGGTCACGGGCATTGTCCCCGCCACCGCCCATGGCCCAGCATAACAAAAGTTTTTGCGCCGCTTTTTTCAAAAAGCGGCTTCTTTCTTGTACTCATTTCCTACCGAATCCGCCGCAGCAGCACGCGCACCGCGCCGGTATTGGCGGCGTGAGGGTGGGCGATGGCGAGGATCATCGGCCGCAGGCGGGGGGCGTTCAGCCAGTGCGGCAGTTCGTGCGCGAGGATTTCGCCATTGCCGGTGATGATTTCGATGCAGCGTTCCTGCTCGGCATAGGCGCGCTCGACGAACAGGATCACGGCGCGATGCGCCCGGGCGGCGGTGTGGCCGTGCAGGTCCAGCCGCGCGGTGGCGCGGATCTTGCCGGTGACGAATTTCTTCCAGGTCGCCTTGTCCAGCCCGGACGGGGTGATGGCGATGCCGATCGGCGAGCTGAAGGCGGGCGTTTTCGGTGGCTTTGCCGGGGGCGCAGAGGCTTGTTCCGGCGCCGCTTCGGGCGGCGCCTCGGGCGCCACGGGCAGGCGCGTGCGGCCCGGCATCAGCCGTGTGAGCGTCTGGCCGTAAGCCGCCCAGAGTTTGAGGTCAGCCTCGGAGAGGCCCTTGGCGCGCAATCGTCTCATATCGGTTTAATATGAGACGTGAATCGCGCGCCCAGATCAAGCCGCAGCCTTCATCGTGGGGATGAATGTTCAGCTTTCGTCGACGATCAGCACATGCAGCGACCGCGGCCCGTGCGCCCCCAGCTCCAGCGTCTGTTCGATGTCGGCCGAGCGCGAGGGGCCGGTGATCATCATCACGTTGCGCGGCATGCCCGCGCGTTCGGTGCGCAGCAGGTCGAACGCATCCTCATAGGCGCCGACGATGCGCGCGGCGCGGATCACGGCGATGGCGGTGTCCGAGAGCAAATTGTTGGTGGTCGGCCGTTCCGGGCCGGAGGGCATCATCAGCGTGCCGGTTTCGGCGATGCCGGCGAAAGCCTGGGTTACGGTGACCGGGTCGGTCGGTTCGGCCTTGCCGAATCGGACCTTGAGGAGCGGCGTGTCCGCGAACGGAATCGCCTGCAGTTCCGGGTGCGGCGATACCGTGATTTCCGCGGCGATGTTCTGCGCCGCGAGATAGGCGCTGATCGCGCCCGGCACGGCGGCAAAATCAGGCAGGCGCTGCACCGTGCCGAATTCACGCAGAACATTGTCCATGAACGAGGCCACGAGGCGAGCGGAATCGCCCTGGCCGCGCGCCGGCACCAGATGGCGCGGATGGGTCGCAAGCCGCCCGGCCAGCATCGCTTGCTGGTCGGCGGGCAAGGGGCCGCGCTTCAGCCCGCGGCGGATATTGCCGATGATGGCGCTGCGGCCGGGATCCTGGCTCATGACCGGCCTCCCGCATTGCGCTGCCGCTGCGCCGCTGCGTAACGGGCGAAGAACGTGTCACCTTCGGGAGACGGGAAATCCCGCCCTTTGGTCCAGCCGCCCAGGAAGGGCAGGCGCGGCAGATGTCCGCCCCGGCGGCCGAGGAGGCCGAGCCCGATTGCCGCCATGCGGGTGCCGAACCGGTACAGGCCGGGCCGGCGCGCGAACCAGGCCCAGAAGCTCAGCCCGTAGCGCATGGCGGACGGCGTGAGGTGGCGCTCGAACTCGCGTTCGCGCCAATGCCGCATCAGCCCCGTGAGCGGGATTTTCACCGGGCACACGCTCTCGCATTTGCCGCAGAACGTGCTGGCATTGGGCAGTTGCCCGGCCTCGTCCACGCCCACCAGCATCGGTGTGAGCACCGAGCCCATCGGCCCCGGATAGGTCGAGCCGTAGGCATGGCCGCCGACGACGCCATAGACCGGGCAGTGATTCATGCAGGCGGCGCAGCGGATGCAGCGCAGCATCTCCTGGAACTCCGTGCCGACCATGCCGGAGCGGCCATTATCGACCAGCACCACGTGATATTCCTCCGGCCCGTCCGGATCGCCGGGGCGGCGGGCGCCGGTGGAGAAGGTGGTGTAGACGGAAATATCCTGCCCGGTGGCCGAGCGCGCCAGCACCCGCAGCAGAGACAGCGTGTCTTCGACGGTCGGCACCACTTTTTCGATGCTGGTGACCACCACATGCACGCGCGGCAGGGTCTGGGTGAGATCGCCATTGCCTTCATTGGTGACGATGACCGAGGTGCCGGTCTCGGCGATGAGGAAATTGGCCCCGGTGATGCCCATGTCGGCGGCGAAGAATTTGTTCCGCAATTGCAGCCGCGCTTCGGACTGGATGTCCCGCGCGTCGCGGAACACGCGGTCGGCGGGCAGGTCGGTGTGGCTCTTGCGGAAGGTCTCCTCCCAATCCTCGCGGTTGAGGTGGAAGGCCGGGCCGATGATGTGGCTGGGCGGCTCGTGGCGCAGCTGCAGAATATATTCGGCGAGGTCGGTTTCGACCGGGGTCACGCCATTGGCTTCCAGATAGTCGTTGAGGTGGATCTCCTCAGTGACCATCGACTTGCCCTTGGTCACGGTCTTCGCGCCGGCTTTGCGGGCGATCTCCAGCACGGTCTTGCGGGCGTCCTCGGCGGTGGCGCACCAATGCACGATGCCGCCGGACTTCTCCACATTGGCGGCATAGGTTTCCAGGTAGAAATCCAGGTTGGCGATCGCGTGGTTCTTGATGTCCCGGGCTTCATCGCGCAGCGCCTCGAATTCCGGCAGCCGTTCCACCGCCGCCAAACGCTTTTTCGCATATTGTGGCCGCGCCCGGGTCAGCGCCCGCTGCAGCCCGGCATTTGCCATGGCGCTGGTGGCGTTTTCCTTGAAGGTTCGGCTGGTCTGCAGCATATCCGTGGCTCCGTTGGAGGCGATCGTCCCGAAAAATGAATCGCCCGCTTAAATCAGGCTCTTAAGGCGCGATAATGGGTGAGTTTGGCGGCCGGGTCCAGCCTTCCGGCGCACGGGGCTGCGTAAGCAAGCAAAGGAAAGGGCTTCTTTTTGTGAACAAAAAGAAGCAAAAAAACTTTGTTATGCTGGGCCATGGGCTTGGGCGGCGACACAGCCTAGGCCCAGCATAGTAAAAGTTTTTGCGCCGCTTTTTTCAAAAAGCGGCTACTTTCTTGCTTCTAGCCCTGGGGCGGCGTTTTGAAGAAGGCGGCGGCGGCGTTGCGATGCGCCTGTTTCGCGCCGATCGCCTGCCGCACCCGCAGAATTTCGGCTTCGAGATCGGCGATATAGGCCTCCAGCTCCTCGACCCCCAGCAAGTCGAGCGGCGGGGGAAGCAGAAGTTTTTTTGTCGGCCGGGGGAGATCTTCGTCGGAATTTGTCATAATATCACCTTGACCAAGGGTAGCGTGGGGTTCCATACCCCGACCAAGTCGGACTTGCGAACCGCGAGCGCCCATTTCTTACCGTTCCAGGCGCATCAGGCCTGTGACGTTAAAAGGTATTCGAAACATGTCTCTTCCTTTGATGCCCAAAGCTACTGCTGTTTGGTTGATTGACAAGACGGGGCTGACCTTCGAGCAGATCGCCGATTTCTGCGGTATGCACCCGCTGGAGGTTCAGGCCATCGCCGACGGCGAGGTGGCGCAGGGCATTAATGGCTACGACCCGGTGGCGAACAAGCAGGTGACCGCCGAGGACATCGCGCGCTGCGAGGCCAATCCGGCGCTGCGGCTGAAGCTGCTGGCCGCCGCCGAGCAGCAGCAGAAGAAGCCGAAAGGCGGCCGTTATACCCCGGTGGCCAAGCGCAACGACCGGCCGGACGCGATCGCCTTCCTGCTCCGCAATTTTCCCCATCTTTCGGATGCGCAGATCGTCAAGCTGCTTGGCACCACCAAGGACACGATCCAGAAGATCCGTGACCGCTCGCACTGGAACAGCAGCAACATCAAGCCGCGCGACCCGGTGATCCTGGGCCTGTGCAAGCAGTCCGACCTGAATGACGCGGTGGCCGCGGCCAATGACCGCCTGGCGCGGGAAGGCCTGACCCCGCCGGCGCCGCTGCCCTCTGAAGCGGCTTAAGTCAGGAAGAAAGCGCTACTTTTTGTGAACAAAAAGTAGCAAAAAAACTTTGTTATGCTGGGCCATGGGTGTGGCGCTGACACAGCCTCAGGCCCAGCATCGTAAAAGTTTTGCGCCGCTTTTTTCAAAAAGCGGCCTCTTTCTAACTAGTCGTCATTGCCGAGCGGGTCCGGCCCGCTTGGTCATGACATCTTCAGCCGTTCCATCTCTTCCTTGAGTCGCAATTTCTCGACCTTCATTCGCGTGAGCTCCGTATCGTCAGGGCGGGGCCGGCGGTCTTCCGCGGAAATTTTGCTTTCCAGATTGGCATGCCGCAATTTCAGGGTGTCGAGGTGCGATTTCAGGTTCATAGTACGTCCTTCACCAATTGACGTCGCGAAACCTGGAGTCCCGAACCTTCGGGCGAAGCATTCGTGACTTCCAGGAAAATCAGGCTAGACCCGCCGCCACGATATTGTCATCTAAAAACATGGCGATAAAATTCCGGTTCCAGGTTTCACGAATTCCATCTATTGCTCCCGCATGCTGACTGATAAGGACAATCTGTTGCGGCGCCTGCACGCATTGCGCAGCGAACACCGGGATCTCGATACCGTGATCGCGCGGCTCACGGAGTTCGGCCCGATAGATCATCTGCAGATGCAGCGTCTGAAAAAGCGCAAACTGGGACTGAAGGATGAAATCGCCTGGCTGGAAAGCCGGCTGATCCCGGACCGCACGGCATGAGCGCACCTCTGGTCGGGATTATCATGGGCAGTCGCTCCGACTGGCCGGTCATGCAGCATGCGGCCGAGATGCTGGCGCGCCTGGGCGTGCCGTATGAGGCCAAGGTGGTGTCGGCGCACCGCACGCCGAAGCGGCTTTATGATTACGCCGGTTCGGCGGAGGCGCGGGGGCTCAAGATCATCATCGCCGGGGCCGGCGGCGCGGCGCATCTGCCTGGCATGGCAGCGTCCATGACCAATCTGCCGGTGCTCGGCGTGCCGGTGCCGGCGACCGCCTTGCAGGGCCAGGATGCCTTGCTTTCGATCGTGCAGATGCCGGGCGGCATTCCGGTCGGCACGCTGGCCATCGGCAAGCCCGGGGCGATCAATGCCGGTCTGCTGGCCGCCTCGATCCTGGCGCTGTCCGACCCGGAACTGCGCGACCGCGTGGCCCGCCTGCGGGCCGAACAGACCGACTCCGTGCCGGAGACCCCTGAACCATGAGCCTTGCCCCCGGTGCCACCATCGGCATCATCGGTGGTGGTCAGCTCGGCCGCATGTCCGCGATGGCGGCGGCGCGGCTCGGCTACCGCGTCTGCATCTTCTCACCCGAGGGCCACGGCCCGGCCTCCCATGTCGCGGCGCAGACCATTGTCGCGCCTTACACCGACCATGGCGCCCTGGCCGATTTCGCCGCCTCGGTGGATGTGGTGACGTTCGAGTTCGAGAATGTGCCGGCGGACGGGCTGGACCTGCTCGCAGCACTCCGCCCGGTGCATCCCAGCCCGGCGATCCTGCGCATCAGCCAGGACCGGCTGCTGGAAAAGCAGTTCCTCAACGATGCCGGCATCGCTACCGCCCCCTGGGCGGCGGTGACCAGCGAGGCGGAATTGGCCGAGGCGATGCCGAAGCTCGGCCTGCCCGCGGTGCTGAAAACCACGCGGCTCGGCTATGACGGCAAGGGCCAGGCCATGCTGCGCGCGCCCGAGGATGCGGCATCGGCCTTCGCCGCCCTGATGCCGAAACCGCTGGTGCTGGAAGGCTTCGTCGATTTCGCGGCGGAGATTTCCGTGATGGTGGCGCGCGGCGCGGATGGCACCATCACCGCCTTCGACACCGTGGAAAACCGCCACAAGCACCATATTCTCGACCTCACGCTGGCGCCGGCGCCGCTGTCGCCGGAGCTGCTGGCCGAGGCCGGGGAGATCGCCCGCACGGTCGCCGAAAAGCTCGAACTGATCGGCCTGCTGGGCGTCGAGATGTTCGTCACCGCCGACGGCCGGCTGCTGGTCAACGAAATCGCGCCGCGGCCGCATAATTCCGGCCATTGGACCATCGATGCCTGCCCGGTCAGCCAGTTCGAGATGCATATCCGCGCCGTTGCCGGCCTGCCTCTGCCGCCGGCGAGCCGGCATTCCGACGCGGTGATGAAGAACCTGGTCGGGCCCGAGGACATGGCGCATTGGCCGGCGATTCTCGCCACGCCGGGGCTGATCCCGCACCATTACGGCAAAACCGAAGCCCGGCCCGGCCGCAAGATGGGGCATGTGACGAAATTGTTCCCCAAAGGCGCGCTGCCCGGAGAGTTCGGCATCGAGGACGCGCTGAAGGTAGATTAGGAAGGCAAGCGCTACTTTTTGTGAACAAAAAGTAGCAAAAAAACTTTGTTTACTTTGGGCCCGTGCCGTTTGAGCGCCTCAGGCCCAGCGTAAAGTAAAAGTTTTTGCGCCGCTTTTTTCAAAAAGCGGCTGCTTTCTTCTCTTCTGCCGGCACAAGATTGTCCAAAAACCGCTGCGCGCAGGAATCCCAGGAAAACTGTTCGGCGTAAGGGCGGCAGGCACTGCGATCGATGGCGAGCGCCGCCAGCGCGGCCTGGCCGAGATCTTCATTGAGCGCGCCGACCGGCATCGGCGCTTCGCCCAGAATGTCCTTGGGACCTGTGACGGGATAGGCTGCCACCGGCAAGCCCGAGGCCAGGGCTTCCAGAACCACGAGCCCGAACGTGTCGGTCTTGGACGGGAATACGAACACATCCGCGCCGGCATAGGCGGCGGCCAGGGCCGCGCCGTGCCGTGCCCCGGCGAAATGCACGTCAGGGTAGGCCCGTTCGAGCGCCTTGCGCTGCGGGCCGTCGCCGACCACCAGCTTCGAGCCGGGGAGTTTCAGGTCCAGGAAGGCCGGGAGATTCTTCTCCACCGCGACCCGGCCGACATAGGCGAAAATCGGCCGGGGTAGATCCCAGGCCTCTTTCGGCTCGAGGCTGAAGGCGGCGAGGTCCACGCCGCGCGACCAGGCGCGCACATTTTTGAACCCCCGGGCGGTCAGCTCGTCGCGCAGGGACTGGGTCGCCACCATCACGCCCGCGCCGCCGCCATGGAACCAGCGCAGCCAGGCATAGGTGAGCGAGAGCGGGATGCCGGTTCGCGCCTGCAGATATTCCGCGAAGCGCGTGTGGAAGGCGGTGGTGAATGCGAGGCCGCGCTTCTTCGCGTAGGCGCGGGCGGCCATTCCGAGCGGGCCTTCGGTGGCGATATGCAGCGCGTCCGGGGCGAAATCGTCGATCAGCCGGGCTAATTTTCGGCCCGGGAACAGCGCCAGCCTGATTTCCGGATAAGAGGGCATCGGCACGGTCTTGAATCGGTCGGGGCCGATCACGTCCACGGTCAAACCGCGGTCGCGCAACGCCTCGGCCACGGTGCGCAAGGTGCGCACCACACCGTTCACCTGCGGCGCCCAGGCGTCGCTGATGATGAGAATGCGTTTGATGCCGGGGGCGGCCGAGGGGCGATCAGGTTCGGGCTGGTAGAGCACTGGCCGCTTCGGCGTCTTGTTGTCCGGCGCCGAACTCGGCCGCCATGGCCTGCATCACGGCCTCTTTGGTGGCGCGGGGGCGGCCCGTGGGTTTGGCCAGCAGCGAGAGCTTGTTGCGCGCCACCCAGTCCACCAGTTCCAGCTTGCCGTCGCTATGCTCGACCAGGGCGGTGCAGCTTTCCACCCAGTCGCCGTCGTTCAGATAGAGCACGCCGTTCACGGTGCGCATTTCGGCATGGTGGATATGGCCGCACACCACCCCGTCGAAGCCGCGGCGGCGGGCATCGTCGGCGAGCGCCGTCTCGAACCGGTCGATCGCCTTCACCGCTTCCTTCACCTGCAGCTTCAGCCAGGCGGAGAGTGACCAGTATGGATAGCCGAGCCGCACGCGGATCTGGTTGAAATAACGGTTCAGGCCGAGCGCCATGGTGTAGGCCCAGTCGCCCAGCAGAGCTAAAATTTTGGCGTGCCGTACCACGGAGTCGAAGGCGTCGCCGTGGGTGATCAGCAGGCGCTTGCCGTCGGCGGTGGTGTGCTCGGTCTCCATCTGCAGCTTCACGCCGCAGATTTCCGGGCTCAGCGGCACATATTTGCGCATCACCTCGTCATGGTTGCCCGGCACATACACCACGTTGGTGCCGCCGCGCGCGGCGCGCAGGATCAGCCGCAGCACCTCGTCATGGTGGTGGTCCCAGAACCAGGAGCGGCGCAGCCGCCAGCCATCGATGATGTCACCGACGAGGTATAGATTTTCACAGGAGACTGATCTCAAAAAGTCGGCAAGGAACTCGGCGCGGCAGCCTCGGGTTCCAAGATGCGCGTCCGAAATGAAAACGCTGCGATACGCGGTGGTGGCCATGGCGTGGGATGACACGGGAGCGTTCATGGCCTAGGCAATAGGCCGCGCGGCGTTGCCGAAGACAGTGAAAATTCCATGACGTTTCCTGTAGATTTTTTAAAATGCGATGTCATTGAAACATCATTGTAATGACATAGGCAAGACGCATTTCTCGGGCATGGGGGCGGTTTACGGTCGGCCTATGGGGATTCGCGCAATGCTGGTCATCTTTAATCCCATCGCCGGGCGAAGGCGGGCCACGGCCCTGTGGCGTGTGCTCGATCTGCTGGTCGAGAACGGCATCAACGTCGAGGTGGCGGAGACGAAATATGCCGGTCACGCAACGGTGCTGGCCCGTGAGGCGGCGGAAGCGGGCCGCCTGATGGTGGTCGCGGCCGGCGGGGATGGCACCATCGCCGAGGTCGCGAACGGGTTGCTCGGCAGCGACACCGCGCTCGGCATCATCCCGCTCGGCACCGCCAATGTCCTGGCCAAGGAGTACAAGCTGTCGACCACGGCACGCGGCATAGCCAACGCCCTGGCCTATAAGCGCACCCAGCCGCTCTGGCCGGGCGTGGTGCGGTTGCGCGGGCGCGACCAGGTGTTCGTGCAGATGGTGGGGCTCGGCTTCGATGGCGCCGTGGTGCACGGGCTGCAGCCGCTGCTGAAACGCGCCATCGGCCGCGGCGCCTATGTCTGGCAATCGCTCTGGGAATCGGTGGCCTACCCGTTCCCCTGCGTCCGCCTCACCGTCGACGGCCATGATTACGAGGCGGCCAGCGTCGTCGTGAGCAAGGGGCGGCTCTATGGCGGCCCGTATCTGCTGGCGCCCAACGCCATGTCGACCGCACCGGGCTTCCAGGTCGCGCTGTTCGAGAGGCCCGGCACGTTTCCCGCCCTGCTCGCCGGGGCCGCTTTGCCGCTGGGGCTGTTGCCGCATTGCCCGGGCGTGCGGGTGGTCGCCGGCAGCGATATTACGTTCGTCAACAACGACGAGATCATGACGCAGTCGGACGGCGACGCCTTGCCGTGCACGCCGGCCGCGGTGGTGAACGCCGCCCGCCCGATTTCCCTCATCGTCGGCTGATCCCCTCCGAGCGCGCGCCCGGTCCGGCTCCAAAAAAGAGCGGGGCGGCGATGCGCGGCGCGCCGGTTCTCCGGGCTTGAGGCAGGGCAGGCGAGGGGATAAGGGGGACGGACAAAACGAGGAGTCTCTAAGATGAAAACCCCCATGCGCGTTGCCGTTACCGGCGCCGCCGGCCAAATCGGTTATGCCCTCTTGTTCCGCATCGCCAATGGCGATCTGCTCGGCAAAGACCAGCCCGTCATCCTTAATCTTCTCGACCTGCCGGTGGCGCAAAAGGCGCTGACCGGCGTGATCATGGAACTCAATGACTGCGCCTTCCCGCTGCTGGCCGGCATCGAGCCCACCGACAACCCGAATGTGGCGTTCAAGGACATCGATATCGGCATCCTCGTCGGCTCGCGCCCGCGCGGCCCGGGCATGGAGCGCCGCGACCTGCTCGCCGCCAATGCCGAGATTTTCAAGGTCCAGGGCAAGGCCCTGAACGAGAACGCCAAGCGCGACGTCAAGGTGCTGGTGGTCGGCAACCCGGCCAACACCAACGCCTATATCGCCATGAAGTCGGCCCCGGACCTGCCGAAGGCCGCTTTCACCGCGATGCTGCGCCTGGACCATAACCGCGCCGTGTCGATGCTGGCCGAGAAGGCGAAGGTGCCGGTGGCCGGGATCGAGAAGATCGCCGTCTGGGGCAACCACTCGCCGACCATGTATGCCGACTACCGCTTCGCCACCGTGAACGGCCAGTCGCTCAAGGACAAGATCAACGACGAGGCCTGGTACAGGGACACCTACCTCTCCGCCGTCGGCAAGCGCGGTGCGGCCATCATCGAGGCGCGCGGCCTCTCCTCCGCCGCGTCCGCCGCCAATGCGGCGATCGACCATGTGCGCGACTGGGTGCTCGGCACCAACGGCAAATGGGTCTCCATGGGCCTGCCTTCCGACGGTGATTACGGCGTGCCGGAAGACATCATGTTCGGTGTGCCGGTGACCTGCGAGGGCGGTGCGTATCACCGCGTGAAGGGCCTGCCGATGGACGAATTCTCCAAGAGCCGCATGGCGATCACGCTGAAGGAACTCACCGAGGAACGCGACGCCGTCGCCGCGCTGCTCGGTTAGAAAGAAGAAAGCGCTACTTTTTGTGAACAAAAAGTAGCAAAAAAACTTTGTTAACTCTGGGCCGTGCTGGTTTCACCGCCGCCGGCCCAGTTTCAAAAAAGTTTTTGGTGCCGCTTTTTTCAAAAAGCGGCCACTTCCTTTTATCCTGAGAGCCTTCCGGCGCGGAGTTTGGTTTGCTAACGTAAGCGCCGTGCATGACTCCCTCCCGCTGATATTTGGACTGCCCGGGCAGGGGATGCAGTTGCGCTTCGATGCGCTCTCCGCGGTTTTCCTGCTCCTGCTGCTGCCGCAAACCGTCGCCAGCGCGATCGCGGGCATGCGCGGCTCGGCGATCTTCTGGGCGTTCGTGCTGGGCATGGTGCTGGCCGTGTTGGCGGGCGACGCCTTCACCCTGATTTTCGGCTTTGAGCTGATGAGCGCGGCCTCGTGGTTGCTGGTGCTGCGCGGCGACCGCGCCCCGGCGCCGCTTTACATCGGCGTCGCGATTTTCGCCGCGGCCTGCCTGATCCCGGCGCTGTTCCTGCCCGCTTCGGGCCTCGCTTTCGCGCTCATTCTGCTGGGCGCCGGCGCCAAGGCCGGGCTTGCGCCGCTGCATGGCTGGCTGCCGAAAGCGCACCCGGCGCCGGAGGCCGGCGTTTCGGCGGTGATGTCCGGCGGCATGGTGAAAGTCGCGCTGTACGTTATCTTCCGCTACGGATTCCTGGTTTTCGGCAATGCCGCTCAGCCCTGGTGGGGAACCGTGCTGATCGTGGTAGGCGCGGCCTCGGTGCTATTGGGCGCGCTCAGGGCGGTGCTGGAGGTGGACCTGAAAACCATGCTCGCCTGTTCCACGGTCGAGCATGTCGGGCTGATCGCGGTGGGCGCCGGAATTGCGTTGCGCGCCAAGGCGATGGGCGACCCGGTTTTGGCGGCGCTCGCCTTGCAGGGGGCGCTGCTGTGCGCGGTGGCGCACGCGCTTTACAAGCCGCTGCTGTTCCTCGGCGCCGGCGCGGTGAAGCGGGCGACCGGCACCGCCTCGCTGGACTGGCTGGGCGGGCTGATGCGCGGCATGCCCAAGCTCGGCCTGCTGATGCTGGCGGGCGCGTCGGGCCTGGCGGCGGTGCCGCTCGGCCCCGGCTTTGCGCCGGAATTTCTGCTGCTTCATGCGGTCGTTGCCGCCGCCGGCACGGGGGGGATCTTCGCGCGCATCGGCTTTACCGCGCTGCTCGCAGTGCTGGGCTTGGGCGCGGCCCTGGGCCTGAGCGCTGCGGTGCGGTTGATCGGCATCGGCTTTCTCGGGCGGCCGCGCACTTTGGCCGCCGCCGCCGCCGAGGATGCGCGGCGCCCCGAGCTGCTGGGCATGGGCCTGCTCGCCGCGTTGTGCGTGCCGGTGGCGCTGTTGCCCGGCCTGGTGCTGCTCGGCCTTGACCCGGCAGTGCGGCTGATGGTGCCGGGCGCTGCGCCGCTGCCGTTTGGCCATGCGCTTTTGGGCCTGGCCGCGCTGCTGGCGGTTTCCGCGGGGGCGGCTTACTGGCTCCTGCGGCGTTATGGCGTGCGCGGCACCAGCGAGGTGGCGGCCTGGAATGGCGGTTTCGGCCGGCCGCCGGTCTGGCTGCCTTTCGGCGATCCGGCCACCCAGCCCAGCGCCACCGGCTTTGCCCAGCCGGTGCGCCGCGCGCTGGGCGAGGCGATTTTGCTGCGCGGCGGTGACCCGACCGACATGCTGTTATGGCAGCCTTTGTTCCGGCTGCAGCTGCGCCTGACGCGCGGCGCGGAATATATCCGCCGCGCCACCATCCGCCAGCGCCTGGCCTTCGTGTTCCTGGTTCTGGTGGCGTTCCTGGCGGCCCTCGGGCTGGAACAGGGGGGCTAGCATGGCCAGGGCAATGAACGCGCAGGAAAGAAAGTGGCCGCTTTTTGAAAAAAGCGGCGCAAAAACTTTTGTTATGTTGGGCCATGGGCGTCGTCGCCGACACAGCCCATGGCCCAGACTCATAAAGTTTTTTTGCTACTTTTTGTTCACAAAAAGTAGCCTTTCTTAATGTTTGCGCTTCTCGCCCGGCTGTTCGCCACTTTGCTGCACATCGCGCTGGTCCTCGCTTTGGCGCCGCTGCTGGCGGGTTGCATTGCGCGCTGGCGGGCGCGGCTGCTCGGGCGGCGCGGGCCGCCGGTCACACAGCCTTATCGCAGCCTCCTGCGGCTGCTGCGCAAGACCACTTTGGTTCCCGAGACCAGCACGGAGCTCTACCCGGTCTGGCCGTTCGCGGCCTGTGCCGCCATGGCCGGTGCGGCGATGCTGGTGCCCGGTTTCAGCACCGGGATGCTCACCGCGCCATTGGGCGATTTCATCAACATCATCGGCCTGCTGGCGCTCGCGCGGGTCGCCACGCTGCTGGGCGGGCTGGAAACCGGCTTCGGCTTCGGCGGCGCCGCGGCCGCGCGCGAGCTGCTGTTCTCCATCTTCGCCGAGGCGGCGCTGCTGGTGGTGCTGATCAGCTTCGTGCTGCTCGCCCATAGTTTCAATATCGGCGCCATCGCCACCGCTTTCGCCACCGGTCATATCGGCGTTTCCATTTCCCTCGGTTTCGCGCTGGTCGCCCTGCTTGCGGTGGCGCTGACCGAGACCGGGCGCGTCCCCGTCGACAACCCGGCCGGGCATCTCGAAGTCGCCATGGTGCACGAGGCGCTGCTGCTGGAATATTCCGGCCGCTATCTGCTGCTGTTCGAATATGCGGGGATGCTGCGGCTGATGGTGTGGCTGAACATCATCGCCACCATCTTCTTCCCCTTCCTCATGGCGCATGCCGGCGATCCGCGGAGCTGGCCCGTCGGGTTGGGCCTGTGGGCCGTGAAGCTTGGCGTGATGGCGGTGGCGCTGCCGGTGTTCGAGGTGGCCATGGCGAAAATGCGCGTGTTCCGCGTGCCGGAATTCCTCGGTGTCGCGATCCTGCTCGGCGTGCTGGCCGGCGTGTTCCTGTTTGTCGCGGCGAGGATCGGCGCATGAGCTTAAGTTTCTCTCTGGCGCACATGATGGGCGGGCTGATGCTGCTGTGCGCCTTCGCGTTGCTCTCGCAGCGGCGCCTCGCTTCCATGATCTCGCTCTACCAGGCCGAGGCCCTCACTTTGACCGCGGCGGCTCTGTGGCAGGGCTACGCGCAGCACTCGCCCGATCTCTACGCCACGGCCTTGATCACCTTCGCGATCAAGGCTGTGGTTTTGCCGATCGGCCTGCGGAAAATGGTGCTGCGCTTCAACCTGATCCGCGCGGTCGAGACCGTGATGCCGATCGGCCTGGCGATGATCCTGGGGCTGGCCTTGATCGGCATTGCCGTGCTGGTGGTGCTGCCGACCACGCTCAACGAGGTGTCGCTGACCCGCGAGGATCTCGCCATCTCCCTCTCGGTGGTGCTGCTCGGGTTTCTGCTCATGGCGGTGCGGCGCAATGCGGTGGCGCAGGTCATCGGGTTTCTCTCCACGGAGAACGGCCTGGTTCTGGCGGCCATCGGCATGCCGGGCATGCCGTTCGTCGCGGAATTTTCCGTGGCGCTTCTGGTGCTGCTCGCCTTTCTCGTCGTCGGCGTGTTTCTGTTCCGTTTGCGTGAGCATTTCGACACGCTGGATCTTGCGGGCATCGAAACGATCGAAAGGCGCGGCCGTTGAGTTTCCCCCTCGTCGCCGCGCTGCTGCCGCTTCTTGCCGCCGTGCCGCTCGGCCTGCTCGGCACCCCGCGCCAGGGGGCGGTGGCGAATCTGCTGCTGTGCGGCGTGACCTTTCTGTTCACGCTCGGCGTGTTTGCCGATCCGGGCGCGGGGTTGGTGCATGCTGACAGGCTCGGCATGCTGTTCGGCGCGCTCACCGGCTTTGTCGGGCTGACCACCGCATGCGGCAATCTCAATTTCGTCGCGGCCAGCCTGGAGGCGCTCAGCCTGCGCCGCTGGCGGCTCTATCATGCGATGTTCCAGCTCGTGCTCGGCGCCTGCCTGCTCGGCCTGTATGCCGACAATCTCGGCCTGCTCTGGGTGGCGCTGGAAGGGGCGACCATCGCCGGTACCGTGGCCGTGAGCCTGACGCGCAGCGCCAGCGCGCTGGAGGCGGCGTGGAAATATTTCATTCTCGGCGGCATCGGCATCGCGCTCGCGCTGTTCGGCACGATGCTCACCTATCTCGCCGCGCAACCGGCCTTGGGGCCGGGCCTGCCCGCCATGAGTTTTTCCGCGCTCGCAGCCCAGGGCGCGGCGCTCAACGGCACGCTGCTCACGCTCGCTTTCGTGTTCCTGCTGTTCGGCTATGGCACCAAGGCGGCGCTGGCGCCGCTGCATGGCTGGCTGCCGGACGCCTATGCCGAAGGCCCGGCGCCGGTGACCACGGCGATGAGCGG